>LNFM01002558.1_pt1 | contig 37959 bp, 29 predicted proteins | sample 596031 | NCBI WGS metagenome assembly LNFM01 (sample SAMN04254537, study PRJNA301005) | activated carbon metagenome | isolation source: dual media filters at the Ann Arbor, Michigan drinking water treatment plant | place: USA: Ann Arbor | reverse complement strand
AGTTCAACGCCGACGCCGTGCAGCGCGGCGACTACGCCCACTACATGCTCAAGGAAATCCACGAGCAGGCGCAGGCCGTGGCCGACACGCTGGAGGGCCGGATCGCCGGCGGCAAGGTGCTGACCCAGATCTTCGGCGTGGACGCGGACCAGCTGCTGGCCGCGACCGAGGCGGTGCACATCATCGCCTGCGGCACCAGCTACCACGCGGGACTGGTCGCGCGTTACTGGATCGAGCAGCTGGCCGGCGTGCCCTGCACCACCGAGATCGCCAGCGAGTACCGCTACCGCGACCCGGTGGTCCGCGAGGGCACGCTGTTCCTCACCATTTCCCAGTCGGGCGAAACCGCCGACACGCTGGCCGCGCTCAAGCTTGCCAAGCAGATGCCGTACCTGACCCAGATGGCCGTGTGCAACGTGCCCGAGTCATCGATCGTGCGCGAATCGGCGCTGGTGCTGATGACCCGCGCCGGCCCGGAGATCGGCGTCGCGTCCACCAAGGCCTTCACCACCCAGCTGGTCGCACTGGCGCTGTTCGCGCTGGCGCTGGCGAAGGTGAAGGGCCTCGACGCCGCGCGCTACGCCGACGGCGTGCGCCAGCTCGAGCAGCTGCCCGGCCTGATCGTCGAGACGCTCAAGCTCGACGACGACATCAAGGAGCTCGCGCAGCGTTTCGCCAGCAAGCAGCACGCGCTGTTCCTCGGCCGCGGCACGCACTGGCCGGTGGCGATGGAAGGCGCGCTCAAGCTCAAGGAAATCAGCTACATCCACGCCGAGGCCTATGCCGCCGGTGAACTCAAGCACGGTCCGCTGGCGCTGGTGGACGAAGACATGCCGGTAATCGCCGTGGCGCCCAACGACCGCCTGATCGACAAGCTCAAGTCCAACCTCGAGGAAGTCCGCGCCCGCGGCGGCGAGCTCTACGCCTTCGTCGACGAAACCGTCGCGCACGGCCTCGACGGCGCGCACGTGGTCATCCTGCCCGCCGCCGGCGAGATCGCCGCGCCGGTGGTCTCGACCATCCCGCTGCAGCTGCTCAGCTACCACGTCGCCGTGATGCGCGGCACCGACGTGGACCAGCCGCGCAACCTGGCCAAGTCCGTCACGGTGGAGTAATCCCATGCGCGTCTGCGTCTACGCCGCCTCCAGCGCCCAGGTGGCGCCTGAATACCACGCCGCCGCGCGCCAGCTCGGCGAGAGCCTGGCCGCGAGCGGCTGCAGCGTCGTCTACGGCGGCGGCTCGCAGGGCCTGATGGGCTCGCTGGCCGACGGCGCGCTGTCCAAGGGCGGCGAGGTGATCGGCATCCTGCCGAAGTTCATGGCGGACCTGGAGTGGGGCCATCCGGGCCTGACCCATCTGGAACTGGTCGAAGACATGCGCGAGCGCAAGCACCGGCTGCTGACCGGCTCGGACGCCGTGGTCGCGCTGCCGGGCGGCTGCGGCACGCTCGAGGAGCTGTTCGAGGCGATCACGCTCAAGCGACTGGGCATTTACTTCAGCCCGATCCTGCTGTTGAACACGAAGGGCTTCTACGCGCCGCTGCAGGCCTTCATGCAGCAGGTGATCGAGCAGAAGTTCATGAACCCCGAGCACCACGCGATGTGGTCGCTGGTGGATCGCGTCGAGGACGTGATGCCGACGATCGCCGCCACGCCGCGCTGGCGCGAGGACGCGCGGGACTATGCCGTTGTCCGCTGAGCCTGGGTCGCGCCGACGCGGCGCCCGATGAAGAAACCCGGCAAGACCCCCGATCCGCTGCGCACGCTCGGCGAGGACGACAAGACGGGGATCCGGAACGCACTCGAAGGCCTGCGCCAGTCGCCGGGCTTCAAGCCGCGTGGCGCGCAGAACGCGATGATCGCGATCGCCGCGCGCGCCCTGGGCACCTCGGGCGGCGGCGCCGTGATCGAAGCGCCGACCGGCGTCGGCAAGAGCCTGGCCTACCTCGCGGCCGCGGTGCCGATCGCGCTCGCGCACAAGCGCCCGCTGGTGATCGCGACCGCGACCGTCAGCCTGCAGGAGCAGCTGGTCCAGCGCGATATCCCGCGCTTCCTCACCGACGCCGGCCTGTCGGCCGTCGTCGCGATCGCGAAGGGGCGCCAGCGCTACGCCTGCCTGCGCAACCTCGCGGAAGCGGCGGGCGGCGACACCGGCGAGTCGCTGTTTGATTTCGATCCCGCCTACACCCGCGCGCCCAGCGTCGAGGAGGCGAAGGTGATCGGCACCCTGACCGCCGATTTCCAGGAAGGGAAATGGAATGGCGACCTGGACATCGCCCTCGTGCCGATTCCGGACGGCATGCGCAGCCGCATCACCACGTCCGCGGGTGCCTGCACGCGGGCACGCTGCGCCTTCGCCGAGCCCTGTCCCTACCTGAAGGCGCGCGCCGGGGTGAAGGCCGCCGACATCGTCGTCGCCAACCACGACCTGGTGCTCGCGGCGCTGGGCCTGCCCGACAGCGAGGAAGGCGACAACCCGATCCTGCCGATGCCGTCGAAGGCCCTGTTCGTATTCGACGAAGGCCATCACCTGCCTTCGAAGGCCATCGATGCCGACGCCGCGCAGCTGCACCTGCCGACCTGCATCGAGGCGCTGGAGCGCGGCCGCGGCCCGCTGTCCGCGGCCTTCGTGCGCAGCGGCAAGGACACGATCAGCGGCCTGGCGCCGACCGAGGTGCAGGAGCTGGTGACGCAGGCGCGCGACGGCCTTCGCGACTTCCAGGACAAGCTGGTGCTGTCGTGGACGCCCGATCCGGCCGAGGCGCAGCCGACCTGGCGCGCGCCGATGGGGCAGCTGCCGGAAGACTGGCGCGCCGACGCGCAGGCGCTGGACCAACTGTTCGCCAAGCTCGGCCGTTTCGCGGACGCGCTGGTGTCGGTGCTGCCGAAAGAGGATGGCGGCAAGGCCGCGCCCGACGACCAGCTGATGCGCAACCTGGGCCGCCTGCTCGAGCGGCTGCAGGACGCGGCCGCGCTGTGGCAGCGCTGGGCCCGCGAGGACGCGGCCGGCTGGGCGCCGATGGCGCGCTGGCTGACCGTCGCCAAGGACCGCAGCCTGACCTGCCACGCTGCGCCGGTGTCGGCCGCCGGCATCCTGCGCGGCCTGGTCTGGAGCCGGGTGGATTCGGTAGTGATCACCTCCGCGACGCTCGCGACCGGCGGCGATTTCCGCCACTTCTGCGAGGAGGCGGCGATTCCCCGCGAGTGGGAGCTGGCGAGCCTGCCCAGTCCCTTCAACCTCGCCGAGTGCGCGGTGCTGTCGGTGCCGGCGATGAAGACCCTGCCCGACGACGCCGCGCGGCACACCGACGAAGTCGCCGCGTGGATCGAGGACGAGCTCGACTGGGACGCCGGCAACCTGGTGCTGTTCACCTCGTGGAAGCAGATGGAGCGCGTGGTCGCGCTGCTGTCGCCGGCGCGGGCGATCCGCACCCTGGTGCAGGGCTCGCGCTCGCGCACCGAATTGCTCGACCTGCACGCGCGCAACATCCGCGCCGGCAAGGGCAGCACGCTGTTCGGCCTGGCCTCGTTCGGCGAAGGCCTCGACCTGGCCGGTGACCTCGCGACCACGGTGGTGATCGCCAAGCTGCCGTTCGGGATGCCGTCCGACCCGGTCGGCGCGACCAAGGCCGAATGGTACGAGTCGCGCGGACGCTCGCCGTTCTTCGAGGTATCGCTGCCCGAGGCGCAGCGCACGCTGACGCAGTACATGGGCCGCCTGATCCGCACCGAGCAGGACCGCGGCCGCATCGTGCTGCTGGACCGTCGCGTCGTGGTGAAGCGCTACGGCCGCGCGCTGCTCGACAGCCTGCCGCCTTACCGCCGCCAGATCGCCGGCGCCTGACCCCCGCGCCGTGCAGCCTGCACGTCAGCGGCATGCATTGCGCAGGCGGGCGCGGCCGCTCCTCGCCGGGAACTGCCCGCGGACACCGCCGTGGCGCGGTTCCGCGCGCTGGCACGGCACTTGCTGGGATTACTTGCCCGCCTGCGTTCCGGCGAGGCCCCCCCACCTGGAGATCCCCCCCATGAGCACCCTCAAGGACACACCCGATTCCAATGACATGAACCGTGACCCGATCACCGGCGCGCCCGGTTCGCATCCGGTCGGCACCGGCCTGGGCGCTGCCGCCGGCGGCGCTACCGGCGCGGCCGTGGGTGCGATCGGTGGCCCGGTTGGCGCCGTCGCCGGTGCGGTCGTTGGTGCAGTCGTCGGCGGCCTGGCCGGCAAGGGCGTCGCCGAAGGCGTCAACCCGACGGCGGAAGACGCCTATTGGCGCGACCAGTACTCGCGCGAGCCGTACTACACGGCGGGCCGCAGCTACGACGACTATTCGCCGGCCTACCGCGTTGGCTACGAAGGCCGCGGCAAGTTCGATGGCCGCAGCTTCGATGAAGTCGAGCCGGACCTGCGTCGCAACTACGAATCCAGCCGCGGCCAGTCCCGCCTGGAATGGAGCGATGCCAAGTCGGCCTCCCGCGCCGCGTGGCACCGCGCCGAGCGCGCGATGCCGGGCGACGCCACCCGCGACGGTCGCTGAGCCGATACGCGGCCAGCCATGAGCTGAAACGAAACGCCCCGGCCTGGCCGGGGCGTTTTTCTTTAGTCGGACGCACCATCCGCCGCGCCAGCGGTCGGATCGTCGAAGCCGAAGTCCGGCTCGGGCATCGCGCCCTCGCGCTCCTCGCTGTGCACCGTGGTCACCGGGCCGGCGGCCGGCATGCGCTTGTTCTTCGGCAGCGGCAGCTTGGCGACCTCTTCGCCGGCGGCCAGCACCAGCTCGCTGCGGCGTTCGTCCGGGATCTCCTGCCAGTGGCAGCCGAGGATCGCGCCCTCCAGCGCGTAGAGCAGGTTGAGGCTGGGCTTGAAGCCCGCGCGCTTCACCCGCACGAAAGCGGCCAGCGCACCCACGGCGACCAGGTCTTCCTGGGTGCGGATGCCGGTCTGCTTGAGCCAGGCCGCCGACTTGGGGCCGATGTTGCGAAGCTTGGTACCCGAACTCATCCCGTCTCCTTGCGTGCCGGCTCAGGCCGGGGGCAGTGAATCGATGTAGGCCTGTGCGATGGCTTCGAGCCCGCGCTGGTCGTCGGCGTCGAAGCGATCCAGGCGCGGGCTGTCGAGATCGAGCACGCCCACCAGCCGATCGCCCTGGAACAGCGGCACCACCAGCTCCGAACGCGAGGCCGAATCGCAGGGGATGTGGCCCGGGAACGCATCCACGTCCGGCACCCGCTGGGTCTCGCGGGTGGCCGCGGCGGTGCCGCAGACGCCGCGCCCGATCGCGATGCGCACGCAGGCCGGATGGCCCTGGAACGGACCCACGACCAGCTCGGTGCCATCGAAGAAATAGAAGCCGGCCCAGTTGAGGTCGGGCAGGGCGTGGAAGACCAGCGCCGACAGGTTGGCGGCATTCGCCGTGCGGTCGCGCTCGCCGTGCATCAGGCCGCGCGCCTGCTCCAGCAGCTGGGCGTACTGTTCGGGTTTGCTGCCTTCCAAGGTGCCGGTCTGGAACATCGTCGCCTCGCGCAAAGAAGTCGAGTGTAGCAGCGGGTCCGGGCGAGTCTCGACCCACGGCCTGGCTGATAAAGTCTCATCATGGCGACGGCAGACCTTCCACTTTCCCCCGGCGTGTTCATCACCGGCACCGACACCGGCGCCGGCAAGACGCTGGCGAGCGCGGCCCTGGTGCATGCCCTGCGCCGCGATGGTTCCCGCGTGGTCGGCATGAAGCCCGTCGCCAGCGGCTGCACCGCCACGCCCGACGGCTGGCGCAACGAGGATGCGCTGGCGCTGCAGCTGGCGAGCAACCCGCGGCCCGCCTATGCCCTCGTCAATCCCTTCGCGATGCCGTTGCCGACCGCGCCGCAGCTGGCGGCGCGGGCCGCGGGCGTCGAAGTGACGCTGCCGCCGCTGCTCGCGGCCTATCGCGAACTGGCGGCGATCGCCGACCGTGTCGTGGTCGAAGGCGTCGGCGGCTGGCTGGCGCCGCTGGCCGACGGGCTGGAGCAGTCCGACCTGGTCAAGGCGCTGGACCTGCCGGTGATCCTGGTGGTCGGCCTGAAGCTGGGCTGCCTCAACCATGCCCGGCTGACCGCCCGGGCCGTCGTGGCCGACGGCTGCCGGCTCCAGGGCTGGATCGGCAGCACGGTCGAGCCCGGTTTCCCCGAGGCCTACCTGGACCTGGTCCGGGTGGCACTGCCCGTGCCTTGCCTGGGAGTGCTGCCGCATGCGCCCGGGGCCGCCGCCTCCGCGCAGGCGCGTTACCTATCCGTGGGCTGAACGCCACAAGACTTTCGGCCTAGTGCGTTTCTGCGCCGACAAGCTAAACTCACCAGTACAGTTATTGCCTTCACCTCCTCACGGCCCCCCGCGGCCGCCATTCCATCGGCCAAGGTCACCCCCATGCCCGCATTCCGTCCGAACCGCCATGCCCTGGCGGCCGCGGCCCTCGCGGCCCTGCTGATTTCCATGGCCGCCTGCTCCGGCGGCGGCGCGCCCGAAGCTGCGGAAGGCGCCGGCGGACCGCCCGGCGGCATGTCGCTGCCGGTCGAAGCCGTCACGGTGAAGGCAGAGCCGCTGCAGGCGGGCATCACCACGGTCGGCACCCTGCGCGCCGACGAATCGGTAGTGATTCGTCCCGAGATCAACGGTCGGCTGGTCGCCGTGCATTTCGAGGAAGGTCAGCGCGTGGCGCAGGGCGCCAAGCTGTTCAGCATGAATGCTTCGGTGACCGAGGCTGACCTGCGCGAGGCCCAGGCCAACTACGAGAATGCGCGCCGCGCCAATGAGCGTGCGACCGACCTCGGAGCCCGCCAGCTGCTGTCGCGTTCGGACGTGGACACGGCCAAGGCCCAGCTCGGCGTCACCCAGGCCCGCGTGGCCTCGGCTCGCGCCCAGCTCGAGAAGACCACCATCGTGGCGCCGTTCAACGGCGTGATCGGCCTGCGCGAAGTCAGCGTGGGCGAGGTGCTCAGCCCCGGCCAGGCCCTGGTCAACCTGGTCCGGCTCGACCCGATGGAGGTCGACTTCAGCCTGCCCGAAGGCGAGTTGGCGGCGGTGGCCCCGGGCCAGCCGGTGCGCCTGACGGTGGACGCTTTCCCGGACGACACCTTCACCGGTGAAGTGATGGCGATCGAGCCGGTGATCGACGTCAACAGCCGCAGCGCCAAAGTGCGCGCGCGCGTGCCCAATCCCGACTACCGCCTTCGTCCGGGCCTGTTTGCCCGCGTGACGCTTGAAGTGGGCAAGGCCGGCGCCAGCGCGATCGTGATCCCGGAGCAGGCGCTGCTGCAGGAAGGTGAGACGCGCTTCGTCTACGTGGTCAAGGACGGCAAGGCTGCGCGCGCCGTGGTCAAGACCGGCCAGCGGCTGCCGGGCCGCGTGGCGATCGTCGAGGGCCTTTCCGAAGGCGACCAGGTGATCACCGCTGGCCAGGCCAAGCCGATGATGTTCGAAGGCGCCGAGGTGATGATCGTGCCCGCGAACGGCGCGTCGGCTGATGCCGCGCCCGCCGGTGATGCGGCCGGATCGGCAGCCGACGGCGACGCGGGCTGACCGGAGCGCCCCATGGTCCTTTCCGACATCTCCATCCGTCGCCCGGTCTTCGCGACCGTGATCAACCTGGTGGTGCTGCTCGTTGGCATCATCGCGTACGACCGCCTGGCGGTGCGCCAGATCCCGAACGTCGATACGCCGGTGATCACCGTCAACACCAACTATCCCGGCGCCAGCGCGCAGGTGATCGAGTCGCAGGTCACCCAGCCGATCGAGGACGCACTGTCCGGCGTCGAGGGCATCGAGTTCATGCAGTCGGTGAGCCGCGAACAATCCAGCCAGGTGACGGTGCGGTTCCGACTCGACCGCGACCCTGACGGCGCCGCCTCGGACGTCCGCGACCGCGTGGGCCAGGCCCGCGGCGTGCTGCCGGACGAGGTCGACGAGCCGATCATCCAGAAGCAGGAGGCCGACGCCCAGCCGATCATCTACCTGGCGTTCTCGTCGGATCGCCACTCGCGTGTCGAGATCGCCGACTACGCCGAACGGCTGGTGAAGGACCGGGTGCAAACCATCCCCGGCGTTGCCCAGGCCCAGGTCTTCGCGAGCACCTACGCCATGCGCGTGTGGCTGCAGCCGCAGCGCCTGGCGGGCTACGGGCTGACACCCGTGGACGTTGAGAACGCGCTTCGCGCGCAGAACGTCGAGATTCCGGCGGGTCGCGTCGAATCCAGCGATCGCGAATTCACCGTGCTTTCCGAGACCGATCTCAAGACGCCCGAGCACTTTGGCGAAGTCATCCTCGGCAACGTCAATGGCTACCTTGTCAGGCTCAAGGACGTGGCGCGGGTAGAGCTCGGCTCGCAGGAAGAGCGTTTCACTGCGCGCTTCAATGGCGTCAACGCGGTGCCGCTGGCCGTGGTGAAGCAGGCGGTCGCCAACCCGCTCGACATCTCGGCGGACCTGAAGGCCATGTTGCCGCAGATCCAGGCGACGCTGCCGGAAGGCATGAAGATCGAGATCGCCTTCGACACCACCATCTTCATCGAGAAGTCGATCCAGGAGGTCTACAAGACCGTGGCCGAGGCGGTGGTGCTGGTCGTGGTGGTGATCTTCCTTTTCCTGCGCAGCTGGCGCGCGACGCTGATCCCGCTGGTGACCATCCCGGTGTCGCTCGTGGGCGCGTTCGCGATCATGTACGCCTTCGGCTTCACCATCAATACGTTGACCCTGCTTGCCATGGTGCTGGCGATCGGCCTCGTGGTCGACGACGCAATCGTGATGCTGGAGAACATCTACCGGCACGTCGAGGAGGGCATGCCGCCGTTCGAGGCCGCGCTCAAGGGCAGCAAGGAGATCGGCTTCGCCATCGTCGCGATGACGCTGACCCTGGTCGCGGTGTACGTGCCGCTGGCGTTCCAGACCGGACGCACCGGCCAGCTGTTCGTCGAGTTCGCGCTGACCCTGGCCGGCGCCGTGCTGGTGTCTGGCTTCACCGCCTTGACGCTGTCGCCGATGATGTCGGCGAAGTTGCTCAGGCACGAGACCTCGCATGGCCGTTTCTACGAGCTCGGCGAGCGCGTGCTCGGCTCGGTGGATCGCGGCTATCGCGGCCTGTTGTCGACCGCACTGAAGTGGCGCTGGGCGGTGGTGGCGATGGCGCTGGTGCTGTTCACCGGTGCCGGGCTGCTGTGGAGCAGCTTGCCGGACGAGCTGGCGCCGCAGGAGGACCAGGGCTTCATCATCGGCTTCGGCATCGCGCCGGAAGGCTCCACCGTCGCGTACACCGACCAGTACGCCAGGCAGATGGAGGCGAGCTTCAGCACCATCCCGCAGGTCAAGCAGTACTTCCAGATCGTCGGCTTCCCGTCCGTCACCAACACCATCGGTTTCGTGATGCTGGAAGACTGGGATGACCGCGACGTTTCCACCGAGGAAGTGACTGGTCAGTTGTTCCCGCAGTTCATGGGCATCCCGGGCATCATGGCGTTCCCGACCCTGCCGCCTCCGCTGGGCCAGGATGGCTTCGGCCAGCCGGTCAACTTCGTCGTGCAGAGCACCGGCACCTGGGAAGAGCTGGGAGTGACCGTGCAGGCGTTGATGGAGAAGATGCGCGAGAACCCGCAGCTCACCAATCCCGATTCCGATCTCAAGCTCAACAAGCCGCAGCTGCTGCTTACCCTGGATCGCGACAAGGTCGCCGCCGTGGGGAGCGACGTCCGGACCGTCGGCCGCACGCTGGAGACCCTGCTGGGCGGTCGCAACGTCACCCGCTTCAAGCGCGGCTCGGAACAGTACGACGTGATCGTGCAGGTCGAGGACGATGGACGCCGCACGCCGGGCGACCTGAGCAACATCTTCGTGCGCGCCGGCGACGGCCAGATGGTCCAGCTGTCGAACCTGATCCGGGTCGAAGAAACGGTGGCCGCCAAGGAGCTCAACCATTTCAACAAGCTGCGGGCGGCGACCATCAGCGCGGGCCTGGCTCCTGGCTATTCGATGGGCGAGGCCCTGGACTGGATGGAGGCGGCGCTGGAGGAGGTCGCGCCCGAGGCGCAATACGACCTGTCGGGCCAGAGCCGTGAGTTCCGTGAGTCCGCCAGTGAGTTCGCGGTGATCTTCGCCCTCGCGGTGCTCTTCATTTACCTGGTTCTGGCCGCGCAGTTCGAGAGCTGGGTGGATCCGATGGTGATCCTGCTGGCCGTGCCGCTGGCGATGTTCGGCGCCTTCCTCGCGCTCAAGCTCAGCGGCCACGGCAGCTGGAACATCTACAGCCAGATCGGCATCGTCACCCTGGTTGGCCTGATCGCCAAGCACGGCATCCTGATCGTCGAGTTCGCCAACCAGCTGCAGGAGCAGGGACGTTCCAAGTTCGACGCCGTGCTCGATGCGGCGGCGATGCGGCTGCGACCGATCCTGATGACCACTGGCGCCATGGTGCTGGGTTCGCTGCCGCTGGCCATCGCCACCGGCGCCGGCGCCGAGGCCCGCAACCAGATCGGCCTGGTGATCGTTGGCGGCATGGCGATCGGCACGGTCTTCACGCTGTTCGTGGTGCCCGTGGTCTACCTGCTGATCGCGCGCAACCACCAGCACGCCGAAGGGGCGATGCCCGCCGCAGCCTGAGTACGCCCAGGAACCTGTAGGAGGGCCTTCAGGCCCGAAGCTCTTCGCCGAGAAAAAGGGGTCAGAGTGAATATCCGTTTCAAACGGATATTCACTCTGACCCCTTTTTCACTGACCCCTTTTTCAAAGGCCCTCCTACAGGGAGGCGGTCAGTTGCCGGCGTAGCGGCAGCCGGAGGTGCAGGTCTCGTGCACCACCACCAGCGACAGGGCCGGCAGCAGCGGCTTGAGCTGGTCCCAGATCCAGCGCGCGAGGTTCTCGCTGGTCGGGTTCTCGAGGCCGGGGATGTCGTTGAGGTAGTGGTGGTCCAGGCGATCGTAGATCGGCGCGAACACCGCCTTGATGTCGCCGAAGTCCATGATCCAGCCGGTATGCGGATCGGGCGTGCCGCCCACGTGCAGCTCCACCGCGAACGAATGGCCGTGCAGTCGGGCGCACTTGTGGCCCGGCGGCACGTTCGGAAGCCGGTGCGCGGCCTCGATGCGGAAGACCTTGAAGATATCCATGGCCGGCATTGTAGCCCCCGGCCTCAGTTCTCCGCGACGAGCGACGGGTTGGCGTCGCCCCAGGGGTCCGGGGTCGCGCTGTAGTCGAACTCGACCAGTTCGCCGCGCGCCGAGAGCGTCATCGTGAAGGACACGAAGCGGGCGCCGCCGTCGCGCCAGGTGGCGATGCCGTCGCCTTCGAAGTGGTGGCCGCCGCCGTCGATGCGGCTGGACTGGGCCGACTCCAGCGCGAACGCCACCCGGTCATCGGGCAGCACCTGGCTGAAGGCATAGTTCACCGCACGCTGCACGTGCCCACCCGAGACCGCGTCGGCCGGCGGCCGCTCGCTCGGCTGCAGCCGATACGAGACGCGATCAAGCTCGAAGGGTCGAGGGCCCGGATCGGCGGTCGCGCCAGCCGGGGTCGACTGCGGGCCGGACGCCGGTTCGGGCAGTCCCGGCGCCAACAGGGCCAACGCCGTGGCCACGGCCAGTGCGGCGAGGACGCGCGCGGTCACAACGCACCCCGTTCCCGAAGGAACGAGGGCAGCATCGGCAGGCGTTCAAGCGACGGCCGCGGGCAGGTCGGGGCGCCGGAGGCGGCCAGCGCCTGCCGGGCCCGGACCAGCTGGCCCACGGCGGGATCGGCGGCGGCCCAGGCGAGGTCGGCGTCGTTCAACTCTTCACGGATCAGCACGGTCATGTCGATACTCCGGGCAGGGCCAAGGGGTTTCCCAACCAAGAGCCTCAGCAGAATCCGTGCCAGCCGGCAGGCCCGTGGGCCGGCGCGGACTGGCGGCCCGGTGCGGTGCCGCGGTCGGGCGATTTGCCCGCTCGCCGTCGGGACGCCCTTCGAAATGCAGGCCAACGGCCCGCCGTCTCGGTCCGCGAGACTGGCCAGCGGCAGACTGGCGACCTTGATCGGCTAGGCTGTGCAGATGCCCGTGGACTGGAAACAACGCGCCAGCGAGGGGATCACGGTGTTCCGGGCCAGTCGGCTCGAGGCGCTGCTGGAGCCGCTGGACTACCTGCTGCGCACCCAGGCGCCGGCCTCGCCGCTGGCGCCACAGACCGTCGTGGCCGCGCACCCGGGCATGCGCCAGTGGCTCGCCGGCGCGCTGGCCCGGCATCGCGGTGCGGGCGACATCGTCGCCAACCTCGAGATCGTGCTGCCCACCACCTTCCTCGACGGCCTGGCGCGGCAGGTGCTTGGCGAGAACGCGGTGTCGCCGCGCGGCTGGCGTCGGGAATGGCTGCGCTGGCGCGTGCATGAACTCCTCGCCGCCCCCGGTGCCCCGGACCTGGAGGCCTACCTGGTGGGTCCGGACCGCGCGCTGCGCCGCTTCCAGCTGGCCGACCGCCTGGCGCGCATCTACATCCAGTACATGGCATATCGCCCGGACTGGCTGCAGGATTGGAGCTATACCCGCCCCACGTTCGCCGAGGCGGGCTTCCACCCTGCGCTGTGGCGTCGGCTGCGCGTCGCGCTCAAGGAACCCCATCGCGGCGAACGCCTGGCCGAACTGGCGGGCGAACTGCGCAAGGGCCCCGCGGACGTTGGCGCCACCGATCCGCTGCACGTCTTCGGCCTCAGCCACATGGCGCCCGCCGAACTGGCGGTGCTGCAGGCGCTGGCGGTGCATCGGCCGGTGGTGTTCTACCTGCCCGACCCCTGCCGCGAATACTGGGCGGGCCTGCGCAGCGAGCGCACGCGCCTGCTTGAACTGGCGGCCGACCCGCATGGAGACGACGCCACCGCCTACTTCCTGGACCAGGGCCACCCGCTGCTGGCGGCGTGGGGCCGGCTGGCACAGCATTTCATGCTCAGCATGCAGCAGCTCGACGCTGCGCTCGACATCCGCCATTTCCGCGACGAGCGCGACGCCGACGCTCATCCGGTGCGCCTGCTCGACTGCACCCAGCAAAGCCTGCGCAGCCTCGCCCCGGCGTTGATGGCGGCAGATGCCCGCCCGCTCGACCAGCGCCTGCACGACCGCAGCCTGCGCGTGCACGCCTGCCACTCGCGCCTGCGCGAGCTCGAGGCGCTGCGCGATGCCCTGCTGCGCGAACGCGCCGAAGATCCCACGCTCGAACCCGCTGACATGGTCGTGATGGCGCCCGACATCGGCGCCTACCTGCCGCTGTTGCCCGCGGTGTTCGGCGAACCCGGTCGTGCCGAAGGCCCGCTGCCCTACCATCTGGCCGACGTGCCGATGGCGCGCGCGCAGCCGCTGTTCGCCGCGTTCCGGCAGCTGCTCGCGATGCCCAGCTCCCGCCTCACCGCGCCCGAACTGGTCGACTTCCTCGGCCAGCCACCGGTGCTGCGTCGCCTGGGCCTGGACGAATCCGAGCTGGACGCGCTGAGCCAGTGGCTTGCCCGCGCCCGCGCCGCCTGGGGCCTGGATGGCGATGACCGGGCGGCCATGGGCGTGCCGCCGACGCCGGCGCATACCCTGGCCTGGACGATGGACCGGCTGGTCGCCGGGTTCGTCCACGGAAACGAGACGGACGACGAGGTGCTGCGCCTGCCCGACGGCGATGCGCTGGTCCCGCTGTCGGGGGTGGCCGGCGGCGGCAGCCGGGCGCTGGGCGCGCTCGATCACCTGCTGCAGCAGCTCGCCGGCCTGCGCGCGGATGTGGCTGCCGAACGCCCGGCGTCCGAATGGGCGCGGCGTCTGGAAGAGCGACTCGACGCGCTGTTCCAGGTTGACCTCGACGATCCGCGCGGCCCCGACGCCATGGACCAGCTGCGTGCGCTGCTGCGTTCGCTCGCCAGCGAGCCGGGTGAACTCGGGCTCGATCCGCCGCTGGCCTTCCCGGTGGTCAAGCAGTGGCTCGACGAGCGACTGTCCGCCGTGCCCGAGCGCCAGCGCTTCCTGGCCGGTGGCATCACGGTGTGCGGCATGGTGCCCCAGCGTGCCATTCCGTTCCGCGTGGTGGCGGTGCTGGGACTGAACGAAGGCGAGTATCCGCGCAGTGACGCCGACGCCGGCCTCGATCCCATCGGCCGCCCCGGCCTGCGACGCCTCGGCGACCGCGACGTGCGCAGCGATGACCGCTATCTGTTCCTGGAAACCCTGATGTCGGCGCGCGACGCGTTGCACCTGAGTTACGTCGCCTTCGACGAGGTCGGCGGCAGCGCACGCAACCCCGCCGCGCCGCTGGCCGAACTCATGGCCGCCCTGCCGCCCGGCGAGAAGCTGGACGGCGTTGCGCAGGCCCCGGCGTGGCGCGTGGACCATCGTTTGCAGCCGTTCCATGCCGCCTATTTCAACGGCAGCGATCCGCGGCTTTTCTCCTTCCGCGGCGAGTTCGCCGGCATGGTCCCGGCGGGGCCGGGGGCGACCACGCTGATGAGCGATGCCGTCGCGCCGGTCGAGCACGCCGTCCGCGAGGTGTCGCTCGCCGAGCTGCGCCGCTACTTCCGCGACCCGGCGCGGGTGCAGCTGGCCGACCGCCTCGGCGCCCGGCTCGATGCGCTCGACGACGACGGCCTGGCGCAGGACGAACCGCTGGAGGCGCGCATGGAGCGCCTGGACTCGCCGGCGCGTGCGCTTTGCCTGCGCTTCTTGTCCGACCCGGCCGCGCCGCATGACATTCCGGCCCCCGAAGCAATGCGCCTCGCCGGCCTGTTGCCCACGGGCACGCTCGGCGAGGCGGCGTGGCAGACCGAGTTGAGCGCCGCGCTGGCCGTGCATGCGACCGCACGCGAGCGGCCTGAGCTCCAGGCGCTGCTGGCAAGCGGATTGCCGGTGCCCACGCCCCTGCCGATGCGCCGCGACTTCGGCCGGTTCCACGTCACCGGCGAGCTCGCCAACGGCTACGACGGCGGGGACGCCCTGTACGTGCTCGACGTCTTTCCAAATCGCGAGAAGGAAAACGACCTCGACCTGCGCGAGCGGATCCCGCTGTTCCTGGCCTGGGCACTGGTTCGGCTTGCGCCGGCGAACGCCGGACGCGCCGTGCACCTGTGCGCTCTCGTGCAAAAGCCGCCCGCGAAGCCGCGCGCCAACAGCCGTCCGGACGGTTTGTGGCAGGCGGGCATCGCCCAGTGGGACCGCGATTTCCTCAGCGCCGGCGCTTCATCCGGGCGCGCCTTCATCGAGGACCTCGAGCCGCGCGTGCTTGAGCTGCTTGAATTGTGCGCACGCCCCGCGACCCACCCGGCGTTCTACTTCCCGCGCGCCGCCGCCGCGCTTGGCATTCGCCAGAACGACGAAGCCGCAGAAAGCGCCTGGCAGGCGGAGCGCGGCTACGCGCCGGGCTACGCGCGCCTGCTCGGCCGCGGCCTGGACTTCGAGGAAGGCACGCCAGATTTCGATCGCCTCAAGGACCAGGCCGACCGCCTGGTGCGCTGCATCACCCTGGGCGAGGAGGGCGCGGCATGAGCAAGCCCCTGCTCGTCGGGCACTGGTCCGGATTGCCGCTGGGCGCGCCAGGCCGCTCGCTGGTGGAAGCCAGCGCCGGCACCGGCAAGACCTGGACCATCGCGGTGCTCTACCTGCGACTGCTGCTGGAGCCGGCGAACGCGTTCGGTGTCGACCAGCTCGTGGTTACGACCTTTACCGACGCCGCTGCGCAGGAGCTGCGCGAACGCCTGCGCCATGCGCTGCGCCACGCGCTGGCGCTGGCCGACGGCCAAGCCGCGCCCGCCGCGCCCGGTGAGGACGAAGCCTGGCTGCTCGCGCGCTGGTCCGCCGACGCCGTCCGCCACGAAGACCGCCGCCGCCTGCGCCTGGCGCTGGCCGACTTCGACCGCGCGCCCGTGGGCACGCTGCACGGCTTGTGCCAGCGCATCCTGCTCGAACATCCGTTCGAAAGCGGCAGCCGCTTCGAAGTCGGCGAGCCCACCTCGGGCCAGGCACTCGCGGAAGAGCTCGCACGCGATGCGTGGCGCGTGCTGCACCAAGGCGAAGGCGCCGCGCCGGAGGGTATCGACCTGGGCGAGCTCAAGCTGTCCACGTTCACCAGGCAGCTGCGGCAGCTGATGGCGCCGGGCGTGCGCATTGACGCCACGGGCGAGGACCTGGCCACCGTGCTGGGCGGGCTTTCGGAGGACCTGACGTCGGGCCTCGGGCAGGTGGTCGACACCGCCGGCTGGTTCACGCGCTCCAACAGTGCGCTGCGCACCGCGCTCGCGGGGTTGGCGGCGCTGTTCGCGGATGCGGGCGACTGGCCCAAGGACGAGCACCTGGACCTGGTCCGCCAGCGGATCGTCGACAAGCACATCCGCCCCGAGCGCCAGGCCGCCTTCATGGCGCATCCGGCCATCGTCGCTCTGTATGCGCACTGGCCGCGCATCGAGGCCACGCGCTTTCTTCCCACCCTCCGCTTCTGGCAGCATCAGGTCGAACAGGCCCAGCGTTGGCGCGACGAGCGCCTCGCTGCGCGCGGCCAGGTGACGTTCGACGAGATGATCCGGCGCGCGCACGCCGCCATCGTCGCCAGCCCGGCCTTGGCCGACACGCTGTTCAAGGCCTGGCCGGTGGCACTGGTGGACGAATTCCAGGACACCGATGCCCAGCAGTACGGCATCCTCGACCGCCTCTATCGCGATGCCGACGGCCGGCAGCGCGGCCGCCTGGTGATGATCGGCGACCCCAAGCAGGCCATCTACGGGTTCCGCGGCGGCGACATCCACGCCTATCGGCGCGCGCGCGGCGACGCCCAGCACCTGCTCGAACTGGGCACCAACCACCGCAGCGCGCGCGGCTACGTCCAGGGCGTGAACCAGTGGTACGCCGCGGGCGGCGAGGACCTGGGCCGATCCGGTAGCGACGACGTGGCGTACCGCGCCGTCGCCGCCAGCGATCGCCGCGACCGGACGCCGTATACGGTGGCAGGCGTGACGCTCGCGCGTCCGCTGCACGTCCACTACCGCGGCAGCGCGCCGGACGGCCAGCCGCGCCGCAGGCGCGAGGCCCTGGCCGCCTGCGCCAACCAGATCGCGGCGATGCTGGGCTCGCGCACGCACCGCATCGGCGACAAGTTGCTGTCGCCTGGCGACATCGCCGTGCTGCTGCCCACCAACCGCGACATCGCCAGCCTGCGCGCGCAGCTGCAGGCGCGCGGCGTGCCCTGCGTCGGCGGCGCGCGCGACAGCGTGTTCGCCGGCGACATGGCGTTTGAACTGCACCTGGTGCTCGCGGCGGTAATGGACGCCGACGACGAGCCTGCGCTGCGCGCCGCCCTGCTCACGCGGCTGTGGGGCGAGGACCTGGCGAGGTTGGTCACGCTCGACGCCCAGTCGCCGCAGTGGCCTGCCATCACCGCGCGCCTGGCCGCGCTGCGCGGACGCTGGCATCGCGAGGGCGTGCTTGGCCTGACGCGCCTGTTGGCGCAGGAAGCGGCCCCGCGCCTGCTCGCCTCGCCGGCCGGCGAGCGCGACCTCACCGACCTGCGGCACCTGGGTGAACTGATGCAGCAGCGCGCCGAGCGCGGCGGCGGCCCGCGCGAACTGCTGGCCTGGCTGGGCCAGCAGCGGCGCGACGAAGGCGACGCCGACAGCGCCGACGAACGCCAGCCGCGACTGGAGTCCGACGCCCGGCGCGTGCAGCTGATGACCCTGCACCGCAGCAAGGGCCTGGAGTTCAACGTGGTGTTCCTGCCGCTGATGTGGGCGCAGGAGGCTGGCAAGCAGCCCAAGCCATACCTGGTGCCGCTGCCCGAGGGCGGGCGTCGTGCGGCATTCGATGATTCGGCCAAGCTCGCCGCGAAATGGGAGGGTCAGGACGAGCGCTTTCGCACGCTGTACGTCGCGCTTACGCGCGCCATCCATGCCTGCCACGTGTATGCGCTCGATCCCGGTCGCGGCGCGTCCAACAGCCCCAGGCCCAAGACCGACCCGGATCGTGCGCCGCTGGACGCCATGGTGGCGCGCGTGCTCGCCGAGGGCGCCACCCAGGCGATGCCCCAGGTCGCCTGGCACGATGAAGGCTGGCCCGCGGGCCATGCCGCACTGCCGCCCGAGGCGCCGGATGCTTCGCCGCGCGTCGCACTGGCCGAGCCGGCCGCCACGCCGCTGCGCCAGCGCCTGAGCTTCTCCACCCTGGTCGGCGGCCATCGCGCCGCGGCCACCGAAGAGGCCCCGGCCGACGACGAGCGGTTGGCCGACGATGCCTCCGCGCCCGAAGCGCCGGCCGGCGCGCCGCACCCGGAGTTGCTGGCGCTGGCCAGCGTCCGCGGTGCCGCCTTCGGCAATGCCCTCCACGCCGCGTTCGAGCATCGCCGCCAGGGCGTGCCGCTGGCCGAACAGCATCCGCTGCTGCTGCGCGAACTCGACGCGTCCGGCGTGCGTGCGGGCGAGCTCGGGTTCGACACGCTGGTGCCGGTGCTGGCGCGGCGAATGGACGGCGCGCTGGCCGCCGAGTTGTTGCCGGGACTGCGCCTGGGTGGGGTGACGGCCGCCCGGCAGCGCGCCGAAATGGCCTTCCACCTCCGGCTCGACGACGCCCGGCTGTCGCGCGTGCGCGCCGCCTGCGCCGCGCACGGCGATCCGGACCTGGTGCCGATGCTGCCCGCCGAACGCCTGCGCGGCCTGATGACCGGCAAGATCGACCTGGTATTCGAACACGACGGCCGCTTCCACGTGCTCGACTACAAGGGCAACTGGCTGGGCGAGTTCGTGGACGACTACACGGGCCCGGCCCTGCGCGCGGCGATGGACCACAGCCACTACCGACTGCAGGCGCTGCTGTACACCGTGGCCGTGCATCGGTTCCTGCGCCAGCGGCTGGTTGGCTACGCACCTTCGACGCATCTTGGCGAGTATGTTTACCTGTTCGTCCGCGCCGCGGGCCTGGCGCCCGGTGCCGGCGTGTTCGCCCAGCGCTTTCCGGATGCGCTGGTCGCGGCGGTCGACGCGGCGCTGGCCGAGACCGGAGTGGCCGCATGAGTGCGCCGCGCTACGACGCCCGCCCGCCCAACACGGGCAGCGAAGGCCCGCTGCACGAACGCGCGCTGGCGCGTGCGATCGCGCGCTGGGTGCTGGGCCACGGCGGCAGCGAGCGGCTGGCCGGGCTGGCGGGTCGTGCCGCGGTCGCCGAACTGGCCGGCGACACCTCCCTGGCACCGCTCGGTGGCGACGTCCGCGACGCCCTGCGCCGCGAGCCGCTGGTCGGCGACGGCGCCGCGCCCTCCTCGTTCGTGGTGGACACGGACGGCCGCTTCTACCTGTGGCGCAACTACAAGCACGAAGGCGAGGTGGCCGCCGCCATCCGTGCGCGCCGGGCGTCCGGCGCGCCGCGGCCGCTGGATGCGAGCGTGCTGGCCGCGCTGTTCCCCGGCGGCGACCCCGCGCTCGACGGCGCGCAGCGCGCGGCGGTGAGTGCGGTCGGCGGCCGCCGGTTCTTCGTGCTCACGGGCGGCCCGGGTACCGGCAAGACCACCACCGTGCTGCGCATGCTGCTGCGACTGCAGCGCGACGGTGTGGCCGGCGAAGGCATCGCGGTCGCGGCGCCGACCGGCAAGGCCGCCCAGCGCCTGGTGCAGTCGCTGCGCCAGGAATCCGAACGGCTGCGCGCCCACCTGTCGCCCGAGTGGCAGCCGGCCCTTGATGCCCTGCCCACCGGCGACGCGCTCACCGTGCATCGGCTGCTCGGCTGGTCGCCCGCCGTCAACGCGTATCGCCGCGGCCCGGATTCGCCGATCGATGCGGGCATCGTCGTGGTGGACGAGGCCTCGATGCTCGACCTTGCGCAGTTGCGCGCCCTGTTGCGCGCGCTGCGCGAAGATGCCGTGCTGGTGCTGGTGGGTGATGCAGACCAGCTCAGCCCCGTCGGCGCCGGCTCGGTGCTGATGGACCTGGTGTCGGTGCTGGACGCCCAGGCCGCTCCCGATCTCGTGCGCCTGCGTCACAGCTTCCGCGCCCACGGTGCGCTGCTGCCGGTGAACGCCGCCGTGCGCGAGGGCGACGGCGCGGCGCTGGCCGCCGCGCTGCATGCCGCCGGTGATCGCGCCCAGCTCCGCCCGGTGGAATCGCCTGCCGCGGTCGCCCGCGAGGCCCGGCGCTGGGCCGATGCCCTCGCCGAAGCGGGCCCGCCGCCCGACGCCGACACGCCAGCCGACGCCGCCACCGCGCTGCGCCTGCTCACGCAGCGCCAGCTGCTGTGCGCGCTGCGCGACGGACCCTATGGCGCCGACGCGCTAAACGCCAGCATCGAACGGCATCTGCGCCAGCGCTGGCAAGTTGCCGCCGATGAGGCCTGGTATCCCGGCCGCGTGGTGATGGTCACGCGCAATCATTACGGCGCCGGCCTGTTCAACGGCGATATCGGCCTGTGCCTGCGCGGCGCAGACGGCGGCATGAAGGTGTGGTTCGAAAACGAAGACGGCGCGCGCGCCTTCGCCACCGGCGCGCTGCCCGCGCACGACCCGGCCTGGGCCATCACCATCCACAAGAGTCAGGGCAGCGAGTACGTCGAGGCGGCGGTGCTGCTGCCGCCCGACCCCGAGCACCGCATTCTGTCGCGTCAGCTGCTCTACACCGCACTCTCCCGCGCCAAACGTTCGGTGCAGCTGTGGGCGCCGGGCGCCAGCCTGGACGCCGCGCTGGCGCGACCGGTCCTGCGCTCCGGCGGCCTGGCGGCCCGGTTGGCGGCGCCATGACCCCGGTCGCCCTCGAGGCCTGAGCGTTTGCCGTGGACCTGTTCCCCGCCCTCGCGCAACAGGTGGTCGCGGATGCCGAAGGCGGCATCCGCTACTGGCCCGACGTGCTGTCACCGGAAGCGGCCGACGCCTGGTTCCAGCGCCTGCGCACCGGCGTGGACTGGCGGCGCGAGCAGCGGCCGATGTACGAGCGCATCGTCGACGTGCCGCGGCTGCTGGCGAGCTATCGCCTGGACGCGGCGCCGCCCGCGCTGAAGCTGCAGGAGTTGCTGACGCTGGTGCAGTCGCTGGCGCCTGCGCCGTACACCTCGGTGGGCATGAACCTCTATCGCGACGGCAACGACAGCGTCGCGATGCACGGCGACAAGATGCACCTCGCCGGCGCGGGGCACCCGATCGCCCTGGTATCATTGGGCGCGCCACGCCGGATGCTGGTGAAGGCGCGCGCCGAGGGCAGCCAGGCCGTCGCCTTCGACCTGGCGCCGGGCAGCGTGCTGGCGATGAGCCACGCGTCCCAGCAAACGCATGAGCACGGCATTCCCAAGACGCGCAAAGCGGTGGGCGAGCGGATCAGCGTGGTGTTCCGGGTGCGGCCGGACTGAAGAACCGACAGGTCAACGATTCCGGCGGCCGAGGCGCCAACCCGTCCAGGCTTGCACCGGCAGCGAGAGCAGCAGGATCGTGCTGAACCACACCGGGAAGTCACCGCCGAGTTCGGCGACCGCCCAGGTCAGCACCGCGGCCAGCAGCACCAGACCCGCGACGACATGCCCTGCCGGCGACGCCGGCGCCCAGCGCGCCAGCACGGCGAAGGCGAGGATGCCCGCGACGGCGACACCGCCCAGATCCCAGCGCAGGCGCGCGTCGACGCCGCGGGGCCATTGCATCGCCGTGGCCAGCTCGCCGCTGGCCCAGGTGACGGCCACCAGCGTGGCCGCCGCCGCCAGCATCAGCAACAGTGATTGCAGTGCCTGCCAAGCCGTACGGAGGGTATTCATGGGAGGTTGACCCGCGGGCGAAGCCAGGTTCCGTGACGCGAGCCGCCGTGCTCGCCGATAATGGCGACTTTCCGCCAGAAAGCCGCCCATGAACAGCCTGTTCCGCAAGACCCTGCCCGGCACGTCCCTGGACTACTTCGACGCCCGCGCCGCCGTGGAGTCGCTGCAGGGCGGTGCCTGGGACGAATTGCCCTACGTTTCGCGGGTGCTGGCCGAGAACCTGGTGCGGCGCTGCGAGGCGTCGGCGCTGGATGACTCGTTGCGCCAGCTGATCGAACGCAAGCGTGACCTCGACTTCCCCTGGTTCCCGGCGCGCGTGGTCTGCCACGACATCCTGGGCCAGACCGCGCTGGTGGACCTGGCCGGCCTGCGCGACGCGATCGCCGACCAGGGCGGCGACCCGGCCCAGGTGAACCCTGTGGTGCCGGTGCAGCTGATCGTCGACCACTCGCTGGCGGTGGAATGCGGGGGCTTCGACCCGGACGCGTTCACCAAGAACCGCGCGATCGAGGATCGCCGCAACGAGGACCGCTTCCACTTCATCGACTGGACCAAGCTCGCGTTCAAGAACGTGGACGTGATCCCGCCGGGGAACGGGATCATGCACCAGATCAACCTGGAGCGAATGAGCCCGGTGATCGGCGTGCTCGACGGCGTCGCGTATCCGGACACCTGCGTCGGCACCGACAGCCACACGCCGCACGTGGACGCGCTCGGCGTGATCGCGATCGGCGTCGGCGGCCTCGAGGCCGAGAACGTGATGCTGGGCCGCGCTTCGTGGATGCGCCTGCCGGACATCATCGGCGTCGAGCTGTCGGGGCGCCCGCAGCCGGGCATCACCGCCACCGACATCGTGCTCGCGCTCACCGAGTTCCTGCGCCAGCAGAAGGTCGTCGGGGCCTGGCTCGAGTTCCGCGGCGAAGGCGCCTCGGCGCTGACGCTCGGCGACCGCGCGACGATCTCCAACATGGCGCCCGAGTACGGTGCGACCGCCGCGATGTTCTTCATCGACAACAACACCATCGACTACCTGCGCCTGACCGGCCGCAGCGACGAGCAGGTGAAGCTGGTCGAGACCTACGCGAAGCACACTGGCCTGTGGGCGGACGCGCTGGCGACCGCGAAGTACGAGCGCACGCTGTCCTTCGACCTCTCGGCCGTTGGCCGCAACATGGCGGGCCCGTCGAACCCGCACGCGCGCGTCGCCACCGCCGACCTGGCCGCCAAGGGCATCGCCGGCAACCTCGATGCAGGGCGCGCGCAGGAAGCCCAGGGCCTGATGCCCGACGGCGCGGTGATCATCGCCGCCATCACCAGCTGCACCAACACCTCGAACCCGCGCAACGTGATCGCCGCCGGCCTGCTGGCGCGCAACGCCAACCGCGCCGGGCTCACCCGCAAGCCGTGGGTGAAGAGCTCGCTGGCGCCGGGCTCCAAGACCGTGGCGCTGTACCTGGAAGCGGCCGGCCTGAAGGAAGAGCTCGAGCAGCTCGGCTTCGGCATCGTCGCCTTCGCCTGCACCACCTGCAACGGCATGTCCGGCGCGCTGGATCCGAAGATCCAGCAGGAGATCATCGACCGCGACCTGTATGCGACCGCGGTGCTCAGCGGCAACCGCAACTTCGACGGCCGCATCCATCCGTACGCGAAGCAGGCCTTCCTGGCCTCGCCGCCGCTGGTGGTCGCGTACGCGATCGCGGGCACCATCCGTTTCGACATCGAGAAGGACGTGCTGGGCCACGACGCCGCCGGCAAGCCGGTGACGCTGAAGGACCTGTGGCCGAGCGATGAAGAGATCGACGCGATCGTGAAGTCGTCGGTGAAGCCGGCGCAGTTCCGGAGCGTCTACGAGCCCATGTTCAGGATCGCGGTGGAGAGCAGCGCCAAGGTCAGCCCGCTGTACGACTGGCGCCCGCAGAGCACCTACATCCGCCGCCCGCCGTACTGGGAAGGCGCGCTGGCCGGCGAGCGCACGCTGCGCGGCCTGCGCCCGCTGGCGGTGCTGGGCGACAACATCACCACCGACCACCTGTCGCCGTCGAACGCGATCCTGCGCGACAGCGCCGCCGGCGAGTACCTCGCGAAGATGGGCCTGCCGGAGGAGGACTTCAATTCCTATGCGACCCATCGCGGCGACCATCTGACCGCGCTGCGCGCCACCTTCGCCAATCCCACGCTGAGCAATGAGATGGCGGTGGTGGATGGCGTCGTGAAGAAGGGTTCGCTGGCGCGCGTCGAGCCGGAAGGGCAGGTGATGCGCATGTGGGAGGCGATCGAAACCTACATGGAGCGCAGCCAGCCGCTGATCATCGTCGCCGGCGCCGACTACGGCCAGGGCAGCTCGCGCGACTGGGCCGCGAAGGGCGTGCGCCTGGCGGGCGTCGAGGTGATCGCGGCCGAGGGCTTCGAGCGCATCCACCGCACCAACCTGATCGGCATGGGCGTGCTGCCGCTGGAGTTCCTGCCGGGCACCACCCGCAAGACGCTGGGGCTGGACGGCACCGAGACCTACGACGTCGTCGGCGAGCGCACGCCGGGGGCGAGGCTGACCTTGGGCGTGACGCGCCGCGACGGCGAGCACATCGAGGTGCCGATGGTTTGCCGGCTGGATACTGCGGAGGAAGTTTCCATCTACGAGGCGGGTGGCGTCCTGCAGCGGTTCGCGCAGGATTTCCTGGCGGCGACCCGGGTGGCCTGAACCGGGGTGAATGCTGACGTCCGGTCGGGCCGCCGCCGCATTGCCGGGGGCTTGCCGGCGGCGTAAACTCCTATGGCAATCTTTGCCATAGGACCGCGCCATGGCCACCATGAATATCTCCCTGCCCGACGACCTCAAGGCCTTCATCGACGCCCAGGTCGCCGAACATGCCTATGGCTCGAGCAGCGAGTACCTGCGCGATTTGATCCGTAAGCAGCGCGACACCGAGAGGCTGCGTGGGCTGCTGCTCGAGGGCGCCAACTCGGGCCCGGCGGCGTTGGTCACACCCGACACCTTCCGGAAGATGCGCGAGGAGATTCGCGCCCGTCACGCCAAGTGAAGCCGGCCTTCTGGCGCGGCGTCGCGCAACGGGATGCCGCCGATGCCGCGGAGTACTACGCAACACAATCCGGGCTTGCCGCGGGTGAACGGTTCCTGGCCGCGGTCGAGGATGGCATCGCCCACGTCTCGCGACACCCGGGTATTGGCTCGTCGCGCTACGCGCTTCCCCTGCGACTCGAAGGCCTCAGTTTCTGGCCGCTCAACGGCTATCCCTACCTCGTTTTCTACATCGAACTAGAAACCCATCTCGATATCTGGCGCGTGCTGCATGCACAGCGCGACATTCCGGAAGGGATTGGCGACTCCAAGGAAACCAGATGACGCACGTGCCCCAGCTCCGAATCCCAGCCACCTACCTCCGCGGCGGCACCAGCAAGGGCGTCTTCTTCCGCCTCGAAGACCTGCCTGAAACGGCCCGCGTCCCCGGCCCGGCGCGCGACGCGCTGCTGATGCGCGTGATCGGCTCGCCCGACCCCTACGGCAAGCACACCGACGGCATGGGCGGCGCCACCTCCAGCACCAGCAAGTGCGTGATCATCTCGAAGAGCGCGCAGCCTGGCCACGACGTCGACTACCTCTACGGCCAGGTGTCCATCGACACCGCCTTCGTGGACTGGAGCGGCAACTGCGGCAACCTCAGCACCGCGGTCGGTCCCTTCGCGATCGCGAACGGTTTCATCGACAAGGCACAGCTGCCGGAGAACGGCATCCACGTCGTGCGCGTCTGGCAGGCCAACATCGGCAAGACCATCCTCTGCCACGTGCCGGTCACGAACGGCGAAGTGCAAGAGACGGGCGACTTCGAGCTCGACGGCGTCACCTTCCCGGCGGCCGAGATCGTGCTGGAGTTCATCGACCCGGCCGACGAGGGCGAAGGCGAGGGCGGCGGGGCGATGTTCCCGACCGGAAACCTCACTGATTCGCTCGAGGTCCCGGGCGTGGGCACACTCGAGGTGACGATGATCAACGCCGGCATTCCGACCGTCTTCGTGAATGCGAAGGCCATCGGCTACACCGGCACCGAGCTGCAGGACGCGATCAACGGCGATCCAAAGGCGCTGGCCATGTTCGAGACCATTCGCGCCCACGGCGCGGTGCGCATGGGCCTGATCAAGGATGTCGCGGATGCGGCGAAGCGCCAGCACACGCCGAAGGTCGCCTTCATCGCGCCGCCGGCCGACTACACCACCAGCAGCGGCAAGGCGGTCGCCGCCGCCGACATCGACCTGCACGTGCGCGCGCTGAGCATGGGCAAGCTGCACCACGCGATGATGGGCACCTGCGCCGTCGCGATCGGCACCGCCGCCGCGATCCCCGGCACGCTGGTGAACCGCGCCGCGGGCGGCGGCGACCGCACCGCCGTGCGTTTCGGCCACCCCAGCGGTACGCTGCGCGTGGGCGCCGAAGCCCGCCAGGCCAACGGCCAGTGGGTGGTGCGCAAGGCGATCATGAGCCGGAGCGCGCGCGTGCTGATGGAAGGCTTCGTCCGCGTCCCCGCCTGACCGGGCTTTCCAGGGCCTCATCAAGCGCAAGGGCAGGCTCGAGCGCCTGGAATGAGCCGCGTGAACGGACGCAGGTATCGCCTCGGTTAAGATTCCCGGTGAAGAACCAGGAGAACAGCATGCAGCTCAAGGGAAAGACCATCGCCGTCACCGGCGCCTTCGGCATCCTCGGCACGGCCGTCGTGCAGGCGCTGCAGGCGGAAGGTGCGCAGGTGGCGGCCATCGACCGCGCGGACGCACCGCGGGATCCCGCCGTCCTCGGCAAGGCCAGCCTGCACGGCGGCGTGGACCTGGGCGACGCGGCGGCGGCGCAGGCTGCCTTCGATGCCATCGCCCAAGCCCACGGCGGCCTGCACGGCGTGGTGAACATCGCCGGCGGCTTCCGCTGGGAACAGGTCCAGGGCGGCTCGCTCGACACCTGGGACGCGATGTACCAGATGAACCTTCGCACGGCCGTGGCCGCTTGCCAGGCAGCGCTGGCGCATCTTCCGGACGGCGGCCGCATCGTCAACATCGGCGCCAACGGTGCGGCGAAGGCGGGAGCGGGCATGGGTTCCTACGCGGCCTCCAAAGCCGGCGTCGCTCGCCTGACCGAGGCGCTGGCCGAAGAGCTGAAGGACCGCGGCATCACCGTCAACGCCCTGCTGCCGAGCATCCTCGACACGCCGGTCAATCGCAGCGACATGCCCGACGCGGATTTCGCGCGTTGGGTGCAGCCTGCGCAGTTGGCCGATGCGATCGTCTTCCTGCTGTCGGATCGCGCCAGCGCGGTCACCGGCGCCTTGATCCCCGTGGTCGGCCGGGTCTGAGGCGGCGCACCCGGAGCAGGACATGGCGATCGCCGAACGCGTGATGGCGGGCGTGCTGCGCACGACCCTGCGCTGCCTGCTCAAGCCCGCCTTCCATCCCCGCTGGCCGGTGACCTGGCAGCGGCGCTGGCTGCATCTCCTGGCGCAGGTCGGCCGACTGCCCAAGGGCATCACGCGCCGCGACGTGGACGTCGGCGGCATCCGCGCCGAACGCTGGGCCGACGAGCGCGCGACGGCGGTGCGGGCCGGCACCGTGCTGTTCCTGCACGGGGGTGGCTACACGGTGGGTTCGCCGCGCACGCATCGGCCGATCGCCGCCTGGCTGGCGCGCGACAGCGGCCTGCCCGTGGTCGTGATCGACTACCGGCTCGCGCCGGAGCATCCGTTTCCGGCGGCGCTCGACGATGCGCTGGCGGCCTTCGACGCGCTGGCCGCCGAAGTACCGGTGCAGCTGGCCGGCGATTCCGCCGGCGGTGGCCTCGCGCTGGCCTTGGCCCTGAAGCTCCGCGATCGCGGCGGCAGGCAGGCCGGGGCGCTGGCGCTGCTCGCCCCGCTGGTGGACCTGCGGGAAGCGACGCCGCTGCCGGCCGTGCCGGGCGAGGCGATGCTCACCGAGCGCTGGGCCCGCGCCAATGCGCGGCACTACGCCGCGGGACAGCCCGAACACCCGCTGGTGTCGCCGCTGCTCGCCGATCTGCGCGGACTGCCGCCGGTGCTGGTGCAGAACGGCACCGATGACCTGCTGCAGGCGCAGTCGCTGGCGATCGCGGCGAAGCTGCGCGCCGATGGCGTCGACGTGAACCAGGACCTCGTCACGGGGCGCTGGCATGTGTTCCAGCTGCAGGTGGGGGCCTTGCCCAGCGCGGATGCGGCGGTGTCGCGACTGGGCCGCTTCCTGGCGAGTGCGAGCCCCCTCGCCTCCGGCTCGTCTTCCCAAAGGGGAGAGGAGGCGCACTCGCCCCCGACTCACCACACCGTGATCCTCGGCGCCGGCATGTCCGGCCTTTGCGCGGCCATCCAGCTGCAGAAGGCAGGCCTGCACGATTTCGTGATCCTCGAGCAATCCGAAGGCATTGGCGGCACCTGGTGGGACAACCGCTACCCAGGCGCCCAGGTGGACGTCCCCGCGCCGGCCTACGCGTTCTCGTTCGCACCGAACCCGCGCTGGTCGCAGCGCTTCGCCAATGCGCCGGAGATCCAGGCCTATCAACAGGCGCTGGTGGAAAAGCACGGGCTCTTCGCCCGATTGCGGCTGGGCACGCGCTTGGCCGAGGCGTGCTTCGATGAAGGCGAGGGGCTTTGGCACTTCCGCACCGCCGGCGGCGACGCGCTTCGCGCGCGCTTCTTCGTCTGCAGCACCGGTCCGCTCAGCCAGCCGCGCTGGCCCGACCTGCCGGGCCTGGACGACTTCCAGGGCCTGCGGCTGCACTCGGCGCGCTGGAATCCGCAACAATCCTTCGATGGCCTCCGGGTCGCGGTGATCGGCACCGGCTCGACCGCGGTGCAGCTGGTGCCGCCGATCGCCGCGCAGGCGTCGCAGCTGCACGTGTTCCAGCGCACGGCGAACTGGGTGCTGCCGCGGCTGGAGCGGCGCTATCGCTGGTTCGATCGCCTGCTGGGAGGCTTCCCGCCCTACGCCGCGGCGGCGCGCGCGTTCTGGGTCCGCTTCCTTGAGCTCGGGCGCCGAGGCTTCGAGGACGGCACGCTGATGCGGCGCGTGATGCTATGGCAGGGCGCTCGCCATCGCCGCCAGCAGGTTCCGGACCCCGCGCTGCGCGCGGCGCTGACGCCGGACTATCCGCTCGGCTGCAAGCGCATCATCTACTCCAGTGATTACTATCCGACGCTGTCGCAGCCCCACGTCGGGCTGGTGACGACCGGCATCGAGCGCATCACCGCGCACGGCATACGCACCACCGATGGCGTCGAGCGGCCCTTGGATGCGCTGGTCTGCGCGACCGGCTTCGACACGGTGCATCTGCTGCAGTCACTCGAGGTCCGCGGACGCGCCGGGCAGACGCTGTCCGATGCCTGGCGCGACGGGCCGGAAGCGCTGCACGGCATCAGCGTCGCCGGTTTCCCGAACCTGTTCCTGATGCTGGGCCCGAACACCGCCACCGGACACACGTCCACGCTGCTTTACATCGAGCCGGCGGTGCAGCATGCCATCGCCTGCATGCGCGCGGTCACCGACGGCGGGCATCGTGCGATCGAGGCCAGGGCGGACGTGCAGCAGGCGCACAACCTGGCGCTGCAGGAAAGGCTGGGCGGATCGGTCTGGGCGCAGTGCCGCAGTTGGTATCGGATGGACAGCGGCAAGGTGATCGCCATCTTTCCCGGATACACGAACGAGTACGTGCGGACGGTGCGCAAGCCGCGGGTCGGGGACTACCGGTTCAGCTAGGCGGGAGCGGTTCTCCTCTCCCGCGAGGGGAGAGGCTCCGGCCTGCCGTCACTCCAGCGCCTCGACCTTCAGCGCGCTGCAAAGCGAGAGGTCCGACGCATCGCCGCCGTCGACCTGCTTCGAGATGCCGCGCAGCGCCGTCCGCAGGCCTTCTTCGATCACCGGGTGGTAGAAGGGCATCCGCAGCAGGTCGAACACGGTCAGCCCGCGATCGATCGCCAGCGCCAGCAGGTGCGCCAGGTGTTCGCCCGAAGGCGCGCACATCTCGGCCCCCAGCAGTTTGCCGTCCGCACGCGCCGCGTAGACGCGCAGCAACCCGAAGTTGCGCTGCCCGGCGCGCGCGCGGCCCTGGCGCGTGAAGTCGACCTTGCCGATCACTACGTCTGTCGGCAGGTCGGCGAAGCGCTTGCCGACGAAGGCCGTCCCCGGGTCCGAGAAGACGATCCCCAGCGGCGTGCGCCGGCGATAGCACTCCGGCAAATCCTGCATCGCGTTGCGGCCGGCGATGTAACCCTCGTCGGCGGCCTCGTGCAGGATCGGGGCGTGGGCATTGGCGTCGCCGGCCAGGTAGATCGGCAGGTCGCCGATGCGCAGGCTGCGGGTGTCGAAGGGCGGCAGGCCGCGCTCGTCGAGGTCGATGCCCAGCGCGTCCAGGCCGAGGTCGTCGAGGTTGGGCCGGCGGCCGATCGCGACCAGCACGGCATCCACCTCGGCGGTGTTGGCGCCGGCCTGCAGGCGAAGCCCGCCTTTGGTCGCGGTCAGCTCGACATCGGCGCCGGTGTGCAGGGTGAACTCCTTCGCCAGCAGCGTGCGCAGCACCGCGTTGACCTCCGGATCGGACAGCACGCCGAGCCCTTCGCCGCGCCCGAACGCGGTGACCTCGAGCCCGAGGCGCGCGAGGGCCTGCGCCATCTCGATGCCGATCGCGCCGAGGCCCACCACGCCGATCCGGCGCGGCAGGTCCGGCTGTTCGAACAGGGTGTCGGTGGTGAGCACGCGATCGCCCAGCGCGCGCCAGGCGGCCGGCATCACCGGCCGCGCGCCGGTGGCGAGGATGATGCGCCTGGCCGTCAGCACGCGATCGCCGACCTGCACAGTCTGCTCGTCCAGTAGTCGCGCCCGCCCGGCGATGTTGCGGTCGCCAAGATCCGCCGTCACTTCGAGCACGCCGGCGACGAAATGGTCGCGCAGGGCCCGCACCCGCTTCAGCACGGCGGGCAGGTCCACCGACAGGCCGTCGCCGCCGCGGATGCCGAACGCGTCCAGCTTGCCGCGTGCGTGGAAGGCGTTGGCGGCCTCCACCAGGACCTTGGACGGCATGCAGCCCACGCGCGCGCAGGTGGTGCCGTAGGGGCCGTCGTTCACCAGCACGAAGTTCTCGGTGCGCTTGCGTACTTCGCGCAGCGCGGACAGTCCGGCGGTGCCGGCGCCGATGATGACGACGTCGAGGGGAGGCGCCATGACCAGGCTCCAGAAGGCGGGGGGACCGCCATCGTGGCCCATCCCGGCCCGCCATACCAACCGGGCAGCCCCGCTCCCCGCGCGGGAGCGGCGTTGCGGAAAGGAGGAAACCGCCACATCACCCAAACATCCCAGCCGCCATACTCCGTCCCATGCGCCTGAACGCCGACTTCACCCAACGCGTCGTCATCCGCCCCGGCGACGCCCCGTGGCAGCCGTCCCCGACCGCGGGCGTCACCCGCTGCCTGCTTGACCGGGTCGGCGACGAGGCCGCGCGCGCCACCAGCCTGGTGCGCTATGCCCCTGGCGCGGTGTTTCCGAGCCACGCCCACCCGGACGGCGAGGAGATCCTGGTGCTCGAAGGCCTGTTCAGCGATGAGCACGGCGACCATGGCCCGGGCAGCTACCTGCGCAATCCCGACGGCAGCGCGCACGCGCCGCGCAGCGAAAGTGGCTGCACCCTGTTCGTGAAGCTGCGGCAGTTCCAGCCCGGGGACAGCGAGACCGTCCGCATCGATACGTCCACCGGGGCCTGGCGGCCTGGCCTGGTGCCTGGCCTGCGGGTGATGCCGCTGCATGCGTTCGGGACCCAGAACACCGCGCTGGTGGACTGGGCGCCGGGCACGGTATTCCAGCCGCACACGCACTGGGGCGGCGAGGAAATCCTGGTGCTGGAGGGCACGTTCGAAGACGAGTACGGCAGCTATCCGGCCGGCAGCTGGCTGCGCAGCCCGCATGGTTCGAAACATGCGCCGAGTGCGCCGCTGGGGGCGCGCATCCTGGTCAAGACCGGGCACCTGGACGAGCTCTTCCTGAAGCGGTGGGCGGCATGAAGAAGGCCATCGGCGCCGCCGTCTTCTATGCCCGCTTCGCGTGGCCGTTCTCGCGCCTGGGCTTCCGGCGGCGCGTCGGCGAGGCGGGGCTGGACGCCGATTTCAGCGGCCAGCGCTGGCTGGTGACGGGCGCCACCGGCGGCATCGGGCGTGCGATCGCGCTGGGCGCGGCGGCGCGTGGCGCGACCGTGCTGGCCTTCGCCCGGGACGCCGCGAAGCTCGACGCGCTGGTGGCCGAGGGCAGGGGCCGGATCGTGCCGGTGGTCGTGGACCTGTCGCTTATGCAGGACATCCGCCGCGCCGCCGCGGAGGTCGCCCGCGCCGGTGCGGTGGACGTGCTGGTGCACAACGTCGGCGTGATGTGCCATGCCTTCGCCACCACCCCCGAAGGCATCGAGCGCGGCTTCGCGACCAACCTGCTCGGCCACTGGGTGCTCGACCGGGCCCTGCGCGAAGCCGGCGCCCTGCCGGCCGGCAGCGCGATCATTTCGATGAGTTCGGGTGGCATGTACGGCGCCGCGCTCGACCTCGACGCGCTGGAAGCCGCCGATGCCCGCACGCACGATGGCTTCACCGCCTACGCGCAGCACAAGCGGGCGCAGGTCGCCCTGACCCATCATTGGAACCAGCTCGGCCCCGACGCGCCCCGCGCCTGGGTGATGCACCCGGGCTGGGTCGACACCGACGGCGTGCGCACCGCGCTGCCGGGCTTCCGCAAGCTCTTCCGCGCCGTGCTGCGCGAGGCCGGGGAGGGCGCCGATACCGCGCTATGGCTTGCCGCCAACCGCCCGGCGATCGGCGAAGGCATCTGGCTCGACCGTCATCGCGACGACGAGCATGCGTTCGGCTTCACCCGGGGCGGCGCCGACGCCGGGAGGCTCGTGGCCTGGCTGGAGAAGCGCGCCCCGGCCGTGGCGCCTGCGCCCTGAGTGTCATGCGTGGCGCGTAGGCTGCTGGCATGAGAGGCAAGCGCACTTCCTGGCTCCTGCTCGCGGTCGTGCTGGTCCTGGCCGCGGCGTCGTGCGCGCCCGCGTCACGCGATACGCTGTCGGTCATGACGCCGCCGGCCGCAACCAAGCAACCCTGGGTGATCGCCCACCGCGGTGCCAGCGCGCTGCGGCCCGAGCACACGCTGGCGGCGTACGCGCTGGCCATCGAACACGGCGCCGACGCGATCGAGCCCGACCTGGTGATGACGCGCGATGGCGTGCTGGTGGCGCGGCACGAGAACGCGCTGTCCGACACCACCGATGTCGCGCGGCGGCCCGAGTTCGCGTCACGCCGGACACGCAAGCAGGTGGATGGCGAATGGGTCAGCGACTGGTTCAGCGAGGACTTCAGCCTGGCGGAGCTGAAGACGCTGCGCGCCGTCGAGCGGCTGCCGAAGCTGCGCTCCACCGAGTGGGACGGCCAGTTCGAGGTGCCGACCTTCGATGAGATCGTCGCGCTGGTCGCCGCGGAGTCCGGGAAGCGCGGCCGCCTGATCGGCCTGGTGCCCGAGATCAAGCACCCGACGCATTTCGCCGGCCTCGGCCTCGCGATGGAGCAGCCGGTGCTTGGTGCGCTGGCCGCGCACGAGTACACGCGCCGCGCGCCGGTGGTGATCCAGTCCTTCGAAACCGCCAACCTGCGCGCGCTGCGCGGCAATGTGCCGCGTGGCGGCAACATCCGCCTGCTGCAGCTGATCGGCGCGCCGGACGTCTCCCCTTACGACACCGTGGCGGCCGGTGCGCCGTTGACCTACGCCCAGCTGGCCTCCGAGGGGTTGCGCGACGTCGCGACGTACGCCGACGCGATCGGCCCCCATTACCGCATGCTCCAGATCCAGCCGCGCGGAGACGGCCCTGGCCTACGCAGCGCCCTGGTCGACGCGGCGCACGCGGAAGGCCTGCAGGTGTTCGCCTACACGTTCCGGCCCGAGAACGGCCTGCTCGAGGAAGCCTTCCGCAGCCAGGCCGCGCCCGAAGCTCGCCACGAGGAAGGTGCGATCCGCGAACTCCAGGCCTATGCGTCCGCTGGCGCGGACGCCGTGTTCGTGGATGACCCGGCGCTGGCGCGCCGCGCCCTCGATGCACCGCCAGCGAGCAAATGAACCCGAGCGATTGAACCCGGTTCATTCTCATTCGGCGGTGAAAATGAACCCGGCACCGCTTTTCCCTGTTTGGGCTAGGCTGCCGGATCGGCGACAATGGGCGCCCGCCTCCGTTGCCCGCCCCCCATGGCCGCCACCCGCCTCACGATCACCCGCCCCGACGACTGGCACCTGCACCTGCGCGACGGCGAGATGCTGGCGCGCGTGCTGCCTGACACCGCGCGCCGCTTCGCCCGCGCCATCGTGATGCCCAACCTGGTGCCGCCAGTGGTGAACGCCGCGCTGGCCGGCGCCTACCGCGGGCGCATCCTGGCGGCGCTGCCCGAAGGCCTGGTGTTCGAGCCGCTGATGACGCTTTACCTCACCGAGCGCACCACCCCCGCCGACATCGCCGAGGCCAGGGCCAGCGGCTTCGTGCACGCGGTGAAGTGGTATCCGGCGGGCGCCACCACGAATTCCGATTCCGGCGTGCGCCAGATCGCCAACTGCCACGAGGCACTGCTGGCGATGGAGCAGCACGACCTGCCGCTGCTGGTGCACGGCGAGGTCACCGACGCGCACGTGGACGTGTTCGACCGCGAGGCCGTGTTCATCGAAACGCTGCTAAAGCCGCTGGTGCAGCGCTACCCGCGCCTTCGCATCGTGCTCGAGCACATCACCACCCGGCAGGCCGCCGAGTTCGTGGCGGCGGCGCCGGCCAACGTGGCGGCCACCATCACGCCGCACCACCTGCTGATGAACCGCAACGCCCTGTTCACCGGCGGCATCCGCCCGCACCACTACTGCCTGCCGGTGCTCAAGCGCGAGGAGCATCGCCTGGCGCTGGTCGCCGCGGCCACCGACGGCAGCCCCAAGTTCTTCCTGGGTACCGACAGCGCCCCGCACACCCGCGGCGCCAAGGAGTCGGCCTGCGGCTGCGCAGGCATGTACAGCGCGCATGGCGCGATCGAGCTGTATGCCGAAGTGTTCGAGCAGAGCAATGCGCTGGATCGACTCGAGGCGTTCGCCAGCTTCCACGGCCCGGACTTCTACCGCCTGCCGCGCAACAACGACACGATCACCCTGGTTCGCGAACCTTGGACGGTCCCCGTCGAACTGGGCGAGGGCAGCGCCGCCCTGGTGCCCCTGCGTGCGGGCACCGAGCTGGCCTGGCGGGTGGAAGGCCTGGTGGACTGAGGCCCGGCCAGCAGTGCGCGCAACGCGGCGCCCTGTGTTGCGCCAGAGGCACTAGTCCGCCGCGAACAAGGACTTCGCGCAAGGTTCCCCGGTCAGGCTGGGATCGTTGGATGTCCGGAACCACCTGCTGCCCGGCCCGGACGGTCTCGCGTAGTTCCATCGCCAGCCAATGCATCATAGAGTCAGCGGGCGAGGACGGGCGGTCCAGCCTCTCGTCGAGTCGTTCCTCGGCGCCATGCATCCGCCCGCTGTCCGGGCGGCCCCCCTCTGGAGAGGCACTATCCATGGCACCCGTTCTGACATGAATTCGCTTGGCCCCGCGCCGGACGCCGGTGGCCCGTTGGCTGGACTTGGCCGGTGGGTGCGATGGGTGCTCGATGGCGAGATGGCCCGCGCACCGCGTGCCGAGCAGGAACAGCTGCAGACCCTGCAGCTCAAACTCATGTGGCGCCCCATCACCACCATGATGATGGGGCTGGCCCTGGCGGCCGGCACCAAGGCGGCACTGGTGGCCCTGGGTCATCTGCCCGGCAAGACGCTGCCTGAGATCTATCTGTTGGGTGCCGCTACGCTGGCAGCGATGGCGCTGGTGTCGCGCCGGGTCCGCGGCATCGGCGGGCGCCAGGCGCTCGGGTTTGCCTTCCTGCTTCTTTACGCCTGGCTGATGCTGGGTCCCCTGTCGCAGTGGCAGGGCGCACCGGGCATCGCCTTGGGCCCCGCCCTGCTGTTGCCGGTCACGGTTCTGCCGATGGTGGTGCGCCTGACCCCGGCCCTGATGGTGGTCTTCATCTCGGGCCTGGGCCTGGCCTGGTGGCTGCTGCGCGCCCCTGAACTCACCGATCAGGCCCGGCTCGCCCTGGTGCTGTTGCTGGCGCTGTCGGTGGGGGCCGGGATCCTGCTCAGGTCGGCGCGCTCCACTTACGCCTTGTTCGTCCATCGGAGCCTCGCTTCGGCGTGGCAGTCGGCAACCACCGACGTGCTCACCGGACTGTTCAACCGCCGGGGCGGCCTGGAGGCCGCCGAGCACCTGCTGGCCAGCCCCCAGGTGGCCCCGGTGGCCATGGCTTTCGTCGACGTGGACCATTTCAAGCAGCTCAATGACGCGCACGGGCATGCCGTGGGTGACGAGCTCCTCGCCTCCCTGGGCCAGATCCTGCAGGGACGGATCGGATCAGGAGACATCGTCATGCGGCTGGGCGGCGAGGAGTTCGCCTGCCTGCTGCCCGGGCACGACGCGGAACGAGCGACGGCGTTTGCGCAGCGCATCTGCCGCAACTACCGCGACCGCCACCGTGCCTACGAAAGTACCCTTAGCGTCGGCATCGCCATACGCCGACCGGGCGAGGGGCTCGACGCCCTGCTGGCGCGCGCCGACGCGGCGCTCTACCGGGCCAAGCGCGAAGGGCGTGATCGGGTGGTGGTGGCGGAAGGGTAGCTGGCGAGGCGCGACCGATAGCGGCTCGCGAGCGCCTGGAATGTTGCGACTAGATCGTCAGCTTCCCCGGCCAGCTTCCATGGCTGGCGGGCAGGGTCCTAACCAGAAGGCGGCGGCGACTGACGCTGCGTCATGGCGGCACCGTGGCCGTCGACGTACGCTGCGTCCTTCCGCGCTTCCTCCGCTTCGGACGATGGATCCGCCGGCTCCGGTTCGGCCTGGGCCAGGTCGAACTCAGACAGGGGACTCTCGGCGGGGCAGTCGGCGTCAGGAAACCCAAAGTTGCTCCGCAGGGCGAGGCCGCAGGCGTTGAGCTCGTCGAGCTCGTTGTCGTGTTCCCGGCATTTGCGGTCGAAGGCGCGGGCGAAGGCGTCGCGGCGGGAAACGAAGTCGTTGCCACATTCCCGCTGCAGGCGCAGCCGGTCCAGGTCGTCCTGCGCGGCATTGACGCCGTCGAGGCCAAAGCGCAGCAGTTCATCCGCGGACAGCATGCGAAGGCTGCGGTTGGGCACCGCCATCATCAGGTCGGCCACGTCCACGCTCGAGCCGTTGCGCTCCAGGTAGTCGCGAACGCGGCCATGCACCAGGCGCAGTTCGGCGTTGAGTTCGGCGCGCGTGGTGGCGGTCGAGCTCATGCGGATAAGACGGTGGATGCCGACCTTGCCGGCGATCCGGCGCACGTCGCCAGCACTTAGCAGGAACACGCAGGCGCTGTGGCAGATCGAATCCTCGCGCACCCAGATCGTCCAGCGGGACTCCGCGATGAAATCGCCGGCGCGAATGGCGTCTTCGACCAATCCGCCGGCGGAGTCGATGTCGAGCACGCGTTTGCGGATGCCGAGCGCGTCGGCTACGCGCGTGGTCCGCTCGACCATGGCGGCGAAGTCGGTGGCGATGCGGCCGCGGTAGCGCAGCCGGAGCACGCCGCGTTCTACGCAGCCGGCCAGCGCGGCCTCAAGCGATTCGCGGTTCATGGATGGCAGCGGCTCGCCGTCGCCGTGGCGGGAGTAGTCCAGGTCACAGCTGAGCCAGGCCTCGCCTGAAGCCAGCGCCATGGGCGACCAGTCGATGGGCGCCGTGCGGGGTGTCTTCACTTCCGCGGCGGGCTTGGGCCCTGGCGAAGCAGGCGGCATCGGCGCGACGCTGACTGCACCGTCATCTTCGGATACGGATTCGACTTTTGGCACCGATGCACTGGCGGGAGTCGCGGGGGGCTCGCGCTGGCAGGCGGCCAGGGACAGCAGCATCACCAAGACCAACAGCGGTCGGCAGCCGGCGAATGAACGATCGGAGGTCATGCTGCAAACCTAGCAGCGGCGACATGAACAGATGCAGCCTTAGGCCGAGCTGCGAAAGCCAAAACCCCCGAAAACGGGGGCTTTGTGATGGTGGCTATGGGTGGACTCGAACCACCGACCCCGTCATTATGAGTGCGGTCTTTGAATGCCACTCAAAGAGCTATGGTTAAAGCCTATATGACCTTATTCAACTCAATCAGTGC
>LNFM01002556.1_pt1 | contig 37973 bp, 28 predicted proteins | sample 596031 | NCBI WGS metagenome assembly LNFM01 (sample SAMN04254537, study PRJNA301005) | activated carbon metagenome | isolation source: dual media filters at the Ann Arbor, Michigan drinking water treatment plant | place: USA: Ann Arbor | reverse complement strand
TCGAACGCGCGTTTCGCATGCCGCGCGGCGTCTTCGAGGTCCCCTGCCTCTTGACAGAGGCCGGCAGCGAAGTACTCGATTGGCCCGCGGTCAGGAAATCGCGCCGCGAGGATCTCAATAGCATTCCGGGCCTCGGCGATTCGTCCCGCTGCGACGAGGAGGCGAACACGACGCAAATCCCCCCACCAGGCATGGCTACTCGACCAAAGCTCCTGCGCTGCTTCAACATCGCCGTTCTCGGCAAGCTGCACCGCGGCTCGAACCTCTGCCGCTACCTCCCGGCTGGACGCATCTACAGCTTGCCATGCGTCGATATCATAGGTGGTTTCCCGATATCCTTCATCCGCCGACTCGAGCACAGTCCGCAACTGTTCTGCGTTTGGCTGGCGCGCCATTGAGAGCCACGCAGATGCATGCTCGTGTCGCAGTCGCTCAATCATGGCTATGACGTTTGCACGCTCGGACGTTGGCACAGGGACTAGCACCCCGTCATCCTCCCATACACTTGCGTAGAGAATTTGGACAAGCAATACATAGGGCCCGAGCAGTCCATATGAATCGTGGCTCAGTTCAATGGCCTCGCGCGCCATGCGCAGCGCGTCGGATAGCAGGCCGCGTCTTGATTGCAACCACGCCGCTGCGCTCATCACCGCAGGGTCCCTGGGAAGAGACGGCGGAATCTCCTCCTCTGCGATCGAGATGCGCGCTTCGACGGCGGCTAGTTCGCTTGCCACGTACTCTGGCGGTAGGCTGGCCAACGCCCGACGCGCTTCGTCTGGCTTGCCGGCCACCGCCCACGCAACCGCGAAGCGAGCGAGATCTTGTGGGCCAAAGCCTCCGGCCTCGACCTCCGTCAGCACTGCGGCTGCATCGTTTTGCCGCTGTTGATTCAGCAAGATGCGTGCCCTTTGGACCTTCATCTTGTTTAGCTCGACGACGAGCGAGTCTGTTGGACTAACTCGAAGCACCGCTGCGGCATCCGTCATTAGGCGCTGGATTCTCTGCTCCGCCGCGTGAAAGTCGGCCGCTTCTAGATCGACCTCGACATCCTTGTTGTCGACCATCAAGTGCTCCACAAAGATGCCCACCGCGGCGCGGATTTTACCATCGGCAGCAGGAGCCTCATCACCATCGTGCGGGCCGCGGACCTCACTGGTGATCGCCCAGAGGGCTTCCTGCGCCAGCTGCGTTGCATCGGCAGCAGGCGCCCCCTCCCGGGCTGCACTTGCGAGACGGCGCTCGACGTCTTCGAGTCCGCGCTCATGCGTACGCCGCCAGGAGGCCACAACTTGCTTCGTCCCATGCGCCAGACCGCGACGCACCCACGCAAGGGGAAGCGCGTTGCCCGGGAGCAGCACGTCGCGTGTATACTGACGAATTTCGTCTACCGTGGAAATGTAGTGGAGGCCGTCGAGCAATAGCGAAATCCTTGTCCTGAGCACCCCAGGGCCCTGCGCTACGATCCGCAGGAGCAGGTCGCGCGCCTCGTCGATCCCTTTGATGGCGTCTTCGAGGAGGAGCCCTTGAGTCAGCCGCTTGGCGTACTGTGTACTCCATTCCGCGTATTCATCTACAAGAGAGGTGTTGCGATACACAAGACTAGCAGCTGCGAACGGACGCACCGGTCGGATGTGGTCGTACGCGGTAGATTCTCCGGGAGAGATTGTACCCAAGTCCACATCAGCGACGACGACGCCCTCGTCTCCACGTCCAAGAACGAGGGTGTCGCCGGGGAAGTCCCTCCGGGGACTTGCTGGATCATCGTCGGCATAGATGGTCGTACCTCCGTGGGAGGCGGTGTTCGCGTAGACGACGGGTCGCTTGTAGCGCCTCGACTCTTCCCTTGCCCTTGATGCGAAGTCGTCGAGGGAGTGCCACGGCGTAAGCGAGGGGACCGCGAAGATCTCGACGTTATCGGATGCTCCGACTACATCCTCGTTCTGGGTGTGACAGCGGCGCAGGAAGTCCAAGCAGATCAACACGCCCAGATTGCTTATCCCGCTCTCCTCAGGGCATCGGACAGAGCGCCACTCTCCGCTCGGGATGAACGATTGCCCCGCTTCTTCCACACGCGAAGGGGACATCTTGCCCACCATTCCCAGGATTCGCCCCGCACGGAGAACCGGAGCAACCGCGGTTCCCACTCGCGGGGCCTGTTCTGGCGGCAGTCCCAGCCGAGCGTAGACACCGTCCACGAGTCCTCCGCGGTCGACGCTGTGCGTGCCAGCAACGACGGTAACGTTGTTGGCGAGAGCGGCGATTGCCTCAAGCAGTTCCCACGGAATCGAGTACTCTGGAAAGACCAGGAGATCTACGTCCCAGCTGGCGCACGCCTTCACAATTTCAAGCACCTTGGGACGGAGTGACCTCAGGTAGGCACTCCGCACGCGACCTCGAAGGGCGCGTCGTTCTCCGAAGAGTTCGGTCGGGACCGCGAGCGCGTCTTCGAGCCCGGCGAGCGGATCCTCGATGAGCGAGCGACGATCGTAGACGGCGGCAGGATGGTAGTCCAGCTGCGCGGCAGCAAGACGGGTGAAGCGGCGCGAACTCACTCGGGACGAGTATGGCCAAGTTCTCTTCGATGTGCAGTCCCTCCTGCGGATCAGAAGCTCAAGGGCCTCCGAGTTGAAGTACTGGAGGTTGTCGGCGTTCGCGCGGGGGTAGACGCGGGCAGAGCCCCCCGAGCCTGGGTGGCATGGCGGCTCGTGGTCGGGGCCAAGGGGGGCAGCAGCGGCTGCTGTGCCGTCCAGGCGCGGCAGCTGATCCCTCGGACGGTGCGTGCGTTCCACCCGACACCTCTTGGCCAGGCGCTCCTAAGGCCCACCGTCTGAGGCTTACTCCTGCCGTTCCTCGTGTCCGCGAACTCCATCCAACTGCCGCCCTTGCCGCGGTGGTGGACCCCGATCCCCTCGGCTAGATCGACCTACCGCAGCTTCACGCTGTGCACGAAGTCGTTCTCCGCCGCCGCCGCGTGGCACATGTTGCAGTCGACCATCCCCTTGGCCGTCGCCGGATCCACCCCCGGCGGGCACCCGTAGCAATGCCCGTCCGGCGGGGCCTCGCCGCGCCAGATGATGATCGGCCGATCCTCGTCGTCGAGCGCGAGCTCGAACCACTCCCAGCCGTTGGCGTCGGGGTTGAACGTGCCGCCGCGCTTGGCCATCGCGTGGATGAGCAGGCCCGTGTCCACCGCGCTCGACTCCATCGTCTTCACGAGGATCGTGCCGGTCGGGAATTCGTCGCCCGCCGGCGGCGGATCGTTGACGTAGACCGTGCGCATGCCGGCCGGATGGGCGGCCATCGCCTCGCCCGCGCCGGACCACATCACCTCCCACGTGCCGACGCCGGCGAAGTCGCGCTGCAACGCGATGAACTCGCCGCCCTCCGCGTCGTCGTCGCCCCCGTCGCACGCGACCGGCACGGAGACGAGGACGAGCGCGAGGAGACGTGCGGTGGTGCGGGTCATGGCGTTCACGGGAGGACGGGGATGTCGAGCAGATCGGCCGCCTCGGACATCCGCGAGACCATGCGGTCTTGCTGCTCCGGGTCGACCTCGTCGACGAGCAGCGACCACAGCGTGCCATAGGGCGTCGCGAGATCGTCGGCGTCGGGCGCGTCGGGGTTCCAGCCCTCGGGGATCGCCGGCAGCGCGGTGCCCGGCAGCGCGTCGTAGGCGGCCTGCACGGCGTCGAAGCGCGCGTGCACGTCCGCGATCACCGCGTCGCCGTTTTCCTCTTCGAGCCACGGCTCGAACGCGGCGAAGATCAGCCGGCCGCCCTCGAGGTTCGCGCGCATGTCGGCGAGCGTGTGCTGGGCGTAGCGCGACTCGTCCTCGCCGGTCGCCGCGAGCTCGATCTTCTCGATCTGCTCGGACATCGATCCGAGCACGCCGCCGTACGCGGCAGCGGCGTCGAGCGCCAGCGGCTCGAAGCTGGTCTGCATGAGCGCGATGTCGTCGACGAGCCGCTGCAGCAGCGCGTCGCGGAACGCGGTGGCCTGGGCCGCGTCGGCCGGATACGCGGCGGCGGTGTAGCCGGGAATCGCCGACTCGAACGCGATCGTCGAGGCCGGGTGCGCATCGGCCCAGAGGATCCGCTCGATCCCGTGGACACCGGTGACGCCCTCGTCGTCGAAGAGGTCGTCGTCGGGCCCCTCGGCGAGGAAGCCGTCGTAGCGCTCGTCCGTCGACGCGTCGAGGTCGGGGAACAGCACCGCGATCGCCCCCTCGATGCGCTCGTACGCGTTGCGGGCGTCGGACCAGTGACGGCGCATCTCGTCGACGGCCGCGGCGTCGTCGGTGGCGTTCCAGCCGTCGGCGTCGGGCGCCGGCGCGGCGGCCTGCAATGCGACGGCGGCGGCGTGGAGCGCCTCGAGATCGGTCGCGACGATGCGCTTGACCGCGTCGACGGTCTCGGCCTCGGCGTCGGCGGAGTCGTCAGTCTCGGCGCAGCCGACGAGGAGAGTGGCGCAGCCGACGACCGCGGAAACGACGACGACGAGGGACAGGGTGGTGAACGGCGGGATGGCGTGGATTCGCATGGTGGTCTCGAGCAGTGGTGCAGCGTGGGGAGCTAGAGCGCCTCGACGAACGCGAGCAACGCGTCGCGGTCGTCGTCGTCGAGCTCGAGGAAGGCGCGGGTGACCTCCGCGGCCTCCGAATCGGTGGTGCCGTGGGCGAGGATCGCGTCCTCGATCGTCTCGGCGCGGCCGTCGTGCAGGTACGCCCGCAGGTGACGCAGACCGATGAGCGGCGCGGTGCGCCACTGCTGCGGACCGGCCAGGCCGTCGGTGACGCCGTCGGCCAGCTGGGCGCCCATGTCGTGCAGCAGCAGGTCGGAGTAGATCGGCGCGTCGATGTCGGCGAGCGCCGCGATCGGCCAGTCGGCGCGGGTGTGCAGCGTGGGCACGTGGCACGTCGCGCAGCCGATCTCCTCGAACAGCGCGGCGCCGTCGTCCCCATCGTCGACGTCGGGCCGCAGCGGCAGCTCGAGCAGGCGCACGTAGTCCGCCGCGAGGTTCACGTCGTCGGCGACGATGTCGACGCCGGCGTGCATGTCGTCCGTGACGCCATCGGGGTTGGGCAGCTCGTTCGGGCGCAGCGGCGAGGTGATCGACATGTCGCCCAAGAACGCCGCGGCCGCGAAGTCGTCGAGCGTGGCGACGCCGGCCTTGAGCCCGAAGCGACCGATGAGCCCGGTGTCGCCGGCCGCGTAGTCGTGGAAGCGGCCGTCCGAGGCGATCTCGGCGTGCCACGCGACGCGGTTGGCGACGCCGCGGATCGGACCGACGAGCTCGGCCTGCTCACGCTCGACGCGGAGGATCTCGGCGTCGTCGATGGCCTCGAGGTAGCCGCGGCCGAACACCGCGGGGCCCATGCGCCGCGAGACGGTGACGCGCGGATCGTCGGGCGGTGCGATCGGCGTGCTCGCGCCCGCGGCGGTGTACGGCCGCGCCGTGTCGCCCCACTGCAGCAGCGCCGCGGCGTCGGGCGTCGCGGCCATCTTGGTCACGAAGCCGGGGCCCTTCGCGTCGTCGGCGTGGCACGCCGCGCACGCGGTGCGGACGTAGAGCGGACCGAGTCCCTGACTCTCGCGGTACACCCGCTCGAAGACCGCATCGCCCGCGGTGAAGCGCGCCCGCCACTTCGGATCGAGCTCGGCGATCGGCGCGTCGGTGGGATCGAGGCCGACGAGCATCGTCGTCGAGGGTTCGTCGGCGGCACACCCGACGACGAGCAGGACCGCGGCGACGCGGGGCAGGGGCGACATCGGGGTCATTGATAATGAACATTATTATCAAAATCAAGCTTCCGGTCCCCGGACCTCGAACGCCGCACAGACCGGCCGTCATGGCCCCCTGCCGTGCGGTTCTCGGGCCGGCAGGGCGTTCAGGGGGCGGCGCTCGGTCCCCGCAGTGACTGCGCTTGGTGACCCCGCGGCCGCGACCCACGGTAGTCGTCATGATCCCCGCACGGACCCTCGCACGACGCCTGGTCCTCACCGGCGGGCTGTTCATGACGGCCTGCGACGAGGGCTGCGTCTGGACCGATCCCAACAGCCCCGAGCCCGTCACGATGCGGCTCGGCGTCGCCTACCCGACCGAGGACGGGCTGTTCGAGGTGACGCTCGACGCCGACGCGGACGCGTGGCCGCCGACGGTCGAGCCCTTCGCCCTCGATGTGATCGTGGCGTCGCGCAACGACGGCGCGCCGACGGGCGTGGACGTCGAGGCGCCCGCGCTCGAGGACGGCACGCTGGAGGCCGAGCAGCTCCCCGAGGTCATCGCCGTCGATGCGACGCGGTGGCGGCTCGAGCCGGTCGTGCTCGACGCGCCCGGGATCTGGGAGTTGCCGCTGCGCGTCGACGCCGACGACGGCGGCGATCGCCTCGTGCTGCGGCTGCGCGTCGAGTGACGCGGTGAAAGTCGCCCTGCTCGGGCGGCGTTCCGGGGTCATGCACCTGCCCCGAGCGATGATGGAGCACCTGCGGGCCGGCCTCGGCGCCGCCGCGTTGATCACGACGGTCGCGCCCGCGGCGGGCTGCGCGACCGCCCAGGGCGATCGACCGCAGGCGCAGGCACCGTTCGCAGGCATGGGCGCCCGGGCCAATCCGCCCGCGCCGATCCCCGTGGTGCGCCCGATCGCACGGCCGGTCGCGACACCGGCCCCGGTCGTGCGCCCGGTCGCTCCACCCGTCGAGCCCGCTCCGCCGCCGCCGAAGACGTGGGAGTGCGGGCCGTGCGGGATGGGCTGACCTCGGGCGCTCGAACCGGGCACGCTGACGCACCGTGATGGCGTCCCCCCCATGACCGCGCACGTCGGCCTGTCGCTGATGCTCGACGAGGCGTACCGCGCCGCGATCATCCCGCTGTTCGAGCAGGGGCTCGTCGATGCGATCGAGTGGAGCTTCGATCAGGGCTGGGGCGCGCGCGAGGTGCCCGGGTGGATCCCGGTGCTGCTCGATCACTACGCGGCGGCGGGCCGGCTGTGGGGCCACGGCGTGACCTACTCGGCGGGCAGCGTCGACGGCGAGGCGCGCCATGGCCCGTGGCTCGAGCGGCTCGCCGACGAGATCGGGCGACGACCGCTGTGCGGGATCTCGGAGCACCTCGGCTTCATGCTCGCGGGCGATCGCATCGCCGGCGCGCCGCTGCCGATGCCCGACGGCCCGCGCGCGCGCGCGGTGCTGACGAACAACCTCGCGCGCATCGCCGCGGCGACCGGCGTGCCGGTCGGGATCGAGAACCTCGCGCTCGCGCTCGCGCCCGACGAGCCGTGGCAGCAGGGCCCGATGATCGCCGACGTGCTCGACGCCGTCGACGGCTATCTCGTGCTCGACCTGCACAACCTGTGGTGCCAGCTCGTGAACTACGACCTCGACGCGGACGCGGTGCTCGCGACGTATCCGCTGCACCGCGCGCGCTGCATCCACGTCTCGGGCGGGAGCTGGTGGACGCACGGCCCGGTCGCGGACCGCTTCCGCCGCGACACCCACGACCACGGCGTGCCCGACGAGGTCCTCGCGCTGCTGTCGAGGTGTCTGCCACGGTGTCCTGCGCTCGAGGTCGTGGTGCTCGAGCGCATCGGCGAGGGGTTGTCCGAGCCCGGCGAGGCCGAGCGCTTGCGCGAGGATTTCCACGCGGTGCGGGCGTGTGTCCACGCGGCGGAGCCGACGACGGGGCCGACGGCGGAGCCCGATCATGGATGAGGCCCAGCTCGCCGCGTGGCAGGCGGCGCTCGTCGAGGCGCTGCTCGGCGGCGGCGACGTCGCCGTCGTGCGGGCGCACCTGCGGGCGGCATTGCCGTGGGCCGAGCCGTGGATCGCGGCGCTCGACGATCGGGCGATCGCGGTGGCGCAGGACCTCGTGCGCCGCTGGTCCCCGCACGCCGCGTCGACACGCGACGCTCGCGAGCGTACGATTCCTTGATGGATGGTCGTCTGGTGCAGCGACGATGGTTGGGCTGGGTGTTCGGCCTGCTCGCGTGTGACACGGCGGACAAGGGCGTCGACTCCGACGCCAACCTCGCCAGCGAGAGCAGCACCGCAGGCTCGAGCGAGTCCGGCGGCGAGACGAGCTCGGGCTGCGTGCGCACGCCGACCGTGTTGCCCGACGTCGACGCGGTCGGCGTCACCGGCCTGCGCGCCAGCGACCTCCTCGCCGAGGCCGAGGGCACGTTCACCGGCCAGATCGCGTGGTTGAACGAGCCGCCGCTGACGTACACCGGCACGACGGATCCTTCCGCCCTCACGCTGACGCTGCAGTACGACGGCGGCGAGATCCGCAGCATCGACGCGGAGCTCGGCGAGTGCCCGAGCCTCGGCGGCTGCGCCTGCGAGGATCGCCTCGAGGTCGACGTCACCTGGCGGCTCACCTCGGCCGACGGCGTCCTCGACGAGACGTGGGTGGCCCCGCTGCTGCACGAGCCGCAGAGCTGGACGATGGCCAAGCCGATCGGGATCGCGACCGAGTTCCAGCCCGACGACACCCAGGGCTCGCTGTCGGCGGCGTCGTTCACGGGCGAAGGCGAGCTGCAATCGCTCACCGCGCGCGCCACCTTCCGCAACGGCGCCGCGCAGGGCTCGATCGACGGCCTCGTCCTGTGGAACGAGTGGATCGGGGCCGGCGCCGCCGCGACGTTCGCCGCGCTGAAGGACGGCGCGCAGGACACCGCCTGCCACGAGCTCACCGGCCAAGACGCGTGCGCCTTCGCGGGCTGCGTCCCCGTGGGCGGCCACCAGCAGATCCTCGACTGCCAGTGCGGACCCGACGAGGTGTTCTGCTTCGCGGTGGCGCCTCCCGCCGACGCCCCGCTGGCCTGGTACACGCACCAAGCCGGCGACACCTGGGATCAGTACGATCAGGTCGTCGCGCTGCCGAGCTTCGGCGACGTCACGCCCGCGCCGTGGACCGCGTGCGTCGACGCGCCGGAGATCCCGGGCTGCGAGTGCGCGACCGAGGCGCCGGCGTGCGGCTGAACGGGTGCGCCGACCTCACTCCGCGAACAGCGGGAGCGCGTCGATCCCCGGCCCGAGCGCACCGTCATGCAGCGACGCGCCGCCGGGCGCCGCGTACACCAGCGAGCCGCCGAAGTCGTCCCGGGTGAACCGCACGCTCGCGGTCGCGCCGCTGGCGAAGTCCAGGTCGACGCCGAGCTCGTCGCCCGCACCGACCGCGGTCACGTCGACCGCACCGGGCGGCGCGAGCACGACGAGGAACCGCGCCTCGCCGGGGTCGGCCGCGAGATCGAGACGGTACCCCCCGAGCATGTCGCCGTCGGTCGCGGCCCAGTCGAGCACGCTCGCGTCGACGTTGGCCGGCCACACCGGGAGGATGTCGAGGCCGTCGACGTCGCCGTCGACGCGCCAGCCGTCGCCCTGGGCGCTCGGGGCCCGCGGCGCGTTGAGCTGCCAGATCGCGCGGGCGCCCCCCGTCGTGTCGACGCGGTCGAAGACCACGAACGTGCCTTCGTCCTCGAGCAGCACGACCTCGCGTTCGCTGCGAGCGACCGCCGCCGCACCTTGGTAGATCGGTGTGATGTCGCCGGCGAGGTACAGGACCTCCGGCGTGTCGTGCAGCGCGACGAGCTCGGCCGGCTGCTGCTCGGAGAGCATCGGCACCGGCGCGCCGCCGTCGTCGATGCGCACCAGGTTGTGCACGCCCTCGCCCTGCACGATCCCCGAGTGCGAGTCGACGTTCGCGTCGTAGCCGAGCCACTCGCCGCGGTACACGAGCAACGAACCCTGGTCGTGGTGCGCGTGGCTCTCGGTGTACGGCCCCGCGATGAAGCCGCCCCACGTCGCGTCCTGCTGCCACGCGGTGCGGAAGAAGACGCTGCCGGTGCCCGGCGCGTACCAGGTGTCGTGCAGCGTCGACAGCGGCGCCGTCGGGATCGACGGGTCGGTGTACATGAAGTCGACCGAGCGCATGAAGAACTGCGTCATCTCGGGCACCGAGCACTCGGCGAGGTACTGCTGCACCACCGGCGCGAGCGCATCATCGGGCCCGACGAGGTGCTGCAGCACCAGCAGGTACGCGCGGTGGTAGTCGAACAGCGCGGCGGTCGAGTCGCGCGCGTGATCGCCGATCGGCGCGATGCGATCGAGCGTCGGCACCGTGATGTGCATGAAGTTCACCAGCGAGTCGCGCGTGTGCGGGCTGAGGTCCCAGATGCGCTCGCCCGTGCTCGCCTCCCAGAGGTCGTACAGCTGGAACAGGTGCCACATCGCCACGCCGTAGCCGGTGCCCTCGCGCGAGCCCCCGCCGACCAGATCCGCGGTGAACCGCGGCACGAGCTGCTCCTCGATCTTGGTGGTGCGGAACGTGTCGATCCACGTCTGCGCCGACTCGCTGTCGCCCAGGCTCGCCAGCCCCAGCAGCAGCGTCGCGCGCAGGAACGAGTAGTAGTAGTTGTTCGACGGGTTGTCGATCGACCAGCCCGACCACGGGAACACGGTGCCGCCCCAGGTCGCCTCCTCGGGGTGCCACACGTTCCACACCGCCTGATCGGCGTAGGCGATCCACCGCATGCGCTGATCGGCGGTGACGTCGTCGTAGCACCAGTCGAGCACGAGCGAGAGATCGCCGATGTGATCGCCGACGTAGAGATAGCTGTCGCCGGCGACCTCGGCGTTCTCGCCGTTCGCGACGCGGGCCTCTTCGCCGGTCACCCACGCGTCGGTCTGGGCGATCGCGTAGGCGCAGTAGCTCGCGTCCCCCGTGAGCGCGCCGATGAGCGCCGCGTCGGCGGCCTGGAACTCGTAGTAGTCGGCGCCGCCGAGCTGGCCGTCGACCATCTCGCGCATGCGCACCGCGGCGGGCTGCCCGTCGTCGAGCGCCGCGGTGAGTCGCGCGACGTTGTCGGGGTTGAGGTAGATGCGCGGGTGATCGGTCGGGATCACCGGGCCGGTGTCGTCGGTGCCGGTGTCCGGATCGGTCGCGCCGGTGTCCGCGGTCGAGTCGCCCTCGGTCGCGGTGCCGGGTGTGGTCGCGCTCTCGCTCGCGGATCCGCTCGCGCTGCCGGGCGTCGTGGCGCTCCCCCCGGTGCCGTCGGTGTCGTCGGCCGGGCTGGAATCATCGGAGCAGGCCGCGAGGACGGCGCACAGCAGGGAGAATCGTCGCAGGTTCATGGGCTCGGATCGGGGCTTGCGACACTCGGCCCGCCCGCCCGCCAAGTATTTTCACGGGACCGATCATTTTCTTGGCGGACGACCTGGGCGATCGTCGCAACGCCTCCCATGCACCCGATCGATTCCCTGCGCCCCCTGGGTCCCCTCGCGCTCGCGGCCGCCGTGGCCTGCGGTGACGCGGGCGGCAACGACGGCGCGAGCAGCTTCGGCGACAGCTCGGCCGACGCCTCGGGTCCGTCGTCGGCCGAAGGCCCGAGCTCGCAGGGCACCGACGCCTCCGGCACCGACGCCTCGGGCGATCCGACCACGAGCCCGACGGACCCCACCGACCCGACCGATCCCACGGACCCGACGACCGATCCCGACAGCACCACCGACGGACCGACGCCGGCGGAGGCCGTCGTCGTGCACCTCGTGCCGCAGGATGGCGTCTCGGGCGCGCAGCGGATCAACTTCGCGGTGCCGCTGTGGCCGGGCGCGCTCGACGACGGCGACGCGATCACGGTGCGCGTCGACGGCAGCGAGACGCCGAGCGCCCGCCGCGTGCTCGCGAACCACGCCGACGGCAGCGCGCGCGCGGTGCAGATCCAGATCGACCTCGAGATCGCCGGCGAGCGCGACATCGACGTCGAGTTCGGCGTCGCCGGCCCCACGCTCGACGCGGTGCCGGTCGCCGACACGCTCGTGGTCGCCGACGGCACCGCAGGCCCGCGCGTCTGGGCGCTGCTGCCCGCGACGTGGCTCGCCGACAGCCAGGTCACCGGCGTGCAGCTGCCGGTCGACGACGCGGTCGGATCCCAGGCCGCGTGGGCCGATCTGTGCGACTACGAGGCCTACGGCTACGACGCCTTCGACGCCGCGAGCGGCGACACCGGCTCGTGGCTGTACGATCGCGGCACGGCGCACTACCGCGGCTACGCGCGCAGCGGATCGCTGTCGCCGCTGTCGACGGCGTACCGCGAGACCGCGCGCTACGTCGCGGAGTCGTCGGGCGCGGGCGCGGGCGTGCAGATCCCCGTGCCGGGTGCAGCCGACGATCTGAAGTACCACTACGCGCAGCACGCCGCGATCCACTATCTGCTCACCGGCGACGATCGCTTCCGCGAGTTCGCCGAGTCGATCGCGACGCGGGCCCACGATCTGTGGTCCGATCCCGGGTACGGCGGCGGCGCGGACTTCTGGACCGAGCGCCACGCCGGCTTCGCCCTGCTCGCGTACGTCTGGGCCGAGATCGTGTCCGACGACGCGGCCGCGACGTTCGCGGGCTACGCGGACGAGGCCGTCGCCGCGTACCTCGAGGTGCAATCGAGCTTCCCGCCCGGCTACGATGATCCCGACGCGCGGTGCTTCGCCCACGAGGCCGAGGCCCACGGCGAGGACTACGGCTACGTCGGCTGCAGCCCGTGGATGAGCGCGATCCTGGCCGACGGCCTCGACGCGTGGACGCGCGAGCGCGACGCCGCGACCGCGGCTCCGGGGAAGACCGCGATCGCGCAGCTCGGTCGCATCGTCGCGCGCGACGGCCTCGACGGCGAGGGCCGCCCGTTCTACTGGATGGGCGTCGGCACCGACGCCGACGAGCCCGACGAGTACGAGGAGCACTGGGGCGAGAGCGCGTACGTGGTCGCGATGGCGTGGTGGCACGACGGGGGCACCGACGCCGAGCTGCGCGCGGCCGCCGACGCGCTGGTCGAGGGCTTCGCGACCCGGGGCGAGATCGGCCAGCTGCGCAGCTTCAACTGGCAGTGCCGCAGCGCGGTTGCGACCCCGTGGTATCTGCAGTGATGCCGGAGCTGTGACGGCCGCTACGCCGCGGTCGTGACGCGGCGACGAGCGACCCACGTGATTCCCCCGGGCCCGCCCGCGGGTCTACGCTGGCGGCGATGTCCGTCGGCGGTGCGATCGATCGGGAGGCCGCGGGCGCGCGGGCGCCGGCGTCGATCGACACCGAGACGTGGTCGACGCTCTACGCCGAGCTGCACGGCCTCGCCCACGGGCTGATGCGGCGCGAGCGGGGCGATCACACGCTGCAGACCACCGCGCTCGTGCACGAGGCATGGATGCGCGTCGGCGACGATCCGTCGTGGGCCAGCCGCGGCGAGTTCCTCGCGGCCGCGGCCCGGGCGATGCGCTGCATCCTCGTCGACCACGCGCGGACCCGCGGCCGGGTCAAGCGCGGCGGTGGCCAGGGCACCGTGCCGCTCGACGACCTCGCGATCGCCGACGCGTACGGTGAGGTCGTCGATCTGCTCGCCCTCGACGCCGCGCTCGACCGGCTCGCGGCCAAGGACGAGCTCGCGGCGCGGATCGTCGAGCTGCGGTTCTTCGCCGGCATGGCCCACGACGAGATCGCCGCGGTGTCCGGCGTGCCGCTGCGCAGCGTCGAGCGCACGTTCCGACTGGCGCGGGCCAAGCTGTACCGCTACCTGCAGGACGCGCCGCCATGTCGTCCGTGAGCGACGACGACGGACCCGTCGACGCCGATGCGCTCTTCCTCGAGCTCGTCGAGCTCCCGCCCGAGCAGCGCGACGCCGAGCTGGCGCGACGCTGCGGCGACGACGGGTCCATGCGCGACGAGGTGCTCGCGCTCCTCGCCGCCGACGCGGCCTCGCAGGGCTTCCTCGAGCCGGTCGCGCTCGGCCTCGGGGTCACGCCGCGCGCGTGGCTCGAGGGCCGCACCATCGGGCAGTACACGCTCGGTCGCGTGATCGGCCACGGCGGGATGGGCACCGTGTACGAGGCGACCCAGCGCGCGCCGAGGCGCACGGTCGCGCTCAAGATCCTCCGCGCCGGCGTCGGGGCCCACGCGCTGCGCCGCCGCTTCGCCCAGGAGGCCGAGATCCTCGGTCGCCTCCGCCACCCGGGCATCGCGGAGATCCACGAGGCCGCGACCTACGACAGCGAGCTCGGGCCCCTGCCCTACTTCGCGCTGGCGTTCATCCCGGGCGCGCAGCCGATCACCGCGTGGGCGCGCGCGGTGTCGCGGCGCGATCGGATCGCCGCGATGGTCGAGGTCTGCCGCGCGGTGCACCACGCCCACGGCCACGGCGTCGTGCACCGCGACCTCAAGCCGAGCAACATCCTGGTCGGCGACGATGGTCGGCCGCGGCTCATCGACTTCGGCGTCGCGGCGCTCATCGACGAGGCCGGGCGCGCCGCGACCCTGGGCACGCGCCTGGGCGAGCTGGTCGGCACGCTGCACTACATGAGCCCCGAGCAGTGCGATGCCAGCGGCGCCGAGCCCGACGCGCGCACCGACGTCTATGCCCTCGGTGTCGTGCTGTACGAGCTGGTCGCCGAGCGCCTGCCGTACCCGATCGAGCGCGTGCCCGCGGCGATGGTCGCCGAGCTCATCCGCACCCACGAGCCCGTCGCGCCGACGGAGGTCTGCGGGCCCACGTGGCGCGAACTCGACGCGGTGATCCTGACCGCGCTCGAGAAGTCCCCGGCGCGGCGGCAGGCCAGCGCGGCCGCGCTCGCCGAGGAGCTCGAGCGGGCGCTGCGGGGCGAGCCGGTCCACGCGATGCGCTCGCGCCGGGTCCACCGCGCGCGACGATTGCTCTGGCGCGCGCGCCGGGTCGTGCCCGCGACGCTCGCGCTCGGAGCCGCGGGGGTCGCCGCAGCGGCGTGGGTGTCGAGTTCGGGCGCGCGGGATCTCGGCGCGTCGGCGCACGCGGAGTACCTGCATCGCATCGCGGTGGCCGAGCGCGCGATCGCGGGCCACGATCTGGCGCGGGCCAAGCTCGCGCTGTCCGAGTGCCCCGAGGCCGAGCGCGGCTGGGAGTGGGATCGGCTGCACGCGACGAGCGATGGCAGCGCGCAGATCCTCGACATCGGCGCGCCCGTGCAGGCGATCGCGATCGACACCAGCGCCGCGACGCCGCGACTGATCGCCGTCACGCACGACGGCCGCGTCGACGCGTGGACACGCGAGGCCGACGCGGGCTGGACCCGCGGGTGGACGACGACGCTCGACGACGATCCCGGCGCGCTGGCGATCGATGCCGCGCACGATCGGATCTACGTCGGCGGCGATCGTCGCCACGTGCACGTGCTCGACGGTCACGGCGAAAGGATGGGCACCATCGCCGCGGGGCGGAGCACGATCTGGGGCCTGGTGGTCACGGACGCGGGCCTCGTGGTCACGCGGCAGGACGGCACGCTCGAGACCTGGGATGCCGCGGCGGATCGGCGATCGGTCGCGATATCGACGGGCGTGCGGCTCGGCGCCGCGCGGGTGCACGGCGACGGCGTGCTGACGACGACGCTGCAGGGCGTCTCGCTGCGCGACCCCACGAGCGGCGCGTCCCTGCGCGAGTTCGTCGATCCGCAGGGGCCCGACGTCGCGCTGCCGCTGGGGGACGCGCTGTACACCGCGGGCTGGAAGCGCCGCATCGTCGAGTTCGACCTCGCCACGGGGGCGCGCCGCCGCGAGTTCCCCGAGCGCGGCGACGGGCTCGCGGATCTGGTCGCGATCGACGGGGACACGCTGGCGTCGGCCGGGCGCGACGGCGAGATCGTGCTGTGGAACCGCCAGGACGCGAGCGTCCGTCGGATCCTGCGCGGCCACGACTTCGCGGTGGTCGCCCTCGCGCTCGACGCCTCGGACGCCGGGACGTGGCTCGTCTCGGGCAGCGCCGACGGCACGGTGCGGACCTGGGATCTGCGGGCGCCCGCGATCGATCAGGGCTGGCGCGCGCAGGAGAAGATCCACGCGCTGGCGTGGACCGACCCGGCGCGCATCGTCAGCGCCGGCGGGCCGCAGTGGGGCCGCGACGACACCGACGAGGTGATCGCGTGGTCGACCGACGACGGTCGCGTGCTCGCGCGGGCCGACGATCACCGCGCGACGGTCGACGCTGTCGCGGCGACGGACACCATTGTCGTCTCGGGCAGCCGCGACGGCGAGGTCGTGCTGCGCGATCGGGGGCTCTCGCCGCAGGTGCGGATCGCCGCGCACGGCGGCGCGGTGACGTGGCTGGGCTTCGACGCCGAGGGCACGCGCGTGGCGAGCCTGGGGGACGACGGCACGATCGCGATCTGGGAGGCGGGCGACGGCGCCGCGATCGGCCGCACGGACGCCGGCGTCGGTGCGCTGCACGACGGCGCGTGGACGGCCGGGGGCGTGCTCGCGGTCGGCGACGGCGGGCTGGTGCGCTGGACGATCGACGACGCGCCGATCGTCGACGGCACGGTCACCGACCTCGTCGCCGTCGCGGCGATCCCCGACGGCCGGTTGGTCCTCGGCGACGCGAGCGGCACGCTGCTGCTCCGCGGGGCCGACGGTGACGAGCGCTGGCGCGTGCCGACCTTCGGCCGAGCGATCGCCGATCTCGCCGTATCCCCGACCGGCGATCGCGTGGCGGTGGCGAGCCAGGACTACCGCGTGCGGCTGTACGACGCGACCACGGGCGAGCTCGTGCTCACCGTCGGCAGCCACGACACCGCGGCGACCGCCGTAGAGTTCGCGCCGGATGGGGGTGCGATCGCGTCGGGTGGGTTCGATCGATTCGTTCGCGTGTGGTCGGCGAAGCCCGGACGGTGAGTCCTCCTCGACACGTGCTATGAATTGCGCGTGCGGACACCGATGCTCCTCGTCGCGCTCTCGATCGGCGCGTGTCAGCCGTCGCCATCCTCGGCGGAGCCGGCACCCGCCGTCACCGAGCGACGCACCGCCGTTCCGCGCGTCGATCCCCCGCCCGCCGAGCCCCCTGTCGCGGCCGCCACCAGCCCCGAGACGATCGTCGACCCCGCCGCGCCCACGGCACCCGCCCCGATCCCGACGCCGCCGTCCGAGGACCCGAGCGCAGACCCGGCCGGCGACGCGCCCTCGACACCCGCGCCTGCTCCGGCGGAGGCCACCCCCGCGACGCCGGGCGTCGTCGTGGCGCATCGCGAGCTCCCCGAGGCGCTCGTCGATCGACTGAAGGTGGCGCTCCCCGATCACACCGCCGGCTGCGACATCCTGCGCAAGGCGCCATGCGGGTTCGAGGGCGACCTCGACGGTGACGGCCTGCGCGACGAGGTCGTGCTCGTGCGCGACGATCGACGTCAGCGTGGGATCGCCGTGTTGTGGGGCAAGGGCGGCTCGGAGCTGATCGGGGCCGGGCGCCGCAACCTCTACTGGAAGACGACCGAGGTCGCGAACGTGGACGGCACGCCGAACGATCCACCCGGCCGCGAGCGGGTCGACGCCAACATCACGTGGATCGAGGCCTGGGACCTCTGGCCGCTTCGACGCAAGGGGGGCCGCGGATACGTCGGCCGCGTGGCCCGCTCGACGCACCGCTTCGGCGCCCCCGGTGCGCAGGGCGACGGCCTCATGCTGAGCAGCTCCGACGCGGCGGTCGTCGTGTATCGGACCAAGCACGGCTGGACGCAGATGCACCTGGGCTTCTGACGATGCGCACGACCTCGACGTGGTTCGCGACCCTGGCGATGGGCGGCCTCTTCGCGGTCGCGGCGATGGGCTGTGTCGGCCGGGCCATCTGCCGCGTGCATCACCACTACGGGGCCATCGCGGGCCAGGGCGAGGTGATGTTCTCGAACCGCAATGGCGACCCGGTGCGCTCGATCGTCGACGACGGACGCGGCGGCCGTGGCCGACACTCCTGGTGGCGTGGCGCTGGCGGCCGATTGCTCGGAGAGTCGTCGACGTTCCGGACCAAGGGGTTCTCGCAGCCCCACCCGAGCCCAGACGACGTCGCTCCGATGCGTCACCGCGATGCGATCCGCTACCGCTACGCGAACGGGCGTCTGCGATCGATCGCGAGGCGGTCGTTCCGCGACTCGCGTGTGTCTCGGGAGACGACGAGCCTACGCGTCGAAGGCGACACGATCACCGCCACGCACGTCACGAACGGCGCGAGCGACAGCGCCGGCGTCTCGGTGTACTGGATCGTCGACGGTCGCGTCGCCGCGATCGAGGAACGCGGGCCCGGCCTCTCCCACTCGAGGCGCGAGCACATCCACGACGCACGAGGTCGCTGGGTCTCGTGGGACAACGGAGAGTCGAGCGGCGTGCTCGAGTACGATGACGCCGGCCGACTCGTCCGGCACCTCCGCGCGCCGGGCATCGTCGAGGACTTCGCCTACGACGCGCACGGGCGGCTCGTCCTCGTGTCGGTCGGCGACAGCGTCCGGTATCGCTACGAGTACGACGCCGACGGGCGCCTCGCGATCTCCACGTGGAGCCCTGGCACCCCCGAGCAGGAGCGCGAGACGTACCGCTACGAGGGCCAATGCACGGCCGCGACCGTCGCCGATCTCCGGCCCGACCCACTGCGCTCGATCGATGCGCAGGACGGCCCTCCCCTGTGGCCGTCGTCGCTTCCGTGGCCCGACGCCGCACGGTGAGCGACCTCGGCGATGCGGACGCCGCTCGAGGCCGACTCGCGGGCAAGGGCATCCATCTCGTCGGCGGGGAGCTCGTCGAGGCTGGCCATCCTGCGCGGCGATGATGGCTGACGGCGCCGCGCCGCTCGGCTACGCTGGCACGGTATGCGGAGTAGAGCTGGAATCGTCGCCGTGTGGGTGATCGGTTGTGGCCCCGAGGCCGCCGAGGACCACGACGACAGCTCGTCGTCGTCGGCGATGCCGAGCGACGGCAGCGGGCCGTCGACGGGCACCACCGCGACCAACACGTCGGTCGGCACGTCGGTCGGCACCTCCGACGGCGCGCTCGACACGGGCGCGTCGTCGGGCAGCGCAGACACGACCGGCAGCACGCCGCCCAGCGACGACGGCATCGGGCCGTGGGGCTATGCCGCCACGCCGCTCGACCTCACGGCCCGCGAGATCGTGCTGGCCGACTTCGACGGCGATGGCCACGTCGACGTGTTCGCGGCCGGTGAGGTGGACGGGGGCGAGACCCCCGTGCAGGTGCACCGCGGCACCGGCCTCGGGGTCGACGGCGGGGCGTTCGTGGCGGACGACCCCACGCCGCTCGCGTGGGGTGTGCTCTCGGCCGCGGGCGACTTCGACGGCGAGGCCGGCCTCGACGTGGTCTCCTTCGGCGGCAACGAAACGATCCACACCGCGCTCGCGAGGGAGACCGGCTTCGCCCCCTCGATCCTCACCACCCCGGACGACAGCATCTTCGCCGAGTTCGGCGTCGCGGTGCTCGACGTCGACGGTGATGGTATCGACGACCTGCTCGTGCCGCAGGGTCACAGCGAGGGCGTGACCGTCGAGCTGGCCGACGGCATCGGTGGCTTCACCACCGGCGTGAACCTGATGGGTCCGGCCTGCTACGTGTCGAACTCGACCGTCGCCGACATGGACGGCGATGGCTTCGTCGACGCCGTCGTCACCGGCAGCTGCAACGCCGTGCCGGAGGTGCTGCCGCTGGTGGTCTACGAGGGCGACGGCGACACGCTGGCCGTCGGCACCATGGTCTTCGAGGGCCCGGGCGTGCTCGAGGGCGGCGACGTCGTCGCGGTGGATCTCGACGGCGACGACGACCTCGACGTGGTGACGGGCGCGTACCCCAACGGCCTCAGCGTGCTCGTCAGCGACGCCGGCGCGCTCGCGGCCCCCAAGGCCCGCGCGCTCGCGTGGGACTCCACCGCCGCCACGCTGCTGCCGATGCAGCTCGAGGCGGGCGCCGCGATCGCCCTGCTCGCGCAGGACCGCGACGGATCCGCGGCGGTGATCGAGCAGAGCGACGCTGGCGACTGGATCGCGACGCCGGTCGAGCTCGGCGGCGCTGCCATGGGCGCCGCCGACCTCGACGGGGACGGCCGCACCGATCTCGCCGTACTCGCCGACGGGACGCTGACGGTGTGGTTCTCGCGACTGTGACGGCCAGTTCGAGCTCGATGCGATCGGGCACGAGAGGCCGCGCCTGACCGTGACCACCATCGCGGGCCTGCTGCTGGCGATCGCGACGCCGCCAGCGGGCGACCACGCTCCACCCGCGTTGCGCTGGCAAGCACCGCCGGGTTGCCCGACCCACGACGACGTCGCCGCATCGCTCGCCGCCCAGGCCGCGACGACCGACGCCCAACCGTCACCGCTCGCGGCCGATGCGACCGTGCGCCAGACGGCGGCCGGCACGTGGGCGGTCACGATCACCGTCACCTCCGCGACCGACGAGATCCACCGCGAGCTCGAGCTCGACAGCTGCGCGGCCGCGGCCGAGGCCGTCGCGCTGATCTACGGGCTCGCGCTCACGGGCGACCTCGACCCCGCGGGCGACCTCGACCCCGCGACGAACGAGCCTCCATCGCCGACCCCCGTCGTGCCGCCGCCGAGCGGGATCTCCGAACCGCGCAAGGCCGCGGCCGTGGTCGCGCCCGTGCCTGTGCCGTCGCCGACCGTCCGCCCGCGCCGCGGACGACCGCAGCTCGCGATCCACCTCGAGGGTGGCGGCGGCGTCGGGACGCTCGCGCGCGGTGGGGGCCACGCGGCGCTCGGCATGGGCGCCGCGTGGCCGCGCGTGCGTATCGGCGGGCGGGTGGACCACGCGTTCGTGCGGCGGTCCGACGGGCCGTCGGGGGACCTGGGCGTGGAGGTCTCGTCGACCACGGGTGGCCTCGAGGTCGCGATCGCCATCCCGCTTGCGCCCATCGAGCTGCTCCCCGGGCTCGATCTCCGGGCCGGCGCCCTGCGAGCCCGCGGCGTCGGCGGTCGACGCGGGGACACGCGGTGGGTCCCGTGGGCGCTCGTCGCCGGCGGCATGTCGCTCGTGTGGATGGCGGCCGATGCCGTCGGCCTGCGGGTCGGCGCGGCCGTCGAGGTGCCGCTCGTGCGACACGTGTTCGCGTTCGACGATCTCGAGGTCGCCCGCACCCGCGGCGTGGGCGGGCTCTTCGTCGCGGGGCTCGAGCTCCGATTCCTGCGAGGGCGTCGATAATTCCCCCGGGGCTGCGGACAATGCACGCGGGCCGATCCACGCCGGTGTCGTTCGATGCGATCTTCCGAGAGCACCTCGCGTACGTATGGCGCGTCGCACGGACGCTCGTGGGTGAGTCCCTCGCCGACGACGTCACGCAGGAGGCGTTCCTCGTGGTCCGCGCGCGGCTGGGGGAGTACGACGGCCGATCGCTGCGCGCGTGGCTGTTCGGCATCACGCGCAACGTCGCGCGCAACATGCTGCGGTCGCAGGTCCGCCACGATCGAAGGGTGCGTGACGCCCCCGTGTGGACGACCCCCCCAATCGACGCGACCCAGGAGGCGGCGGATCTGATGCGGACGTTCCTCGCACGACTGCCGCCGCCGCAGCGCGAGGCGTTCATGCTGAAGGAGCTCGAAGAGCTCACCGCGGCCGAGGTCGCCATCGCCACCGGCGTCCCGCTGCAGACCGTGTACTCCCGCGTGCGAGCCGCCCACGCCGAGCTGGAGAGGTTCCGCGCCGCGCTGAGGACCGAGGAGCGCACGCCATGAATCCCACCGACGATCTGAGGGCTTGGGCGGCGGCGTATCGCAGCGCGGGGCAACCCCCCGACGATCTGCGCGCGCGGATCGTCGAGGCGATGGACGACGCCGTCCCGTCGGCGCCGCGGGTGCGACGGCCGTGGCGAGACGTCGCGGTGCATGGCTGCATCGGCGCGATCGCAGCGATCGCGGCGTTGATGGTGCTCGGGTGGATCACGCGCTGGATGGGCGAGGAGGCGCCGCAGCGCGTCGATCCCAGCGCCGCGCCGTACCAGCCTCGCCCACGCGACCAGCACCCGTTCGCTGGGGCACCACCGTCCTCGCCGGCGTCCCAGGTCGAGCCCGCGGAGCTCGCCCCACCGCCGCAGCGCGCCGCGCTGGATCCGGTCGTCGCACCGCCGACGCGCGTGGCCGCCCCGGGCGTCCCATCGCGGGGGCCGACCGAGGAGATGCCGACCTCGCCAGCGGACGACGCGGGCGATCTCGAGGGCCTGCGCCGGCTGCGATCGGCGAAGGAGCTGCTCCCCACCGACCCCGGGCGTGCGCGCGAGATCCTCGACGCGCACGCGCGCTCGTACCCCGATTCACCGCTCGCGCTGGAGCGCGAGGCGCTGTGGATCCGCGCCGCGTGCCGCGCGGGCGGCGAGCCCACCTTGGCGCAGCGGCGCGCGACGTTCGCCCGCCATCCGGGGATCGCGGCATATCAGGCCGCGATCGACCGAGATTGCGGCGTTCGATAATTCGCGACGACCCGCGGACAATGCAGATCATGGATCGACGTTGGACGATGGCGTGGTGGCTTGTGGCGGCGTGCAGCCTGGGGAACACGGACGTCGGCGATCTGGCGACCGAGGGCCAGACCGAGGGCCAAACCGAGGGCCAGACCAGCGGTAGCACGACGGACTCGACCCCCACGGACGGCACGACGTCACCCGTCGAATGCGGCGGCGAGGACTGCTCCCAGGGCTGCTGCGAGGGGTTCGGATGCAACTTCGAGGGCAAGTGCGTCGCGTGCACGCCGGAGGGAGAGCCGTTCGAGGCCGACGGCGCGGGCTGCTGCGACGGACTGCCCGCCACCGTCGTCGGGATCTGCTACGCGCCGACGTGCACCGACGACGGTTGTCCAGACGGCATCGACGCCTGCGCACCGCTCGGTCAGATCCACGCGGTCGACCAGTTCGCGGCGGCGTGTCCGCCCGAGCTCTGCCTCGCCTCGCGCACGCTCACGGTGAGCAATGACGCCGGCACCCCCGGGTTGGAGTGCACGGGACCCGATGGATCCGAGGACTGCATGGCGAGCGGCGAGGCGCCCCAGCAGTACACCTACGACGACGGCAGCGGCGTGACGGTCACGCTCGCGTTCGACGCGGCGATCCTGGGCGACTACTCGACCGACGCCTTCAACACGCACTTCGACGGCATCGCGGGACAAGTCGTGATCTTCGACGCGAGCGTGCCGACCGTCGCGCTCGTCGGCGGTGAGCACACGGAGCTCACTCCGTTCGTCTACGCCGATGGCCGATTGCAGTTCACGATCGCGCTGACCCTGACGGCCGACAACGCGTTCACCCATATCCATTCTCCCGTCGAGGACTGCGTGTTCGAGGACGAGGCGGGGACCTGCGCGTGCTACTACGAGGACCTCGGGCCGTACGAGGTCGCGGTGGATCTGGCGATCGAGGGCCCTTGAGCGCGTTCTAGCAGGGGTGTCGCGACGCCGCCCGACGATCACCGCCTCTCGAACGGCTGTGACTCCGGCCACACCCGTCGAACGCTGGTGCATGGTCCTCTCGTCCGGGTGGCCACGGCCGTCGACTAGCGCAGGCATGTCACCCGCTGCGCCGACGACGATCGACGACTCGACCCGATCGCCTCACCTGCACCGATGGCTGCTCGCGTGGGCGGGCCTCGGCTGCGTGTGGGCGCTGTACGCCGCGTGGCCCTTCACCACCGACGACGCGTTCATCACCCTGCGCTACGCCAGGCACTGGGCCGACGGTGACGGGATCCGCTGGAACGTCGGTGAGCTCGAGCGGGTCGAGGGCTACTCGAACTTCCTGTTCGTCGCCCTCGCCGCGGCGGCGCTGCGGCTCGGGCTCGACCCGATGGCCGTGCTCGCGCTGACGAGCTCCGCCGCGCTGCTCGCGTGCGGACCCCTGCTCTACGGCATCGCGCGCCGCACCACGGGCGCGCTGTCGGCCTGCGTCCCCGTCGTGCTCCTCTGGGGCTACCCCTTCACGCAGTGGTGGACGGTGAGCGGGCTCGAGACCGCCGTCTACATGCTGGCCGTCGTCGCCGCGACCGCGGCGTTCGTGCGCGGCTGCGCCGACGGAGCTTCGGGGCGCCCGTGGTCGCGCCCGTACCTGCGACTGGCGGGCCTGCTCGGCTTCATCGCCGCGCTCGTCCGACCCGAGGGGCCGCTGGTGGTCATCGCGATGGTGACGACGATCGGCGCGGGCGCGATCCGAGCGACGCGCGCGGCACCGTCATCGCGTGCGGCCCGTCGCGCGCACCTCGATGCGGCCCGTCACCTGCTCGTCGCGTTCGCGGTGCCGTTCGCGATCTACCTCGCGTGGCGGCTCGGCCACTTCGGTCACCTGCTGCCCAACCCGGTGCGATGCAAGGCCGCGTACGCCGGCAGCCCGTGGGCCCTGCTGCTGCCCTTCGCGCCGCTGGCCGCCCTGACGCTCGGCCTCGCCGCGCCCGCCTGGCGCGCGTGGACGCGCCCGCCGATGCTGGTGTGCACCGTGCTCGCGCTCGAGTACGCCGTGGTGCTGTTCGGCGTCGACCCGACGATCGCCTACGGCAACCGCCACCTCCTCGCCGCCTACGCGCTGCTCGGGATCCCGGCGGCGATGGGCGTGCACCACCTCGGTCGAACCCACGGTCGCCGCACCGAGGTGCGCATCGTCGTCGGGCTCGCGGCGCTGGTGACCGCGGCATGGCTGGGCTTCGGCGTCGTCGATCGGCTCGCGCGGGAGGCCGCGACCTACGCCGCACGCGCCGCGGCGCGGGCCGACGTCGCGGCGCACCTGCGGACGCGACTCGGACCGGGCGACACCATCGTGCTCGGCGACGTCGGCGTCATCGGCGACGCCCTGCCGGACGTCGCGATCCTCGACGTGTACTGCCTCAACAATCCGGCGATGACCCGCGCGCCGCTGAAGGGATCGGCGGCCGCCGTCGCCGAGGCGGTGCTCGCGGCCGAGCCGGCGGCGATCATAGTGTCGAGTCGCAGCGCAGAGACGTGCGCGCCCCGAGCCAAGGTCTTCCGCCTCGTGCTCGAGGCGCCCGAGTTCGCGGCCTATGAGCTCACCGCGGTGTTCGGCGCCGACGCCGACGAGTTCCACTACTGGATCTACGAGCGTCGGCGCAGCGCGATGTGACCAACCCGAACCGGCTCACAGCTTCGGCATGAACTGGCCGATGCTCTTGCCGATCTCCTCGTCGCTCGCCTTCGCCTCGAAGGTGAACGCCGCGCCGTCGGTGCCGAACTTCACGCTGTTGAGCGTGTCCTCCGAGATGCCCTGGCCCTTGGCCATGTCCTTCGCGACGGCGTTGTAGAGCCCCTCGACCTTGGTCTTGACCGCCTCGGCCTCGTCCTTCGACGCGACGCCGACCGACGCCTTGACCGCCATGCCGCTCGAGAAGTCGACGTAGCCGGCGACGTCCTTGGGCGTAGCGCCGAGCTGGCCGGCGGCCTTGCCACCGACGGCCTCGGGGAGCGCGCCGGCGAACCACACCTGCTTGCCGGTGTCGGTGCGGCCGATGACGTCCTTGAGCGCGCCGTCGAACACCGACTTGCCCTCGCCCTTGGTGAGCTTGGCGACGTCGGCCGCCCAGTCCTTACCGGCGACGGCCATCGTGTTGTCATCGATGACGTAGGCGGTGCCCTGGCCGTCGGGCAGCTCGAGGACCTTGCCGTCCTCCTTGACCGTCCACGGATCCTTGCCCTCGTCGGACTCCTTGATCTTGGTGAAGGCGCACTCGAGGTTGTCCTTCTTGCCGATGCCGTCCGCGACGACCACGAACGCGAGCTTGTCGCCGCCGCCCTCGGCGGTGGCGCCGAAGGTGACGCTCTTCCACTTGTCGAGGCCGAGGTTGCAGCCGTTCATCGCGTCGAGGGCCTCCTTGCCCTGCGCCTCGACGAGGCCCTTGATGTGGTCCTTCCACAGCTTGGAGTCCTGCACGCCGGCAAGATCGACGCCGCCGACGATCGTCGCCGCCTCGGGGATGTACTTGCCAGTGGCAGCGCCACCTCCCTTGCATCCGACCACGGCGAACAGACCGAGGGCGCAGAAGGTGAGGGCGAGACGGGGGCGTGCGGTGATCATGGGGGTTTTTCCTCGGTCCGTGCCCGGGTCCAGCCGGGGCAATCCGCTAGACGGACGCCGGAGCCCCCGGTTGCGCGGGGCGATCGCAGGCCGGCAAACCGTCGCGTCCGCGACCGATTTCGCCCGGTGCCTCGGACCCAGCGACCCTCTGCTAGCGTGCGCGGATTGAGCGACGAGGGACGACGCCTCGGCGAATCCGAGCCGCTGGGCCCGGGCGACCGCGTCGCGCGCTACATCCTCGGCCCGCGCCTGGGCGAGGGCGCGATGGGTGTGGTCTTCGCGGCGCACGATCCCGAGCTCGACCGTCGCGTCGCGATCAAGCTGATGCACGCATCCTCGGTGATCCTCGACGCCGAGGGCCGCGATCATCGGCTGCGCGAGGCCCAGGCGACCGCGCGGCTCGTGCACCGCAACCTCGTCACGATCCACGACGTCGGCAGCGTCGACGGGCGGCTGTTCGTCGCGATGGATCTGATCGACGGGCCGACCCTGCGCCAGTGGCTGGGAACGCGGCGATCGTGGCGCGAGGTCGTCGCGGTGCTGCGCGCCGCGGGCGAGGGGCTCGCCGCCGCCCACGACGCGGGGATCCTCCACCTCGACTTCAAACCCGAGAACGTGCTGCTCGCCGGCGACGGACGCGTGGTCGTCACCGACTTCGGCCTCGCGTCGGCCGAGCGCGTCGCGACGGGCAGCGCGAAGGAGGACCAGCGCGACTTCTGCGAGACCGCCTTCGAGGCGCTGTGGGGCGCGCCCCCGACAGGGCCCGGCACCGAGGCGCCGAGCGGTCGTCGCATTCCGCGGTGGCTGCGGCGCGCCGTGCTGCGCGGGCTGTCGCCCGAGCCCGCCGATCGATACCCGGACATGCGCGCGCTCCTGGCCGCCCTCATGCCGCCGCGCCGGCTCTCGCCGAAGCGCGTCGCGGCGGGCGCGGGCACGGCGGCCGCCGCGATCGCGATCGCGGCGTGGGTGTGGCCGCCTCGGCTCGCGCAGGTGAACTACTGCGACCGCGTGGTCGAACACATCGAGGGCGTGTGGAACACCGAGCGGCGCGACGCGATCGAGTCGGCGTTCCTCGCCACGCGCGAGCCGGCCGCCGCCGATGCGTGGGCGGTGGTCTCGTCGAGCATCGACGCGTTCGCCAAGGCGTGGGTCGACGCCCAGCTCGAGGTCTGCCGGATCCAGCAGGACGGCAGCGTCCCGCGCGACACGGTGACGCTGCGCGTGACGTGCCTCGAGCGCCAGCTCAGCAAGGCGACGTCGCTGCTCGACGCGCTCGCCGAGGCAGACGCGCAGACCGTGCTGAGCGCCGCGTCGGTCATCGGGGGGCTCGGATCGCCGGAGCGATGCGACGACGACGCGCAGCTGTCCCGCCGCGAGGTCGCCCGCGCCGCGATCGCCCCGGACGTGCGACGCGAGCTCGACGAGGGCATCCTGCGCGCCCAGAGCCTGGTGGACACGGCGAAGTTCGCCGACGCGGTCGCCCAAGCCGACGCCACGTTCCAGCGCGCGCGCGCCGTCGGCGACCACTGGGCTGCGGCCGAGGCGTTGCTCGCCAGCGCCACCGGCCACCAGTGGCTCGCCGACGGGCTCGCGGAGCAGGCGTTCCACGACACGCTCAGCGAGGCGCTGGGGGGTGACCACGACCGGGCCGCTGCGCAGGCGATGCTGGGCCTCATCGAGATGTGGAGCCCCGGCCACGAGGGCGGCCCCGAGCGGGTCGAGCAGTGGCACCAACACTGCGAGGCAATCATTTCGTCGATGGGCGGCTCGGTGCGCGGCGGCGACGGCGACGAACGTCTCGAGGTCGAGCTCGCGGCGGCGATCGGCGGGTACTACCAGAAGCGCGGCCTCTACGACGAGGCAGAGGCGGCGTACGAGACCGTGGTCGCGCGACCGTACGACGGCTCGCGCGCGACCCTGTTCGCGAACGCGTACGCGAACCTCGGCGGCATCGCGGCGGCGCACGGCCGCTTCGCCGAGGCCCTGGCCCGGTTCCGCCAGGGCGAGGCGATCCTCGTCGAGGTGTTCGGCCCGCGACACCCCGCCTCCGCGAGCGCCACGCTCAACGTCGGCTCGGCGCTCGCCGAGCTCGGCGACCTCGAGGGCGCGTACGTCGAGCACCTCCGCGCGTTGACGACCCTCGAGGCGAACCTCGGACGCGACCATCCGGCGCTGGCGCCCGCGCTGCGCATGCTGGCGTGGAACGGCCTGTCGCGGCGACGCTTCGCCGAGGCCCTCCCGTTCGCACAGCGGGCGCTGTCGATCGCCCAGAACACCAGCCGAGACGATCCCGGCGAGAGCATCGCCCGCAGCCTCGCGATGCTCGCGACGATCGAGCTCGAGCTCGGTCGCATCAGCGACGCCTTCGCCCACGCACAGACCGCCCTGACGCTGGCGAACGAGACCATGGGCGTCGAGCACCCGTCGATCGCCGAGTTCGAGATCGACTTCGCCCTCGCCGCGAGCAAGCACGGCGACGACACGCTCGCGCGCGAACACTTCGCCCGCGCGATCGCGATGCGCGAGGCGGCCATGGGCGCCGTCGATTCCGAGGTCGGTCGCGCGTTCTCCGGCCTCGCGGAGCTCGAGCTCGCCCGGGGCAACCATCGCGAGGCCGTCGCGGCGGCGACCCGCGCCCATGACATCTCGCGGGCCGCGACGATGGAGCGCGCCGTCGGCCGCGCCGAGGCCGGCTTCCTCCTGGCCCGGGCGCTCATGGCCGGCGGCGACGCCGACGAGCGCGCCCGGGCCCGGACGCTCGCCGAGCAGGCCCGACTCGACCTCGTGGCCGCGGGCCCGAGCTGGTCGGCGCACGTGGAGGTGGTCGCGGCGTGGCAGCACACGGCGCGGGCAGATTAGCCGCCCGGACGGTGCGACCGGGATGGGCTGACTCCAATGATCTCGATGGCATAGCTCCGGCTGCCCCTGCGACGTTTTGCTATCTTGCTTTGGAATAGGAGGTTTCCTAGGCTGAGGACCGATGTCGTACCGCCGCCTCGCCCCCCTCCTCGCCAGCCTCGCCCTGACCGCCGCCTGCGGCTCCGATTCCACGGCCGCCTCGGGGGATGGCACGGACGGCGGCGCCGAGGACGGCACTTCGGCCGACGGCGAGGGCGACTCGGCGACGCCCACGGGGGACGACGCGCCGGCGGACACGTCCGCGGGGGGCAGCGACGGTGGCCAGGCGGTCGATGTGCCGGCCCGCGGCGTCCGCATCACGCGGGTCGAGGCGAACTCCGGCGTCGCGGTGCCGATCGCCCAGGACGGCGAGTGGGTCGGCGGCGCGGGCCGCAACGCGCCCCTGCCCAAGGGCCGCGACACGGCGTTCCGCGTCTACGTCGACATCGACGAGGATCTCTGGGTCACGCGCAACCTCGAGGCGCGCATGACGGTGATCCAGGCCGACGGCCGCGAGTCGATGTACGCCGAGACGGGCGAGGTCTCGACCGACTCGTCGACGACCTCGCTGCAGTCGAACATCCTGCTCGGCGTCGTCGCCGAGGACATCCAGCCCGGGGCGAAATTCCAGATCGAGCTGTTCGAGGCCGGGGGCGACTACGCGTCGCTGCCCGCGGTCGACGAGGCCCCACGCGCGCTGCAGGGCGGCCCCGATCAGATCGGCATCGAGGGCAGCGAGCAGAGCATGAAGGTCCTGCTGGTGCCGATCGACTACAGCTTCGGCAGCTGCACTACGCTCCCGGCGCTGAGCGAGGACGAGCTGAAGCCCTACTCCGACTCGATGTACCAGCAGAACCCGCTCGAGACCCTGGAGATCGAGGTCGGCACGCCGCTGACGGTGAACGATCTCGATCTCACCGACCCCAACGACTTCTTCAGCCTCCTCAACCGCATCGTGCAGTATCGGTCGAGCCTCGGGCTCGAGCCCAACGTGTACGTGTACGGCCTCTTCGACAACTGCGGCGCCTGCATCGGCGACGGCGGCGGCTGCCTGCTCGGCGTGGCGCCCGGCACCCCCGGCGACAGCCAGGGCGAGGCGTCGCAGCGCGCCGCGATCGGCGTGCGCTACCTGCAGGGCTCGGAGATGGGCATCGAGACGTTCGTCCACGAGATCGGCCACACGCAGGGCCGTCAGCACGTCGCGTGCCCCGGCGCCGCGGCGGCCGGCCCCGACGTCACCTATCCCCACGAGGACGGCAGCATCGGCGTGTGGGGCTTCGGCGTCCGCGATTTCGGCATCCGCAACGCCAGCAACCACAAGGACTACATGAGCTACTGCAGCCCGACGTGGGTGTCCGACTGGCAGTGGTCGGCCACGTTCGCACGGATCAAGAGCTTGACCGAGTGGGACCTGCTCGACGCCGTGCCGCCGCCGCAGACCACGGTGCTCGTCGGCACGATGAACACCGAGACCGGCGAGGCGCACTGGTGGACCGAGCCCGGCGTCGTCGAGCAGGGGGATACCCTGGGCTCCGCGAGCACGCTCGCGGTGATCGCCGACGGCGCCGAGATCGACCTCGCCAAGGCGGACGTCGATCCGTGGTCGGAGGGTCCGTGGGTCACCGTCCGCGCCAACCTCCCCGCGTCCGCGACCCAGGCCGCGACGGCGTTCGAGCTGCGGACGCCGACGCGGACCGTCGCGTTCGACCGGCAGTCGGTGCGCTTCGACCTCGCGGGTTCGCTGCGCGCGCCCTGAAGGCCCCTCTCGCGGCGTCGCCGAGGCGTCGGCGACGCCGGTTCGATCCGGCCGTCGCCGCGCGCAGATCCGGTACGCTCGTCCGATGCGCCTTCGCCTCGGTCGTCTCGGATCGGTGGTCCTCGTGTCCGTCGCCTCGGTGCTCGCGTGCACCTCGAGCACCACGTCGTCGCCGGGCTCGAGCTCGACGACGGGCGACGACGGGCCGAGCACCTCGAGCTCGACGACGATCGCCGAGCCCACGACCTCGAGCGCGTCGAGCCCCGCCACGACGCTCGCCGACTCGACGAGCGACACCGCGGAGTCCGGCGATCCACCGGTCACCTTCGACGTCGGCGGCGTGCTCGACATCCCGGTGGGCGACGAGGTCCTGTGCTCGAGCGATCTGAAGCGCGTGGTCTCGAACACGGGCGTCGTGCTCGAGACGTGCCCGCCCGATCAGGGCTGCCTCGCCGGGATGTGCGTCGCGGCCTGCAGCGCGGCCGCGGGCGCGAAGGGCTCGTCGGGCTGCGAGTTCGTGATTCCCACCTCGCCGTTCTACGGCAACGCCGCCGGGGGCGTCGCCTCGCAGGCGGGCCCGTGCCACGCGCTGTTGGTGTCGAACCCGTGGGATCGACCGGCCACGTTGACCCTGTCGCGCGGCGGCGACTCGTACGACGTCGACGACATCGCGCGGATCCCCTCGGGCATCGGCGCGGGCACGAGCTATGACGATCTGCCGGCGACCGGCCTGCCGAGCGGCCAGGTCGCGGTGGTGTTCCTCGCCCACCGACCGGGCGTCAACAACGGCTCCAGCCTCGAGTGCCCGCTCGCGCCGGCGGTGCTCGAGGACACCGCCCCGGCCGGCACCGACGACGGCGTCGCGTTCGAGCTGCAGAGCGACACGCCGATCCAGGTCTACGACATCATCCCGTACGGCGGCGCGTCCAGCTACCTGCCCTCGGCGTCGCTGCTGTTCCCGAGCACCGCGTGGGGCGACAGCTACCTGGCGATCTCACCGCACGCAGAGACCGGCGCGGAGTGGATGCTCGTGGTCGCCCGCGAGGACGGCACCACGGTCAGCATCAACCCCAACGTCGCGATCACGGCGGGCTCGATCACCAACCCGCCGGTCAACGCGGTCACCGACTACGACCTCGACGCCGGGGAGATCGTGCAGTGGCAGAGCGTGTCGGATCCGGTCGGCAGCATCATCACGGCGAACAAGCCGATCGGCCTGTTCACCGGCAACACCTACCTGCTGGTCACCACCGCCGACAACCCGTCGTCGGGCCAGGACAGCGCGCACCAGATGATCCCCGACGTCAACGCCCTGGGCTCCGAGTACGTCGGCGGCGGGCTCTTCAGCCGCCTCGCCGCGTTCGCGCCCGAGAGCGTCCGCTACCGCGTCGTCGGCGTCGTCGACGGCACCGACCTCACCTGGGACTCGGCCATGCCCGTCGGCGCCCCGTCGTCGCTCGACGCCGGCGAGGTCGCCGAGTTCGAGACCCGTGATCTGTTCACCGTGCGATCGCAGGGCGACGATCACCCGTTCGCGCTGACGCAGTACATGTCCGGCACGCTCGGCGGCCAGCCCGGCTGCGGCAATCAACCGGGCGTGTGCAGCCTGGGCGACGAGGAGTGGGTGATGCTCGTGCCGCCCGCCCAGTTCCTGCAGAGCTACGCCTTCTTCGTCGACCCGACCTACGGCACCTCGACGCTGGTCGTCACGCGCGCCCGCGGCACCGGTGGCTTCGCCGACGTCGAGATCGAGTGCATGGGCACCGTCGAGAACTGGCAGCCGGTGGGCAACGACGGGATCTACGAGGTCGCCCACGTCGAGCTGTTCCGCGCCGGCGTCGGCATGTTCCCCGAGTGCGAGACCAGCCAGCACGTGGCGACCAGCGCGGGCGACTTCGGCATCGTCGTGTGGGGCACCGACAACGCCGCGTCGTACGGGTACCCGGCCGGCGGCGGGCTGGAATCGATCAACGCGATCGTGCTCGATCCCGAGGGGTAGCGCCCCCCGAAGATTCCCGCAGACGGCGGGCCGGGCTCGCGCAACGAGGGGGTGATGACCCCTCGACTCCGAGAGCTCGCCCTGGGTGTCGCCGCGTGCGCGCTCGCGCTCGGCGCGGGCTGCTACACCGGTCTGGCGTCCGACGCCGACGGCCTCGCCAACGGCGACTCGACCGGCCGCGCGCCCGGTGAGGGTGGCAGCGATGGTAGCGACGGCGGGAGCGACGGGGCGCCGGGCGAGGGCACGTGCGAGGGCGATCGCCTCGGCGCGTCCCCGCTGCAGCGCCTCACGCGGACCGAGTACGACCACACGATCGCCGATCTGCTCGGCATCGACACCCACCCGGCGCAGGCGCTGCCGCCCGACGGGCTGTCGGGCCTGTTCGCGAACAACGGCGCCACCGCGGTGCCGAGCTACGCCGTCGAGGTGTACCGCGACCTCGCGGAATCCCTGGCCGCGACGGCGATCGCCGATCTGTCGGAGATCCTGCCCTGCGACCCGGCGCAGCTCGGCGAGGACGCGTGCGCGGCCGAGTTCATCGAGCAGTTCGGGCGCCGCGCGTGGCGACGCCCGCTCGACGCCGCCCAGGTCGATCGCCTCGTGCAGCTCTACCAACAGGGCCGCGCCGACGGCACCTTCGCCGAGGGCATCGGCCTGGTCATCGAGGCGGTGCTGCAATCGCCGTGGTTCCTCTACCGCATCGAGTCGGGTGTGCCGGCGCCGGGCGAAGAGGCGATCGCGCTCGACGGCTTCGAGCTGGCCTCGCGCCTGTCGTACTTCCTGTGGCGCTCGATGCCGGACGACGCCCTGCTCGCCGCGGCCGAGGCGGGCGAGCTCGACGACCCCGAGTTCGTCGAGGCGCAGGTCCGTCGCATGCTCGACGATCCGCGCGCCGAGCGGGCCCTGCTGACGTTCTTCGGCGAGCTGTTCGCGCTCGACACGACCGCGTCGCTCTACAAGGACCCGGAGTTGTTCGACACCTTCTCGCCCGAGCTCGCCGCCGACATGCGCACCGAGCTCGAGCTGTTCGTGCTGTCCGCCCTGCGCGAGGGCGACGGCCGCGTCGACACGCTGCTCGGCGCCAACCACACCTTCGTGAACGCCCGGCTCGCGGCGCTGTACGGCATCGAGGCCCCGGCCGGCGACGGCTTCACGCGCGTCGAGCTCGACCCGTCGCGCTTCCGCGGCCTCGTCACCAAGCCGGTGTTGATGGCGCTGTCGGCCCACGACCAACGCACCTCACCGACCTTCCGCGGCAAGCTCGTGCGCACGCGCCTGCTGTGCCAGGGCCTGCCGCCGCCGCCGCCCGGCGTCGAGTCCACGGTGCCCTCGCCCGGCGAGCTGTCGACCCGCGAGTGGGTGCAGCAACGGCTCGACAACCCCAGCTGCGCGGGGTGTCACGAGCTCATGGATCCGATCGGCCTGGCGTTCGAGCACTTCGACGCGATGGGCCGGTACCGCGACCAGGACGACGGCGCGGCGATCGACGCCCACGGGCTGCTCGTGGGCACCGACGTCGACGGCCCCTTCGACGGGCCGTCGGGCCTCGTCGACAAGCTCCTCGCCAGCGAGCAGGTCGGCGCGTGCATCGCCCACGAGTGGTTCGAGTTCGGCATGGGCCGAGCGACGAGCGACGACGACGCGTGCACGACCGCCGCGATCGACGAGTCCTTCGCGAGCACCGACCACGACATCACCGAGCTGATGGTCGCCATCGCCACCAGCCCCGCGTTCCGCCTGCGACGACCCGACGACCTCGAGGAGGCACCGTGACCCGCTCCCAGTCCACCCGTCCGTGGAGCCGTCGCGCGCTCCTGAGATCCCTCGGCGTCTCCGCGGCCGCGGCCCCGTTCGTGCCGCTGCTGGACGGGCACGCCGGCGATCCGGTGCTGCCCAAGCGGCTCGTGCTGTTCACCCACCCCAACGGCGTCGTGCTCGACGACTGGCGCCCGACCGGCGGCGAGCACGACTTCGTGCTGTCGCCGATCCTCGCGCCCCTCGAGGCCCATCGCGAGCGCCTGCTCGTCCTCGATGGGATCGACCTCGGCCACGCGATGGACATCTCGAAGTCGAACGTCGGCCACGCCGGCATCGCATCGCTGTGGACGGGCACCTCGCCGATCTGGCAGGACGAGGAGCTCGAGAACGGCTGGGCGGCCGGGCCCTCGGTCGATCAGGTGGTCGCGGCGGCGATCGGCCACGAGACCGCGTTCTCTTCGCTGCAGCTCGGCGTGTACACCCAGCGCGCCGACGCGTTCATCCACACGCGCGCGTACCATGCCGGCGCCCAGCAGCCGCTCGATTGCGAGAACGATCCGCGCGCGGTGTTCGAGCGGCTGTTCGGTGACTTCACCGCGGAGCCCGGGGCCGCCGCGCGGCGCATCGCGGCGCGCCGCAGCGTCATGGACTCGGTGCGCGCCGACGTCGCCTCGCTCCAGCCCAAGCTCGCGGCCTCGGATCGCCATCGGCTCGATCAGCACCTCACCGGGATCGCCGAGCTCGAGGCCAGGCTCGACGATCTCCTGCCCCCGAGCTGCCAGATCCCCGACGCGCCGGCCGACGTCGATCCGCTCTCGAACGACGAGTTCGAGGCGATCACCGACACCCAGATCGACCTCGCCGTGCGCGCGCTGGCCTGCGATCGCACCCGCGTGGTCGGGTTCCAGTGGGGCCGCGAGGCATCGAGCGGCAACGCCCCTTGGATCGGCAGCGGCGGCATCCACACGCGCAGCCACGAGACGACCCCCGACTCGCTCGCCTACCGCACCGCGCTGGCGACGTGGTTCACGACCAAGTTCGTGCGACTGCTCGACGGGCTCGAGGCCGCCAACGCACTGCAGGACACGCTGGTGGTGTGGGGCAGCGCGATGGCGGTGGCGGATCTGCACACGAGCTGGAACCTGCCGGTCGTCGTGGTCGACGGCACCGGGCACTTCGACGCCGGCCGGTACCTGCGCTGGGGCAGCTACACCGGTGGGTACACCGAGAGCACCGGCGTCTCGAGCAACAAGCTGCTGGTGTCGATCTGCCACGCGATGGGCCTCGGCGACGTCGAGAGCTTCGGCAACCTGCAGGATCCCGCGCTGATGACCGGACCGCTCGACGGACTGACCTGATGGCGTGCGCGCTGACCTGCCCGCGGTGCGCGGCGGTGCTCGAGCGCGTCGAGACCTCGCGGTGTCCGGCGTGCGATGCACGGTACCCGCACCTCGACGGCGTCCCGTGCGTGCTGCACGACGCGGCCGCGGCGGTCGATCGATTCGCGCGCGCCTACGACGGGTTCGCCGGCGACAGCCGAGCCCAGCTCGACGCGATCGCGGCTGCCCTCGAGGACCCGACGGCGCTGACGTCGACGCGCGCGCGCCTGGCCGCCTTCGCCGACGGCGTGCGCGAGACCGCCGCGAGCATCGCGACGCTGCGCGGGCGCTTCGGCCTCGATCGACGCCGCGGCGACGCGCCGGAGCCGGTGCCGTCGGTGGCGGGGCACGCCGCGCTGCTCGACGACTACGAGTACCTGTTCCGCGACTGGGGCTGGGGCGCGCACGCCGAGGCCGAGCACGCCCGCGCCCGCGATCTCGTGCTCACGGCGATCGGAGATCGAGCAGCGTCGCGGGTGCTGGTGCTCGGGGCCGGCGCCGGTCGCCTCGCCTACGATCTGCACCGGGCGCTCGGCGCATCGTCGACGCTCGCCGTCGACATCAACCCGCTGTTGGTCGCCGTCGCGCGGCGCATGTTCGCCGGCGATGCGCTCACGCTCGCCGAGTTCGCGCCCAATCACCTCGCGTCGCCTCACGCGGTCGTGCGTCGGAGCCTGCACGCCCCGGCCGCGGCGCCGCCCGGGCTCGAGCTCCTCCTCGCGGACGGCACCCGACCCCCGGTCGCCCCGGGTTCGTTCGACGTGGTGGTGACACCGTGGTTCGTCGATCGGCTGGATCGCGACCTGCGGTGGGTGCTCCCGGGGATCCACACCACGCTGGCCCCCGACGGCCGCTGGGTGTGCTTCGGGCCGCTGCTGCACGCGCGCGGCAAGGCCCTCGCGTCGTGCCACACCGCCGACGAGGTGATCGAGCTGGCGCCGACCTGCGGCTTCGCGGTGACGAGCGAGCACCGCGAGGTGATCCCGTACATGGACGCGCCCGAGGGCAGCGGTCGCCGCGAGCCGGTGATGGTGCTCGCCGCCGACCGGGTCCCGGGCGAACGGTGGGATCTGCCGACGTGGCTGCGCGGCGTCGAGATCCCGGTGCCGCGCACGGCCGCGACCACGCGCGCGTGCGGGCCGGTCGCTGCCGCGATCGGGGCGCTCGTCGACGGCCGCCGCAGCGCGCTGGCAACAGCGACGCTGCTCGCCAGCCGGGGCGTGCCGCGACGCGTCGCCCTCGACGCGACGATCGAGGGGCTCATGGCGCTGCAGGCTCAGCGCTGATGGGCGCTCGATCGCGGGATCGATCGGCCGCGGCGCGATCGCTGCACGAGCCGCACGATCCCGCCGATCACGAGCCCGGTGCCGACGACCCCCAATGTGATCGCGCCGGCCTCGAAGCCGCGGGCCTTGCGTTGCTCGTCGAGCACCGTGCGCTCGTCGTCCGCCTGATCGAGTCGACGGGCGTGGGACGCCGAGACCACCGCGAGGCTCGCCGCGGCCGCGAGCCCGGCGAGGCCGAGGCCTAGGAGCGCGCCGCCGAGCGGATCGCCGGCCCGCACGCGCGTGTCCGACTTCGTCGGCGTCGGCACCGGCGTCGATGCGACGACCGGCGCCACCGGCTCGGGCGGCGGCGGCTCGCGTGCGAGGGATTGCTCGCACAGCTTGATGCCGTCCCGCGCGTGTTGTCCGAGCACGCTGTCGGGCTCGGCCGCCATCACGCGCGCGTAGAGCCCGAGCGCCGCGTCGCAGTGGCCCGCGAACCGCTCGGCGTGGGCCTGGGCATACAGGTGCCGGATCTGCCCGGTGCGCGCGTAGGCCTCGGCCGCGAGCGCGACGACCTCGTCGTAGCGACCCGCGGCGAACGCCTCCTGCGCCTTGGCGGCGAGGGACGCCTCGCTCGGCGCCTCGGCCACGGCCTCGCTCGGCGTCGTCGGCTCGGGCTCGCGCGCACGCGCGGTCGCCGGGGACGCGATGCCCACCGCTGCCGCCGCGACGAGGGCCCGGATCTTCATCGACGCGAGCATACCCGCCCGCGTCGCATCAGCCCTCGGGGTAGAGCGCATCGAGGTCACGCGGAGTTTCGGCGGCCGGACGTCGCGCGGCGGCGGAGCTCGGGGTGCGGCCGCGGCCACGGCCACGCGGGCCCGTCCGCGGCGGCGCGGTGTCGGGCGTCGGCGTGGCGACGGGGGCCGGCGGCGCGTCGATCGTGGGGCTCGCCACCACCGCCTCGGGGATGGGCGTCGATGCCGTCGCGGCGGGGCCGGGCGACGGCGCGGGCACGATCGTCGACGGCGCGGGGAGCTCGGGCGACGCGGGCGCAGGCGCCGAGGACGGCGCGAGC
>LNFM01002554.1_pt1 | contig 38015 bp, 31 predicted proteins | sample 596031 | NCBI WGS metagenome assembly LNFM01 (sample SAMN04254537, study PRJNA301005) | activated carbon metagenome | isolation source: dual media filters at the Ann Arbor, Michigan drinking water treatment plant | place: USA: Ann Arbor | reverse complement strand
GAGTCCTTGGCCTCACCGGCGGAGTCCTTGGCCTCACCGGCGGAGTCCTTGGCCTCACCGGCGGAGTCCTTCGTCGCACCACCGTCGCCCGCGACCACCACCTCCGTCGTGGTGCCCGTCGTCTTCTTCGCCTGGAAGAAGTACCAACCGGTGCCACCGGCGGCGACCAGCCCGAGGGCGAGCACGCCGACGAGCAGGCCCTTGCCGCCACCGCCACCGATGTTGCGATCGGGGCGATGCGCGTCGTCGTGGACGCCGTCGAAGGAGCCGAAGCCGCCGACGGTGGGCGCCGACTTCCCGGCGGTGGGCAGCTCGTTCGACCACGTCGGGCCCGTCGCGGCGGGCGTGCCCTGCGTGCCGAACGTCGGCGCGCTGCCCACCGGCATGCCCATCGGCATGTTCGGCGCCATCTTCGGCGGCGGTGCCGACGACGGCCCACCCAGCGAGTGGCCCGGCGGCGGCGCGCTCGAGATCGCGGTCGCGCCGACCTGCGAGGGCCCGCCGATCACCGTCGCGCCCAACGGCGTCGCCGCGGGCGCGGGCGTCGGCACCGGCATCGGTGCGCCACCCGAGATCGCGGTCGAGCTCGCGGGCGTCCACGGCGAGCCCGCGAGGCTCTCGTAGGGCGCGAGCGCCTCGTACAGCTCCTGGCAGCTCGCGAAGCGCTCCTCGGGGCGCTTGCGGATGCACCGCGCGATGACCTGCGCGAGGCCCGGGGGCACGTGCGGCACGAGCTGCTCGAGCGGCGGGGGCTCGCGCGCTGCGACGTTCATCAGCGTGGCGGCCATCGTCTGCCCGACGAACGGATTCCGACCCGCGAGCGCCCAGTACAGGATCACGCCCATCGCCCAGATGTCGGTGCGCGCGTCGACCTGCGCGGCGCCCTCGGTCTGCTCCGGCGACATGTACTCGGGCGTGCCCATGAGCACGCCCATGCCGGTCTTGCCCGCGTTCTCGCCCTCGGTGAACTTCGAGATGCCGAAGTCCATGAGCTTGACCAGCAGTCGACCCGGCTCGGGCTCGTGCAGGAAGATGTTCTCGGGCTTGAGATCGCGGTGGACGATGCCCTTGCCGTGCGCGGCCGCGAGCCCGATGAGCGCCTGTCGCACGATCATCACCGACACGCCGGGCTCGACGCGACCCTGGCGCTTGACGATGAAGTCCGCGAAGTCGGACCCCTGCAGCATCTCCATCACGATGTACGGGCCGAGCTGGCTGCGGCCGAGATCGAGGATGTCGCAGATGTGCTTGCTACCGATGCGGCCGGCGGCCGTGGCCTCGTTGCGGAACCGGGCGAGCACGCCCTCGTCCCGCGAGAACTGCACGTGCATCAGCTTGATGGCCACGTGCTTCTTGACGAGGATGTTCTCGGCGCGCCATACGGCGCCCATCCCACCTTCGCCCAGCATCTTCACGAAGCGGAACTTGCCGTCGAGGATCCGCCCCTCGAGGGGCATCAGGCGCTCGCTGGTCGGGCACAGCAGCACGTCTTCCGCATGTTGCTGCCCGCAGTGCGGGCAGGGGCCCAAGGTCGCGTTTGCCATCGCCGCGCCAGCTATAGCACGGGACGGTGGCCGGTGGGCTCGCGCTGGCCGGGTTGCCTCCAGCGCCGAGGCGCGGGGTGCCGCGTGGGGGCGGTGTTGCTAAGCTGCCGCCAATGACCCGTGCTCGCCCCTCCCGCTGGGGATCGTCGTGGTTCGTCGGCCTGCTGGCCCTGCTCGCGTCCGCGCCCGCATGCGACGCGCTGCAGGAGACCAAGCCCGAGCTCAGCAAGAAGGCCGAGCCCGAGGCCGAGGCGAAGGCGCAGACGCCCGCGCCCGAGGTCCCGCCGCCGGACGCGAAGGCCCCGGTCCCGCACCCGATCGAGCCCAAGGTCGACCCGAAGACCGGCACCACGCCGGAGGTCCCACCGGTGACGCCCGAGGGACGCATCCAGGACGAGTCGAACACCATCGACGTGTTCGAGGCCGCGGCGCCAGCGACGGTGTTCGTCACGCAGAAGCAGGTCGTGTTCGATCGCTTCCGACGCGAGGTGGAGGTGCCCGCCGGCAGCGGCACCGGGTTCGTGTGGGACGGCGAGGGGCACATCGTCACGAACTGCCACGTCGCGCTGGGCCCCGAGGGGTGCCCGCGGGGGATCAAGCCGTCGTCGCTGTCGGTGACGATGTACGATCGGAAGACCTACGACGCGACGATCGTCGGCCACGATCCGTTCCACGACATCGCCATCCTCAAGATCTCGGCGCCTGGCACTGCGTTGGTCCCGATGCGCCGCCCCGACAAGGGCTACGTCTCGGTGGTCGGTCAGAAGGCGCTGGCGATCGGCAACCCGTTCGGTCTCGATCACACCCTCACGGTGGGCGTGATCTCGGCGCTGGGCCGGGAGGTCAAGGGCATCGGTAACGTGACGATCCGCGGGATGGTCCAGACCGATGCCGCGATCAACCCCGGCAACTCGGGCGGGCCCCTGCTCGACTCGCGCGGCCAGCTGCTGGGCATGAACACGCAGATCCTCAGCACGAGCGGCAGCGCGGCGGGCATCGGCTTCGCGGTGCCGGTGAACACCATCGAGCGGATCGTCCCGCAGATCATCCGCACCGGCGCGCCCGAGCGCGTGGGGCTCGGCATCACGTACGTCGAGGACGACATGGCCGCGCGCATCGGTATCGAGGGCGTCATCGTCCGCGCCGTCGCGCCCGGCTCGCCGGCCGAGAAGGCGGGCCTGCGCGGCATCGCGGAGGCCGCGGGCGGCCCGTCGCTCGACATCATCGTCGGCATCGGCGACAAGCGCGTGCACAACTTCGACGACCTCTACGGCGCGCTCGAGGAGAAGAACGCCGGCGACAAGGTCGAGGTCTCGGTGCGGCGCATGCCCGAGGACAAGGTCATCAAGATCGAGGTCGAGCTCATGATGCTGGCGACCCGGTGACCGGCGGCTTCGCCAACGCGGCTAGGGGCTGCTATCGTTGGCGGGTGGACCGATTGCTGCGCGGCATCAACGTCGATCACACCCTGCGGGTGGTCACCGCCGTGGTCACCGGTGTGGTGCGCGAGGGCTGCACGCGCCACGGCCTCCGCGGGGTCGAAGCCGTCGCCCTGGGCCGCGCGCTGGCGGCGGGCTGCCTCATGGCCACGCTGACCAAGAGCGACGAGGAGCGGGTGCGGATCGCGTTCGAGGGCGCCGGGCCGATCGGCCGCCTGCTGGTCGACGCGTTCGGCGGCGGCGATGTCCGCGGCTGCCTCGAGCGCCGGCTCGCGCAGCCGTCCGAGGCCCCCGAGGGAGGCGGCCGCGTCGCGCTGGGCGACTGGATCGGGCGCAGCGGACGCCTCGTCGTCACGCGCGACATCGGGCTCGAGCAGCAGTACCAGGGCGTCGTCGAGGTCCGCACCGGCGAGATCGATCGCGACCTCGAGCGCTACCTCGAGGACAGCGAGCAGCTCCCGAGCGCGCTGGCGTGCGAGGTCGTGCTCGACGCCCACGGCGACGTGCTGCGCGCCGCGGGCGTGCTGTGCCAGAGCTTTCCCGGCGCGCCGCCGGCCGTGATCGAGCCGGTGCGCGAGAACGTCCACGGCGAGGGGTTCGCGGCGCTGCTGCTGCACGAGCGCACCACCGCCGAGCTGATGGGCTTCGCCCTGGGCGGCGACGAGTTCGAGGCGCTCGGCGACCAGCCGCTGCAGTTCCGCTGCAACTGCGGTCCGGGCCGCGTGCTCGCGGTGCTGTCGACGCTCGGCGCCGACGACATCGAGGCCCTCGCCCACGAGCCCGGCGAGACCGACGTGCGCTGCAGCTACTGCGGCACCTCGTACCTCGTCGGCACCGAGGAGCTGCTCGGGCTGGCCAAGCGCCTGCGCGAGCACAGGTCGTGATCGTCGTGATCCTCGGGCCCTGCAACAGGTGGTTGTCGTCGTGGCGCGTCCGGTGAGGTTCCGCGTGGTGCCGCAGGAGGAGGGCATGATGCTCGGGCACCTCCTCGCGCGGCGGCTGCCCGGCACCTCGCTCGAGCAGGGCAAGTCGCTCGTGCGCGCGGGCGCGGTGTACATGGGCCACCTGCGGATCCGCGTGCCCACGGCGCGGGTCGCCGCGGGCGAGCGCATCAGCGTGTGGACCGAGGCGCTCACCGAGCAGGAGCTCCCGGTCGACGTGGTGAACATCGTGTGGCGCGACGAGGACGTGGTCGTGCTCGACAAGCCCGCGGGCGTCGCGGTCGCGGCCACGCGGCAGAGCGCGCGCGGCACGTTGAGCGAGGCCCTGCGGCGCACGCTCGAGGCCGAGGGCGTGCTGCGGCCGTACGTCGGCATCGTGCACCGGCTCGACCGCGGGGCGTCTGGCCTCGTGCTGTTCACCGTGCGATCCGTGGCGAACACCAGCGTGCACAAGCAGTTCGTCGAGCACGCGATCGATCGCCGCTATCGCGTGCGCGTGCACGGCGAGGTGCCCGAGATGTACGACTGCGACGCGCCGCTGCTCGAGATGCACTCGGGCACCTCGAAGGTCGCGCCGGGCAACCCACATTCCCGCGACGCGCGGACGCACTTTCGTCGGTTGGAGCCGGCGGTCGCGATCGCGGGCACGTCCTTGGTCGAGGCGACGCTCGAGACGGGGCGACACCACCAGATCCGGGTCCACACCGCGCACTGCGGGCACGCGGTGCTGGGGGATCGGCGGTATGGGAGCGAGGATGGGGCGCAGCGGCTGCTCTTGCATGCGGCGCACCTGCGACTCACGCACCCGCAGGACGGGCGGGTGATCGACGTGGCCGCGGTGCTGCCCGAGTGGGCGCGGGCGGTGGACGATCCGGCGTGACGAGACGGCCGCTGCGTCAATACACGTCGAAGTCGATCTCCACCTCGCAGCCCTCCGCCACGTCGACCTCGCGCGCCAGGATCCGTCGCCGCTCGACGTACTCCACGCGATACGTCCCGGCGGGCAGCCCGAAGCACCCCCAGTGGCCCTCGTGGACCAGCAACTCCACGGCACGCGCGCCCGAGCACAACCGGACGCGGCCGCCGTCGCCGTCGATGGGCGCGCGCCCCAGCAGGGCTGCCGTGCGCGCCTCCGGGGCCCGGTGCGCCCTGTCGACGATCCGTCCCCGCGGACCAGCTGCGCTCGATGCCATCGAAGAAACCCAACGCCGGGTCGCGTGAATCCTTACATAGCTGCCGTGGTACGGTGGCGCGATGGTCCTCGGCTCCGCCGTTCCCCTCGCGCTCGCGCTGCTCGCCGCGGTTCCGCGGCCGCGTCCGTACGCGGATCACCTGTTGGTCGAGGTCGAGGTCGCCGATGCCGCGGCGCTGCGCCGGCTGCTCGCGACCGGCGTCGATCCGTGGCTCGATCACCCGCGGCCCGGCGTCGTGCCCGTGCTGGTGTCGCCCGAGCAGCGCGCGATGCTGTGGGCCGACGGTTGGACCCTGCGCGTCCTCTCGGCCGACGTGCAGGCGGACGTCGACGCGGAGCACGATCGGCTCGCGGGCGCGCCGGCGCCGATCCCCGGAGGCGGTGATTTCTTCGCCGACTTCCGTGATCTCGAGGCGATCGACGCGGAGCTCGACGCCACGATCGCGGCGAACCCCGAGCTGGTGACCGCGTACGAGATCGGCGAGTCGATCCAGGGCCGCACGATCCGCGCGCTGCGGATCACCGCGGCCGGCGACGACGCGCGACCGGCCGTGCTGGTCACCTCGGGCCAGCACTCGCGCGAGTGGATCGCGGTGTCGTCGGGGATGTACGTGGTCGATCAGCTGATCACGCGGGCGGCCGAGCCCGAGATCGCCGCGGTGCTCGACGCGATCCAGATCATCGTCATCCCGATGGTCAACCCCGACGGCTACGCGCACTCGTGGACGGCGGAGCGCTACTGGCGGAAGAACCGGCGCGACGGGGTCGGCGTCGACACCAACCGCAACTTCGGCCACAGCTGGGGCGGCGAGGGTTCGAGCCCGATCCCCGAGGACGAGAACTACGCCGGGGCTGCGGCGTTCTCGGAGCCCGAGAGCGCGGCGGTCCGCGACTTCGTGCTCGCGCACCCCGAGCTGGTCGCCCACCTCGATCTGCACAGCTACGGGCAGCTCGTGCTCTACCCGTGGGGCGACATCTACGAGCTGGCGCCCGACGACGCGGCGCTGGCCAACACGGCGGACGCGATGGTGTCTGCGATGGGCGAGATCGGGGCGTCGTACACGCCGCTGCAGGGCGTGAACCTGTACCCGGCGTCCGGGAACATCATCGACTGGGCGTACGGGGACGTCGGCCTGCACTCGCTGACGATCGAGCTGCGGCCCGACAACCCCGACGTCGGCTTCGTCCTCGGGCCCGATCAGATCGCGCCGGTGGGCGACGAGGTGTTCGCGGCGCTGTCGGTGTTGTTCGCGTACGCGAACGGTGAGGTGGTCGATCCGACGGATGGTGGTGAGTCATCGAGCGGCGGTGCGGTGGACTCGAGCGGCGGTGCGCTCGAGGGATCGAGCGGGCCGGCAGGGGCGTCGAGCGGCGGGGACGGTGCGGGTGATGTCACCGATCCGTCGATGCCGGGGAGCTCGGGCGTCGCGTCGGAGGCGAGCGCCGAGGGGACCGCGGGGGGATCGAGCTCCGGTGGCGCGCAGGTTGATGGGGATCAGACGGGGTGCGGTTGCCGGGCGCCCGGTGTTGGGCCTGGCGCGACTTGGGTCTGGATCGGCTTCGCGGGCGCCATCGTTCGACGACGGCGCCCGCGGTCGGGCACGGGCACGGGCAGGGGCACGGGCACGGGCACGGAGCGGGGTGTGCGGAGGAACGCTTTGCGTTCCTCCGCTCCCCGCTAGAACGGAATGTCGTCGTCGCCCGGCTCCGACGGGATGTAGCTGTCGCCGAAGTCCTCGGCACCGCCTCCGCCGCCGCCGCGGGGACCACCGCCGCCGCCGCCGCTCGGATCGCCGCCGCCGCCGCGGGGTCCACCACCGCCGCCGCCGCGCGGGCCACCGCCACCGCCACCGCCACCGCCACCGCCACCGCCACCACCACCGCCACCTTCACCGCGGCCGCCGAGGAACTGCACGACGTCGGCGATGATCTCGGTGATGTACTTCTTGTTGCCGTCCTTGTCGTCGTAGTTGCGGGTCTGCAGCCGGCCCTCGATGTAGCACTGCCGGCCCTTCGCCAGGTACTGGTTGCAGGACTCGGCCTGCTTGCCCCACACGACCACGCGGTGCCACTCGGTCTCCTCGACGCGGTCGTTGGACTTGTTCGTGTACGTTCGCGTCGTCGCGAGGCTCAGCTGGCACACCGCGGTGCCGCCTTGGGTGTAACGCATCTCGGGATCACGACCGAGGTTGCCGATCAAGATGACTTTGTTGATGCTCGCCATGGGGGTTCCTTGGTCGCGGGGATGCTCGTCCGCCGAGAGGGCGCCCGAAGGTAGCGCGACTCGCTGCGACTCTCGACCCGTTCCGGAGCCGCGTTGCAGGTTCGGACGCCATCGACGCCCAAGCGTGATCTGGCCGTGAACGCCGTGCCCGAGCCGTTCTGTGGCGCTTTGGGGCCACGACCCGCGGCCCGTGTCCGCCGCGGACGCACGCGTCGGCCGGGCTGCGGGGCGCCCAAGGGGGATCCCGCCGCGGACGCTCGCGCACCGGCCGCACGCCCAGAACCGCCGGCGGCTTGACCGAGCCCGCAGAATCCTTCTATGTGAGAGCTTGGCCGAGGCCAGCGCGTCGCCCGTGATCCACGTCGACATCTCCGTGTTGCTGCCGCTGCGGGATGCCGAGGGCACCGTGGCGACGCTCGTGCAGATCGCGGAGGCGATCCACGCCCGCGTCGCATCGCGCCACCACGTCGATGGTCGCGCGCTCGCCCTCGAGATCCTCGCCCTCGACGAGCGCTCGGGCGACAACACCTCGAGCATGCTGTCGGTGTTGCACGGCCAGCACCCCGAGCTGCGCACGCTGCAGGATCTCGATCGCGGCAGCGCGCTGCGGTGTGCGGCCCGGCTCGCGCGCGGCGACGTGTGGCTCGTCTTCGATCGTCCGGTCGTCCCCGAGCTCGCGGCGTGGGCCGTGGGCCAGGTGATCGTCGGCCAGCGCGCCGCGATCGTGCCGGGCGAGATCCTCGCGATCCACCGCAGCGTCGGCGTCGACGTGCTGCGCACCCTCGACGGCGGCCTCGCGGTCGCCCAGCGCGTGGTCGCCCGCCACCTGCGGCGCCTCGGCGAGACGCCGGCGCAGTGCCCGGCACCCACGGCCACCCGCCTGGATCGCGCGCTGGTGTTCCTGCGCGGCCAATCCGGGCGCGTGGGCCTGGGCTTCCTCGATCGACCGGTGCCCACGCTCCGCGAGGGCGCCTCGATTCTGCGCAGCAGGCTGCTATAGTGCGCCGGTGAGCCCGATGACGGCCGTCGTCGCGATCGTCGCCCTGTGCATCGTGATCATCCTTCACGAGTTCGGGCACTACATCGCCGCGGTCGCCACCGGGATGAAGGTCGATCGCTTCAGCATCTTCGGCATCGGCCCGCCGATCGTCCGCTTCGGCAAGTGGCGCGGCACCGAGTTCGTGCTGAGCGCGATCCCCTTCGGCGCGTACGTCCAGATCCGCGGCATGGAGCCCGAGGATCCCGACAACCCCGAGCCCGCCGACCCCGGCTCCAACTTCCGCGACAAGCCGCTGCGCTCCCGCATGCTCGTCATCGCCGGCGGCCCCATCGCGAACTACCTCGCCGCGATGGCGATGCTGCTGTTCGTCTACGTCGGCGCCGGCATGCCGGGCCCGGTCGTCGCGATCGAGGTCGCGGGCGTCCACGGCGATTCCGCGGCCCAGGCCGCGGGCATCCAGCCGGGGGATCGCCTGCTCGTCGTCGGCGACACCACGGTGGATCCGTCGCAGCGCGGGCGCGATGTGTCGGCGGCGACCAAGCGCTACCTCGGCTCGGACGTCACCATCGTCGTGCAGCGCGGCGAGGGCACGGCCGAGGTGGTCGCGAGCCTGCCGGCCGAGTCGGCCGCGCCGCTCGGCGTCGATCTGCAGGCGGTCGCGCCCCGCGAGCCCGTCGCCTTCGGCACCGCGGCCAGCCACGCGGTCACGGATCCGCTGCGCGACACGGCGACCCAGCTGCAGGGCCTGTGGATGCTCATCACCGGGCAGATCGAGGCCAGCGTGCAGGGCCCGGTCGGCATGGTCCAGACGATCGCCAAGGCCGCCGACGCCGGCATCGTCCCGTTCGTGCTGATGGCCGCGTTCATCAGCACGCTGCTGGGCATGTTCAACCTGCTGCCGCTGCCCGCCCTCGACGGTGGGCGCCTGGCGTTCCTGATGTACGAGGGCATCGCGCGTCGGCGCGCCGCTGCCCGCATCGAGGAGATGGTCCACGGCTACGGCATGCTGGTCCTGCTCGCGCTCATCGCCCTCGTCACCGTCGGTGACGTGCGCCGCCTGCTCTGACCGATGCCGCGCCGTCGCGATCGCCCGGCCGACGCCGGAGTGGCCACCGATTCGGCCGCCGCCGCCAAGCCCGTCGCCGCGTCGCGCGGTCGGTCGCGGGCGACGGCGCCCTCGGACAGCGCGGTGAGCCGGCGCGCGAGCCCCAACCCGCAGACGCCCGAGGACTTCCGCCCACGCATCGTCGACGAGGCCACGCTGCTCGCCGCCCTCGAGCGGCTGCCACCCGAGCCCGGCGTGTACATCATGCGCGACCGCAAGGGCGAGGTCGTCTACGTCGGCAAGGCCCGCAGCCTGCGGGCGCGCGTGCGGCAGTACTTCAACGGCACCGACACCCGGCTGTTCGTGCCGATGCTCGCCAAGCTCGTCGGCGACATCGAGACCGTCGTCGTCGCCAACGAGAAGGAGGCGCTGCTCCTCGAGAACAACCTCATCAAGGAGCAGCGGCCGCGCTTCAACGTCAAGCTGCGCGACGACGCCAACTACCTGGTGCTGCGGCTCGACCCCAAGTCCAAGTGGCCGCGGCTCGAGCTGGTGCGTCACGTCGGACACGACGGCGCGTGGTTCTTCGGGCCGTACCACTCCGCGCGATCGGTGCGCGCGACGCTGCGGGTGGTCAACCGCCACTTCAAGCTGCGGACGTGCACCGATTTCGTTCTCGGCCACCGCACCCGGCCGTGCCTGCAGTACCAGATCGGGCGCTGCCCGGCGCCGTGCGTGCACGACGTCGACGCGGCCGCCTACGGCGATCAGGTGGGCGACGTGCGGCTGTTCCTGTCGGGCCGCCACCGCGAGCTCATCGAGGGGCTCGAGGGGCGCATGGCGACCGCGGCGGAGGACCTCGAGTTCGAGACGGCCGCGCGCCTGCGCGACCAGCTCCACGCGATCGGCAAGACGCTGCAGAGCCAGCAGATCGTCGGCACCACCGACGTCGACCAGGACGCCGTCGGCATGTATCGCGAGGGCGGCCAGGTCGAGTTCGTGGTGATGCAGGTCCGCGAGGGCAAGCTGCAGCAGACCCAGGGCTACTCGCAAAAAGGCATGGAGCTCCCCGACGCCGACGTGCTCGGCAGCTTCCTCGCCGCGTACTACGACAAGGCCGCGTTCGTCCCCGACGAGGTCATCCTGCCCCAAGCGCTGCACGAGGACGACGCCGCGCCGCTGCTCGAGTGGCTGCGCGATCGCAAGGGCCGCAAGGTCTCGGTCGCGGTGCCCGAGCGCGGCGACCGGCGCAAGCTGCTCGCGCTGGCCAACAAGAACGCGGCGTCGAACTTCGCCACGCGCCGCGACAAGCGCGAGGACAGCGAGCTGGCGCTGTCGCGACTGCAGCAGCGCCTGGGCCTGTCGAAGCTGCCGCGTGTGATGGAGTGCTACGACGTCAGCCACATCCAGGGCAGCGACACGGTCGCGTCGATGGTGACGTTCGTCGACGGCGTGCCCGAGAAGTCGCGCTATCGGTCGTTCAAGATCCGCGGCCTGGGCACCGACCCCAACGAAGCCGCGCTGGCCCAGGGCAACCGGCAGAACGACGACTTCGCCAGCATGTACGAGGTGCTCGGGCGTCGATTCCAGCGCGCGCTGTCGGGCACCGATCGCGGCGACGAGGACGACGCGTGGTCGCTGCCCGATCTGGTGGTCATCGACGGCGGCAAGGGCCAGCTCGGCCAGGTGCTCGCGGCGATGAACGATCTCGGCGTGCCGATCGGCGCCGAGGGGGTCGACGTCGTCTCGCTCGCGAAGGAGCGGCGCTCGCACATCGGCCGCGGGCGCGCGGCGGTCGAGAAGCTCCGCGAGCGTCGCGGCGCGAGCACGGCGCAGGACGGCGAGGCCGAGGCCGCGGCGCCGGGCACCGCGTGGATCGACTACGTGGTCGAGCAGGCGACGACCGACAACAGCACGGACTCGTCCCACTTCGAGGTCCGGCCCGAGCGCGTGTTCGTGCCGGGGACCAAGGACGCGATCGTGCTCAAGCCGGGCAGCTCCGAGCGCTACCTGATGGAGCGCGTGCGCGACGAGGCGCATCGCTTCGCGATCGGCCTGCACCGCAAGCGTCGCGGCAAGCGGGCGCTGCACAGCTCGCTCGACGACATCGAGGGGATCGGGCCCGCGATCAAGCGCGCGCTGGTGAAGCACTTCGGTTCCATCGCGGCGATCCGCTCGGCCGACGTCGACGCGCTGTGCCAGGTGAAGGGGATCGGCCGCGCGCTCGCGGAGCGGATCCGCGAGGCGCTCGGCAGCGCATAGGCTGGCATAACCGCTCTGCCGCCCACCGCCGTGCACACTCGGTGGGGTTGCCAACGCCGATCGCACGTCGACGCGCGAACAATCGCTGTACGTGGCCACATCGTCGCTTGAAGGTCGCGCGAAGTGGTGGGCAAATAGGGGCATGCGGAACGTTGGGCTGAACCGCAGGACGCTCTCGGCGTGCCTGCTCGGACCGCTGGTGTCGTTGTCTGCCTGCTACAGCGGGTTGGACGAGGACGGCAGCGCGGGCGTGGGCGACGACGGCGGGACCGGGGTCAGCGGCCCGACGGGGGGCGACGGCACCGATGCCGGCGGCAGCACGGGCGACGGCCCGGCCGCGGGCTGCGAGGCGCCGTCGGTCGGCGTCACCGATCTGCGTCGACTCACCGCGAGCCAGTACGAGAACAGCGTCCGCGATCTGCTCGGGTACACCGGCGACGCGGCGATCGGGTTCTCGCCGGACGAGCGGGTCGGTCCGTTCCACAGCAACTTCGGCGCGCCGATCAGCGAGGTCCAGGTCGAGCAGTACATGGACGCCGCCGAGGAGATCGCGGCGTGGTCGATCGAGGACACGGGCGCGCTGCTGCCCTGCGATCCCACGGTGATGGGCGAGGACGAGTGCGCGACCGCGTTCATCGCCGAGTTCGCGCCCCGGGCCTACCGACGCCCGCTCGACGCCGCCGAGCTCGCGCGCCTGCAGGAGGTCTACGCCGGCGGCAAGGCCCAGGCCGACTTCGCCAACGGCATCCGCCTCGTGGTCCAGGCCGCGCTGCAGTCGCCCTGGTTCCTCTATCACATGGAGTTCGGCGCCTCGGGGACGAACGACGGCGAGCTGGTCGCGCTCACCGGCCACGAGCTCGCGTCGCGCCTCAGCTACTTCGTGTGGAACTCGATGCCCGACGAGCCGCTCTTCGCGGCGGCCGGCGCCGGCGAGCTCGACACCGTCGAGGGGCTCACCGCCCAGGTCGATCGCATGCTCGCCGACCCACGCGCGCGCGAGACCATCTCCGCGTTCCACCTGCAGTGGCTCGGCGTCGACGAGATCGACGGCCTCGAGAAGAACCTCGACACCTTCCCGGACTTCTCGCCCGCGCTCGCGGCGGCGATGAAGGCCGAGACCGCGGCGTTCGCTTCGCACGTCGTGCTCGACGGCGACGGGCTGTTCGACACCCTGCTCACCGCCGATTTCACGCTGACCGAGGACCCCGAGCTGTTGGCGATGTACGGCGTCACCCTGCCGCCCGGCCACGTCGCGGGCGATCCGGTGCCGCTGCCGGCCGATCGCCGGATGGGCCTGCTGACCCAGGCGTCGGTGCTGGCCCGCCACGCGCACGCCAACCAGACCTCGCCGGTGCACCGCGGCCGCCTGGTCCGCGAGAACCTGCTGTGCCAGCCGTTGCCGCCGCCGCCCCCGGAGGTCGACAACGTGCCGCCGAGCCCCGATCCGAACGCCACGACCCGCGAGCGGTTCGAGCAGCACCGCGCCGATCCGAGCTGCGCGGGTTGCCACCAGCTCATCGACCCGATCGGCTTCACCTTCGAGCACTACGACGGCATGGGGGCGTGGCGCGACCTCGAGGCCGGCAAGGCCGTCGATGCGTCGGGCGAGCTCATCTCGACCGACGTCGACGGGCCGATCGACGGCGTCATCGACCTCGCCAACAAGCTGGCCGAGAGCGACGACGTCGAGCGCTGCATCACCCGGCAGTGGTTCCGCTTCGCGACCGGCCGCAACGAGACCGCCGAGGACGCGTGCTCCAACGAAGCCCTCGACACCACCTTCGTCGAGAGCGGGGGCGACGTCCGCGTCCTGATCCGCGACCTCGTCGCGTCCGACTCGTTCCGCTTCCGGCGCGCCGAAGTCTCCGCCAACACCGACGCTCCCGAGGGGGACCGATGAACCGCCGAACTGGTCCGCGGGCGACCGCACCCCGCAAGCCCTTCAACCGCGCGTTCTCCCGGCGCGCCTTTCTCGGTGGCGTCGGTTGTGCCGGCGCGCTGGCGCCGTTCGTGCCGATGCTCGAGAGCGAGGCCGGCGGCAACCCGTTCCCCAAGCGGCTCATCCTGCTGTTCTCGGCCAACGGCACCATCCACGAGAACTGGGTGCCGTCGGGCGGCGAGAACGACTTCACGCTGCCGACGATCCTCGCGCCGCTCGAGTCGCACCGCGACAAGCTCGTGGTGCTCGACGGCATGCGCGTCATCCGTCAGGGCCTCGGCGACGGCCACCAGATGGGCATGGGCTCGCTGTGGACCGGCAGCCAGCTGTTGCCCGGCGACTTCCCCGGCGGCAACGGCGAGGCGGCGGGTTACGCCGGGCACGCCTCGGTCGATCAGGTGGTCGCGAACACGGTCGGCGTCGACACTCCGTACAAGAGCCTCGAGTTCGGCGTGCAGACCGGCGGCGCGAACGTGTGGACGCGGATGTGCTACGCGGACGCCAACCAGCCGTTGCCGCCCGAGGACAACCCGCAGGCGATGTTCGACCGGGTCTTCGCCGACCTCGGCGTCGATCCGGCGGGCGCGGAGCGGCTGAAGGCCGAGCGCCGCAGCGTGATCGACATGGTCAAGGGCGACCTCGAGTCGCTGCAGTCGCGCTACGGCGGCGGCGACAAGGTGAAGGTCGAGGCCCACCTCGACGCGATCCGTGCGATCGAGACCCGCAACGAGGCGGCGATCCCGGTGTGCGACCAGCCGATGCTCGACCTCGGGTTCGACCCGTTCGCCAACGACAACTTCCCCGCGGTCACGCAGCGGCAGATCGACCTCATGGTGATGGCGATGGCCTGCGACCTGACGCGGGTCGCGACGCTGCAGTGCTCGGCGTCGGTGAGCGGTACGCGGTTCTCGTGGCTCGGCCACGACGCGGGCCACCACGATCTGTCGCACCTCGGCGACGACGACGCGACGATGATCAACCGCATCACGGAGGTCAACGTCTGGTACGCCGAGCAGATGAAGTACCTGCTCGATGCGCTCGCGTCGGTGCCCGAGGGCGACGGTACCCTGCTCGACAACACGCTGGTGGTGTGGGGCAACGAGCTGTCGCGCGGCAACTCCCACGGCAACCAACCGGTGCCGTTCGTGCTCGCCGGCGGCGCCGGCGGGGCGATGCAGGGCGGCCGCTTCCTCAGCTATGGCGACGTCGAGCACAACCGCATGCTGGTCTCGATCTGCCAGATGATGGGCGTCGACGTCGACACGTTCGGCGACAACGACCCGGCCTCGGGCGGGCTGTCGGGGTTGAGCTGAGGCGCGCTGCGAGGCGGCGTCACGGCACCACGTAGGTGATCGTGCCGCCGCCGCCCGACGCGGCGTTGTTCGCGAAGTCCCACGCCGTGATCGACCAGGTGTACGTGACCCCGACGAGGTCGAACCCGGCGCCGCACGACGACTCGTACCCCGCGAGGTCGGTGACGTCGCCGAGGAGGAACAGCCCGTTGCTCACCGTCGAGCCCACGCCGCCGGCCTGCGTGGCGCTGCGGACGAAGAAGTCGACGGAGACGACCTGGCCGAGCTCGGGATCGGCGTCGTCGTCGTGGCACCCCACCTGGACGAACTGCTGCAGATCCAGGCGCTTCACCCCGCCCACGTCGTAGGCGGCGGGGAAGACCGCGATGGATGCCGCCTCCTGCGGCGTGTCGACCACCTCGTCGACCGGCCAGATGGCCAGGTGCTCGACACCGTCGATCCAGTAGCGGGTGGCGAGGATCGGCGGATTGGTGTCGGTCGCGGGGACCACCGTGGAGTCGAAGTACTCGCAGGTGAAGCCGAACGCCGGCGCCAACAGCAACGAAAGGGGGATCATGCGACGCATGCCCGGCTAGACCGCGGCCTGGTGCCGTCGATCAGCGCCGCGCGACGATTCCGGGCGGTGGCGCGGCAGGCCCGGTCAAGGCACGTACACCACCTGGCCGCCGCCGTTCGACGTGCGGTTGCCGGCGAAGTCCTCGGCCGCGATCGTCCACGCGTAGACGATCTCGTCGACGCCGGCGGCATCGTCGCAGAAGGCGGCGTAGTCGCCGAGCGTGATGCCGTCCCCGTAGACGAAGAGGCCGTTGCTGGCGGACTGGCCGATGCCGCCGGGCTGCTCGGCGCGCATCGGCGCAAGCAAGAACTCGACCCCAGGTCCGTCGTTGCAGTAGACAGCCAGGTAGTGACCGACTTCGATCTTTCGGACGCCGCCGCCGTCGATCGCTGCGGGGTAGATCACGAACACGGCGTCGGGGTCGTCGGTCTCCCGGTAGATCGACGCGCCGATCTCCTCTTCGCCGAAGAAGAACATCCGCGTGACGGTGAACGGCGCGTAGGTGTCGCTCGCCGGCACCGTGACCGTGGTGAAGTACTCGCACTCCGTCGCGCCCATCATCGCCAGCAGCCCGGGGAGTGCCACCGCCATCATCCAGTGTCGTTGTCGTCGCATCGTCCCATCCATCCTTCTGGCGCGTCGGAAGGACGAGCCGCCGGGGTAGACCGGGGCGCCGAGGGTTCGATCCACGGGGGCGCGAACGCTACATCCGCGTCACCGACAGCACGACGATGGGCTCGACGGGGACGTCCTCGTACTGGCCCATCGTCGTCGTCGCCACGGCGGCCATCGCGTCGACCACCTCCATGCCCTCGATGACGCTGCCGAAGACCGCGTAGCCCGGCGGGTCGTCGAGCAAGTCGTTGTCGACGAGGTTGAGGAAGAACTGCGAGGTCGCGCTGTCGGGGTCGTCGGTGCGGGCCATCGAGATCGCGCCGCGCACGTTCAGCAGGCCGTTGCCCGATTCGTTGACGATCGGCGGCAGGGTGGCCTTCTGCTCGAGCGACTCGGTGAGGCCGCCGCCCTGGACGACGAACCCCGGGATGACACGGTGGAAGATGGTCGCGCCGTTGCCGTCGGCGCCCTCGAAGAAGCCGCCGTCGACGTAGGTCAGGAAGTTCGCGGTGGTGATCGGCGCGGCGACCGGGTCGAGCTCGAACACGATGGTGCCCAGCGTGGTCTCGAACGCCACCTGCGGCGGGCCCGCGGGGCCGGTGCTCTCGGTCCCGCCGCTCGACGAGCCGTCGCCGCTCGAGTCGACGCCGCTGGTCGAGGTGCCGTCCGACGAGGTGGTCGCAGCGCCGGAGGTGCCGTCGGTGGTCGGATCGGTCGCGGTCGCCGACGACGTCGTCGTGCCGGAGGTGTCGCCACCGCCGGTGTCGCCGCACGCCGGTGCGAGGGTGGCCACGAGGAGGACGAGGGCGAGGCCGTGCCGCGCGGCGAGGTCCGACATCGCGCGACCGTAGCATGCCTCGGCCGGCGGCCGGGTTGCCGCGCGGACGACTCGCCCGTAGCCTCCCGCTCCACCGTGGACGCACCGATTCCCGCAGCCCTCGCGACCCGTTCGGTGCGCACCCTCGCGTGGGTCGGCGACGCCCTGTTCGAGCAGCGCGTGCGCGCGGCGGTCGCCCTGCGCGGTGACTTCCCGGTGGACCGGCTCGACGCGATCAAGGCCGCGGTGGTCCGCGCCGAGCGTCAGGCCGGCCTGCTCGAGGCGATGCTCGCGGAGCTCGACGACGACGAGACGGCGCTGGTTCGCCGCGCCCGCAACACGACCCCGCCGAGCTCGGCCCGCGGCCGCCGCGGCATGCAGGAGTACCGCGCGGCGTCGGCCCTCGAGGCCCTCGTGGCCTGGTGGTCGACCTCGGCGGTCGGTGTGGCCCGCCTCGATGCGGTGCTGATGCCCCGCGTCGAGGTTGCGATCGACGAGGCGGTCGCCGCGTTCGGCAAGCGCCTGCGTCGCGGCTGACGCCCGGACGACGGTCTCTCAGGCGGCGGCGCGGTCGTCGGGGCGCGGCGCCTGCAGATCGTCCTCGTACACGCGCGCCGGCGGCTCGCGGAGATCCCAGACCAACCCCACCGCGGCCATCGCCCGCAGGATGTAGTAGGTCAGATCGAACTCCCACCAGAAGAAGCCCTGGCGGGTCGAGCCCATGAAGTGGTGGTGGTTGTTGTGCCAACCCTCGCCCATCGTGATGATGGCGAGCACCCAGTTGTTGCGGCTGTCGTCCGTCGTCGCGTAGCGACGCTTGCCCCAGATGTGCGACAGCGAGTTGATCGTGAAGGTGCCGTGCCACAGCAGCACGGTCGACAGCATGAAGCCGCCGAACAGGCCCTGCCATCCCGCGAGGAGATACACGGCCACGCCGAGCATCACCGGCGGCAGCATCCACAGCTTGTCGAGCATCACGAGCTCGGGGTACTTCGACAGGTCCTTCACGCGCGGCCAGTCGGTCTCGCTGTTGCGGTCGAAGATCCAGCCGACGTGCGAGTGCCAGAAGCCCCAGCGCACCGGCGAGTGGACGTCGCGCTCGGTGTCCGAGTACTTGTGGTGGTCGCGGTGGTGCGCGGCCCACCACAGCACGCCGCGCTGCGCCCCGGTCTGGGCGAGGAACGCGAGCAGGAACTGCACCACGCGGCCGGTCTTGAACGTGCGGTGCGAGAAGTAGCGGTGGTAGCCGCCGGTCACCCCGAACATCCGCGCGAAGTACAGGCCGATGCACAGCGCCCAGGTGCCGGCGTCCATCCCAGTCCAGAACACGCCCAGCGCGGCGACGTGCACCGCGATCATCGGCAGTCCAGCGAGCCACTCGTACTCGCGCAGCGAGCGCGCGCGCTGGCCGACGGCGATGCGCGGCGGGGAATCGGGGACCTCGAAGAGCTTCATCGGTTTCGAGTGTCCCGCACCGACCCTGGTGGTGCCGTCACACTCCCGTCTCCGCAGGTCATGGTTGTGTCGCAGCGCCCGTGATCGACGGCACGGGCCTGTGAGAACCCTTGCGCGCCCCAGCTTTGGTACGGTGGGCCGCGCATGGCCGAGTACGATCTCCATCGCCTCCTGATGCTCGCCTGCTTCGCCCTGGCGGGCATCACGTTCTTCGCGACGGGGGTGGTCACCGCGCCGTACGGTCGACACACGCGCGGCGGCTTCGGGCCGGGCATCCCCAAGCGCCTCGGCTGGGCGTTGATGGAGACGCCCTCGGTCGTGGTGTTCGCCGCGATCTTCCTCGCGGGTCCCCACAGCGGTGACCTCGTGCCTCGGGTGTTCGCGACGCTCTGGCTGCTGCACTACGTGCAGCGCGCCTGGCTCGATCCGCTCTGGATGGGCGGCACGAAGGGCCGGACGATGCCGCTGACCGTGGTCCTGATGGGCCTGACGTTCAACGTCCTCAACAGCTACCTGAACGCGCGGTGGATCAGCGCGCTCGGTCCTGCCTACCCGACGCGGTGGCTGTTCGACCTGCGGTTCCTCTACGGGCTGATGCTCTTCGTCGGCGGCTTCCTCGTGAATCGCTGGGCCGACGCGGTGCTGCACCGCATGCGTCGCACGCAGGCCGACTACGCGATCCCCCGCGGCGGCCTGTACGAGGACATCTCGTGCCCGAACTACTTCGGCGAGATCGTGCAGTGGGTCGGCTGGGCGATCCTGACGTGGTCGCTCGCAGGTCTCTCGTTCGCGGTGTTCTCGGCGGCGAACCTGATCCCGCGCGCGGTGGCCCACCACCGCTGGTACCAGCGCCAGTTCCCCGACTACCCGCGGCGGCGCTGCGCCATCTTCCCGCGCGTGCTCTGACCCGGTCGGAGGTGGGACATCGCCCGACGGGCATGGATGTCAGGCCGCGACATCGTTGTCAGACCCGGTCGCGCCGATCGGCGCCCGCGCCGGACAGCTGCGTCATACTGTCGCAGGGCAACGCGGAAAGTGCGCACGTGATTTCGGACCTAACCGTCTGGAATCACGATCGATTGATCCAGACGGCACGGTGGCTGCAGTCATAGGGGCTGTGCCGCGCAGGCGGCCCGGGCAAGACCGACAGGGTACGCGGAGGCTCGGCGGGTTGGGTTGGCGCAGGAGTTGGTAGGGCAGGAGCCGTTGGGTTGGGTTGGGTTGGGATCGGTTGGGTTGGGAAATCGGTGCAGGGGACGACGTGAGGTCCGCGCTCGGGTTGGCGCGCGCGGACACGGCAGTGGGGAGAGCGGGACACCTGGGCGCGACCGTGGCGAGTTGGCCACGAGCGAGCCCAGGTGTTCCGCTCTCGCGTCGTGATGGCGCTCGAGGGCGCCCTGGTCACGGACGCGCGCTCAGGTAGTCGCGTAGGTGAGGGACGATCGGCCGCGAGAGCGCGTCCTTCGGCGAGACGAACCCGGCCCACACCACCTCGCGGTGATCGACGGCGAACTTCGGGCGGTACGGCACCGTGACCTCGACGATCGTGACGTCGTCGATGCGGTTCTCGTAGCGATGCACGCCGACATAGGCGGTGGTGATCGCCGCCGGGTCGACACGGATCTCGCACTCCTCGGCGAGCTCGCGCGCCGCGGCTTCGGCGACCGATTCCCCCGGCTTCACATAGCCGCCCGGGAGGGTGAACTCGTTGCGATACGAGTTCTTCACCAGGAGGATCTCGCCCTCGTTCCACAGCGCCACGAGGGCCCCGCGCGTGTGCGGTCGACGAACGCTCCACCACGCGCGCAGCATCCGGTGCGCCGTCTTGAAGGCGGTCTGGAATCCGAGATCGACGAGCGTCGCTCCGCGCTGGTCGTCGCCGTCGCCCGGTCGTTGGGGGTCGTTCACGACCCCGTTATGCCAGGGGACGAACGCGGGTGGTCACGCACCTGCGCGATTTCGGTGACGTCTTCGTCGCGGGGGTCGTGAGGTGGCTTGCGTCGCGACGTCCGAGAGATCCTCGGCGCCGCGCCAGGCGCCGGAATTCGCGGTCGTAGGGGCTGATTCCGGCCCGTCGGGCCGAGCGCCGATGGCGGGCGTTCGCGGCCCCGTGGTATGGACCTCGTCCGTGCGGTCCATCGGCTTCGAGTTCGCGGCATCGATCGTCTTGCCAGGTCTCGGGCAGCGCCCGTTGGGTGTCGCCAGCCTCGCGATTGCGGCGGCGCTGTCCATCGCCTGCAGCTCGTCGCCGCGCGACGACGTCGAGTTCACCGCGGGCAGCTCGGGCACGGCGTCGCCGGACAGCAGCGACTCCGGCGACCCGCCGACGACGACGGCGAGCGCGACCACGACGGTCCCCTCGGATTCCACCGGCGCGCCCCAGGGCTGTGCGAACGACGGGGACTGCATCGACAGCCCCGATGGTCCCCATTGCGAGCCCGAGACCCAGACCTGCGGGGGCGAGTGCGTGCCGGGGGACAGCCGGTCGTGCTACTCGGGCCCGCTCGACAGCGACGGCGTCGGCGCGTGCAAGGCGGGCCTGCAGGCGTGCCTCGAGGCCGGCATCTGGGCGTCGTTCTGCGACGGCGAGGTCGTGCCCACCAGCGACGACTGCAACTCCGACGGCGTCGACGATGATTGCGACGGGCTCGTCGACGACACGGATCTCGACGGCGACGGCTTCGGCGCCTGCACCTCGGACTGCTGCGACGTCGACGGTGGCGGCTGCGAGGGCGCTGCGTTCGTGAACCCCGGCGCGTACGAGGTCATCGGCAACCGCGTCGACGACGACTGCGACGACGAGATCGACGAGATCGGCTCCACCTGCGACGCCGGCCTGGCGTCGTCGAGCAGCGACGCCCTGGTCTACGCGCGGGCGATGGAGCTGTGCCAGTTCACCGAGGAGGATCCGGCCGATCCGAACGACCGCGTCTGGGGCGTGATCGATGCCAGCTTCTCGCGGACCGACGGCGCCGACCTGCCGCTGCCGGTGCAGCGCTCGCTGCGGTCGGGCTTCGGGAACATCATCGATCCCGAGGCCGGCGATCGCCTCGTGGTGTTGTCGACCGGGCACGCCGCGGACGCGACCGACGCGAACCCGGCGTACGCGCCGTTCCAGAACGGCGTGAACCTCGGGACCTCGGCGGCGGCGCCCGCCGACTGGCTGGCGGCGAACGGCGGCACGTTCCCCAACCCGGCCGGCTGCATCGAGCCCGACGACATCGTCGCCAACGACCCGATCATGTTGAACATGCGCGTGCGGGTGCCGACCAACGCCCGCTCGTTCAGCGTGATGGTGCAGTTCTTCTCGGCCGAGTACCCCGAGTGGGTGTGCAGCCAGTACAACGACTTCTTCCTCGCGCTGGTCGGCTCCACCGCGGACAACCCCGCCGACGGGAACATCGCCGTGTACGACGACGGTGAGACCGCGTGGCCGGTGGGCGTGAACCTCGTGATGGTCGCCGAGGGCCTGTTCACCCAGTGCGAGAACGGCGAGATCGGCTGCTCGAGCGACTTCTCCAGCATCTACGAGGGCTGCCTCGGCACCGCGCTGCTGGTCGGTACGGGCTTCGACGCCGTCGACAACACCTGCGATCCCGGGCAGGAGGTGGCCGGTGGCGGCACGGGCTGGCTGAGGATGAGCGGCAACGTGACGCCGGGCGAGACCGTCGATCTGCGCTTCGCGATCTGGGACACGAGCGGCCACCTGTTCGACTCGGTCGTGCTGCTCGACGACTTCACCTGGTCCCTCGACGCGGCGGCCCCGGGCGTGGCGCCGGGCTGAGCCTTGGGCGGCACCGCGCGTCCGCGGGGTGCCGCGCCGCGATTTAAGCCTGTGGCTCGCCCTCGCGACCAGCCCGGCCCTGGTATAGTCGCGGCGATGCAACGCGCGATCGGCCCGTGCCTCGGGCTCGCACTCGGCGGGCTGGGTTGCGCACTGTTGACGCCCTACCCCGGGGGCGGAGATCCCGTGGAGGCGATCGTCGACGGTGCCGGCAACTCCCCGTTCGACACCGGCAAGGCCCAGGACTCGCTGTTCGATCCCGCGATCGACAAGAGCGTGACGATCGTGTCGAACGTCGACGACGTGATCGCGATCCCCGGGTCGGCCTTCACCATCGACCTCAGCTTCGTCGCCGAGAACTCGAACGTCGTCGGCGGCGGCATCCGCTTCCCCGGCTCCGAGGAGGTCCAGTGGACCTTCATCGAGGGGCTCGAGGGCATGGCGAGCGGCGACATCCGCTTCGGCTACGTCGTCGCCAAGGAGGTCTGCGAGGGCATCCCCAACCTCTGCCACGAGATCGTCACGACGCAGTTCGCGGTCGCCCGCAACGACGGCGGTGGCGACATCGACGGCGACGGCGCCAAGGACGGCGAGTTCGTGGTGTCGCCGGGCAAGGAGGTCCGCGTGATCCTCCAGTGCGCGACCTGTGACTCGCAGAGCTGTCAGGATCTGCTGCCGCCCGAGGAGTGCTTCTTCTGCGAGCAGCCCCCGGTGTGCAACGAGTACTTCGAGCGGTGCCTGGCCGAGGGCAAGCCCAACTTCGGCATGTCGGAGGCCGACCTGTTCGAGAGCCTGTTCGGTGTCGATGGCATCCTGTGGTCGACGGTCGCCGGCTGCTCGCTCGGCGAGAAGGCCTGCGAGAACGCCCAGCAAGGCGCGGAGACGGAGCCCGATGTCTGCGGTCTGTGAAGCCCGTCCGATCCTGACGCCGATGCTGAGCTGGCTCGTCGCTGCCGCCGTGCTCGCGGCGCCGATCCATGCCGAGGCCGCGCCTGCGGCCGCACCCGCGGCCACGACGACGCCCGAGCCCGCCGCCGAGCCGACGCCGGGGCCCTCCGAGACTCCGCCGGACACCACGGCCGACGAGCCGCCGCCGGCGCCGGAGAGCGATCCGGTCGACGACCGCGCGGCCGCGGCCGCGGCGTTCCTCGAGGGCTCGAAGTACTACGAGCTCGGTCAGTACCCGAAGGCGATCGAGAAGTTCGAGCGGGCGTGGGAGCTCAGCAACGAGCCGCTGCTGCTGTTCAACCTCGGCCAGGCCAACTGGAAGTGGTTCGAGGTCGATCCCGACGTCGAGCACCTGCGCCGCGCGCGGCAGTCGTTCGAGAACTACGACAAGCGCATGAAGGGCTCCGAGGGTTACGACCCGACCGAGGTCCAGCGCTTCCTCGAGCGCATCGACGAGCAGATCGCCAAGGCCGAGGAGACCGCCGATCAGCGCAAGGAGCGGGAGCTCCGCGCGCTCGAGGAGTCCGAGCGGCGCCGCCTGTGGATCGAGCGCGAGCGCCAGGTCGTCAACAACCTCAACGCCTCGGGCATCGCGCTCATCACCCTCGGTAGCCTCACCCTGGTGATGGGCATCGCTGGCGCGCTCACGCGCACCGCCAACAAGATCGTCCTCGACAACGCGACCGGCGGCACCCGCGGGGTGAACCTGCAGAGCGCCGACGAGGATCGCCGCCGTCGCGACGGGTTCCTGCTCGGCGGGCAGCTCGCCTTCTCGGGCTTCATCATCGGCGGGATCCTGCTGCCGATCGGGATCACGCTGAAGGTCCTCGGCGGCGTGCGGGAACGACGTGCGCTCGGTCGCAAGCCCAAGACCGACGTCGCGATCACCGGCGACGGGTTCAAGGTCTCGTTCTAGTCGGCCCGCCCACGCTCCGGGCAGGCACGCGGTGCGGCCCGGCCGCGTGTGAGGAGCCACCCGCGCGCGCCCTCGCGGTCGCGGTGGCGTCGGTGCGCGCATCAGTTAGGCTGCCGCGAACCGATGGAGGGCAGCGTGGCCAACAGCTTCGAGTCGTTCAAGGCGGGGATGGATTCACGGGAGGAGCGGCGCACGCTCCTGCAGCGGGACGGCAAGCCGTTCTTCGTGCTCATCAGCCAGCAGTTCATGCGCGCCGACATCGAGTCGCTCTGCGACACGGCCACGGCGATCCGCCGCCTCGACCGACACGTCGAGGGGCGCGACTTCCTGCGGTCGATGCTGCGCGGGCATCGGATCATGAACCTGTTCGCGCAACCCAGCACGCGCACCGCGGAGTCGTTCATCGCGGCGGCCGACAAGCTCGGGGCGAGCACGCGGCAGGTCAGCGATCTGCGGACGTCGTCGTTCGCCAAGGGCGAGTCCGTCGAGGACGCCGTGCGCACCCTGTCGAGCTTCTTCGACGCGATCGTGACCCGGCACCAGGACGACGACTTCGCCGCCCGCGCCGCGTGGGCGCTGTCGCGTTCGGGCCGGCCGATCCCGGTGATCTCGGCGGGCTCGGGCAAGAGCCAGCACGTCTCGCAGTCGCTGCTCGACATCTACACCCTGCGCTACTCGTTCGCCGAGCGCGGCGGTGTCGATGGCAAGGACGTCGTCATCATCGGCGACGTCGCCCGCAACCGTGCGGCGCGATCGCTGGCCTACCTGCTCGCGCGGTTCGAGCGGCCGCGGATCCACTTCGTGTCGCCCGACGCGTTCGCGCCCGACGATGCGCTGCTGCGCTACCTCGATCGCCACGAGGTCCGCACGACGATCAACAGCTCGCTCGCGACGCTGCTGAAGGACCAGGGCGGGGGCATCGACGCGATCTACGTGACGCGGCTGCAGCAGGAGTGGGACCGCGGGAACAACGGGATCCCCGACGCCACCGACCGTGGGAGCGCGGACGAGTTCGTGCTCAAGCCCGAGTACCGCTCTTTGCTGCGCCCCGACTGCTTGCTCATGCACCCGCTGCCGCGGGTCAACGAGCTGCCCGAGGAGTGGGAGGATCACCCCGGCTTCATGGTCTGGCGGCAGGTCCGAAACGGCATGTGGATCCGGGCCGCGTTGTTCGCCGCCGTGTTCGGTTGCGACGGGGAGATCCGCAACCGCGCGGCCAGGTTGCGCCTGCTGTAGCGCGCGATGGACGACCTGCTCGCAGCGCGTAGCCAGATGGCGATCTCGCTGGGGTTCCACATCCTGTTCGCGATCGCCGGCATGGCCATGCCGGTGCTGATGGCCCTGGCGCAGTGGCGGCACCTCGCCACCGGCGATGCGGCGTGGCGCGACCTGGCCCGGCGCTGGGCCAAGGGCACGGCGATCCTGTTCGCGGTCGGTGCGGTGTCCGGCACGGTGCTCAGCTTCGAGCTCGGCCTGCTATGGCCGGAGTTCATGCGCCACGCCGGGCCGATCATCGGCATGCCGTTCTCGCTCGAAGGCGTCGCGTTCTTCCTCGAGGCGATCTTCCTCGGGCTGTTCCTGTACGGAGAGGGCCGGATCTCGCCGCGCGCCCACCTGCTGTGCGGCGTCGCGGTCGCGGTGTCCGGCACGGCGAGCGCGGTGTTCGTCACCGCGGTCAACGCGTGGATGAACGAGCCCTCGGGTTTCGCCGTTGTCGATGGCGTCGTCACCGACATCGATCCCTGGGCGACGCTGCGCAGCGGGGCATTCGCCACCCAGGCGACGCACGTGGTGCTCGGCGCCTACGCGGCGGTCGCCTTCGTCGCGATGGGGATCCACGCGGTGGCCCTGCGGCGCGTGCCCGACGATCGCATGCACCGCCACGCCTTCACGCTCGCGCTGGGCATGGCGCTGGTGACGACGCCCTTGCAGATCCTGAGCGGCGATCTGTCCGCGAAGCACATCGCCGAGCACCAGCCGCTCAAGCTCGCCGCGGCCGAGGGCCTGTTCGCGACGACGCGCGGCGCCCCGATCGCGTTGGGTGGCTGGCCCGACGCCGAGTCCCGCACGATGACCGGCGCGATCGAGGTGCCGCTCGTGCTGAGCGTGCTGGCGACCGGGGATCCCGACGGCGAGGTCGTCGGCCTCGACAGCGCACCGCCGGAAATGTGGCCACCGCTGGGCGTGGTCCACCTCGCGTTCGACGTGATGGTCGGGTGTGGCAGTGCGATGCTGGCGTTCGTGCTCTGGGGCGCGGTCGTGTGGTTCCGATCGCGCGTGCCCGGACGCCCGGCGCCGTGGGCCCACCGACGGCTGCTGTTCGCTGCGATGCTCGCGTCGCCGCTGGGCGTCATCGCCATCGAGGCGGGCTGGACGGTCACCGAGGTCGGTCGTCAGCCGTGGGTCGTCCACGGGTTCCTGCGGACCGCCGACGCGGTCACGCCGATGCCCAACGTGGTGTTCACACTCGTCGGGTTCACGTCGCTGTTCGCGGTGCTCGGCGTCGTCGTCGTGATGTTGCTGCGCAACCTCGTGCGGAGCAGCCTGCCGCGGGGTCGGCGATGACCGCCGCGCTCGTACTGCGAGCGGTGATCGGCGCGGCGTTGGTCGCCTACGTGCTGTCGGGCGTCGCGGACTTCGGCGCCGGGGTCTGGGACCTGCTCGCGCGCGGGCGCCTGGCCGAGCGCCAGCGTGCCGCGATCGCGCATGCGATCGCCCCCATCTGGGAGGCGAACCACATCTGGCTGATCCTCGTCGTGGTCCTCGCATTCACCGGGTTCCCTGTCGCGTTCGCGGTGGTCGCGACGGCGCTGCACATCCCGATCGCGATGGCGCTCGTCGGCGTCGTGTTGCGTGGGGCCGCGTTCACGTTCCGCGCGTACGGCCTGCAGCGCTCCGATCTGCGCGCGCGCTGGGGATGGGTCTTCGCGTGGTCGAGCGTGGTCACGCCGATCTGCCTCGGGCTCGTGGTCGGCGGGATGTCGAGCGACGCGATCGAGGTCGAGGGTGGTCGCGTGGTCTCGGGGTATCTGGCCGGGTGGACCTCGCCGTTCGCGTGGGGCGTCGGCGCGCTCACCCTGGCCTGCGCTGCGCTGCTCGCAGCGGTGTACCTCGCCGCCGACCTCGACGACGACGCCGAGCTGCAGGCAGCGTTCCGGCGCCGCGCCATGATCTGCGAGGTGATCACCGGCGCGTGCGCCCTCGTGGTGGCGCTGCTCGCCGCCCGGGACTCGCCGCGCCTCTGGGACGCGTTGCTCGCGGGACCCTGGGCGCTGGGGGTGCACGTCGCGGCGTTCGCCGCCGCGACGACGACGCTCTGGGCCTTGCTCACCCGTCGCTTCGCGTTGGCGCGGGTGACCGTCGGTCTCCAGGTCGCGGCGGTGGTGGTCGGCTGGGGGGTGGCGAGCGGCGACGACCTCGTCCTCGGCGCAGTGCCGTTGTACGCCGCCGGCGTGGTGCCGCACGTCGTCGAGCCGGTCCTGTGGACGCTCGCGGCGTCCGGGGTGGTCCTCGTCCCCGCGCTCTTCTGGTTGCTGCGCGTGTTCAAGTCTCGGCGCGCGTCGACGGACGAACCCGCGCCCGAGGCCTGATCGGCGATCGGATCGGCGATCGGATCGGCGATCGAATCGGCGATCGACGGCGGTACTCCGAGCATCGGGGCTGACCCGACGTGCAGTGGAGCGGAACCGACCTCGCGCGAACTGCCCGGCGCGCCGCGTCGGGGCGGAACGACGTGCATCGGAATCGTGCGCCGAGTTGCCCCACACCGCGGGCCTGTGCGATCCTGCCGGACAGTGTCGGACGGCAACGCGCGGGATCGGGGCGACGGCAAGACAGCCGGCGCGCAGGGCCCCGCATCGGTGGCCCCGAAGCCGCGCGCGCCCGGGCTTCCGCCACCGCCACCGCCCTCGGCGGCGCCACGGCCGGTCGAGCGCGATGGTTCGAAGCCGATCCCGACGGGGACCGCACCGGTACCACGGCCCGCCGCGCCGGCGCCACGGCCCGCCGCGCCGACGCTCCCCAAGGCGCCGCCGCCCCCGACGGTCGGCAAGGTCCCCGCGCCGCCACCGATCGCGACGCGCCCGCCACCGCCCGCGGTGCGCGAGCCCGGTCGTCCGGTCGCCGTGCCACGGGATCCGACCAAGCCGATCTCGACCACGCGCGTGCCGACGGCCGCGCCCCGTCCCGCGCCGGCTCGGCCCGCCTCTGCGTTGCCCGCCGCGCCACCGGCCCCCGCGTTGCGCGTGGGGACGGCCGGTGCCACGGTGCCCAAGCCCGAGCGCAGCCGCTTCCGTGCGCTGCACAAGATGTGGCACCACCCGCTGGGCGAGGTGAGCGGAGGCACCGACGCGTCGACCGGCGCGCGCATCCAGGTGATGGCGCTGAACCCCGGCTCGGTGATCTCCGATGCGCAGCTCGAGGCGGGTCGTGCCGCGGTGCGTGTCGCCGCGAGCGTGTCGAGCCCCGGGGTCGTGCGTCCGATCGACATCCAGCGCATGGCCGACGGGCGGATCGCGATCGCGACCGAGCCCCTCGAGGGCACGCCGCTCACCAACGTCTCGCGCAATCAGCCGCTGCCGGCGACGCGGACCGTCGCGGTGCTGCGCCAGCTGTGCAAGTCGCTCGCGGCGGTGCACGAGGTCGGCCTCGTCCATCGGGCGCTCACGCTCGGATCGTTGGTGCTGCGCACGCGGGCCGATCGCCCCGACACCGTCGCGGTCACCGACTTCGGCATCGGCCCGTTGCTCGATGGCGAGGTCGCGGTGCTCAAGGAGGACGCGGCGATGCAGCCGGTCAGCCCCGAGCGCCTCTCCGGCGCCCAGCAGGACATCCGCGAGGATCTCTACCTGATGGGCTGCGTCGCCTACTCGCTGTTCACCGGGGGCGCGCCGTTTCGTACGGGGACGCCGGACGCGGTGCGGCGCCGGCACGCGATCGAAGATCCCATGCCCATCGCCGACCGGCTGAAGGGCACGCGTGGCGTCCATCCGGCGCTCGCGGCCTGGGTGCACCGCTGCCTGGCGAAGGAGCCCGACGACCGCTTCGAGGACGCGATGCAGGCGGAGGCCGCCCTTTGCCTCGCGCAGATCGAGGCCCACGTCGAGACGCCCTGGGATGATCTCCCGCCGCCCGACGTCGAGACCGCGACGGTCGAGCGGATCACCGCGGGCATGCGCCGCCGACCGGCGGCGGCCGTCGTCGAGCCCGAGCCGGAGTACGACGACGACGTGACGATCCTGCGGCGCCCGGGCCATCCGTCGCCCGAGGGCGCGCGGCCCGAGGGGCAGACGACGGTGGTGCGGATGATCGACGGCGAGCCGGTCGAGCTCGCCGACGAGGTGGGCTCGATGCCGCTGGCGCTCGACGGTACGGGGCTCGAGCGCAGCGACACCGTGGTGAGCCGCGCCGAGGACACCGTCGCGGGCAGCCGACCCGAGCCGCAGGAGGACACGAGCGTCGGCGCGTTCGGCCCGGACGACGAGGAGACCACGGTCGGCCCCGTCGATGCGACCTCCGAGCTCGATGCCCAGCGCGAGGAGACGCGTCGTGTCGCGGCGGCGCGCGAGGACACGGCGGTCGGACCTGCGGCGGCGCACGACGACACCGTGAGCGCGTTGGTCCACGGGATCGCGCCCAAGCCGACCCCGAAGCCGGTCGCGGCCCCGGTGCCGCCGCCGGTGCCGATCCCCGATCTCGATCTCGACGCGGTGTTCGCCGCCGATCCCTTCGTGGTCGATCCGGCCGACCGCACGCAGATCTCCCGCGCACCTGCGGCACCGTTCTCGCCAGCGCCGATCGTGGTCCCCGAACTGCCGGACGCGGGCGATCGCACGATGGTCGCGTCGCTGGCCGTCGTCACCTTCGCGACGCCGAGCGTCGAGGCGCCCCAGGCCCGTGCGCCGTCGAGCACGCCGACGGTGCCGGCCGGCACGCCCGTCGATCCGCGGGTGCTGCCCTCGAGCGCGGCCACCCTCCCGGGCACGGGCGCGCCGTCGGTGATCGAGGCGCCGCCGGTGATCGAGGCGTCGCCGGTGATCGAGGCGCCGCCGGTGATCGAGGCGTCGCCGGTGCCGGTGATCGAGGCGTCGCCGCCGGTGATCGAGGCGCCGCCGGTGATCGAGGCGCCGCCGGTGCCGGTCACCGAGGTGTCGCCGTCGGTGATCGCGTCATCTCCGGTGATCGAGGCGCCGCCGGTGATCGAGGCGCCGCCGGTGATCGCGTCACCGCCGGTGATCGTGCCGCCGCCGGTGATCGAGGCGGCACCCGTGATCGCGCCGCCGCCGGTGATCGCCTCACCGCCGGTGATCGTGCCTCCGTCGCCCGTCGCTGCGTCCGCCGGATCGGTGGCGCCGGCTCCCCCAGTGTTCCCCGCCCCGGCCTCCTCCGCGTTGCCGCCGGTCGTCGTGCCGGCCGGCATGTTGCCGCCGAGCGTCGCGCCGCCGTGGCCATCGTCGCCGAGCGGACTCACCGGGCAGTACACCAGCGTGAACGCGTCGTTCTCCTCGAGCGACATGGACGCGTCGATGGTCGCGTCCATCGGCGGACGCGGCCGCACGGCGAAGCTCGTCGCCGTGGTCCTCGGCGTCGCCGTCGTGGTCGGCGGCGGACTCATGTTCATCCTGCGGCCGACGCCTGATCCGACGCCTCCGGTCGCCGTCGACAAGCCGACGCCGCCGGTCCGCGTCGAGAAGGTCACCGCGCCGGTCGACGACATCGCGGCGGACGTCGCCGCCACCCCCAACGATCTCGTCGCGGCCGGCGATCGGGCGATGGGCGAGGGCCGGACCGACGACGCCGAGTCGCTCTACCAGCGCGCGATCGTCCGCGAGCCCAAGCACCTCGGCGCCCTCGTCGGTCTCGGCCGCCTGCAGCTCGCCAAGGGCGACGTCGACAAGGCCGCGAGCTACTTCCGCCGCGCGGTGGGGGCCAACCCCAACGACGGCGCCGCTCGCATCGCGCTCGGCGACGCGCTGGCCAAGCAGGGCAACGTCGCCGAGGCCCGCAAGCAGTACAAGAAGGCCAAGGCGCTCAAGCATCCCGACGCGTCCGGCCGCCTCGCGAGCCTGTAGGCCTCGTCAGCCGACCGGCACGGTCGGGATCAGGAACAGCGCCGACTGCGTCTCGGCGGGATCCTGGCTGTCGGCGACCTCGGCGAAGAAGAAGAACCCCGTCAGCGAGATCGGGCTCAGCGGGATGCCGACCGTGATCACCTGATCGGTGTTGTCGACCGCGCCGCTGAGCGTGCCGTCGGGCTCGAGCGTGAGGCCGTCGGGCACGCCCGCCTCGGTGACGAGGAACGTCAGCGCATCGGGGACTGGCTGCTCGGTCCACGTGTAGGGCTTCAGGCCGCCGTCGGCCTCGAGCTGCGTCGAGTACGGCACGGGGATGCCCGGCACGATCGCGAGCAGCGGCAGCGTCACGACCTTGAACGCGAGCAGGTCGAGCACGTTGGTGCCGACGATCGACAGCGGGCGCAGCTCGACGTCGAGCTGGAACGCGAGCTCGTCCCAGCCCGGCGGATCGGCGACGTCGACGACGCGCACCGTGAAGTCGAAGCTGCCCGGCTCGGTGGGGACGCCGGTGAGGACGCCCGCGGCGTCGAGGAACACGCCCGCTGGCGGCGCGCCGCCGACGAGGAACCACCCGTACGGCTGCAGGCCGCCCTGCGCGATGAGGGGCCGCACGAACTCGAGGCCCTCGTCGGTGGCGCCCAGATCGGGCGGCGTCAGGATCGTCAGGGGCTCGGAGTGGACGGCGAGCGAGAGCTTGCGCGAGGCCGACTCGCCCTCGGCGTCCTCGACGACGACATCGAGCACGTAGTCGCCGGCGAGCTCGGGGATGCCACCGAGCGCGCCGCCCGGATCGAGCGCGAGCCCGGCGGGGGCGCCCTCGACCGACCAGCTGTACGATCCGGCGCCGCCGCCCGCCTCGAGCGTCGCGGCGTACTCGAGGCCGACCTGCGCCGGCGCGAGCACCTCGGTGACGACGTGGATCTCCGAGGTGGGGACGCAGATCTCACCGTTGCACGCCTCGTCGGCGGCGCACGGCTCGATCATCCAGCCGTCGCCGGCCGGCGTGCACACGCGGACGTCGTGGCCCTCGCAGCTGCGCTCGCCGGGCGTGCACACCGGGGGCGCCGTGGTGTCGCCCGCGCTCGTGTCGGCGGCGCCACCCGAGCTGCTCCCGCCCTCGGACCCACCGCCGATCCCAGCGTCGTCGAAGGTGCAGGCCGCGGCGAGGAGACAGGGGAGCAGACGAGCGTAGGACATGGACGCTCGCAGCATCGCACGGGCGGCGGCCGCGTCGCGAGTCGACGCGCGCGCGGCGGCCGTAGTGGACTCACGGGAAGGCGATGGCGTGGGTGCCGAGCCAGGCCCGGTGTGCGTCGTCGACCGCGTCCGCCTCGCCGGTGATCACGACCTTGCGCTTCGCCACGCGCACGGACATGCGCCAGCGCTGCTCGCTGCGCGTGGGGCCCCGGCCGCGGTCGGCGAGCTCCCGCAGGGCGCCGACGAGCGGGATCGGGCTCGTGCACGCGGGGCGCCCCGAGGGCCCCACCCCGCAGAAGATGCGATCGCTGCGGCGATCCTCGTGCAGGACGCCGCCCTGGCCCCGCGTGGTCTCGAGCCACGCCTCGTCGACGCGGACCATGAGCTCGGGCCCGCCCGCCGGGACGAGAACGATCGGCGCCACGCCGAGGTGCGACAGCTCGGCGCGCCCGCTGCCCGGTCCGGCATCGCCGTGCGCGGCGAGGTCGACCCGCACGAACCACCCCGCGTCGGTGCGTACGGCGAGGTGGTGCTGCACCAACGCACCGCCGTCGGTGGTGGCGAGGAAGCGGGCCTCGAGGATCCCCGCGGTGCCCTCGAGCGGCGGTTGCTCGAGCACGAGGCCGCGTCGCGCCGGCAGCTCGGTGTCGCAGCGCGGGGTCGCGTCGGGCGTCGCGGCGTGGACGTGGTCGTCGCACCACTCGGCGAGCTCGGCGAAGGGACCCTCGAGCAGCTCGACGTCGAGCGCGGCCTTGGCCGGCGCGAGGGCCAGCTGCCCGAGCCGCGCGCGCACGGTCCGAGCGTCGCGCAGCGCCAGCGATCGCTCGTACAGCGCCGCCGCGTCGGCGGTGCGGCCCTGGGCCTCGCGCACGCGACCGAGGTTGTAGAGGCTGGCCGCGGCGAGGCGCGGCTCGGCCTCGAGCTCCGTCGCGCGCACGAGCACGCGCTCGGCCAGCGCGAGATCCTCGGCGTGCAGCGCCGCCCAGCCGAGCTCGGACAGCGCGCGCGGATCGTCGGGCGTCGCGACGAGGGCGCGCTCGAAGGCGGAGACCGCCGCGTCGTAGTCCCGCCGCGCGAAGGCGTCGCGGCCCTCGGCCATCGCGGCGTCGTAGCTCGGCGCGGGCGCGCTCGGCTCGACGACCGGCGTCGGCGCCGGAGCGTTCACGGCCGCGGGCGCAGGGGGGACCTGAACGGCGGCCGGGCCCGCCTCACACGCGAGGACCAGGGCGACGAAGGCCCGCCAGGGCCGAGCCCGGCCGGCGGAGGTGCAGAGGGACGTCGGACGCACGGGGCCACGACGCGCGAGGCGCCTGCCGATGTTCTACCGCATCTCACCCCACCGGTTGGGTGGTCGGGTGATCCGTGCCCTCGCAGCCCCAGCGGAAGTCGTCGAGGAACACGAAGCTGTCGAGGTTGGAGTCCGAGAGGTCGAAGATCGCGAACACCAGGGTGATCGACTCGCCCGGGGTCACCGGCGCGGTCGTCGAGAGCCACCGAGTCGCCGCGTGCTGACGCATGCAGGTCCCCGCGAGCTCGGGGAGATCTCCGTCGGTGTCGCGGAAGTCGAGGAAGCCGGCGTTGAGCGAGATCGGGTTGCCGTCCGCGTCGAACGAGATGTTGCCGGTCCACTGCTCGGACTCGAGCCAGCCCACGTACATGTCATTGAACGCGGTGTCGGAGTAGTACGGGTACTCGGTCGAGAGGAACGCGAAGTCGTAGGCGAGCGAGTCGTTGCTCGGCGGGACCACGGCCTCGATGCGCAGCTCGGTGTAGTCGTTGGCGCTGCCGCCCTGCACGAACTGACCCTCGATCGTGTTGGAGCAGTCGCCGGTGCCCAGCAGCGTCGGGTCCTGCACGCAGTCGCCGACGACCCCACTGGCGTGCAGCGGCTCGGGCAGGGCCATGCCGACATCGAAGGCCCCGAGATCGTCGTTGCAGTGGGTCGGCGCCGCGTTCGGATCGCCCATCGGCGTCGGCAGATCGAGATCGGCCACGACGCCGCTGCCGAGCACCGCGAAGCGCTGGCCTTCGCGCGGGTTCCAGTGGTCGCTGGTGCCGAAGCCCATGCGCGTGCCGATGGCGGCCGCGCTGCCGCGGGTGCTCACCGTCGCCTCGGGTCCGTCCGCGCAGCCCAGGCCGAAAGCCGCGAACACGTCGCTCGGATCGTCGTCGCACCCGGGGTGCTCGGAGACCTCGCAGCTCTCGCAGATCTGGCCCTCGGGGCACGGGATCGCGCCGTCCGTGTCGCCGACGTCGAGCTTGAGCGCACCGTCGTCACCGCCGTCGATCGGGCTCGTCGCCTCGCCGAGGCCCGTCAGCGGCGCACCGTCGTCGTCGTCGTCGCCCGGATCCGCCGCGCAACCCAGCGCCGCGGCGAGGCCGAACGGTCCGAGGATCGACAGCGTCCGTGATTCGTGCGCGTGCATGCCCTCGCTCCCGCCCCCCGCGAAAGAGAGGTTGCTCGGGCCCCGTCCGAGGTTCCCCGCGCGTTCGCCCCGGGGTCGGGAACCCGGAGGTCGCCAATGGGAACAACCCATCTGGGGGGTGCGGACGATGGGCACGATGCGAGCACGGACGACGGGGTTGACGACGGTGGCCTGCACGCTGATGGCCGCGTGTGTCGGGTGCGGCGGCGCGGGCGAGGGCCGTGGTGGTGCCGGCGGCGAGGGCTCGGGCATCGGCACGATCACCGCGGGCGGCGACGACACGGGCGCCGGGTCGAGTGACGGCGCGGGCCTCGACACCGGCGCCGAGGGCAACGCCGATGGTCCGGCCGCGACGAAGTTCGACATGGGCCTGCAGCCCGACGTCAGCCTCGGCTGTGGCGGTGGGGACAACGACGCCGCGGGCGCGGACTTCTCGTACATCTGGATCGCCAACAGCGCGGAGAGCACGGTGTCGAAGATCAACACCGACACCTTGGTCGAGGAGGGCCGCTACCTGACGCGCCCCGACTCCAACGGCAACCCGTCGCGCACCTCGGTGAACCTCAACGGCGACGCCGTGGTGGCCAACCGCTCCGGCGGCGTGACGATGATCTTCGCCCGCACCGACGATTGCGGCGGCGTCAACACCTCGACCGGTCCGGGCGACGTCAAGCCGTGGCCCGACGACTGCGTCGGCTGGCACACCGCGATGGCCTACGCGAGCCAGCGCCCGGTCGCGTGGACCCGCGGCGAGTTCGACAACGCCTCGTGCCGCTACGACAACGTCAAGGTGTGGACCTCGGGCGCCAACGGATCGATCGACGTCGTCCTGCTCGACGGCGAGACCGGGGTCATCGAGCAGACCGTGCCGATCCCCGGGGTCGATCCCGGCTTCTATGGGATCTATGGGGGCGCGGTCGACTCGCGCGACAACTTCTGGGGCACGCAGCTGAGCGGCGGCCAGCTCGTGCGCGTCGATCGGATGAACTTCGGCGTGCAGACGTGGCAGACGCCGGCCGGCGGCTACGGCATGGCCGTCGATCGCAACGATCGGGTGTGGACCTGCAGTGCCCAGGTCGGGCGCTTCGACTACCCCTCGCAGACCTGGCAGACCGCGAACGCGGGCGGCAGCGGCGGTTGCATGCCCGACGGCGGCGACCTGCTGTGGCTCGCCAACGCGCCGATGGTCGCGGTCGACATCAACACGATGGCGGTGGTGCAGACGCTCGCCGTGCCCAACTACGTGCACGGCGTCAGCATCGACTTCAACGGCTACGTGTGGGGCCCGGCGATCTACGCGAACGAGGCGTACCGCGTGGATCCGGCGACCGGCCAGGTCGACGTCGTCACCGGCCTCAACCTCCCGTACACGTACAGCGACATGACCGGGTTCGGCCTCAGCCAGCTCGGGGGACCGAGCGGCTGACGCGGGCCGCCCCCGCGGTGGCGTCGCGGATCGCGGCGGTGAACTCGTCGATGCGACCGCTCTCGACCCGAACGACCAGACGCACCGCCTCGCCGTAGTCGCCGTCGACGTGCTCGGCACGGAACGCCGCGAGCACGCCCTGTACCGGGCCCGAGTCGCCGTAGTCGAACGCGAGCTCGAGCGGGGTCGTCGGCACGAACCGGACGGCCTTTGCCGCGGCGAGGACCGCACGGGCGGCCTCGGTGTACCCCCGCGAGAGATCGCCGGCGGACAGCCGCTGCGATCCGCCGTCGCGCGAGACCACCACGACGACGTTGAGCAGGCCCAGCGCGTCGATGCGGCGCAGGATCGCCGCGCCCGCCGATCCGACGGGCTCGCCGTCGTCGGACCAGTGGAAGTCCGGGGCCACGGGTCCCACGCGATACGCCCAGCCATGGTGCACCGCGTCGCGCAGCTCGGCCCGCGCAGCCGCGACGATCGCCCGCGCCGCATCGGCGTGATCGTGCATGTCGATCGGGGCGGCGCGGGCGACGAACCGCGCGCCCTTGATCGTCTCGCCGCTCGCCTGCACGGCGGCGGCGATGGTGAGCCACGGGCCGTCGGTCATCGCGAGGCCACCGCCACGATCGCGGCCGAAAGCCCGATCGCGGCCACGGCCGCCGCGACGATGAGCACGATCCGCGTCCACGACCACGGCGCCTTGCCGACCACGAACTGCGGATCCTGGCCGTGGACGATCGCGCGGTACACCGCGTTGCGGTAGCGATACGCGAGGACGTACGCGGGGAAGCCCAGCCGCCGCGTGGTCATGCGCTGGGGCACGACGGCGACCTTCAGGTTGCGGATGCTGCTGCCGGGCACGTGCGTCGCGGCGTGGCGCGCCGCCGTGTGGGTCAGGGCCCGCGCGATGGTCTGTCGTGCGGCCGAGCGCTGCACGTCGAACTGCTCGACGGTCGCGCGGCGCTCGGGCTCGGGGGCGTCGATTGTGTCGCGCAGGTTGTAGCCGGGCGTGAGCGCCTCGCACTCGGACAGGCTCAAGCCGCGCGAGGCCGAGACCAGCACGTTGTCGAGCTCGAGCGCGAACGATCCGGCGTGGGGCGCCCACGCCGAGCGGCCGGCGCCCGCGTTGGAGTCGGCGGCCCAGGTCACCTCCACGCCGGCGTCGAACGTCCAACCCGCCCACCACAGCGGCTCGAGCTTGTCGACGATGGCCCCGTCGCGGAGATCCGGGGGACGAAACCAACCCAGGCCGCCGAGCCACGTGCGCAGCGCGGCCTTGGCCTGCTCGACGTCGACGCGGAAGCACAGGTACGCCTCGGCCTGCTCGAGGGGATCGTCGGGGGTCTCGAGCTCGGTGAGCGCGCCACAGAACGCGCACTTGGGTGCCGCGACCTTCGCGTCGTAGGCGACCGCGGCTCCGCAGCCGTGGCAGCGCATGACCGCGGCGACGATCTCGGTGGTCGCGGCATCGGGCGCGGACACGGGCGTCGGCAGCCCACAGATCGCGCAGCGGAAGTCGCCTCGCTCGATCGGGCTCGCGCAGCGGGTGCAGGAAGCGTCGCTCATTTGGCCCCCGCGAGCAGCACGATGCCGACGATGGCCCCCAGCGCGAGGAGGATCGATACCGTGATCTTGATCCACGACAGGGGCGCGCGGCCGCCGACGAGCCCGGTCTGGCCGTTCACGACCAGGCGCACCGGGGGTTTGTCCGCGGCGTACTTCACCGCGAGCACCCACACCGGCAGCATCATCAGCTCGAGGTCCTCGTGCTGCGCGTGCCAGCGGTACTGCAGCGAGCGGTGCGAGTCGCCGGGCATGTGGTCGTGCAGGCGTTGGCCGACCGCGGCCTCGGTCTCGCGCCGCGCCTGCGTCAGGCAGGCGTCGGCGGTCAGCGACGGATCCT
>LNFM01011956.1_pt1 | contig 38018 bp, 36 predicted proteins | sample 596031 | NCBI WGS metagenome assembly LNFM01 (sample SAMN04254537, study PRJNA301005) | activated carbon metagenome | isolation source: dual media filters at the Ann Arbor, Michigan drinking water treatment plant | place: USA: Ann Arbor | reverse complement strand
CCACCAACACGTGGGACATCAGCCAGGTGGTGGACGTCGAGATGGCCGAGGCCGCCGACAACGCGCCGTGCGACTACATCGTCGCCGTCGACCGGCAGGGCCGCGGCTACCAGGAGGTCCTGAAGGAGCTGCGGCTCAACACCACCGAGTACTTCCCCGCGGAGGTCCGGTCCGCCGCAAGGAAGGCCCTGGCATCGCAGGCCGGCACCCGACCGCAGTACCGGCTGGAGGGCAAGTTCACCGCGCTGAGCGAGCAGCTGCGCGGCACCACCTCCGGCGAGTTCCGCCTGGTCGACACCAAAACCGGACGCACCATCTGGAAGGACACCATCAGCACCCGCGACGGCGGCAGCCGCACCGTGGGGCAGCTGCTGGCCGGCGCGGTGAGCAAGGCCATCTGCGGCGCGCCCATCGCGTTCAGCGGCAACATCAAGAGCACGGTCACGGTGGACGGCGCCGACAGCACCTGGACCGTCAACCTCGCGGCGGTGTTCGTGCTCTCCGACGGCGGCGAGAAGCCGAACTTCTACGAGCTGGTCTACGACATCGCCTCGCTGAGCGGCACGGTCACCTACCACGCCACCGACGCGCAGGGGTGCATCGTGGACGCCACCTACGACGGGTCGGCCTTCACGATCAACAACGGCAGCGTCACCCTCCGCGTCTTCCCGGACGGCCGCCGCACCTACCACCTCAACGGGGGGGTGGGCACGCCGCCGGTGCCCGCCACCTTCAGGTGCCCCAACGGCGGCAGCACCATCAACATCCCCCTGGCCACCGGGTACCTCAGCGATGAGAACGCCCCGTGGACCGGCCCCACCCTGGCCGGCACCTACGCCGGGCCGTGGAACAACCCGCTGGCCGGCTTCACCGGGCAGACGGGCTTCCAGATGACCGCCAGCTGGACGCTGGAGGGGCAAGCCGAGGCCCCATGAGTCGAGTGGACTACAACGTGTTACATTGCGTTCATGTCCACACAGTCGAGCGGTCCCAAGTCCTTCAGGCTGTCCTCCCGCACGTTGGCGCTCCTCGACCGGCGGGCCGATGAGCTCCGCCAGAGCCGCAATGCGCTCGCCGATCGGCTCCTGGGTGAGGCGCTCAGAACCGAACAGCATCCCCTGATCGGCTTTCGCCAGAACGCCGACGGCATCAGGCGCCCGTGCGTGGCCGGTACTCGCCTCTACGTCTGGCAGGTCATCGACGCCCTTCGCGACGACGGCAGCACGGCCGAGTCCGTTGCCGACGCGCTCGACATGAGCCTCGCCCAGATCAGAGCCGCGGTGCAGTACTACGCGGACTTCACCGACGAGGTCGACGCCGATCAGAAGGAAGCCGCCGAGGCGGTGCGCCTCGAGCACGAGCGCCGGTTGCGAGCCGACGCCCTGCTCGGATGAAACTGCTGCTCGACGAGCACTTTCACAGGAACATCGCCCCTCAGCTGCGGGATCGCGGCCACGATGTCGCATCGGTGACCGAGGAAGGGCTGCGCGGCACGCCGGACGACGCATTGCTTGAAGCCGCGACCGCTCGCGGGCGCGCCATCGTGACCAACAACGTCGGAGACTTCGCCGCCCTCGAGCGCCGATGGGCCGCGGAGGGGCGCACGCATGCCGGCCTCATCTACACCAGCGACGCGAGCCTCTCGCGCTCCGCCGCAGGCGTCGGCGAGGTCATCCGACGCCTGGAGCGAGAACTGAACCGCCATGCGGCGGACGACGCGTTGGTCAACACCTCCATCTGGCTCGCGGGCTAGCGCGCCACGCCGGTGACCACCGCCCCCGCGCCCCGCGCCCGGCCGCTGCTGGGGGCGATCCTCGTGTTCGCCGCCGCCGTGCTGTTCAGCATGAACGGCACGGTGAGCACCATCGTGCTGGGCGACGCACTGGACCCCCTCGACCTGGTGGCCACCCGCTGCCTGGGGTCGGCCGTCGTGCTGGTGGCCGCGGCGCTCATCCTGCGGCCGCGCATCATGCGCATCCGGTGGCGGGAGCTGGGCTTCGTGGCCGTCTACGGGGTGGTTGGCCTCGCCATGACCCAGTGGCTGTACCTGGTGTCCATCGAGCGCATCCCGGTGAGCGTGACCCTGCTCATCCAGTTCACGGCACCGCTCATGGTGGCCCTGTGGGTGCGCTTCGCCCGCGGGGAGGACGTGCGCGGACGGGTGTGGATCGCCCTGGCCATGTGCATCGCCGGGCTGGCGCTGGTGTCGCAGGCGTGGGACGGCCTGAGCTTCGACGGCATCGGCACCCTGGCGGCCTGCATCTCGGCGGTCACGCTGGCCCTCTACTACCTGCTGGGCGAACGCGGCGTCGGCAACCGCGACCCCCTGTCGTTCGCCGCCTGGAGCTTCGTCGCCGCCGGGCTGTTCTGGAGCGTGGCCCACCCCTGGTGGACCTACCCCGTGGGGGCACTGGACAACGGGGTGGACCTGAACCGGGTCACCGACGGCACCCTCACCCTCGACGCCCCGCTGTGGACCCTGGTGCTGTTCGTGGTGCTGCTGGGCACCGCCGCCCCCTTCGGGCTGGTGCTGGTGGGCATCCGGCACATCGGCCCCACCCGGGCCGGGCTCATCGGCACCGCCGAGCCGCCCATGGCCGGCCTCATCGCCTGGTTCGTGCTGGGGCAGACGCTGTCCGGCATCCAGATCCTGGGGGCCGGGGTGGTGCTGGCCGCGATCATCCTGGCCGAGACCGCCCGGCGCACACCGCCGGCCATCGCGGAGATCCCCGGCTGACGCACGGGAGCCCGGCTCAGGTCCGCCATACGGGACTCCGATAGCCGATGAGAACCCCCGCACCCGAGGTGGACGGACCCACCGGGAGAACGCATGCGCCGCACGGACGACACCCGCACGCCCCGCGCCCGACTGCGCGCCCGCATCGCCGGCGCGGTCGCCGCCGTGCTGGCGGTGGCGGCACCGGCCGCCCACGCCGACCTGGCGCTCCAGCCGGGCTTCAACGACGAGGTCACGGCCGTCAGCGCGCCGGACGCCTCGGGCAACCGATACGTGAGCGGCTGGTTCACCGCATACAACCAGTACGTCACCGGCGGGTTCGCCTCCGTGCAGCCGGTGACCGGTGCCCTCAGCCTCACCTTCCCCCGGGTCACCGGCAGCGTCTTCGCCATCGAGCCGGACGGCGCCGGAGGCGCCTACCTGGGCGGGAACTTCACCTGCCTGGGGCCAAACACCTCAGGCGGCTGCAGCGGCCCCGACGACCACGTGCGCGCCAACCTGGCCCACGTGGACGCCACGGGCGCGGTCACCGCATGGGCGCCCACCGCCGACGGGGCGGTCAACAACATCATCACCGTGGGAAGCACGCTGTTCGTGGGCGGCGAGTTCTCCACCATCAACGGCCTCAGCCGGTCCCGGCTGGCCGCCCTCACCACCGGCGGCGCCGTGGCCTCGTGGACCACCGCGGCCGTGCCGGCCCCCGGCCGCATCGTCGACATGACCGCCGACCCCGGCGGTGACGTGCTGTACGCGTCCACCGACACCACCGGCACCTACGGCCTATTCGGCATCAGCACCACCACGGGCGCCACCGTGTGGAACCCGGGCGTGAACAGCATCATCTGGCGGGTGGGCGTGCAGGGCAGCAGGCTCTACGCCGGCGGCTTCTTCACCACCATCGACGGCGCCTCCCGAGGGCGCGGCGCATCGTGGGACATCACCACCCCCGCGGCGCCGGTGCTCACCGGCTGGGACCCCGGCGCCGACGGGGCCGTGCGCGGCATGGCGTTCGGCACCGACCGCATGTACCTCACCGGCGGCTTCACCTGCCTCAACACCGGCACCGCCCCCGACACCTGCCTGGACGGCGGCGAGCAGCCCCGCAGGTACGCGGCCGCCTACGACACCAGCAACCCCGCCGCCCCGACGCTGCTGAGCTGGAACCCGCAGCCGGACGCCATGCCCTGGGAGGTCCTGGCGTCCGGATCGACGGTGTACCTCACCGGCCCCTTCCGCTGCATCAACACCGGCGGCCAGGCCTGTGGCACTCCGGGCGTCCCGGATCGACTGAACGCCGCGGCGGTGGACGCCACCACCGGGGTGGCCACCCTGTGGGCGCCCAACCTCAGCGACAGAGGCTCCGTGCTGGCACGACCCGGCACCAGCGTGATGGTGGGCGGCTCGTTCACCCATGCGGGGGGCGCCCCCCGCAACGGCCTGGCCGCTATCGGTGCCGGGGGCTCACTCACCGGGTGGGCGCCGTACGCCGACCAGGCCGCGCAGACGCTGGTCGTCAGCGGGTCCAGCGTCTACGCCGGGGGCGACTTCCAGCGGATCAACGGGCAGGCCCAGCGCGGCCTGGCCCAGCTCGCCACCGCCGACGGCGCCCTGCAGACATGGCCGGCCACCGTGAACGGCACCGTCTACGACCTCACCGTCGACGGCTCCACGGTGCGGGTGGTGGGCGACTTCGCCTGCGCCGGGGGCGACGCCGACAGCACGTGCGGCGAGGCCGGCGAGGCCACCCGCAACGGCGCCGCGGCCTTCGACCGCACCACGGGCCTGCCCACCTCCTGGGACCCCGACCTGCGCGGCGACGGCTACGCCATCACCATCGACGGCTCCACCGCCTTCGTGGGCGGGTCCTTCGACCAGGTCAACGGCGGCACGGTGCGCAACAACGCCGCGGCGATCTCCACCGTCACCGGCATGGCCGAGGCGTGGAACCCCGACGTGAACAGCTTCGTCAGCGCCATCGCCCTCCACCAGGGCCGCGCCTACCTGGGCGGCTGGTTCACCCAGGTGGGCGGCACGGGCCGCAACCGGCTGGCGGCGGTGGACACCACCACCGGCACGCTCACCGGCTGGAACCCCGACGCGAACGCCGGCGTGGAGGACGTGCGCATCGCCGGGGGCCGGGCATGGGTGGGCGGGTACTTCAGCACCATCAACGGCGGCACCGCGCGCCCCTGGGCCGCCGCCCTCAGCCTCGCCACCGGCACCGCCGAGGCGTGGAACCCGGGGCTCAACGGCGGGGTCAACGTCCTGCGGGTGGAGGCCGGGAAGGCGTTTCTGGGCGGGCGGTTCACCACCGCCGGCGGCACCGCGGCCGCCCGGTACGCGCAACCGGACGTGGCGGCCGTGCCATCCGCACCCGCCGGCGTGGCGGTCACCCCGGCCGATGGCGCGGCGATCGTCGCGTTCGCCGCCGCCGGCGACGGCGGCTGGGCCATCGAGAACCACGAGTACTCCACCGACGGCGGGATCACCTGGGCCCCCTTCAGCCCGGCGGCCGTCACCGGCCCGGTCGCCATCGGCGGCCTCACCAACGGCGTGACCTACAACGTGGGCCTGCGCGCCATCAACGGCGTGGGCGCCGGCCCGGCCTCGTCGCCGATGGCCGTCACGCCCGTCGCCCCGGGAACGCCGCCGGGCCCCGCACCCACGACGCCGCCGCCGCCGAGTGAGACCACCTCGGCGGCCGAGCTGGTGGGCCCCGCCACGGTCACCGTGCCCGCGGGCGGCCCGCCCCAGATCACCGCGACGGTGCGCCTCAACGTCACCGGGCGCATCGGCCTGTCGTTCACGGGCTCCCCGGGCGTCGTGCTCACCCAGGCCGCCGGCACCGTGCTGGACGGCTGGAGCCTCACCGAGCCGGCCACCACCAACCACGTGGACAACTGGACCGCCGGACGCACCATCCGCGTGAGGATCCTCTTCGCGCGGGGCGCGGTGGCCGCCGGCACCACCGTCGGCCTCACCGCCACCGCCGAGCGGGCCCCGGTGGCCACACCGCCCGCCACGCTGCGGGGCGTCCGCGTGAGCGCCGCCGGACGCGGACGCACCCGGGTGATGGCCCGCATCCGCGTGGACCACGCCGGCACCTACGCGTTCGTCATCACCGGGACGCGCACCTCGACGGTGCTGCCGCGCCTGCCCGGCGGACAGCTCGGGAATCGCCCGCTGCCGGCGGGCACCCGCCAGGCCACCGAGCGCAACACGCGGGCCGGCCGTGAGGTCACGCTCACCGCGTACCTGCGCGGCGCGACCGTGCGGCGCCCGGGGGACGTGGCGGTGTGGGCCGTCCTGCGCACGCCATCCGGCGAGGCGTCCCGCGTGCGCCTGGGCCCCGGCGGTGGCTGACCCGGCCCGGTAACGCCCCGGCGGGGCCGGGGGTAGGTTCGCCCAGATGCGCGCGCTCGCCCCCACCGTCCTGATCGCCCTGCTGGCCGCCGCGGCCCCCGCCGCGGCGGTGCAGGTGAACGGCGTGGACCCCCACAAGGAGCCCATCCCGGGCGCGTCCTTCGGGTGTTACGCCGAGACCGCCGGGGACGCCTACGCCACCCCCGGGTTCACGCTGCGCGTCGGCCCGGGCCGCACGTACTCCACGCCGGCCGGGTCGGGCGCGTTCACCGTGGACCCGTCCGAGATCCTGTCGGTCACCTTCACCACCGGGCCATTCGCGCCGGACGCCATCCCCAGCGCCGTGCGGTTCGACGACTGGGGCCAGGTGCTGAGCCTGAACGTGCCGGACGGCACCGAGTACGAGTGCTACCAGTCCGGCCCGCGGCAGGCCGTCGCGCTGGCCGACTTCCGGCTGAAGGACCCCGCGGTGGGCACCTACCGCTGCTCGCAGGAGGGCACCGACGCCGCACCCGAGAGCCTGCAGATCCTCCCCGGAAAGGCCTACCGCTACGAGGGCGGCACCGGCACCTACCGGGCCGACGTGCTGCGCGACCCGTCGCGGAGCTTCTCGGGCGTCGACTTCACCGGCGGCCCGCTGGACGGCGAGTTCGCCACCTACCGGCAGGACCCCGACTCCGGGCTGCGCGTGATGTCCATCAACCTCGCCCGTGACGTCACCTGCGCCTCGCTGGGCGCGCCCACGGTGCGGGCTCGGTTCGGCCCGGGGCGCGCCCCGAAACCGCCGCGCGGCGCGGGCGGGCTGCAGGGCCTGTACGCCGCGTACCAGGTGGACGTGACCGGGGTGTGCGGCGGCCTGTGCTGGAGCTTCCTCACCTTCACCCGCGACGGACGCGTGTACACCCGCGAGCCCCGGACCGGCCCGGCGGACGCCGCCTGCACACGCCGGCTGCCCAACACGCTGCCGGTGTGCGAGACCTACACCCGCCGGGGTGACCGCATCCGCATCGGCCAGGAGACCACCTCGTTCGCCCGCAGCGGGGCCACCCTGCGGATCGGGAACCTGGTGTACCGCCCGGTGAAGCCCGCTCCCGGGCAGCGGCTGCGCGGCGCGTACCGCAGCACCACCACCATCCCCAACCCGGACGGCACCGGCGGGGTCACCGCCAGCACCACCTTCACGTTCACGCCCTCGGGCGGCTTCACGCGGACGGGCTTCGCGGGCGCCACCTTCAGCCCGCTGCCCGGGAACCCCGGGGCGGCGGTCACGACCCTCGCCAGCAGCGGCAACCGCGGCACCTACCGCGCGGTGGGCCCCAACACGCTGGAGTTCCGCTTCCCCGGTGGGGCGCGCACGCGGGTGTTCTTCTTCGTGGCCCAGGGCGGTGGCCAGCGCCCGCAGCTGCTGCGGCTGAGCGGGTCCACCTACCTGCCGCGGTAGGTCACTCCGCCCCGGCGACCTCGCGGCGCAGGGCGCTGTTGTCCCACCCGGCGTCCACCTCGGCCAGCATGCCGGCGCCGTCGCCCAGCATCGACTCCTCGATGGCCCGGATACCCGCCCGGGCCTCGCTGAGGTGCTGCTTGGTGTCGGTCACCGGCGCCAGCTCGCGCAGGTGCCGCTCGTCGTGGAACCGGAACGACCGGGCCGCGCGCACCGCCTGGTACCGCGAATGGCCGAGCGCCGCGAGGGCGTCCGTGCCCATCCGCAGTGCGGTGTCCAGGCTCTCGCGGTACACGTCGTCCACCCCGTCGCGGATGGCCCGGTAGGCCCCGGTGCGGTCGTGCACGCGCACCATGATCCGCAGGTTGGGGAAGTGCTTCTGCACGTTGCGCACCAGCTCGTGGGTCTCGTCCGGGTCGCCCAGGGCGATCAGCAGCAGCCGGGCGCGCTCGGCGCCGGCGGCGCGCAGCAGGTCGAGCCGCGAGGCGTCGCCGTAGAAGACCTTGAGGCCCAGGCGGCGCAGCACCTCCACGTGCTGGGGGTCGGCGTCCAGCACCGTTGCCTCCACGCCGCTGGCCCGCAGGAACCGGCCAACCGTGGATCCGAAGCCGCCGAACCCGGCGATGATGACCGGGTGGTCGGTGTCGATGGCGTCCGCCGCGGGGCGGTCGGCGGACGGCGTGCCCACCCGCGGCAGGATCACGTGCTCGGCCAGCAACAGCAGCAGCGGGGTGACGGCCATGGACACCGCGACGGCGCCCACGAGGGTGCTCACGGTGGCCTCGGCCAGCACGCCCTGCGATCGGGCGGTGGCCAGCAGCACGAACGCGAACTCACCGCCCTGGGCCAGCGCGAGCGCGAACACGGTGCGCTGGTCGAGGCCCATGCGGAACCGCACGCCCAGGGCGTAGAGCACCGCGGCCTTGGCCAGCACCAGGCCCGCCACGATCCCGGCGATCGCCAGGGGGTCGTCGCCCAGCACGCCGAAGTCGATGCTGGCGCCCACGGCGATGAAGAACAGCCCCAGCAGCAGCCCCTTGAAGGGCTCGATGTCGCCCTCCAGCTCGTGGCGGTACTCGCTGTCGGCCAGCACCACGCCGGCCACGAACGTGCCGAGCGCCGGGGAGAGGCCCACGGTGTCCATCAGCAGGGCGATGCCCACCACGATGAGCAACGCGGCGGCGGTGAACACCTCCCGGATGCCCGCCCCGGCGATGAACCGGAACACCGGGCGCAGCAGGAACCGGCCGGCCAGCACGATGGCGCCCACCGCGGCCAGCACCACCAGCGCCTGCGCCCACCCGGGCAGCTCGGAGATGGGGCCGTCCTCGCCGCCGCCCACCGCGTCGGCGGTGGCCAGCAGCGGCAGCAGCGCGAGCATGGGGATCACCGCGATGTCCTGGAACAGCAGCACCGAGAAGCCGTTCTGACCGGCCTCGGTGTTCATGAGGCCCTTCTCCTGGAAGGTCTGCAGCACGATCGCCGTGGACGACAGCGACAGGATGAGCCCGATGGCGATGGCGGCGCGCACGTCCTGCCCGAACACCAGCGCCCCCACCGCCACCACCGCCGCGGTGATCCCCACCTGCAGGCCGCCCAGCCCCAGGATGGGCCCGCGCAGGCGCCACAGCCGGGCGGGCTCCAGCTCCAGCCCGATGAGGAACAGCATCATCACCACGCCGAACTCGGCGAAGTGCAGGACGTCCTCGCCCTCGCTGCCCACGAACCCCAGCGCCCACGGGCCGATCACCACGCCGGCGATGAGGTACCCCAGCACGGAGCCCAGGCCCAGGCGCTTGGCCACCGGCACCGCCACCACGGCGGCCAGCAGGTAGACGAACGCCTCGGCGAACAGGCCGTCACCCATCGGCGGCCGCCGCGCAGATGGTGCTCATGAGGGACGGGGTGTTGAGCCGCGGCGCGCCCTCGGCGGCGGCGTGGTCGAGCGTGCCGTCGCGCAGCGCCTCGACGACCCGGCGGTAGTCCTCGGCGGCCATCGCGATCTGCGCGGCGTCGAGGGTCAGCGACCCGTGCACGGCGAACGGCGGCAGGTACCGCATGCCGCACAGCACCGCGGTGCGCTCGAACGGCACCAACAGCTCCCGGATGTGCAGGCCGTGCATGCCCTCGGGCGAGTACGCCTCGGCGGTGCCGCCGGTGGTGCGCGCAGGTGCGTCCCGCCGCTGCCGTAGGCCCAGCCGTGCTCGAGCACCAGGTCCAGCCACTCCTTCACGATGGCCGGGCAGCTGTACCAGTACAGCGGGTGCTGCAGCACCAGCACGTCGTGCGCGTCCAGCAGCGCCTGCTCATCGGCCACCCGGATGTCGAACTCCGGATAGGTCTCGTACAGGTCGTGGAAGGTCACGTCCGGCAGGCCGCGCACCGCGTCGGCCAGCACCTGGTTCACGCGCGAGCGGGTCTCGGCGGGATGGGCGAACAGCACCAGGACGCGCGGCATGGCGCGACCCTAGCCACGGCGTCGCCCCGGCGCCCGGCGTCCCGCACCCCGGCCATCCGGGCGGCTCAGGTCCCGTGCGGGCCGAACCGATGAAATATTCATGCGAATCGGTCTCCCCCGCCTTTGGACCGTCGCGTTGCTGCTGGCCGCTTTGGCCGGCGTGGCCTACGCGTTCGTCCCGAACACGACGCTCACGCAGTTCGTGTGCTTCAACATTCCGGTGGCCATCAGCACCGCGGCCGCCCTGTGGGGCGCCCGCCGGCAGTGGCACGTGCGCCGCGGCCCATGGCTGGCGCTGGCGGTGTGCCTGGTGCTCTTCTGCGCCGGCGAGGCCGTGTGGTTCGCGTTCCTGGTGGCGGGCATCGACCCGTACCCGTCGATCGCCGACGTGCTCTTCGTGGCCGGGTACATCCCGCTGGGCCTCGCCGCGGTCCTGCTGGCCCGGGACCCCACGGGCCGCAGCGAACCCGACCGCACCGTGTGGATCGATGCCGGGGTGCTGGCCCTGGTGTGCGGACTGGTGATGTGGGCCTTCGTGGTGGAGGGGTCGGCGACGGCGGCCGGGCTCTTCGCCCTGGCGTACCCCATCGCCGATCTGCTGGTGATCGGCCTGTTCCTGCGGCTGCTGATGAACCGCGGCGCGCGGACGCCCGCCACCACCCTGTTCGCGATCGGGGTCCTGTTCACGCTGGTGGGCGATCTCTCGTTCTCCTGGTTCGACGTGAAGGGCGCCTACACGTCGGGGTCCATCGTCGACACCGCCTGGGTGCTGGGCTACGTCGGCCTGGGCGCCGCGGGCCTGCATCGCACGGCATCGCTGCCGCCGCGCGTGATCGAGCACAGCGACGGGACCCAGGCATGGCGGCTCATCCTGGTGGTCACCTCGGTGCTGGTCCCCATCGGGGCGCTCGCCGTGGAGGTGGCCGGCCACGACCCCATCGGCGCCAACACCCCCACGTTCGGCATCATCGTCGCGGCGCTGGTGATGGCCCTGGTGACGCTGCGGCTGTGGATGCTGCTGGGCCGCGGCATGCGGATGGAGGCCGCCCGCGGGGCCGAGCGCCTGTCGGCGCTGGTGGACCACTCCGCCGACGCCATCCTGCTGCTCGACCGGCGCCTGCGCATCACGTTCGCCAGCCCGGCGGCCGGGGAGATCTGGGAGACCGATCCCGCGGCGTGCATCGACCGCGCGCTGCTGCACATGTTCGCCCCCGACGACCGCAGCGCCCTGGCGCGCCAGCTGGGCCGGCTGGTGACCACCGACAGCGATGCCCCGCTGGAGATCCAGGGGTGGCTGCAACCCGACGCCGGCCCGCCGAAGGCGTTCGAGGGCACGGCCCGCAACCTGCTGGGCAACCCGGCCGTGGAGGCCGTGGTGGTGACCCTGCGCGACGTCACCACCCGCCGCGAGCTGGAGGAGCAGCTGGAGCGCCGCGCGTTCCACGACGAGCTCACCGGGCTGGCCAACCGCGCGCTGTTCATGGACCGCATCCAGCACGCGATCGATCGGGCCGCCCGGCAACCCGACGCGAGCCTGGCGGTGGTGTTCATCGACCTGGACGACTTCAAGGCCGTCAACGACGGCATGGGCCACGGCGCCGGCGACGAGCTGCTGGTGGAGGTGGGCAACCGCCTGCGCACCTGCGTGCGGCCCGCCGACACCGTCGCGCGCCTGGGCGGCGACGAGTTCGCCCTGCTGCTGGAGGACCTGCCGTCCCCCGAGCAGGCCAAGCTGCTGGCCGAACGGGCCATCGAGCTGCTGCGGATGCCGCTGCACGTGATGGACGTGGACCTGGCGGTGCCCTCCAGCGCGGGCGTGGCCATCCACACGCCGGGATGCACCGTGGAGACGCTGCTGCGCGACGCCGACATCGCCATGTACAGCGCGAAGGCCGCGGGCAAGTGCCAGGCCGCGATGTTCGACGACACCCTGCGCGAGCTGGCCCAGCAGCGGCTGGCGCTGCGCGTGGAGCTGCCGGAGGCGTTGCGCCTGGGGCAGCTGCGCCTGAGCTACCAGCCCATCCAGGACCTGGCGGGCCGGGAGCTGCGCGGCTTCGAGGCCCTCCTGCGCTGGGACCACCCGGACCGGGGGGAGATCACGCCCAACGAGTTCATCCCGGACGCCGAGGAGAGCGGCCTCATCGTCGACATCGGGCGGTGGGTGCTGCGCGAGGCGTGCCGGCAGGCCGCCGAGTGGAACGTCCGCGCCGGGCGGCCGCTCACCATGAACGTCAACGTCAGCGGCGTGCAGCTGCGCCGCCCGGAGTTCTTGGCCGAGGTGGAGTCCGCGCTGGCCGACACCGGCCTGCCCGCCGATCGCCTCACCCTCGAGATCACCGAGTCGGTGCTCATCGAGCACGGCCAGGACACGACGGTCCTCGACGAGCTGCGCGCGCTGGGCGTGGGCCTGGCACTGGACGACTTCGGCACCGGCTACAGCTCACTGGCCTACCTGCAGCGGTTCCCGGTGACCAGCGTGAAGATCGACCGGGCGTTCATCTCGGAGCTCACCCGCAACGGCAACGACGCGCTGGTGCGCAGCGTGGTGGCGATCGCCGCCGCCCTGTCGCTCACCACCGTCGCCGAGGGCGTGGAGACCGACTCCCAGCTGGATGCCCTGGACGCCCTGGACTGCGGCCTCGCGCAGGGCTACTTCGTGGGACGTCCCCAGCTGCCGGCGGACATCGACGGCCTCATCGACCGCGTCGCGCAGGAGCCGCGCGCGGTGTAGGCGGCGGCGCCGGGCGCGCCTCGCGGCGCGGCGGCGCGACACCCAGCCGCGGCACCCGCACCACCTCGCCCTCGGTGATCAGCCGCGGGCCCTCCTCCACCATCCAGCGCAGGGCCTCGGGCTCCACGCGCAGCGACTGCGCTGCGGCGGTGAGCCCAGGCGTGATCGCGGGGGGTCGCCGGGTCGCCGAATGGGCGTCGCTGGAGAGGATGTGGGCCATGCCGTTGCGCAGCAGGTGCGCGGCGGCCCGCATGGCGGCGGGGCCGTGATCGCCGGTGAAGCTGCCGGCGGTGACCTGCACCAGCGCGCCGCGGCCCACGAGGTCGCGCATGCGGTCGGGGTGGGTCTGCACGCTCTCGGAGCGCTCGGGATGAGCGAGCACCACGCGGAACCCGCGCAGCTCGAGCCCGTCCAGGATGCGCGGCAGCGACAGCGGCCAGCCGCGGAACGGGAGCTCCAGCAGCACCCAGCGCCCGCCCCCGCCGATGCTCACGGACCGCAGGTCCTCGTCGGTGAGCCCGTCCAGGCCGTCCACGGCGATCTCGGCCCCCGGCAGCACCCGCAGCGGGATCTCCGCCCGCTCCAGCTCGGCGCGGAACGCCTGGAACGCCGTGACGATCGCCCGCGGACGGTTGGGGTACCGCTGCGGCGCGATGTGCGGGGTGCACACCATGGTGGTGATCCCCTCGCGAACCGCCACCCTGGCCATCTCCAGCGCGTCGTCGACGGTCGCCGGACCGTCGTCGATTCCGGGCAGGAGGTGGCTGTGGAGGTCGATCATCGGCCTCCCAGCGTAGCGCGGCGGTCAGCCGGACCGCCGGGGCCGTCAGTCCCCGTCGATCAGCGCGTCGCCCTGAGGGGTGATGACGAACCACGTGAGGCCGTCGATCACGCCGGCCCGGGCGAGCCCCGCGACGGCCAGCCGGTGCAGGGCGCCCCTGGCCGTCATGGAGTCCACCCCGCCGTGCTCGGCGAGCATGGGGGGCGAGACGGCGCCCGCGCGCATGAGCAGCAGCGCGACGGCGCCCAGTTCGCCGCCCAGCCGAGGATCGCGCCCGGCGAGCCGGGCGGGCGAGTGCGGTGAGGCGAGGACGGTGGCCATGCACCGAGGATGGCGCGGCGCGGGCCGCGGTGCATCGTGTGGTCGCGCACCGGTCGTGCGGGTTTCCCGTGGGCCGATCGCGCGCTAGAATCGGCCGCAACCCCGGGGCATTAGCTCAGCTGGGAGAGCGCCTGGATCGCACCCAGGAGGTCAGCGGTTCGATTCCGCTATGCTCCACTCTCCGGGAAAAGCCCCGCATATGCGGGGCTTTTTTGTTGCCCGAGCAGGGCGGCGGGACGCGCCGGTTGACGGCCACCGCCACCGGGTACGACCCGGTGTGATGGAGAACGCCGAGACGCCCGCCGTGCGACTCGCCCTCCGCCTCATCGGCTGCCTGGAGCGCGCCGACGGCGACCTGCTGGAGGAGCTCCTGCACCCCGACGGCCGCTTCGCGGCACTCACGGGCGGGCCGGCCCCCCTGGACCGCGCCGGTGCCGTGCGGGTGCTGGTGGGGCTGCGCGACGCGCCGTACCGGGTGACCTACGGCGTGCCCCAGGCCATCGACGACCACGCCGTGGTGATCCCGGGGCGCCTGCTGACCCCCATCTCGGGCGGCGGTGAGGTCCTGCGCCAGCGGGTGTGGCTGTGCACCATCCGCGACGGGCGCATCCACCGGATCATCCACCGGGCGCGGGAGCACGACGCGCTGGTGGTCTACATGCGGGAGGGACCGACCCTCGGGATGCCCTGAACCGCGGGTTAGGATCGGCGCGGCGACAGGGAGCGAACGCATGGGCCGCTGGTCGGTGGTTGGGGTGCTCGGCGCCGCCCAGTTCGTGATGGTGCTCGACACCACGGTGATGAACGTGTCGATCAGCCAGGTCGTCGAGGACCTGGGCACCGACGTGGTGAAGATGCAGCTCGCCATCACCGCCTACACGCTGGTGATGGCCGCGTTCATGCTCACCGGCGCCAAGCTGGGCGACATCCTGGGCCGCCGCCGCGCGCTGGTCATCGGCCTGGTGGTCTACGCGGCCGGGTCGCTGGTGACCGCGCTGTCCCCGAACATCGCGACGCTGCTGGTGGGCTGGTCGGTGCTCGAGGGTCTGGGGGCCGCGATGGTCATCCCGGCGATCGCCAGCCTCACCGCCGGGAACTACTCCGGCACCGAGCGCGCCCTCGCCTACGGGATCCTGGGCGGCATCGCCGGGGCCGGTGCGGCCCTGGGGCCGCTCATCGGCGGGTGGATGACCACCAACCTGAGCTGGCGGCTGGTGTTCGTGGCCGAGGTGGTGATCATCCTCGGGGTCCTGCTGATGACCCGCGTGATCCGCGACGCGCCGGTGCCCGGGCCGCGACCGGGTCTGGACCACGTGGGGGTCGCCCTGTCGTCGGCCGGCATGATCCTCGCCGTCCTGGGGATCCTGCAGTCGAGCCAGTGGGGGCTCATCGAGGCCACCGATCCGCCGAGCATCGGCGGCACGGACCTCGCCCCGTTCGGGTTCTCACCCGTGCCGTTCCTCATCGGCGGGGGCATCGCCATCCTCATCGTGTTCGGTCGCTGGCAGGAACGCCGCGTCACCGCGGGCCGCTCCCCGCTGCTCGCCCCGGGGCTGCTGCGTGTGCCGCAGCTGCGCGCCGGCGCCACCATGCTGATCTCCCAGCAGGTGATCGTGGCCGGCATCTTCTTCGTGATCCCGCTGTACCTGCAGGTGGTGCTGGGCAAGGACGCCCTGCAGACGGGCATCGCCATCCTGCCCCTGTCGGTGGGGTTGTTCGTGCTGGCGATCGCCGGGTCGCGCCTGTCGGCACTCGTGGCCCCGCGGCGACTGGTGCAGGCCGGCCTGCTCCTGATGCTCGCCGCCGTGATCGTGCTCTTTGCGACCGTCGACCTGGAGCTGAACGCGTTCGGGTTCGCGGTGGGCCTGGTGCTGGTGGGCGGTGGACTCGGGCTGCTGGCCTCGCAGCTGGGGAACGTGATCATGTCGTCGGTGCCCGACGAGCGCTCGGCGGAGGCCGGCGGTGTGCAGGGCACCGCGCAGAACCTGGGCGCCTCGATCGGCACCGCGCTGGTGGGCGCCGTGCTGATCGCCGGCCTGGCCACCGCCATGCAGGCCAACGTCCGCGCAAACCCGGCGCTCACCCCGGACGTGGTGGCCGCCGTGGACCGCGCCACCGAGCGCGGGATCGACCTGGTGCCCGCGGCGACGGTGGAGCGCCTGGCGACCGACGCGGGCCTGCCCGCCGCGCAGGTCGCCGGAGTGGTGGACGCGTACGAGGACGCCCAGATCCGCGCGCTCAAGCGCAGCCTGGCCGTGGTCGCGCTGTTCGTCCTCATCGGCTTCACCGTCACCAGGCGCCTGCCCGCCCACCGGCTCACCGCCGGTCCACCCGAAGGGGGAGTTGGAGCGCCGGCCGCGGGGGCCTAGCGTCGGGTCCGGAGCCGTCACCGGGCGGCCCGACACGGGGAGGATCCGATGGACAAGCGGTTTCGCCGGACGGCGATGCTGGGTGGCGTGGCGGCGATCGCGGTGGCCGCGGCGCCCGCGGCCGGCGCCCAGTTCTTCACCTACACGCTCCAGTCGGCACGCGGCACCGTGACCCACGAGTTCGCCGGCACGGGCGTCGGGACGCACCCCGCCAGCACGTTCCCGTTCAACGCCGTGGGGACCATCAACGGGCGGCACGTGTCCACGTGGAGCTTCGTGCCCCGCAGGGTGGGCGCCGCACCGCTGCAGCGGGAGATCACCTTCAACCCGCGGACGCTGCGCACCTTCCGCGCGGGCGCCCGCAAGCCGTTCGACACCACCCTCATCGGGGCGTTCGGGCCCGTGCGGTCCACGTCCTCCACGCAGATCTCGGCCACCGGCGGCGACGGCGTGGCGCGGTCCTGCTCGGTGACCGCCGCCCAGCCCGCGGGGGCCCGCCTGAGCCCGTCGGAGTACTTCCTGTACGGGGCACGGCAGGGCGCGGTGATGCGCCTGACCGTGGGCTTCGTGGACAACGAGCTGGCGCTCACCGGCCCCACCCAGGACGCGGCGTGCCGCGACGCCCTCGAGAGCGTCGACTGGGAGGAGGGCACCGAGACGTTCGCCAAGGTCGCGGCCTCCACGGTCACCAAGCGCCGCACGGGCACGCGGGTGACGCTCATCGTGCGCACCACGACGCCCCTGCAGGCGCGCGATGAGGCCGGCCAGACCGTGAGCGTGGGGACCCTCACCCAGCGGTCGGTGTTCGTGATGCGCCTCACGCGCATCGTGTAGGCCCATGCGCATGATCCGGCGGCGGTGCGTACACATCGGCCGCCGCCGGATCGACCGATCTGCGGATGGCGGTCTCCCGGCGTGGACATACGGTCGCCCCATGACCATGCATCCACACCACAGGCCGGGCACCGGGACCGCCATCCTCGCGGCGCCGCCCGGCCGCGCGAACCGGGAGCCCACCATGAACCCCATCCGCACCGAGGGGGAGCTGTGCATCCTCACGGCCTCCCGCCGCCTGGTCCTGGGCTGCTTCACCGCCCAGCAGCGCGACCTGGCGGACATCATCCGGACGGCCGCGGGCGTCCAGGACACCTTCGGGATCATCAACCTGGGCCCGGTGCGCATCTGCGTGGAGCCGCTCGATCCGGCGGACGCCCGGGGCTGAGGCGCACGGGCACCGCGGGCGCGCCCCGTGTAGGACTGTCCGTGACGGGGACGGACGACCGGATGACGGAGGCGCACATGGAGACCCGCACGCTCGGTGACGGCACACCGGTGGGGGCCATCGCCCTGGGGGCGATGGCGTTCGCCGGCTTCTACGCCGGCGGCGACGACGAGGAGGGCGTGCGCGCCATCCACCGCGCGCTCGACCTGGGCGTGACGCTGCTGGACACCGCCGAGGCCTACGGCCAGGGCCGCAGCGAGGGCCTGGTGGGACGGGCGGTGCGCGACCGGCGCGACCGCGCGGTGATCGCCACCAAGGCCAGCCGGGGCGGCCCCGCGTACCTGCGGGAGGCCATCGACCGCAGCCTGGGCCATCTGGGCCTGGACCACGTGGACCTCTACTACCTGCACCGCGTGGACCCCGAGGTGCCCATCGAGGAGACCATGGGCGCCATGGCCGACCTGGTGGCCGCGGGGAAGGTGCGCGCCGTGGGGCTCTCGGAGGCCGGCCCGGACACGATCCGCCGGGCGCACGCCGTGCACCCGGTCGCCGCGCTGCAGACCGAGTACTCGCTGTTCCACCGTGACCCCGAGCGCGACCTGCTGCCGGTGACGCGCGAGCTGGGGATCGCCTATGTGGCCTACAGCCCGCTCAGCCGCGGGCTGCTCACCGGGCGCATCCGCGGCGAGGACGACCTGGACGCCGGCGACTGAGGGCGCCAACCTGGCGCACAACGTGGCCCTGCTGGCGCCGCTGGAGGAGATGGCGCGGGCCAAGGGCGTGAGCACCGCCACGCTGGCGCTGGCGTGGGTGCTGGCGCAGGGCGCGGACATCATTCCGCTGGTGGGCATGGGCCGTCCGTCGAGCGTGGACCGGGCGGTCGAGGCGGCCGACGTGACCCTCAGCGCCGACGACCTGGCCGCGCTGGATGCCGCGTTCCCGATCGGCGTTGTGGCGGGCGCCCGCTACCCGGAGGCGTACATGCCCTCGCTGGGACGCTGATCAGGCGGCGGCGATGTCGTGCAGCAGGTCCGCCAGCGGCCAGGGCGTGGAGAACATGGGCCAGTGCCCCGTGGGCAGTTCGTGGATGCGCCACCCGTCCTCGCCGAACGGCGCGAACATGGGGTTCCCCGCCGCCACCAGCTCCCGCAGCACCGCCGTGGTGAGGCCGCCCGCCGTGCACAGCACCACGTGGCGGTCCAGCGCGGACGGCCAGGCGCCGGGCGCGGCGAGGCGCGTGGTGAGCGTGGCGTAGGGCTGCGGGGTCCCACGGTCCCGCAGCAGCGCCAGGTGGTCCGGGGTGAGGCCCGCCCCGCTGCCGTAGGTGCCGGCGAGGATCTCCTCGTCGCTCGGCACCGGCCACAGCCACCCGCCGCCATCGCGCTCGGCCCGCAGCCGCTGACGCTCACGCAGCTCCGGCGGCTGCACATCGGCCAGCGCGAGGCCGTCGCCCAGGGGCCCGGTGTCCACGAACACCACCGCCGCCAGACGCTCCGGCACGTGCCGCGCGACGGCGTTGACGATGGGCCCGCTGTAGCTGTGCCCCACCAGCACCGCATCGCGCAGGTCCTCGAACTCCAGGAGCCCCGCCACGTCCAGCACGTGCGTCTGCGGGGTCAGGTCGGGATGCGCCAGGTGGGCCCGCTCGCCCAGGCCCGTGAGGGTGACCGGGTGCACCTCGTGACCGGCGGCCCGCAGCGGCCCGGCGACCTCGCGCCATGCCCATCCGCCCAGGCAGGCCCCCGGCACCAGCACCAGCGGGCGGGCCGTCACCGGAAGCCCCGCATCGACTCCGGCGCCGGGTCACCCGCCGCCAGCCAGGCCAGCAGCGCCGGGCGGGCGACGCGCCAGCCATCCCCGAACCGGCGTCCCGGCAGGTCTCGCGCCTCCAGGCGCTCCAGCACCTCGTCCTCGGAGACCCGCAGCAGCGCGGCGACCTCCGGCACGGTGAGCACCGGGGCGTCCGAGGACGGCGCGTCCTCGGCGATCTCCAGGCGGCCCAGCGGCAGCCCGTCGGAGATGAGCCGGGTGACCAGGTGCCCCTTGCGCACGCCGGTGGCCTCGACGGCGCGGTCGAGGGCATCCGCCTGCGCACGGGGGAGGCGGACGTAGAGCGGGACGCGATCCGGTTCGGCCATGACGCATGGATATCACCGGATATCCATCGATGGCAATGGGGACGGCGCTAGACCGGCGGGCCGCCCACCTCCGCCAGCAACCGCCGGCCGGCATCCCAGGCGCCGAGCCCCGAGTCGGCGTTGATGTGCCCCAGCGCACCCACCCGCTCCAGCCGGGCGCCCCACGCCTCGGCGAACCGCACGGCCCGGGGCACCGACAGGTAGGGGTCGTCGTCGCTGGCCACCACCACCGCGGGGAACGGCAGCGGGCGCAGCGGAAGAGGGGCGAAGTTGCGGACCTCGTCCGGCGTGTGGTCCGGGGAGTCCACGTCCGCGGGCGCCACCAGCAGCGCCCCGGCCACGGCGCCCGGCGGGGCGACGGCCGACCAGTGCGCCACCAGCGCGCACCCCAGGCTGTGGGCGGCCAGCACCACCGGGCCCCCGCGCGCCCGCACCGCGGCGTCGAGGCCGGCGAGCCAGTCGGCGAGGACCGGCGCATCCCACTCGCCCTGCCGGACACGCGTCCAGCCGAGGTCGCGCTCCCAGTGCGTCTGCCAGTGCAGCGGACCGGAGTTCCCCAGGCCGGGCACGATCAGCACGTCGGGGGGTGCGGCGGGCGGCATGGCCGCCAATGCTGCCATGACGGGCTCCGGACGACGGCGACGGGCGCGGCACCGCCCGTCGGGCGGTGGGTCATTACGCCCATAAATATGGTGACGCATGTCATGAGTGCGGAGACGCGGCCCGCGCGGGCGGTCCCCATGGCCGCTCATGTGCGAATTGTCGCGAACGCCCTGGCCCGGGGTCGCAAGACGCTGATGTCCATGCGGTCCGCGGGCCTCGGAGGCCCCTGCAAACGATGCCTCGGACAACGAGACGTTCCGCACAAACGCCGATGTGCCCAGATCGGCGTCGCACTGGGCATTTGGGGGGCGTCGAAATGGGCCTCGCGGCGGGTACACTCGCGCCCCACCGCAGGGCGAACAAGGGGCAGCTATGGGGGCGTTCGAGGACGAGGTCCGCCAGACGCGGACGTGGATGGACGACGACCGGTTCAAGGAGATCACCCGTCTCCACACCGCGCGTCAGGTGGTCGAGCAGCGCGGCGTGGTCGAGACCGACTACACCGTGGCGCGCAACGCCGCCCGCGACTTCTACGCGCGTCTGCGCGAGCTGTTCGCGCAGAAGAAGTCGATCACCAGCTTCGGGCCGTACTCGCCCGGCCAGGCCGTGCAGATGAAGCGCGCCGGCATCGAGGGCATCTACCTCGGCGGCTGGGCGACCTCCGCGAAGGGCTCCTCGCACGAGGACCCGGGACCGGACCTCGCCAGCTACCCGCTGAGCGCGGTGCCGGACGAGGCCGCCGGCCTGGTCCGCGGCCTGCTGACGGCCGACAAGAACCAGCGCTACCTGCGGTCCCGCATGACCGAGGCCGAGCGCGCCGCCACCCCTGAGTTCGACTTCCGTCCGTTCCTCATCTGTGACGCGGACACGGGTCACGGTGGTGACGCCCACGTCCGCAACCTGATCCGGCGGTTCGTCGAGGTCGGTGTCCCCGGGTACCACATCGAGGACCAGCGGCCCGGCGCCAAGAAGTGTGGTCACCAGGGCGGCAAGGTCCTCGTCCCCAGCGACGAGCAGATCAAGCGCCTCAACGCCGCCCGTCTGCAGCTGGACGTCATGCGCGTGGGCGGCATCATCGTGGCCCGCACCGACGCGGAGGCCGCGAACCTCCTCGACGGCTGCAGCGACGAGCGTGACCAGCCCTTCATCCTGGGCGTCACGAACTTCGACGTGCCCGCCTACCGGGCCGGCTTCATCGCCGCGCTGCGCCAGCTGAACGCGGCCGGCGTCACCGACGCGGTGGCCCACAAGCTGTACGACCTGGCCGACGAGGAGTACGCCGAGGCGGACGCCTGGCTCGAGCGGAGCGGCGTGTCCGCGACGATCGCCCAGGTCGCCAAGGACTACATCGCCAGCGGCAGCGACGCCTCCGAGGCGCCGATCGACGCCGTGGCGAACGCGTTCCTGGCCGCCTGGGAGGGCGAGGCCGGCGTGAAGACGCTGGGCGAGGCCGTCGCCGAGGTCATGGCATTCCGCGCCGAGGAGGGCGTGGACCTGCCGATGAGCATCGACGAGTGGCTCGCCTACGCGAAGACCGCCTCCTGGTACGCGCAGCGCAAGAAGGCCGTGGACATGGGCCTGGAGGTCACCTGGGACGCCGACCGGGCGAAGAGCCCCGAGGGCTACTTCCAGGTGCGCGGCGGGATCCCGTACGCGGTGGCGAAGTCGCTCGCCGCGGCGCCGTTCTGCGACATCCTCTGGATGGAGACCAAGACGGCCGACCTGCACGAGGCCAAGGAGTTCGCGGACGCCATCCACGCGGTGTACCCGGACAAGATGCTCGCCTACAACCTGTCGCCGTCCTTCAACTGGGACACGACCGGCATGAGCGACGAGGAGATGCGGCGCTTCCCCGAGGAGATCGGGAAGCTCGGCTTCGTCTTCAACTTCATGACGTACGGCGGTCACCAGATCGACGGCCTGGCGGCGGAGGAGTTCACCACCGCCCTGCGCGAGGACGGCATGCTGGCCCTGGCCCGGCTGCAGCGCAAGCTGCGCCTGCTGGAGTCGCCGTACCGCACCCCGCAGACCCTGGTCGGCGGCCCCCGGGCCGACGCCGCCCTCGCGGCCGTGTCGGGCCAGACGGCCACCACGAAGGCCATGGGCGCCGGATCGACCCAGGTGCAGCACCTCATCCAGACCGAGGTGCCCACCAAGCTGCTCGCCGGCTGGCTGGCCGACTGGGGCGCCCACCACGGCGTCGCCGGCCCGCTCAAGGTGCAGCTGCGGCCGCACGTCGCCGGCTCGGACCTGCTCGAGCTCGCGATCCTCAACGGCGAGGGTGGCAAGGTCGCGAACATCGTGTTCGCGAACCTGCACGACCGCCAGAACCGGTCGATCCTCTCGGTGCGCGACCAGAACACCGACCCGGCCCTGCGCCGGAAGCGCCTCATGACGCTGATGCACATCTTCCTCGTGCACCGGTACAAGGCGTCGGCGATCCACTACATCAGCCCCACCGAGGACAACACGCGCCAGTCCCAGAGCATGCAGAAGCTGGGCCTGTTCGCGAACGTCACGGACGAGGTCGGCGCCACCTCGGTGGCGAGCCTCGTCGACCCCTCCGGGTCGGCGATCGCGCAGCTCATCCAGAAGAGCTGATCCGCGTCGCGCCGGCCGTCACCCTCCGGGGTGGCGGCCGGCCGCGCGACGCCGCCGTCCACCGCTCCCCGGGATGTCCACGGGTGGAGCGGCCGACGCCACCCGGGCCACCGCGGGAACGGCCCATCCGGACGGGGCCCACCATCCGAGCGAGGGGTTCCGACCCCACCGCCGCGCACGCAGACTCGTGCGATGAAAATGCGGAAATCGCAGGTAACGTGAGCGCATGGACCGGCGCGGTCGTGGTGGCCGCCGGAGCCGGCCTGGTGGCGGTGGGATCCGGTCTGGTGAGCACGCCGCCCGATCCTCCGGCGGGCGCGGCGGCGTACCGGCTGGATCACGCGTGCCGCGTGGTGACCACGCCCGGGGGGTTCCGCGTGGTGGAGGTGACCGGCACGGCCACCACGTGGGTCCACCGCATGCCCCACTCACCGCCCCTCGCCGCCTCCCCGCACCGCATCCGGCAGCGCCTGGAGGTGCGGGTGGAGCGCCGGGTGGTGGGCGGCTGGCGGGGCCCGCGGCACCGGACGACGTCTGCCGAGACGGGCGCCCGCACCGCGAACACGGCGACGGCCGCGGTGACCGAGCGCGTGGGGCCCACCATCGGGGAGGGCGCGACGTGGCGGGTGCGGGCCCGGGTCCGGGTGCTGAGCGTGCGGGACGGGCTGCCCGACCACGCCCACTGGCGGTACGAGGTGGTGGGCGCGCCCTTCAGCTGCGCCGGAGAGGTGGACCGGGTGCTGTTCGCCCCCACCGGCTGAGCGCCGCCGGGGTCCGCGGCATCACCCCGCCGCGGCCGCCAGCAGGTCCGCGGTCGCCCGGTCGGCCGGGTAGAAGGCCTCGATCGACAGCTCCGACAACGTGACGTCGGTGGGGTTCCCGAAGACGGTCTGGGTTGCGAAGAACGAGAGCGTTCCCGCGGGATGGCGCAGGCTCAACGGCAGGATCATCTCGCTCGCCGGACGCGCCGGGGGCGGCCCGGCACGCAGCGCGTCGCGCACGCCCGGGTAGCCCGCCAGCTCCTCGCGCAGCGCGGCCAGGTCGGGATCGGCGGTCACGCCGATCGCCCGGTCGAGCCGGTCGACGATGTGCCACGCCCACTCGCCGAGGTTCTCGATCGCCGGGGCCATGCCATCGGGGTGCAGCGTCACGCGCAGGCCGTTCACCGGGGGCTCCAGCAGGTGCGCCGCCACGCCCGACAGCAGCGTCTGGACCGCCCCGTTCATGAGCACCAGGTTCCAGCAGCGGTCCACCACCAGGGCGGGGTACGGCTCGTGTGCGGTCAGGAACCGTTGCAGGGCGTCACGCACCGGCGCCATCTCCTCGCCCTCCAGCGGCCGCGCGCCGTACACGGGGGCGTACCCGGCGGCCAGCAGCAGGCGGTTCCGCTCACGAAGCGGCACGTCCAGGCGATCGGCGAGGTGGATGATCATCTCGCGGCTGGGCCGGCTGCGGCCGGTCTCGATGAACGACAGGTGCCGGGTGGACACCGCGGCGCCCGAGGCCAGGGCCATCTGGCTCAGGTTGCGGCGCTCGCGCCATTCGCGCAGCAGGCCGCCCGCTCCGGAGGCGGGGATCGTCGACATGGCACGACCGTACCGGCCCCGGGGACGCGGGACCATTACCTCACGGGTCATTGCCGCACCGCACGGCGGGGCCCACGCTGAGGTGGCACATCGCCGATCGGGAGGCCCACATGACCGCCACCAGCACCGCCCGCACACCCGCCACCGCCGCGGACGCCGCACCGCGCAGGGCGCGCCTGCTGACCATCGACGCCGTGGTGTCCACCCCCGCCGGCGTGGCCCTCGCGGCGGGCGCCCCGTGGCTCGACGGTTGGCTCAGCGCCCCGCTGGGGCTGCTGGTGGCCCTCGGCCTGTCGTTCCTGGTCTACGCGGCGGTGCTCACCCTGCTGGCCCGCAGGGGCGCGCCGCGGACGGCGGTGCTGGTGGTCGCGGCCGGCAACGTGTCGTGGGCCGTCCTGACGGCCGCCGTGCTCGCCACCGACGCGCTCACGCTCACCGCGGCCGGAACCGCGGTGGCGGTGCTCCAGGGCGCGTTCGTCGCCGTGATCGGCGCGCTGCAGTACCGCGCGGCGCAGTGATGGTGGCCGTGGGGGCGGGCGATCGCCCGCCCCCACGACGCGCCCCTCAGCCCTCCGGCTGCACGGCCGGCTCGGGCACGTGCAGGCCCACGTCCGGCCGCCGCTCCTCGCGCGGCGGATAGCACGGTTCCACGCGAAGGATGCGGGCGGCCCACGCCGGCATCCACCAGTTCCAGCGGCCCATCAGGTTCACGAACGCCGGCAGCAACATGCCGCGCACCACGATGGCGTCAAGGATGATCCCCACCGCCAGGCCGGTGGCGAACACCTTCACCTCGGTCTCGGGTCCCGACGCCAGCGCGGCGAACGCCCCGAACAGGATGAGCGACCCCGCGGTGACCAGCCGCCCGGTGCGGGCGATGCCCAGGATGACCGCCCGGTCCGTGGACGGCACCCGGTCGTACTCCTCCCGCATGCGGCTGAGGATGAACACCTCGTAGTCCATCGAGAGCCCGTAGAGGAACGCGAACACCATCAACGGGATCCACACCGACAGCGCCCCGTTGGGCTCGATGTCGAAGATCGCGCCGGAGCCGTGCCCCTCCTGCCAGAAGAACACCAGGAAGCCCCACACCGCCCCGATGGACAGCAAGTTGAACAGCACCGCCTTGAGCGGCAGCAGCAGCGAGCGGAACACCCGCGCCAGCAGGATGAACGTGACCACCAGGATGGCCAGCAGCACCCACACGAAGTTGCCGTAGACCGCGTCGTTGAAGTCCGCGCTCGACGGCACGGGGCCGCCCAGGAGCACCTCCCCGGGGAGCCCCTCGAGTGCCGTCTGCGTTGACTCCACGGTGGCGAAGTCGTTCTCCTGCGGGGCGAAGACGTTGACGATCGCCAGGTCGCCCTGGCGCCAGGCCGCGTCCGTGGGAGCGATGGCGCCGCGGACGCCCTCCACACCGGCGGCCGCGGCGGCCGCGGCCTCCGGGTCGCCGCCGCGCACCACCACCTCGTAGGGGGTCAGCACCCCCGGGCCGATGCCGGACGTGGTGAGGTCGTTCAGCGCCTGCCGCGCCGAGCCGGCCGACGACAGCGCCTCCGCCTTCGGCGTGCCGGTGTTGAAGTTCACCAGCGGCGCGGCGAGCAGCAGCAGGATGACCAGCGCGGCGGCGCCCACCACCCAGCGGTTGCGAACCACGAACCGTCCCCACGGGACCCAGCCGTTCTGATCGCTCTCGGTGCGCCGCGAGAACCCGATGCGGTCGAGCCGCGGCCCCACCGTGTCGAGGATCACCGGCAGCAGCGTCACCGTCACCAGCGCGCTGACCAACGGGATGAGCATGCCGCCGTAGCCGATGCTGCGCAGGAACGGCACGGGCAGGACGACGAGCGCCAGCAGGCCGATCGCCACCGCGGCCCCGGACAGGATCACCGCGTTGCCGGCGTGATGCATGGACTCCACGATCGCCTCGCGGTTCTCACGTCCGGCCACGCGCTCCTCCCGCCAGCGCATGACCACCAGCAGCGAGTAGTCGATGGCGATGCCCAATCCGATCAGGGCCACCAGGAACTGCACCACCACCGACACCGAGGTGAACTCGGCGATCGGCCAGAGGGCCAGGAAGGTGGTGGGGATGGCGATCGCGGCGATGAGCAGCGGCACCAGGGCGGTGAGCGACCCGAACACGAAGGCCAGGACGAACAGCGCGAAGGACCCGCCGATGAGGACCTCGGCCAGCACCGACGGGCCGCCGCCGGATCCCTCACCGCTGGCGAGCGCGTCGATGCCCGTCACGCGCACCGGGGCGCCGGCGACGGTGAGGCCCTCCGCCGCGCCCTCCGCGGCGTCCAGCGCCTCGGCCGCGGGTTCGAAGGCGGTGGTGCCGGGCGGATACCAGATGACCCCGTAGGCGGTTCGCCGGTCCTCGGAGACGAACACCTCGTCGCCGGTGGACGCGTAGTCCGCGGCACGGCTGCCGGGAATCGCGTCGGCGATCGAGGCGAAGGCGGCGCCGAGCTCCCGGCGCACGCCGGGCGAGTCGACGGTGGTGCCCTCGGGCAGGCGTACCACGGGCACCAGGGGGCCGGCGACCGTTGGACCACCGTTGCCGAACCGCTCGACGATGGCCAGGTTGGCCTCCGTGCTCTCGCGCCCGGGCAGGCTGAACTCCTGCGAGAGCGCGTTGCTGGCGGGCTGGGTGGCCGCGAACGCGGCGATGGCGACGACCAGCCATGCCAGCGCCACGGGCAGGCGATGGCGCAACAGGAAGCGGGTGAACGTCCGCACGGGGCAATCCTCCGGGTGGGGTCTCGGTGGAGCTGAGACCGGCGGACGGCGACCGTCTCATCGGTCACCGTCCATCCGGTCATGGGGTGGGACGCAATCTCAACCCGGTGGACGGGGCCGGCCAATCGGGGATGACCCCGACACGACCCTGAGACCCGTCCCCGGGGCGGGCGGCGCTAGCGGCGCTTGAGGCGGACCACCGGGATCACCCGGTCGGTCGCCTGCTCGTACTCGGCGAAGTTGCCGTAGCGGGAGGCCATCTCGGCGTACAGGCGGTCACGCTCCGCGCGGTCCACCACGACGGCCTCGGCCGGGTACGTCTCGGTGCCGAGCTCCACGTCGATGGCCGGGTTCTTGACCAGGTTGTGGTACCAGTCCGGGTTGTCCGGCGCGCCGGCCTTGGAGGCGAAGATCACCACGTCGCCGCCGTCCTCGAGGTACATCAGCGGGTTCTCCCGCTTGGCGCCGGTCTTCGCACCCGTGGTGTGGATGATGACCATGGGGGCGCCCTCGAACTGCCCGCCCACCTTGCCGGCGTTCGCGCGGAACTCGGCCATGATGCCCTTGTTCCACTCGTTGAAGTCAATGCTCATTGGGGGCCTCCCCGTGCTGGGTGGTTGACCCCGCAAGCGTACCCGCGTCCGCATGCGATACGAACCGGGACGTGCGTCACCCGGATGTCACGCCCGGGCGGCCGGCTGAACGGGACCAATCGTCGCGGCCGGCCCGGGCGTTCCGGGGAACGGCCGGGGCGGTCCCCGGGAGGTGCGCGGCCGGCCGGCCGCCTGGGTCACCAGCACCGGCGGGGTGAACGAGACCCGGAGCCTGGGGTGCGAGCGACGGCGACGGGGCGGGAGGACCGCGAGGACGATGGCCTGCGCCACCGCGACCGCGGTGGCGAGCATGCGGTCCCCGAAGGACAGCACCAGCGCCAGCAGCGCGGCGGCCGCCAGGTGGGCGGCGAGCGCGGCGGGGGTGGCGGGCGCCACCGCATGGTGCTCCACGAGCCCGAACGCCCAGGGGGCGGCGGACATCGCGGCGTGCATCACGGCCTGCGCCACGAGCATGATCCCGAACATCGCCAGCGGCGACCGCGCGGTGAACGTGCGCGGCGGGGCCACCGACAGCAGCGGCACGAGCGCCGTGATCAGCGCGAGCCACCCCAGGGGCGCCGCCGGAAGCAGCGCGACGTGCCCGGAGCCGACGACGTGCACCGAGACGGTGGCCACCAGGGCCGCCGCCAGGATCGCCGACCTTCGGATGACGATGGCGGTCCGGGGATGCATCACGCGTCAACCTGCCGCGGCCCGGCGCCCGGTCCATCCGGCCCCACCACATCGCCATTGCGGATCAACCCGGACGAGCGGACGTGTGCATCCGTCAACTCCGGTCCCCCACCGGCCGATTCACAGTCGGAAACCCAGACGCGGGGGCGTGCTGAGCATGGGACTGGTCACGGCATCGACCGACCGGGAGACGCGGCGCAGGAAGCGCGCGGACCTCCCGAGGATCCTGATGGTGGACGACGAGCTGTCGGTCCTGGAGGGCCTGTCGGCACTGCTGGGGCGGCGGTTCCAGTGCACCATCGCGGTGGGCGGCCGTGCGGGCCTGGACGTGCTCGCCGACGACCCGGGGTTCTCGGTGATCGTGAGCGACATGAACATGCCGGGGATGACCGGGGCGGAGTTCCTGGGTCAGGCCCGCGCGACGGCCCCCGAGGCCGTGCGCCTGCTGCTGACCGGCTCCAACGACCTGGAGGACGCGGTCGCGGCGGTGAACCAGGGCCAGATCTTCCGGTTCCTCACCAAGCCCTGCCCGTCGGAGGTGCTCATCGCCGCGGTGGACGCCGCCGTGGAGCAGCACGACCTGCAGGTGACCGCGCGCAAGCGCGCCCAGGAGACCCTGAACGCCAGCATCCGCGCGCTGGCCCGCGCGATCGACGCGAAGGACCCCTCCACCAGGATGCACAGCGAGCGCGTGGCGCACCTGGCCACCCGCATCGCGGAGGCCATGGGCTGGCCCGCCGACCGCGTCGAGCAGCTCCGGGAGGCCGGGCTGGTGCACGACGTGGGCAAGATCGGCGTGCCGGACGCGGTGCTGCTGAAGCCCGGGCGCCTCACCGACGAGGAGTTCGAGATCGTCAAGCAGCACGCCGCCCTGGGCGCGGAGATCGTGAGCGAGGTGCTCTCGCCCGAGCTGGTCGCCTGGGTGCGCCACCACCACGAGCGATATGACGGCGGCGGCTACCCCGACCGCATCGCGGGGGACGACATCCCCGACGGCGCGCGCATCCTGTGCGTCGCGGACTCGGTGGACGTGATGACCAGCCGCCGGCCGTACTGCGAGCCGCGCACCTGGGAGGACGCGATGGACGAGTGCCGTCGCGTCGCCGGCACGCACTTCGATCCCCGCGTCGTCGAGGCGATCACCGCCCTCTGACGGCCATTCCGAACCACAAGGAGACCGAACCGGTGTCTGACCCCTCCGGGAAGGTGACGCTGTCGCTGGGCGACGTCGCCGCCGAGATCTACGCCTCGCTGGACCCCGCGACGACCATCGCGGCCATCACCCGCGCGGCCATCGGGGCCCTGGGAGCCGACCGCGCGACGACCTACGTCACCGACGAGGCCGGGCTGATCACCGAGGTGCACACCACCGAGGACGACCCACGGGTCCGCAGCTTCATCGACCGCTCCGTGGGGCGCCCGATGGAGGAGATGCCGGTGTGGGCGGCCCTCGGCGCGCAGCGCGACCCGGTGATGCTGGTGGAGGACGTGGCGACCACGCTGGGGCAGGAGTTCGCCGACCACATCCGGGTCACCTCGTTCGCCGGCGTGCGGCTGGAGCGGCAGGACGGCGCGGAGTTCCTGGGCGGGATCTTCTGCAGCTTCCGCGCGTCGCACGAGTTCACCGAGGACGAGCGCGGTGCGGTGCGCACCCTCGGGGCGCTGGCCTCGCTGGCGCTCTCAAACGCCCGCCTGTTCCAGCGCACGGACCGCGACATGCAGGAGGCCCGGGCGTTCGCCGAGGCCCAGCGTGCCTTCCGGCTGCTGGCCGAGAACTCCAGCGACGTCATCAGCCGCTCCGATGCCAACGGCGTGATCGGCTACATCTCGCCGGCGAGCCTGCGGGTGCTGGAGATCTCCCCCGGCGACGCGATCGGCCGGAGCCTGCCCGCCCTGCTGGGCCTGGACTCGGTCGCGGAGCTCACCACCGGCGAGACCGTGATCTCACGCCTGCCGCGCGACGACGCCGAGATGTGGGTGGAGACCTCCGCCCACCGGGTCGGCGACCCGCTCTCCGGAGATCCGGTGGAGATCCACGCGTCCACGCGGGACGTGACCTCCCGGCAGCGCGCGCGGGAGCAGCTGCGCTCGGTGGCCGCCGAGCAGGCCGCCCTGCGGCGCGTCACCTCCTGCGCCGCCGAGGGGGCGGGCGAATCGGAGACCTGGGAGGCGTTCACGCGCGAGCTGGGCACGCTGGTGGACGCCACCGGCACCTGGGTGCTGCGGGCCGACGGCGACCAGGCCGAGGTGGTGGCCGCGTGGAGCGCCGGCACCGGCGGCCCGCAGGAGGGGCAGGTCCTCCCGCCGAGGAGCTGGGGCCGATCGGCGCGGCCATCGCCAGCAGCTCGCCCGCGGACGGGCGGTTCCTCATGGACGGGTCGCCCCTGTGCGGCCCGACCGGGTGCTTCTCGGTGATGCCGGTGCTGTCCGAGGGCGTGCTGTGGGGCGTGGTCGGGATGACCGACGGCACCCGGGTGACCAACGTGCGCAACCGCGGCCACCTGCGGGCGTTCACCGAGGTCGCCGGCGCGATGCTCACCACGTTCCTCGCCCGCGCCGAGCGCGACGAGATGGAGGGCGAGCTGCGGCACTCCCAGAAGCTGGAGGCCGTGGGCCAGCTGGCGGCGGGCATCGCCCACGAGATCAACACCCCGATCCAGTTCGTGGGCGACAGCGTGGAGTTCCTGCGGGACGCCTTCGACGACATGCGCGGCCTGCTGGAGCAGTACCGGGCGCTGGCGGAGACCGCCGCCACCGGAGGGGCCGCGGAGCTCACCGAGAAGCTGGCGGAGGCCGACGACGAGGCCGACCTGGAGTACCTGCTGGAGCAGGTGCCGAAGGCCATCGAGCGGACGCTCGACGGCGCCGGGCGCGTCGCCGAGATCGTGCGGGCCATGAAGGAGTTCGCGCACCCGCGGCGCGACTCGCAGGCGCCCGCCGACCTGAACCGCGCCATCCAGAGCACCGCCACCGTCGCCCGCAACGAGCTGAAGTACGTGGCCGACGTGGCGTTCGACCTGGCCGACCTGCCGCCGGTGGTCTGCCACCTGGGCGACGTGAACCAGGTGGTGCTGAACCTGATGGTGAACGCCGCCCACGCGATCGCCGACCGCACCGCGGCCGGCGGGCCCGACCGCGGGCTCATCACCGTCTCCACCGCGCTGTCCGACGACGCGGCGTGGGTCACGATCTCCATCGCCGACACCGGCGGGGGCATCCCCGACGAGGTCCGGGAGCGGATCTTCGAGCCCTTCTTCACCACGAAGGAGGTCGGGAAGGGCACCGGGCAGGGCCTGGCGATCGCCGCTCGCGTGTGTGAGGCCCACGGCGGGTCGCTCACGTTCGACACCACCCTCGGCGAGGGGACGACCTTCCACCTCCGGCTGCCCGTGGACGGCACCGGCGAGCCCCTGGAGCTGCCGGCATGATCGGGATCCTGTTCGTCGACGACGAGCCCATGGTGCTGGAGGGGCTCGCCAACGCCCTGCGCAAGCACCGCAAGGAATGGCGGATGACCTTCGCCGTGGGTGGCGCGGAGGCGCTCGCCCGCCTGGAGGAGCAGCACTTCGACGTGGTCGTGGCCGACATGCGCATGCCCGGCATGAGCGGCGAGCAGCTGCTGGAGCGGGTGCGCGCCCGCTGGCCGGAGACGGCCCGCATCGTGCTGTCCGGCCAGACCGACGAGGACGTCGCCCGGCGCCTGGTGCACCTGGCCCACCAGTTCCTGGCCAAGCCGTCCGACGCCGAGACGATCCACCGGGTGGTCTCGCGCACCCACAACCTGCAGCTGCTGCTGCAGGACGACGCGCTGCGCCAGCTGGTGGGCCGCATGGGCCAGCTGCCGTCGCTGCCGGAGCTGTTCACGAAGGTGCGCGACCTGCTGGACGACCCGGAGCACAGCATCGGCGACCTGGGCGACCTCATCGGCCAGGACCCGGCGCTCGCCACCAAGGTCGTGCAGATCGTCAACAGCGCGTTCTTCGGGATGGCCACCAAGGTCACCAACATCGGGAAGGCCGTGAACTACCTGGGCGGCCGCACCGTGCGCGACGTGGTGCTGGGCGTGGAGGTGTTCCACAACGTCCCGGACATCGCCAAGGCCACCGGGATCGACGCGACCGAGCTCCAGCGCAACTCGCTGCGGTGCGCCGAGCTGACCGCCGCGATCGCCGGGGAGATGGACCCGGAGGCCCGCGACGACGGGTACCTGGCGGGCCTGCTGGTGAACGTGGGGCTGCTGGTGCTCGCCTCGCGGCTGCCGGAGGTGCTGGCGCCCATGGTGACCGCCGCCCGGGAGTCCGGGCGGCCGCTGCACGAGGTCGAGCGGGAGTTCCAGCGGCAGACCCACGCCGAGATCGGCGCCTACCTGCTGGGCCTCTGGGGGCTGCCGATGGCGGTCGTCGAGGCCGTCGCCGACCAGCACACGCCGGGCCGGCTCACGCCCGAGTCGTTCGGCCTGGCCGGCGCGCTCCACGTGGCGGAGGGGCTCCTGCTGGACGAGGCGCTGCTGGACCGCGCCTACCTGGCGCGCGTGGGCGTGGAGGACCGCCTCGACGCCTGGCGGGAGCACGCGCAGCGGACGATCGAGACGGTGGCCGCATGAGCCGCGACGGGCTCGTCCAGGTGCTGCTGGTCGACGACGAGCAGCACGTCCTGGACGGGCTCGTCCTGCACCTGCGCAAGCGGTTCGCCCCCACCACCATGACCTCCCCGGAGGAGGCGGTGGCGCTGCTGGAGGCCGACCCGGCGCGGTTCGGCGTGGTGGTCTCCGACATGCGGATGCCGGGGATGGACGGCGCGACCTTCCTGGCCCACGCCCACCGCGTGGCGCCCGACGCCACGCGCCTGCTGCTGACCGGCCACGCCGAGATGGACGCCGCGATCGCGGCCGTCAACGAGGGGCAGATCTTCCGGTTCATGACCAAGCCCTGCCCGGCGACCGTGCTCATCCCGGCGCTGGAGGCGGCGGTGCAGCAGCACCGCCTGGTGACCGCCCAGAAGGTGCTCTTGCGCGAGACGTTCGCCGGCAGCATCGCGGTGCTCACCAGCCTGCTGGAGCTCGCCCAGCCGCGGGCGTTCAGCAAGGCCGGCCGGGTGAGCCGCCGCGTGGGGGAGCTGGCGCGCTGGACCGGCCGCGACGCGTGGCAGGTGGAGATCGCCGCCCAGCTCTCGCAGATCGCCGCGGTGATGCTCCCGCCCGACCTGCTCGACCGGATGGAGTCCGACGAGCCGCTGCAGGCGGAGGACCAGGAGGCCATCCGCCGGCTGCCCGCCCTCACCGCCGACCTGCTGGCGCGCATTCCGCGCCTGGAGGGGGTGGTGCGCATCCTGCGGGCCGTCGGCGGCTCGGAGGCCGACACGCCGTGGGAGAGCCGCGCCCTGGCGGTGCTGCTGGAGGTGGACGCCCTGGAGCAGCGCGGCACCAAGCCCGCCGAGGCGGTGCGCATCGTGCGCGCCCGCCGTCCCCAGGACCGTGAGGTGATCGACCAGGTCGTCGCGATGCTGGACGACCACGCCAGGACCCATGCGGTGGGCGAGGTGGAGCCCGGGGCGCTGCTGGCCGGAATGGTGCTGGCGGCCGACGTGCGCGATCCCGCCGGCACGCTGTTGTTCGCCCGCGGCTTCGAGGTGACCTCCGGCCTGGTGGACCAGATCCGCGAGACCCTCGCGCGGGCGGCGGTCACCGGGAAGGTGGCGGTGGAGATCCCCGCGGCGGCCCTGCGCGCGGCGTAGCGCGCCGCCGCGGCGGTGGTGCAGAATGCCGCCATGCCCGATGTCTTCCTGACCGCCGCCACGAGGCCGAGGTGGAGGCCGCGTTCCGCGCCCTGCTGGAGCCCACGCACGCCGAGGACGGCTGCCTGCGCTACGCCCTGCACCGCGTGGTCGACCGGCCCGGCCAGCTGCTGTTCGTCGAGCGCTGGAGCTCGCGCGAGGCCCTCGACGCGCACCTGGCGACCGACCACCTGGTGCACGTGGGACGGGTCACCGAGGGCCTGCTCGCCGAACCGGTGGAGCTCACGTTCCTGGAGCCGCTGCCCGGCGGCGACCCGGATCTCGGCGCTATCTGAGGCCCTCCCCGGCGCTGAGGTCCACCAGGCGGGCCGTGTCCGGGCCGCCCTCCAGGAACGGCGTGAGGAACCGCCCGGCGACCTTGCCCGGCGGCCACCACAGCTCCGCGGTGATGGCGCCGACGCCGGCGCTCTCGTCGCGTCCACCGGCCAGGTCGGTGCGCAGGAAGCGGTCGCCCCGCCCGGTCCACAGCACCGCCCGCAGCGTCGGCGGCGCGGGCGGCGGCGCGACGTGCGCGCCCAGCTCCACGGCGATGAGGGCGGCCACCGCGTCGGCCTGCTGGCACGCCAGCCCGGCCTGCTTGACCGGGAACGGGCCGGCGTCGCCGGCGACGTAGACCCCGGGGCTCCCCACCACCCGCCCGTCGTGGTCGGCGGCCACGAACCCCAGTTGGGTGTGGGGCAGCCCCGCCACCCGCGGGCCCCGCAGCACCGGCAGGCAGATCACCAGGTCGGCCGGCACGCGGCCGTCCGGCACCACGCGCAGCGCACCGTCCTCCCAGCCGCGGATGACCGCGCCGGTGCGGACCTCCACCCCCGCCTCGCCCAGCTCCGCCGTCACGGCCTCGGCGGCCTCGTGCCCGAACACCCCCAGGGCCTCGTCCTCGGCGGTCACCACCGTCAGCTCCACCGACTCGCGCACGCCGTTGCGCCGCAGCCACAGCGAGGACAGCAGGGCCAGCTCGTACGCGGGGACCGCCCACCCGGGGCCCGGCGGCACGGCGAAGACCACCCGCAGCCGCTCCCCGTCCATCGCCCGCGAGACGATCGTGCGCAGCAGGTCCCCCAGCGCGCCCTCGTCGCGCGGGCCGCGGAACAGCACCCCCGGAGCGTCCAGCCACCGCTCGGCCCGGGCGCCCACGGCCACCACCAGGTGGTCGTACCGCAGCTCGTCGCCGGTGGCGGTGAGCATGCAGTGTAGGTCCGGCCGGACCTCCGCCAGGGTCCCGGTCACCAGGTCGGCGCCGGCGAGGGCCGCCAGGTCGCGCAGCGGAAGACGGTCCCCCGTGACCGCCGCGAACGGGGAGCGGGTGGCCGCCGGCGCGAACGTGAACTCCGGGTCCGGCGCCACCAGGCGCACCCGGGCGCGCTCGCCCGCCATCGCGCGGACGGCCAGGGCCGCCTCCACCGCGGCGAAGCCGCCGCCGGCGATGAGCACCGTGACCGGGCCGTCGCTCACTGCTCGTAGCCCTCCACCACGTCCAGCGGCCGCGCGGCGGCCTCGTCCGGGTCGAGCCCGGCCTCCGCGTAGGCGCGGCGCTGGCGCAGCAGGTCCCACGCCTGGTCCAGCGCGGTGGTCACGGCCGCCAGCCGGCGGTGCTCGTCCCCGGTGAGGCCGTCACCGCCGCCGCCGTGGTCCAGCAGGCGGTGCTCCTCGGCGACCAGCGCCTCGATGAGGTCCTGCAGCTGACGGTCGTCCATCCTCGGCGCGCCCCCGCTCACGTGTGTGCTCGTCCTCCGAGCGTAGCCGCGCCCGGCGGGATTTCCGCGGGCGGCGGCCGCCGCCCGGCGAGCGGCGGGCCGTCCACGGGACAGTGCGTCCGCGCGACCGCCGCCGGGCGGGGCCCACCCGAGATCGCGAGGGCCGAGACCACCGCGCCGCCGGCGCAGAGCAGCGCGCAGATCAGGACACCGGTGCGGAAGCCCTCCCCGAGCGCGGCGGGGTCGGCCAGATCGCCGCCACCGAGGCCGGCCGCGATCGGCAGCACGGCCACCGCCAGCAGTGACGCGATCCGGGCGACGTCGTTGTTGATCGCCGACGCCACCCCGGCGCGCGGGCCGGCCGCGGACATCACCGTGGCGGTCAGGGGCGCGACCACCAGCGACAGCCCGAGCGCGAGGACGAGCACCGCGGGCAGGACGTCGGCCGCGTACCGGGCGTCGCCGTCGATGCGCACCATGAGCCACATGCCGGCCGCGGCCAGCGCCGAACCGGCCGTCATCGGCAGGCGGGGTCCGATCCGCTGCGCGATGCGGCCCACGCGGGCGGACAGCACCAGCATCACCGCGGTGAGCGGCAGGAGCGCCATCCCCGTGCCAAGGGCCGAGTACCCGAGCACCACCTGCAGCTGGACGGGCAGCAGGAAGAGCCCGCCGCCGAGCGCCGCGTACACCAGCAGGGTCACCGCGTTCGCCGCGCTGAACCGCCGGTCGCGGAACAGCCCGAGCGGGAGCATGGGGTTCCGCACGCGGGCCTGCGTGACCAGGAACGCGGCGAGGGCCAGCGTCCCGGCCGCCAGCGACCCGAGCACCAGGCGGTCGGTCCATCCGGAACCGGTGGCGCGGGTGAGGCCCAGCACGACCCCGGCCAGCCCGGAGGCCGCGAGTGCGGCACCCGCCAGGTCCAGCCCTCCCTCCGCCGAGGCATCGCGGGTCTCCGGCACGTGCCGCACCGAGGTCCACACCACCACGATGGCGAGGGGCACGTTGATGAGGAAGATGGCCCGCCACGACACGGCGTCGATGAGCCATCCCCCGGCGAACGGCCCCAGCGCGGCCGCGGCGCCGCCCAGCCCCGACCACGCCCCGATGGCGGCGCCGCGGTCGTCGGGATGGAACACCGCCTCCAGGATCGCGAGGCTCCCGGGGGTGAGCAGCGCGGCGCCGACACCCTGGAGCGCCCGCGCGGCGATGAGCACCTCGGCCGTCGGCGCCGCGGCACACGCCACGGAGGCCACCGTGAACCACAGGACGCCGGCCACGAAGACCCTGCGGCGGCCGGCGCGGTCGCCCAGCGCGCCGCCCAGCAGCAGCAGCCCGGCGAGGGTGAGCGTGTAGGCGTTCACGGTCCACTGCAGGGCCTCGACGCCCGCGCCGAGGTCCCGGCCGATGTGCGGCAGGGCGATGTTGACCACGGTGCCGTCCAGGAACGCCATGCCGGAGCCGAGCACCGTGGCCAGCAGCACCCGCCGTCCGGCGGGGGTACCCAGGCGCACCGCTCCCGGGGGCAGCTCGGCGGCGCGGGCGGTGCGGGGGATCCGTCGCATCATCCCCGGGTACCCGCCGCCGGGGGACTGTAGCCTCGGGCCGTCCACGAACCCGCGCGGCGCACGAGCCCCGGCGGCCGGAAACCGGAGGTCCGCATGGCCCAGGAGTGCACGCACATCGAGAACGCGATCAGCTTCGTGACGCTTCCCCCGGGCCCGCTCCGGTGCGAGGAGTGCGTCAACAAGGGCATGAGCTGGGTCCACCTGCGGATGTGCACCAAGTGCGGCCACGTCGGCTGTTGCGACAGCTCACCGGGCCGGCACGCCACCAACCACTTCCGCTCCACCAACCACCCCATCATCAAGAGCGCCGAGCCGGGTGAGGAGTGGTACTGGTGCTTCGTCGACGAGGTGGCGTTCGCGATGAAGCAGGTCCAGTGACGCGGACCGCATGAGCCGCCGCCGCCTCCGCGCCGCCCCGAAGGTCCCGGAGACGCTGCTGGCGGGGTTCGCCCAGCTGCGCGAGGAGATGGGCGTGCCCGCGGCCTTCCCCGACGACGTCGTCGCCGAGGCGGAGGCCGCGGTGCGCGCGCCGGTGGACCCCGCCGGGCGCGAGGACCTGCGGGCGCTGGCGTTCGTGA
>LNFM01002551.1_pt1 | contig 38032 bp, 41 predicted proteins | sample 596031 | NCBI WGS metagenome assembly LNFM01 (sample SAMN04254537, study PRJNA301005) | activated carbon metagenome | isolation source: dual media filters at the Ann Arbor, Michigan drinking water treatment plant | place: USA: Ann Arbor | reverse complement strand
GACGAGCGCGCCGCCATACAGCGCCTTGATGCGATGGCCGGCACCGACCTTGGTGAGATAGCCCGCCAGCGCTGCGATCACCAGTATGGCTTCGAGCCCCTCGCGGAGCAGGATAACGACGGCTTGAACGAATGCTGACGACATGAAACGGGGACCTGTGTTTTGCCCGTTTTATCGCTCAAACGATTCAAGTAAAGCGGGCTTGCCCCACACAAGCGCGTCAAACCGATCGCGAAGCGAGAAAGCCATGTAAACCGGGCACTTCCAGCAGCCACCGCAGATTAGAATTGTTCAATTTCAGCCGGGTTGTCCGACCGGCACGGCCAGCTTCCGCTCATCCTGCCCGAGGCGGCGCGCGACTAGGCGTTCGGTCTGTAAAACCGCCAGCGTCAGCACCACGATCGCGACCGCTTGATGCATCAGCGCGAGATCGATCGGCACCTGTTGCAGCAGTGTGAGGATGCCGAGCACAGCCTGCAGGGTGATCGCCGCCACCAGCCACCAGGCGCCTCCGATCAAGGCGGCACCCGCCCGCGCGCGCACCGTGTCGACCGCATGCAAGATCGCAAGGGCCAGCAGCGCGTAGGCGGTCATGCGGTGCTCGAACTGAACCGTGAGCGTGTTGTCGAACAGGTTTCGCCACCACGGTTCCTCGAAGAACAGCCGCGCAGCCGATGGAATGAAGGCGCCGTCGATCTCCGGCCAGGTGTTGTAGACCCTGCCCGCGCGCAGGCCGGCGACCAGCGCGCCGAAATAGATCTGCAGAAACGTCAATCCCAACAGCGCGACGCCGGTGATCTTCAACCGCGGCGGCGCAGCGGCGTGCGGTCGCGCGGTCAAGCGCCGCAGCGTCCAGACGATGGCGGCGAAGATCACCAATGCCAGCATCAGGTGCGCTGCCAGCCGATACTGGGACACCTCGGTCCGCTGCGACAGGCCGGATGCGACCATCCACCAACCCACGGCGCCCTGCAGCGCGCCGAGGCCGAAGATCAGCCACAGCCGCCGCTTTAACTCACCGCTCAACACGCCGCGCCACAGGAAGTACAGGAACGGCAGCAGGTAGACCGCACCGATCACGCGCCCGAGCAAGCGGTGGCTCCATTCCCACCAGAAGATGGTCTTGAACTCGGAGAGGCTCATGCCGGCGTTGAGTTCGCGATATTGCGGGATGGTCTTGTAGCCCTCGAAGGCCTGCGCCCATTGCGCCTCGTTTAGCGGCGGCAGCGTGCCGGTGACGGGCTTCCACTCCACGATCGACAATCCGGACTCGGTCAGCCGCGTGGCGCCGCCGACCAGCACCATGACCGCAATCAGGGCGGCGACTACGATCAGCCACCATTTGACGGCGGAAGGTAGTGGGATCTCTCGGGCGGAACTGGCGGTCATTCACCGGTCTCGAAGCTGCCGGAAGGGCATGCTTGATTGAATTGGCGCGCCCCTTATAGTCCGCCCCTCCCCGCGCGCAACCCGCCACGAGCCCCATATATCCGTCATGACGATACGCACCCGTAAATTCTTCGGAACCATCGCGCTGCTGGTGCTGGTCGTGGTGTGGTCGCTGATGGGAATGACGATCGCTCAGACGCCATGGCTCGCCAGTTCCGGCCTGCTGCAGGCGATTTTCTACGTCGTGGCGGGCCTGGGCTGGGTGCTGCCCGCTATGCCGATCGTCAGCTGGATGTCGCGGCCGGACCGCCCGGTCTAGGGCCTGGCGCCTCTGGCCAGTTTCACCGGGGCAAACATCACGCCGGACAGTATCACGCGCATCAGGCGCAGCGAACTCTGCCGTCCGTCCCAGGCGACCCGCGGCAGCGCGTGCAGATCGGTGTACCCCCGGGTCTCGACGACGCCGGGGACCGCTGAAACTGCGCTCGCGAACCCGGCTTCCTGCGCCATCATGGCATGCTCGCGGCGCCAGGAGTTCGGATCACCAATGGGATAGGCGAAATGCCTGACCTCGCGGTGCAAGGCCGTCTGCATGACAGCCTTGCCCATCGCGATCTCGCGCTGCGCATCGACCGCGCGCAGGTTGGACAGAACCGGATAGTTCACCGTCGCGCTGCCGATCGCCACCAGCGGATCGGCAGCAAGTTTTACCAAATCCTCCCACTCTATCGCCATGTCGCGCGATAGCGCCGCAAGGTCGACGGAATAGCGCGTGCAGAGATCGTTGATCGCGAAGGTGAGGTCCTGCGGCGGCAGCGTGCGCATCCAGTTCGAGAGAAACTCGTAGGTCTGGTATTTGTCCGACGCCGTGCCCGTACCGAATCGCCGCTCCCTGCGATCGACCACCAGACTGATACGGTCTTCTTGCGAGATCAGGTCTTCCAGTGCGAGCCACCAGGCTTCGCCGAGCCCGTCCGGAAATGCGGTCGGCAGGTAGACCGTGAACGGCACGCCGTGCTTCGACAGCACCGGATAGGCCGATGCGATCACATCCTTGCAGCCGCCGTCGAAGGTCAGGCAGGCGAATCGATTGGGCTGCGGCAGCGTCACGGCGCGACGGCACGCCTCGTCCATCGATACCAGATCGAATCTCCAGCGCTTCAGCGCGCGGATCACCCGGTCGAGAAATTGCGGCGTGATCTCCCGCCACCGGTTGGGCTGGAACGGCTCGGTGCGGCGCGGCCGCACGCGCTCGAACCGCAAGATGACGCCGGCGCCGCCGGTCTGCCGCTGCTTCAGCCTGAAGTAACCGCTGAAATAAGCCAGCTCCATCCGCGCCCGCCGCAGGATCCCGATCTCCGACACCAACGTTTCGCCCCCAACTGCGGCCGCGCGATCCAGGCGCACCGGAATTACCATTACGCTTTGTTGACGTTTCCCTGCGAAGGTCGGCGAAAGCCACAATAGTAAACATTCATATAACACGGGCTCTGCGATGACCATGGCTGCCGCGATTGAAGACCGCACAGCGGATCCAAACGCATGGTCGAGCGCAAGCCGCATCAAGAGCGTCGATATCGTGCGCGACCTCGCATCTGCCGAGCCTGTCTGGCGCAGCCTGGAAGGTCCGCAGTCATCGTTCACGCCGTATCAGCGCTTCGATTTTCTCAAACCATGGCAGGCTAACGTCGGCGCGCGCGAGGGGCTTGCTCCCTTCATCGTGATCGCCTTCGACGCGAGCCGCCGTCCGCTGCTGCTGTTGCCGCTCGCCCTCCGGCACGCCTACGGCGCGCGCTGTGTCAGCTTCATGGGCGGCAAGCATTCGACCTTCAACATGGCGCTGTGGGACCATGATTTCGCCGCAAGTGCGACACCCGCCGATCTCGACGGACTTGTATCGGCGATATCGCAGCACTCCGAAGCCGACGTGCTCGCGTTGCACCAGCAACCGGTTCGCTGGCGCGACATGCCAAACCCGCTCGCGCAGTTGCCGCATCAACATTCAGCGAACGATTGCCCGTTGCTGACGATGGAGCCCGGCGCCGCGCCCACCGCTCTCATCAGCAACTCGTTCCGCCGCCGCCTCAAGGGCAAGGAGCGCAAGCTGCAGGCCCTGCCCGGCTATCGTTCTCACATTGCCTCGACGGAGGCGGACATCACCCGGCTGCTCGACTGGTTCTTCCGCGTCAAGCCGCTGCGCATGGCCGAACAAAAGCTGCCCAACGTGTTCGCCGATCCCGGCATCGAGGATTTCGTCCGCAGCGCCTGCACCACGAAACTCGCCGACGGCAGGCACGCCATCGATATTCACGCGCTGGAATGCGACGAGGAAGTCATCGCGATCTTTGCCGGCGTCGCCGACGGCTATCGCTTCTCGATGATGTTCAACACCTACACGATGTCGCCGCATTCGAAATACAGCCCCGGCCTGATCCTGATGCGCGACATCATCGATCACTACGCCGCGCAGAGCTACCGCGCGCTCGACCTCGGCATCGGATCGGACGATTACAAGCGGCTGTTCTGCAAGAGCGACGATCCGATCTTCGACAGCTTCATCGCGCTGAGCCAGCGCGGCAAGTTCGCGGCCAGCGTCATGTCCGGCCTCAACCGCACCAAGCGGCTGGTGAAGCACAATCCGGCGCTGTTAGAGATGGCGCAGAAGTTGCGCAGCGCGTTCAGCTGATAGAGATATATCGTCACGCCGCTACCACACGCCGGCCCGGTTCGACCGCATCGGAAGCCTGGCAGGGCTTCTCCAGTATCGTCACTTCCGAGAAGCCGACCTCGGTGAGCTGATCGCACATCAACGTGCGCGCCTCCGGCGACATCGAGACATCAGGCACCAGCACCGCACGCGCCTGCGACATCAGCAGGTCCGCCGGAAGATCGGAAGCCGAACCGGCATCCAGCAGCACATGGTCATAAACCCGTAGCAGCGCGTCGAGCGCGAGCACCAGTCGGGGTGATTGCAGTTGGACGCGATCGAAGCCCGGACGGCCGGCACTGACGAGATGGGCCCGCGACAACCGATCCCTGGTGATGATCTGCGTAAACGACGCTTCACCTTGCATCAGTTCGGCAAGCCCCGGCGCCACCGGATCGACGGACGCCGCTGATATCATCGGCGAGGCCGCCGAAAGATCGACCAATACGACCTTCGCCTGCCGCGCCATCAGCCGCGCCAACGTCAACGCGGTCCGCGTGATGCTGTCGCCCGATGCCGTACCGAGCACGGTCACCTTGCACGCCGCGGCGCCGGCGCCAATAAGATCATCCGCCAGTCGCTCGACCTCATCGGTCTCCGGCGCAATCTCCGTACCGAAAACATCCGCGGACGGTTCACGCAAGGCCAGCGCGGGAGCGTCGTCTGCCTCAACGACGGAAACGACTGGAAGCTCTGGCACAATCCCCGGCGCACGTACCGGCTCATGAACAAACGCCGAAACTTCCGCCGGAGGCGCGTAGACAGTCGCAGCCCGCGGCGCGGTCATGCGCAGCAGTTCGCCCGTCGCAATGGCGCCGCTGGTGAGCAGCAACGTCGCCAGCGTCGCGATCAGCACGATCGGCAGCTTCTTCGGATAGGCCGGGGTATTGGAAACGGTGGCGCGCGAAATGATGCGGCCATCGGCCGGCGCCGCCTCGATGTTCTCGCGGGTATTGGCTTCGCGATATTTGGCGAGATAGGATTCTAAGAGGTCGCGCTGCGCTTTCGCCTCGCGTTCGAATGCGCGAAGTTGCACATCCTGGCCGTTGGTCGAGGATGCCTGCTTCTTCAGCTGATCGAGGCTGGCGACCAGGCCCTCGAGCCTTCCAGCGGCGATGCGCGCGTCATTTTCCAGCGAACGGGATACCTTCCCCGCCTCCTCGCGCAACTGGCGATCGAGATCGGCAAGCTGGGCCTTGAGTTCCTTGATGCGGGGATGGCCATCGAGCAGCGTCGAGGACTGCTCGGCAAGTTGTGCGCGCAACGTCACCCGCTGCTCGGACAGGCGGCGGACCAGTTCGGAGTTGAGCACTTCGGAAGCCTCGATGGGCTTGCCGCTCTGGAGCATGTCCTTGATCAGGCGCGCCTTCGATTCGGCATCCGATTTCAGCGCGCGGGCATTGTTCAGCTGCGTGTTGATCTCGCCCATCTGCTGGTTCGACAGCGTGGTGTTGTTGGTGCCGACGAAAAGGCTCGACTTGGAGCGAAAATCCTCGACGCGCGATTCGGCCTCCGCGACCTTCTTGCGCAGGCTTTCAATTTCGCCCGCCAGCCACTGGCTTGCGGATTTCGCCTGCTGCTGCCGCGCGTCCTGCTGCAGTACCAGATAGCCTTCCGCGATCGAATTGGCGACGCGCGCAGCGAGTTCTGGATCGCGCGACTGGAATTCGACGACGATGACGCGGGACTTGTCGACGGCGTAGGCCGTGAAGCGCTCGTAATAGGCCTCCAGCACGCGCTCTTCCGGCGTCAGCGAGAATGGGTCGCGGCCGATGCCGAACAAAGCCAGCAGCGACTTCAGCGGCGAGAAACCTCGCAGCACCGGATCGAACTCCGGGAGTTCGGCAAGCTTGTTCTTCTTGATGATCTCGCGGGCCAGATCGCGCGACTGCAACAGCTGCACCTGGCTCGTCACGGCTTCGGCATCGAGCGGGTTGCGCTCCTCGTTGCGCTCGCCGTTCGGCCGCAGGAAAACGCTTTCCCGCCCGTCGATCAGGATGCGCGCTTCCGATTTGAACCGGGGGGTGACCATGTTGACCGCGACGAGCGACAGCACGAGGGCCAACAGGGTTGGAAGAATGATCCAGCCGCGCTTGCGCAGCAGCGCCTGGCCGAGCGCGTGCAGATCCAGATCGCCGGTCGCCGATGGCATCGAGACCGGGGGCGCGGGCGCCGCGACCGTTTGCACTACCGTCTCGTCGTTGCCTGCACGCCAGAACGCCAAACGCATCGCACACTCCCGCGGACGCACCCGCGCCACTGCGGTCGATTACACTCCATTATGGTTGCCGCTGGGTTAATTCGCGCGGTTTGCCGCAGCCGGAATGGCGCCCCGCGACAGCGCGATCATTTTTTGTTAACCATGAAAGCCCTTAATCGGTCGACTGATTTTACAGGATTCCATCGATGCGACGCGTGACCATTTCATACCCACCCATGGTTGTCGCACCTGCGATTGCAGGCGGCATGGGCGCCCGTCGCAACCGCCGGTTCTGATCATGTCCGCAGTCGATAGCCGGCCGCTTCGTATCCTGCACGCGACGCGCGCGCCCGTGGGCGGCATCTTTCGCCATATCCTCGATCTCGCCAACGGGCAGGCCGACCGTGGCCACCATGTCGGCATCATCGCCGACAGCCTGACCGGCGGCGAACGCGCCGAGCAGGCGCTGGCGGAGATCGCGCCTCGCCTCAAGCTCGGCGTTCATCGACTGGCCATTCGCCGTGAACCGCACCCGGCGGATTTTCAGGTGTGGGCGCGCTTTCAGCGCTTCATCCGGCAATTGGAGCCCGACGTGCTGCATGGCCACGGCGCCAAGGCCGGCGCCTTCATGCGTCTCAAGACAGCGTCCAGGGACAAGATCAGGGTCTACACCCCGCATGGCGGTTCGCTGCACTATCCGCTGAGCACGCTCAAGGGCAACGTCTACGCCCGCATCGAGCGCGCGCTGATGAACGATACGGACCTCTTCCTGTTCGAAAGCGCGTTCGCGCGCGACACCTATCAGCGCACCATCGGCACGCCAAAGGGGCTGGTGCGCTGCGTGTTCAACGGCGTCACCGCCGGCGAATTCGATCCGGTCGTAAAGGCCGAGGATGCGACCGAGCTGATGTATGTCGGCGAGTTCCGCCACATCAAGGGCGCCGACCTCCTGGTCGATGCGGTGGCGCGGCTGCGTGCCGACGGCCGGCCGGTGAAGCTGACGCTTGCGGGCGATGGCGAGGAAACCGCAAGCATCAAGGCCCAGGTCGAACGGCTCGGTCTCGGCGAGGCCGTGCGCTTCATCGGCCACGTCAAGGCACGCCAGGGCTTCTCCAAGGGCTCGCTGCTCGTGGTCCCCTCCCGTGGCGATTCGATGCCCTATGTCGTGATCGAGGCCGCTGCCGCCGGCATTGCCATGATCGCCGCCAATGTCGGCGGCATCCCCGAGATTTTCGGCCCCTTCCCTGACGCCCTGTTCGCTCCCGGCAATCCCGCCGCCATGGCTGACGCCATCGCGCGCGCGCTGGATGACCCCGCCGCGACGCAGGAACGGGCCAAGTCGCTGCGCGAGCGAATCTTCATGCACTTCTCCCAGAAAGCCATGGTCGAAGGCGTCCTCGCCGGCTACCGCGACGCGTTTGCCAATCGTTAACCGTCCTTTACCAACGTAACTGTTTCTTCCGATTTGTCTCGTAAGCCCGTGGTGTCGGGAAATCCGCACCTGCAAGCGCACACGCACGCTTGCTCAAGAACGGATTTGGACAAAACGGACTTGGTCAAGTGGAACAGATTAACGCTCGCTCGATGATCAGTGCCGCGGCAACGGCCGCGGTCAACGCCACCATTGACCGGCCGCCGACCGAACGGCGGCGCAGGCTGTCGCCGGCCGCCCTTGCCGTCACCAACCGGAAAGTCGGTCGCGCCTATTCGCCGATCGTGATCACGGGCGCGGTTCGCCTCGTCGATTTCGTGATGCTGAGCGCCATCGGCATCTCGCTCTATTTCGCCTATGTCGTCCGCCTCGGCAGCTTCAGCTGGGAGTATATCGCGGCGATCTTCGCCATGACGGCATCGGCCGTGCTCTGCTTCCAGGCTGCCGACATCTATGACGTCCAGGTATTCCGCGGCCAGCTTCGCCAGATGTCGCGGATGGTTTCATCCTGGGCGTTTGTGTTCCTGCTGTTCATCGGCGCATCCTTCGTCGTCAAGCGCGGTGGCGATATTTCGCGCCTCTGGCTCACGGCCTTCTTTTTCACCGGTCTTGCAGCGCTGGTGACCGAACGCATATTCCTGCGATCCCTCGTCCGCCGCTGGGCCCGGCAGGGCCGGCTCGACCGCCGCACCATCGTCGTCGGCGCGGACGAGAGCGGCGAACAGCTCGTTCAGGCGCTCAAGGCCCAGGATGATTCAGATATCGAGATACTCGGCGTGTTCGACGACCGTAACGACGACCGCGCCATGGATACCTGTGCCGGCAGTCCGAAACTCGGCAAGGTCGACGACATCGTCGAATTCGCCCGCCGTACCCGCGTCGATCTGGTGCTGTTCGCGCTGCCGATCTCGGCCGAGACGCGCATTCTCGAGATGCTGAAGAAGCTGTGGGTGCTGCCGGTGGATATCCGGCTTTCCGCCCATACCAACAAGCTGCGCTTCCGTCCCCGTTCCTATTCCTATCTTGGCGAAGTGCCGACGCTCGACGTGTTCGAGGCGCCGATCACCGACTGGGACCTGGTGATGAAGTGGCTGTTCGACCACGTCGTGGGCTTTGCGATCCTCGTGCTGGCGCTGCCGGTGATGGGTCTGGTCGCGCTCGCGGTCAAGCTCGACAGCCCCGGCCCGGTGCTGTTCCGGCAGAAGCGGTTCGGCTTCAACAACGAGCGTATCGACGTCTTCAAGTTCCGTTCGATGTATCACGAACATGCCGATCCGCTCGCCACCAAGGTCGTGACCAAGGGCGATCCCCGCGTCACCCGCGTCGGCCGCTTCATCCGCAAGACCAGCCTCGACGAATTGCCGCAGCTCTTCAACGTCGTGTTCAAGAGCAACCTCTCTTTGGTCGGTCCGCGTCCGCACGCCGTGCAGGGCAAGCTGCAGAGCCGGCTGTTCGACGAAGCCGTCGACGGCTATTTCGCGCGCCACCGCGTCAAGCCGGGCATCACCGGCTGGGCGCAGATCAACGGCTGGCGCGGCGAAGTCGACACCGACGAGAAGATCCAGAAGCGCGTCGAATTCGATCTCTATTACATCGAGAACTGGTCGGTGATGTTCGACCTCGGCATCCTGCTCAAGACGCCGCTGGCGTTGATGACCAGGAACGAGAACGCCTATTGAGTTGAAGGGATACCGGGCGTCATTGCGAGCGCAGCGAAGCAATCCATGACGCAGCGCTGAGAAAGATGGATTGCTTCGCTGCGCTCGCAATGACGAGAATGGCAGCTCCGTTGTACTGTTGAGTTGCGTGAGTATGTAATGGCCTATGCGGCGACAGCCGGAAACTCTCTCGTGCCGGCGACGTCCGCGCCAGGCGTGCTCGCCTTGCAGCGCGCGATGGTGTGGCTGGCCGGCGCGTCCATCGCGATCGTCTTCGTCGAGCCCAGCCCCTATGAACTGACAACGCTTGCGGCCACGCTGATCTTTTTCGCGACCGGCATGCGGATGCGGCTGGCGTTCATGCCGCTGCTGTTGCTGCTGTTCCTGGTCAATCTCGGCTACAGCATCAGCGCGGTCGCGGTGTTCGACCGGCCCAACGTGCCAAACTGGGTCGCGACCTCATGGTACATGGCGGTCACGGTCATCTTCTTCGCGATGGTGATCTCGGAGGACACCGCGGCGCGGCTCGACATGCTCCGGCGCGGCCTCATCGTCGGCGCGCTGATCGCATCGATCGCGGGAATCGCGGGCTATTTCAACCTGATCCCCGGCGGGCGAGACCTGCTGACGCTGTACGACCGCGCCCGCGGCACCTACAAGGATCCGAACGTGTACGCCGCGTTTCTGATCCTGCCGGCGCTGTTCACGCTGCAAAGCGTCGTCTCGGACAGGCCGGGCAAAGCGTTCCGCAACGCAATCGCGTTCGGCATCATCTCGCTGGCTATCCTGCTGGCATTCTCACGCGCGGCGTGGGGCATGCTGATCCTCACCTCCGGCGCGATGCTGGCGCTGATGGTGCTGACCAGCCGCTCGCAGTCGCAGCGCTCCCGCATCATCGTGATCGCGCTCGTTACCATGGTGCTGGCGGCGGCGCTGGTCGCGGTGCTGCTGTCTTTCGATACCGTCTCGCAACTGTTCAAGCAGCGCGCCAGTTTCGACCAGAGCTATGACGAGGGCCGTTTCGGCCGCTTCGGCCGGCACATCCTCGGCGCCGAGATGGCGCTCGGGCTCCCGCTCGGCATCGGGCCGCTGCAGTTCAACCGTTACTTTCCGGAAGACACCCACAACTCGTTCCTGAACGCGTTCATGTCAGGCGGCTGGCTGTCCGGGGTCTGCTATCCCGCGCTGATCTTCGTCACCGTCCTGACGGGGTTCCGTTATGTGTTTGTCCGTGTGCCGTGGCAGTGGACTTACCTGGCGATCTTTTCGGCGTTTCTCGGCACGGTGGGTGAAGGGTTCATCATCGACACCGACCATTGGCGGCACTTCTGGCTGATGCTGGGCGTGATGTGGGGCATGTTCGTCGCCGCCGAACGCTGGAAGAGAACCACCTAGAAATCCTTGCGGCGAGCGTGGTCTACTTCTCCACGCCAAACGTCAGGCCGGCATGATCGACGAGACGCTTGATCACCTTATGCTGCATCGCTGCTCCAGGCGTCCAGATTCCTGCCGGAACATCCGGCGCATCGCGCAGCAGACAGATCGCGCATTCCGAGATCATCTTCGAAGTCGAGCCATAGCCGGGATCGCGGTCGCCCTTCACCGATGCACGAACCTGGCGGCCGTCGGGAGCGATGGCGACATAGAGCAGATCGTAGCCCCCATTCTCGCGCTCCTCCTTCGACGGCCCCTCGCCCGGCTTGGGCGCATTGGGGCCGGTCTTTTCGGTGTTGGCGGCCATCACGAGCCTGGCGTTGGCCTCGCCCTTCTCGCCGGGGCCCGTCAGGACCATTTCGTCGTAGACGAACTCCTGGCCGTACGGAAAACCCATCAGCATGTTCGAGCGGTGGACGTTGCGGGTATTGATGAGCGCCATCATGAAAGGCGCGCTCCAGGACTGCAGGTCTTCCTCATAGGCCGGCCTGCTGCCCGGCGGCTGCTTCGGTCCCTTGAATCCTGGCGTCAGCGCAAACGGATCCTTGAGCATCGCAACGAGGCTGAGATCCTTGGCAACCGCCTCAAAGGTCGCCTTGGCGCTCGCGGCGGTACCGCCCGACAGGGTGCCACGCATGTCGCGGACGCGTCCCTTGACGCGGGAAGCCGGCGCGCCGAATACGCGCCTGGCTTCCTCCTGCGCATAGAACGCACCGAGTTCGAACGGCACCGAGTCGAACCCGCACGAAAACACGATGCGTGCGCCACTCGCTTTCGCCGCGCCCTCATGCTTGTCGATCATTTGGCGCATCCACAGCGGCTCGCCGCAGAGATCGAAATAGTCGACGCCAGACGCGACGCACTCCGCAATCAGATCGTTGCCGTAAAACTGATACGGGCCAACGGTCGAGATCACCGACTTCGTCTGCGCCACCATCGCCTTCAGCGACGCAGGATCGCTGGCGTCGGCGACGATCAGCGGCGTGTCCGCAGGCGCGCCGACGGCATCGCGGACCGAGGCGAGCTTGTCCTTGCTGCGCCCGGCCATCGCCCATTTCAGATTGGCGTCGCCCTTGTAGTGAGCGGCAAGATACTCGGCGACGAGCTGGCCCGTAAAACCGGTGGCGCCATAGACGATGATGTCGAACTTCGACGAGGACATATTCGATTTCCTTTAGGACTCGTCATTGCGGCCCGGAGGCTCGCAATGTCGCCTTCCTCCAACTTTCGCAAGGCTATTTCTTCGCGTAGGACACGCCCATACCCGCGCGGACGTCGGCCTGTATACCGTAGGGCGCGATGGGGTAGCGCAGGCCATTCTTCGCCAGTTGCTTCATACCAACGATGGCCTTGGCGAGATGCGCCGGCTGCAGCGCCATCAGCATCTCCTCGTCCGGGACGCCGCCGTAACGCCGCTCGGCAAAGCACGGCAGCGACAGGCTCGGCTCGCCGGTCTTGAGCGCCCGCCCCCAGGAATCCGCGCATGCGGTTTCGCCGACCACGCCCCATTCGAACTTCTTGTACCCGGTATATTGCAGGCCGTTGATCAGGATGATCATCTGGCCGGGCGTCGCGTAGACGAGGCAGATGTCCGGCGGATCGAGCCTGCCGCTGGTGAGCGGGCTCACCGCCATCGCCCGGTACCGGCCGAACGGCACCACGTCGAGCGCTTCCTGACGCTTGCGCGCATCCTCCGCCGTGCCGTGCCAGACGCCGACATAATTTTCACCGGCGAGCCACTTCTCGTCCTGCGGCGCCAGTCCGATCACCGCGCGGCACTGCGCGCCGACCAGGTCTTCGCCGGTGATGCCCACGGTCCAGCCGAGCCGCGAGGCCATGCTGACGATCTGGTCGGTGGTATGCACGGCCGAGGGACGCCGAATTTTCGGAATCGCCGTCATCTCCTCGACGCGGGCGAACATCTTGATGCCGATCACCGTCGTCTTCAGCCGAAGCAGGCTGTTGAGGTCGGCGACCATGCCGGCCAGATCGAATGCTTCCGGCGGCGTCTGCTGTTGCATGGCGTAACCTCCCAATCGGCGCGCTGAACCGCGCCTGTTGTCTCGATTGTAGCCCGGCTGCTGATCCGCGGCTACTTCGCCGCCGGGCCTGGCAGCAACTCGTCGATCCTGCCGGTGGCCCGGTACGCAATGAGCCCTAGCCATTCGCGGATCGCCAGATCGGTGCGTCCCAAACCTTCGGCGGCGGCGTTGGAGAACGTCTTCAGATCGCCGCGTCCGCCGACACGCCAATCGACCGGATAGGGCTCGACCGCAAATCCCGCCTTCCGAAACAAACCGACCGAGCGCGGCATGTGGAAGGCTGACGTCACCAGCAACCATCGCTCGCCGTCCCTGGGCGCGACCAGCGCCTTCGAGAAATCGGCATTCTCCTTGGTGTTGCGCGACTGCCGTTCCATCGTCAGCCGTGATTTGTCGACGCCGAGACTTTCGAAGATTTCGCCGGCGAAATCGGCTTCCCTGGCGTCGTTGGAGACGAGGTTTGCGCTGCCGCCGGAAAACACCACGCGCGCATTGGGATATCGCTTCGCCAGCGCCGCGGCCGCAATGATACGGTCCGGCGCGCCCCGGACCACCGGCGTGCCGCGCGCCGCCGAAATATCCGGGTCGATCGATCCACCGAGCACGATGATGCCATCAGGCGCACCGCGTCTGGCATCCCATGGCGGAAAGCGCTGCTCCAGCGGATAGAGCAAGGCTGAACCCAGCGGCGACAGCCCGCATATCACGAGCAGCAGGACCGCCGCGATCACCAGCTTGCGGCCGAGCGAAGCGAAGCGCGTGAACATCAGAACGGCGCCGATAAAGCCGACACCGATCAAAAAATTTGTCGGCAACAGCAGGAAGCCGACCGTCTTGGACAGAGTAAAAAACAAGGGGAGCCCCGGAATTGACCGCCCCCGTCATACGCGGGCTTGACCGGTGTATCCATCCATCTTCGAAAATGCCTCGTTCGAAAATTGATGGATTGCCGGCTGGAGCCCGGCCATGATGCCGAACAGAACACAACAGCGCCCGCCAGAAAGCCTCCCCATGCCCCATCATCACCTGCATTCCAGCCCCGAAACTTGCCACTGGGGCTTTTTTGAAGCCAAGTTGAAGCCGGTCATGACCATCGCCAGCGGCGATGAAGTCACCATCGACACCGTGACCGGCGGCCCTGAGGTGGTGCCCGACCGGAGCAAGTTTCACGTGCCCGCGGAACTTGCAGCCATTCACGCCCAGAACGAGCGGATGGTGCCGGGCCATATTCTGACCGGCCCGATCGCTGTTACCGGTGCCGAGCCCGGCGATGTTCTGGAGGTCGACATCCTCGACGTCCAGCTCCGACAGGATTGGGGCTACAACCTGATCCGGCCGCTGGCCGGCACCCTGCCCGACGATTTCCACGAGCCGCGGCTGCTGAACATCCCGCTCGACCGTGCGCGGATGGTTGGCCGGTTGCCGTGGGGCCTCGATCTGCCGCTTAAGCCGTTCTTTGGCGTGATGGGCGTGGCACCGCCGCCAGCGTGGGGCCGCATCACCTCGCTGATTCCGCGCGCGATGGGCGGCAACCTAGACAACAAGGAACTCGGCGCCGGCGCAAAACTTTTCCTGCCGGTGTTCGTGCCGGGCGCGCTGTTCTCCTGCGGTGACGGCCACGGCGTGCAGGGCGACGGCGAAGTCTGCGTCACTGCGATCGAGACCGCGCTGCAGGGACGCTTCCGCCTGACGCTGCGCAAGGATTTGCGGCTGGATTATCCGCGCGCCGAAACGCCTGATCATTACATGACGATGGCGATGGACCCCGACCTCGACCAGTGCGTGGTGCGCGCACTGCGCGACATGATCGTGCTGCTCGGCGAGAAGCGCAACCTGTCGCGCGAGGACGCCTACACGCTGTGCAGCCTTGCCGCCGATTTGCGCGTGACCCAGACCGTCAACGGCTCCAAGGGCATTCACTGCATGATCGCAAAGACGGTCGTGCACGGATAGCGCGGCTTACAGCTCCGCGCGCAGCGCGAGCTTGGCGTGAAACGCGACGCTGGTTTTTCCGACCAGCGCCGTTCCGTTGACGTCGGCGGCATCAGCCGAATATGAGCCAGTAAAGCCGCAGGTGACTTCGCGGCCGCCGAACAGCGGCCGCACGCCGGCCGATCTGGTGTGCTCGTTGGTGATCAGCTCACCGCGCCATTTGCCGCGATCGGCGGTGTAGGAGCCGGTGTAGTAAAAGTACGAGTCGCCGCCGGCGATCTTGCCGTCGAGCAGCATGATGACGCCGCTGGCGCGGCCATGCCCGCCATCCGTCATTTCGATTTGAATGCTGTAGAGCCCGTTCGTTACTTTCATTGCGCCCAAGGTGCCGCCTTCCGACCGACATCATCGTCATTGCGCGCGGTGCGAAGCAATCCAGAAATCGCCCGCCCGGCTGGTTCGTTTCGCCGCGCCATCGCATCCCCCGGAGCCAGACTTCCGGGTGGCTCAGGGGCTGCTGGCCCCGTCCACAGCCCGGACGATCGATTTTCGTTATATTTATCAATATAATACGAGACTATCCACAAGGCAGTTGACTGCTCTGTGCAAAACTAAATAGAGTCTAAATAGATACTTTTCAGTACACCTTTTGCACAGTAGCGTTTTCCCATGGCTACAGAAAAAGCCGAAACCGACCGCGTTCCCGTTACGTTGGCACTCTCGACCATCAACTATCTCGAAAGGTTGGTGAGACAGGGCACCCACGGCACAAGCGTTCCCGGCGTTGCACGGACCCTTATCGAGGAAGGCATTCGGCTGGCCATCAAGGATGGGCTGCTTGCGATCCGCGACAACGGCAAGGCATCCTGACGGGAATTTCGAGGGCGCGGCGGATCCATAGAAAATGGGGCCGCCGATATGTTTGCTAATAGACCGACCTGGACCACCGAACGCGTCGAACTGCTCAAGGGCCACTTCGACGCCGGCCTCTCCTGCCGCGAGATTGCCGCCGCCATCGGCGTCACCCGTAACGCCGTCATCGGCAAACTCGCACGCCTTGAACTGACCCGCGGACCCGCACGGGCCAAACCGCGCGCGGACAAGACCGCGCGAGAGCGCTCGCGCAAATCCATCCCTCGCCTGCAGTACCGCATGCTGCAGGACGTCTTCGAGAACGAACAGCCGCCGGTAGAGGAGCCGATCGCCAGCGAGCGCCGCTGCTCGCTGTTCGAACTCGGCAACGAACGATGCCGCTGGCCGATCGGAACGCCCGGCGCCGAGGACTTTTGCTTCTGCGGCAACACCCCGATCGAGGGCATGCCCTATTGCACTGGGCATACGCGCCTCGCCTACCGCCCTGGCTCGCGCCAGCGTGTCGTGCGCGGATAGTTCAGCCCAGCCGCCAGCCGACCTCTTCGGCAAAGCTGCGGAAGAACTCCGGCGTATAGGCCTGCTCTGGCGTCTTCCGTACGCGTTCGTCGAGCTTGTGGGCGTCATCGCCCACAAGGATGCGCCAGCGTTCGGCCTTGACACCGTCGAGAATGATCTTCGCCGCCGCAGCAGCCGTCGTCGGCGCCTCATCGCGGAACGTGCGCGCGCGGTCGAGCGCGATCTTCTGGATGTCCTCGTCCGACATCGGCTTGGTGTCGACACCCATGCCGTCCAGGCGCTGCCGCGTCGCCAGAATCTCGTTCGGGCTCAATTGCTCGGATTCCGTTCCGCTCTGGATCTTGCGCGAATTGGAAAGGATCGAGGTGCCGATATGGCCAGGCATCACGACGGAGCATTTGATATGCGGCGCGTTGAGCCGCAGATCGGTCATCAAGGCTTCGGTAAATCCCTTCACGGCGAACTTGGCGGCGCTGTAGGCGGTGTGTGGCACGCCCATGCCGACGGTTGCCCAGAAGCCGTTGACGCTCGATGTGTTGACGATATGGGCCTCGTCCGCCTTCATCATCAGCGGCAGGAAGGTACGCACGCCGAGATAGACCCCGCCCCAGCAGATGTTGTAGGTGCGCTCCCACTGCTCGCGCGTGCTGGTGAACAGGCTGCCGCCGCCGCCGATGCCGGCATTGTTGAACAGCAGATGGATCTTGTCGGTCGCCTGCTGCTCGATCAGCTCGTCGCGGAAGCGCTTGAGATGATCCTCGATCGAGACGTCGGCGATGTGGGTGGTGACGCGCAGCCCCTGCGGCAGCTTTTCCGCTTCGCACAGCTTCTTGGTCTCGGCCATCGCCTCCGCAGAAACGTCGCACATCGCGACATTGCAGCCCTCGGCGACGAGCTGGCGTGCCAGTTCGCGACCCATGCCCGTGCCGCCTCCGGTGATCACGGCAAACTTTCCGGCAAAATCCTTCATGGGTACGCTTTCCTCGGCTTTCAGTTTTTGAATTGGGGCCCTCATCGGATGGAGCCCTTGCGAAACCGGACAGTAACAGCTCGCGAATTCAGGTAAAGCCGCCCGTCCGGCAGCTCACCGCAGGGTATCGGAAATGCCGGAAAACCCCTCATTCCCGGCGGACGGTTGCAGCTTGATCTGGCGCAACGCCGTACCGGCGCTGGTAGCCGATGGTCGCAGGCACTGGCCAGGCGTCTGCCGCCGCGATGGCCAGTCCACCCGACCGCGGCGGTCATTGGTTCAGGGCATCGGTGAGGCGAAGTGACAATGCGCGAAAATCTGCATCGGATCGGCTTGTGTCATCTGATCATCGCCGCAAGCTTCGCGGCAACCTCCTGCCTTGCGGCCGACGCCGACCAGGGCGAAACCCTCGCCAGGCGCTGGTGCACGGGTTGCCACCTTGTTGCGGCCGATCAAAAGGCGGCGACGACCGATGCGCCGCCTTTTGCCTCGATCGCGCAGCGTCCCGACTTCGACCCTGCGAAAATCGAGTTTTTCCTGCGCGACCCGCATCCAAAGATGCCGAACATGACGCTTGGACGGTCCGAGACCGCCGACATCGCGGCCTACATCGCAACGCTGAAGTAGCAGGCCCGCAAAAAAGCCGGGCCGGCGTTCGCGGTCTTGGTAATCCAGCTGCCCGGACGTCAGCGCTTGCAGATATCGCGGGTCTGGGTTTCTTCGCGCATGACCTTCGTGATCTCGGACGGCGCGAAGGCGCCGAAGTCAGACGGCGCGAGCGTGCCATAGCGTCGATGGTTCTTGAGGGCGTTCAGCAACCTGTCGCCGATGTTCTCGAGGACGCGGGCGTCGCCGGCCGAGATCGGCGGGTTGGACGCTTGCGCCTGCTTCGCGAAGGCAAAGAATTTCGTGGTGGCCTCGACCATCGCTGCGCGGCTGTCGGGATCGCAGAGTTCGCGATCGTCCTGCGCGTAGATGCAGCCGGCCAGTTCTCCCCATTTGCCAGCCATGAAGGCCGACTGGTTTTCAGCTCTTGCGTTTGGCTTGCCGAACTGGCTGGTAACGGTTGCCGACAGGCTGCCAGCCTTCAGGATGAAGTAGCCGGCGCTTGGTTCAATCTTCCTCGCATCCGAACCCAAATCAATCACGCGGAAAATACAGGTCCGCACGACCGGCGCCGTCTCCGGCCGGCCGAGGCGGTTGCTGTCGGCGAACCACGAACCACCGGACCCGGCTGACGAAACGCCGGAAGAAAAGCCCGGCAGGTAACTCGATATCTGCGGCGCCCAGATCCAGCCGCCGACGACGATGAAGCCGCCGAAGAAGGCAATGGCTGGCGCGCGAATGAGGCTGAGAACTTCACCCATCGATCTACAATGTCCTGCTGCTATGCTTTGTACTATGCCTTGGGGCAGTTGTCGGACGTGCCCTTGTATTGATCGAGCATGGATTTCATTGCCGTCGGCATGCTCCAGCCGAAGTCGGCCTTGATCAGTCGCCCGCTGCTGGCGTCCCGTATCAGGGCCGCATTTATCGCGCGGTTGCGTGGACTGTCCCAGAGATTCCTGACGGTCGATATTTCCGCGTCGCCATATCGCTTCGCGATGTCAAGCATTTCATCGAATGTCGCAAAATAGCGATTGATGAAGTCGACGATGTAGGCGCGGTTGTTCCTTTCGCAAATCGCGTTCGGATGCGTGACGAGATAGCAGTTCAGCGCCGCCGTCATCTCCTGGGTGCGGGTGAGATCTCGCCAGGCGACGCGATGCCGGTCGGTCGAAAGCTTCGGCAGTTGCCCGTCCCGCTCGATGGACTCGAGAGCGGGATAACAGGCCTCGCGTATCTTGGCCGCTTTCCATTCGCCCATTCGCTCGCCGCCCGGCAGGTAATCGCCAGCATGGCCCAGGACGAAATAGTTGAGCAAATTTGCGCCGACGAAAATGCCGCCCACGACAACGGCCGCGCGCTTCAAAAGGTACATACTTCAACACCGTGCACAAGTTGTGCCAGGCGACGCAATAGCACGCAGGGTGTGTCTAAAAGGTTGACCCGTGGAACAAAGATTTGATGAGGTTAAGGCTGGCTTACCAGGGCGGGGACATGTTTTCAGGAGCCAGCCGGAAGGCTCTTCCGGCTGCTTTCATGCCATGTCTGGTCGCTCGCCGGCGCGAACCGGCGGACGGCACTGCAACCTCTCCCGGCCTTTGCTACCCGACGCGCATGCGTTGCTCGATAGCAGCCGCCGGCCCTCCCGCGCGGACGTTGCGGTTGCCGGATGGAAGTGTATTCGGGACCGTGATGCTCTTCCACGGACCAATCGTTTCGACGATGATATTGATCCCGGCGACCGCGCTGTCGATCTGGCGCTGCACGCTGTCGACCTCGCACTTCAGGAACTCCTGCATCTTCTGGAGTTCGGAAACCAGCTTATGCAGTTCGTCTATCGAATTCACCGTCAAGCGCGCGACGGATGTATTGAACCGTTCGGCGCTGACCTCCAGCGGACTGGAGGAAGCAGATTTTTCTTTGCTGGATTGTGTCGCCAAGGTCTCCTCCTGTGGAGGTGTTTTTTCGTCGGGTGCGGCAGGCGTTGGGGTATCCATCAGCTTCTCCCTTGGTGCAGATTTCTCGCGCCGCGAATATCGGGGGTGACCCGGCCACTTTTCTCTGCCGTTCGGATATCCGGAACGACACCGAGAAAACGCAGCGCGAGCCCACTCAGAGCCGCATTTAGACCCAAAGCGCATCATTGCTGCACCCATGCGCATCGCCCCGGCCCAGTGCAACAGACGTCGTTGAGTCGTTGGGCGAATTGGTGGCGCGGCAGTGGCGATCCGGCGATCAATCTTGCTGCGCGCACAAGACCGCGGCTCTCAGTCACCTTGAGGAATCGCCTGTTGGTGAGTGTGCCCGGCGCCAGGGATCGAGCCGAGAAAAGGGGTCCAGCCGCCGCACGGCCAGACCCCCGCCTTCCGAAACGCAAAACAAATCCGCAAGACGGCAACGCTCCGCCGGGGTCACAATAATCAACGGAACGTGAGATCTCAATTCCGGACGACCACGGTTAGACGATCGGCTGACGCAGCGCGGCCCGCGCGCGCTGTTGCATGAGCATGCAGCGACCCGACCGACCAGCCGGTCGCGGCCACCGCGCGATGGGAACGAGTGCCCCGCCGCGAAGGCATCGTCTTGAGTGCTGCAGCATGCCGGCGTGAAGAACGGCTCGGTGCCGTCGGCGGCGATCACGCTTTGGCGAGACTGATCGCTATGGCGATTTGTCGCCGCTCGTTTGACCAACCTGTGAATGTCCCCACTCCCAGGGTTGCTGCCGCTTCGTGGAATCACATAGCTTTCGCGCGGGGTAGTGACGAAAACGGGATGGAAACAATGAAGATCCATGTCCTGGAGCGTGCCCTGACGGCTGCCTGCATCATCGCTGCCCTTGCTGTTGTTTTGTGGGGGGTCAAGATCATGGCTGCCTGAGCCAATACGGATCGGCGCCGGCTCGCTCAGATCCGTTGGCCACGCTGTTGGCCTCGGAATCTTGTGAGCTGCTTCGCTTGAGCGTGGCAAAAGAGACTCACCGCCTTCGCTCAAACAAAGAAACACCAAAATCTCATTGACGCCGATTCCGTACTGACTCATCTTGGCGAATCAAGACGGCAAATCATTGCTAGTACCGAGTTCTGTTTTCCGATCTTGCGCTGTGTAGCGCAAGCCTGAGGGGAATATTTGAGGTCGATCGCAATGTATTACGGCTTCTATCTGTTCGCGATTGCGCTTGCCGTCATGATCGGTCAATTGGCGTTTGCACTTTATCAAGTGGCCAGCCTTTTCCTGTCATGAACACGAACCGTCCAGACCGCTATTGGTATAGCCTGGCTGTGATGTTCGTTGCATGGATTGTCATCTGCGGGATCCTGGTTATCTGAACTGCCGTGGTTCACTCTCCCGGGACGTCCAGATCAGGCTCCCGCGCCCGGCCTCCCAGACCTGCCCGCGCCGCAACGATGATCACGCCGGGAGTACGGACGCTTGGGATCACGTTGCTGTGGCGCTACGGCGCCAGCGGCGGTGCGGAATACCGCACCCCGCCCGGGCCTGGCTCTCCGGTTCTGCCTCGCTAGCAGCGTGTGACCACCTGGCCGTAGGCGTCGACGACCTGGACGCAACCCGACCCGTAGTAAGCGCCAGCCGCGGCTGCGCCGGCGCCAACCGCGACGGCACGCCGGGTTGTCCGCCGCGCCACCCCGGCATAACTCATCGGCGTCAGCGGGCGTCCGACGCGCGCTTCGGCCGAGGAGACCAGGCCCTTGTCCACGGCCATCTCGCCGTTCCAGAGCAGGCCCGCCGCAAGCGTCACAACAGCGGCAACGGTGACGATCAGTTTGTGCGAGACGGTCATTTCTTTGCTCCTGCAGGTGTACCGGGAGGAATTTCATCGAGTTCGATCATCACACCAGAATCGAGTGCAACCTTGGTCGCATCCGCCGGCGGCTTGAATGCAAAGTCTCCATCGGTGTGGGCATCCGTCTTCCAGTCCTTCATTTTCAGGGTGTATTGCGGGGCGCCGGTCACGGTCTTGCTGGTGATCACATATTTGCGCGGCACCGGCTTTGCTCCGGGCTCGATCCAGATCTGCCAGTCGGTATCGGGACCGCGAAACGCCAGGTGCTCGCATTCGACCCCATCCACGACGCCTTGTCCGATGTGCTTGGCCTCGAGCACGTTGGCCATCAGTTCGTCGTACGAATTGGAGAGCAGCAGGTCCGCGCCGGGCATGCCAGCGCCTGAGCGCGACTGCAGCGTGTTGATCATCTGGTCGATGGTGCCGGCCAGATCCGCCTGCACGTAGGATTTCGCATTATTACCGTAGAGCGAAACCGTCTTGCCGTCGTAGACCAGTTCGACATCGGCGTAGCCGCCGGTGCGCCGGATGCGCAGCTTGTCGGGCCGGGTCATCATCATCTCACCGGAACTGGTGAACTGGATCTTCTGCAGTTCGGGCGTAATGGCCTCGATGTCGCTGTCGAATTTTGCCGAAAGCGATTTTTGCCCTGCCAGATAGTCCGCCATACCTTTCAGGATCTTGCCGGGATCGTCGGCACGAGCGTCTTGCGTTGCTGCGACGGAGAGGACGGCGATCGATGCGGCGGTCGCCGAAATTCGTATCAGTGTCCGAAGGTTGGTTCCGGGGGTCATGTGGTCCTCCATGAAATGCGCGTCATTGGGCGCGCGCCATGAATCGTCGCCTTGACTTGTATCAAGGCGGCTTGCGGTCGGACTTCGCTACGGCGCCCGACAGCGCGCGTATTTGATCTCCATGCCGTCCATGCCCGGGAACATGCGGATCACGGCATTGGCATCCACTTCCTTGAGGCTGAACTGCACGCTCGACAGCATGATGTCGGAAGCGCAGGCCGCGACCAGGTTGATCGTCGTCCCGTCATCCTTCTTCGCCTTGATACGGCATCGCGCAAACTTGCCGGTGATCTGGTCGCCCTCGACGATGAAGCCGCCGCCATAGACGTCGGACATGTCGGTAAAGGAAACCTGCGCGCCCTTGTGCACGAATACCTTGGCGCAATTGTCTGCATCCGTCGCCCACGCACCATTGAGATCGAGAGCCACTGCGGAACCGGCCCCTAGAACCCATGCCGCAGCCATCACCCCGGCCACCGAGCAACTGCGATAAACCTTCATGAGATCTCCTTCGATCTTGCAACGCCGCGTCGAGACCGATTCCATCAATGACCGCCCAGCACCAGGGTCTTGAAAGGCATCAGTACCGCCTGAATCCGCAGGAGCAAAGCATGCACGAAGCCAACCGCGTCGATCGCGTGAAGAGCGATGCGACGGCCTGTGCTGGTGTTCGGGTCAACGATCTTGTCGTGATTGCTGGTGTAGGCATTGACCGTGCAGACGCCGCCAGCAGTTACGCCATCGAGGCCGTTCTTGTAGAGCGGTTCGAGGAACACCAGGATCGTCCCCGGCTTCACGGCAGTCTGCAATTCGAGGAGTTGCTCGCCGCCCCGGAACTGGCCCGCGGCGATATAGTCCTGAACGTCGGTGACGATCATCGGAATGATCGCCCACGGTCTCGAAACGCAGGTTGCTTCGGCCAGCATCCCTGTCTTCATTACGCCGGCCTCGATCTGGCCGAATCCGGCCTGCAGTCTCTGTTCTCCGGCGCCGGCCGGTATCAACACGCCAGCCGGCCGCATCATCTGGTTGACGACGTCGCCGGCGCGGAGGAAGAACTGCTCTACCCGCCCGTCGACGCCCGCCCGAACAAAGGTTTTGTTGAGATCTACCTGGGCCTCGTTTAGGGCAGCTATTGCGCTGGCCTTTTCGGCCGGAAGCAGCGTCGATACCCGCAGATCCGCCGATTCCTTTACCGCCAAGGCCGCGTCGACACCGGCCTGCCGCTGGCCAACCACAACCTGAAGCTTCTCGATATCGCGCTGTGGCACGATGCCGGGGTTACGGCGTTGCAGTTCGCTCTTGGTATCCAGTTCGTCCTTTGCCTGCTGGTAGCTGGCCTTCGCCTCCTGAATCTGCGCCTCGGCCTTGACTGCGTCGGCCCTCGCGCTGAGGATCGAAGCCTCGACTTCGGCGATCTTGCGCTTCGCCGTTTCGACGGCCGCTTCCTGCTTCGAGCTGTCGAGCCTGAACAGCACATCGCCCCTTTTCACGGCCGCACTATAGCCGAAATTGACCTCGGCAACCCGCCCCGACGCTTCGGGGAGAATCGGAATGGTCCTGAAGAACAGCGCCGCGTTGCTGGTCGAGGGATGGAAGAAGAACACCGTCGTGATCAGCCCGATGGTGAGCATCAGGCAGCCGGTGATGCCCCACCGAAGTTCGAACCAGACGGAATAGAACGTGATCTCCCTGCCGAGCCGCTTGCCCTGCACATAGCGGCGATAGAGGTAGTCGGGAAGGATAGTCACAAGCGAACAGATAATGAGCTCAAGCATGGCCCCGCACCTCTTCCTTTGAAGCACTTGGGCTTGCTGCTACCGGGTTGCGGCCGGGGCTCGCTTCGATCAGTGACTCGGTTTCGGTATCAGGAGCTTCCGGCGCAGCGCCGGCGATCCGCTCGACCGAGCCGGCGATACTGCGCAAGGGTGTGCCGAAGTCGGGAATGTCGATCAGCGCGAGCAGCAGCCCTGCGATCCAGAACAGGTGGTTGTGGGTGAACAGCGATATCAAGCCAAGGACGGCAACGATCTCGAACTGCAGCTTCTGCGAGCCATGCGCCATGCGCTCCGGCAGGCTGTGCAGGCGCCAGTAGAGCGTGCCGACCCAGAGCACGGCCGCAATGAGAAACAGGCCGGTTCCCCACAACAGCACATCCGTCTCGTTCGGCGCGGTAATGAAGAACGGCATATGGTGCGGCGCCAACGGATGCAACTGTTCGGTCAAGTCCCGTTCTCCCGGTCAAAGTCTAGGGGTTCTCAGTGACGCCCCTCATTGCGGACTATGGTACTTGGAAGGCTTGATCTGAATCAAGGAGTCCCTCGCCGATCCGGCCCTAACCTTGGGCATAATGCGAACAGCATCCCGGAGCTTTCCATGGCCAAGATCGACGACCTGATTCCCAGCGCGAAGGAAATCCAGAAGCAGGCCGCCTTGAAGGAGGCGCAAAGGGCTGACGAGCACGCCAAGCGTCTCGCCGCAGCCGAAGCCGAAAAGCATGCCCTGATCGACAGGCTAAGTAAGCCATCGGGCTTGACCGAAGACGAGAAGGTCGAACTGGCTTCGAACGTAATCCAGCGCGCCGTCCGCAGCGGGCTGACCGAGGTGCAGGTTTACCGCTTCCCGAACTCGCTTTGCACGGACCATGGCCGCGCCATCAACCAGATGGAAAAGGGTTGGGAAAAGACGCTGACCGGGATCCCCAAGGAGATTTTTCAGCTCTGGAGCGATTATCTGCAGCCGCGAGGCTACCGCATCCGCTACCAGATCGTCGATTTTCCGGGCGGTGTGCCCGGCGACGTCAGCATCACCATAAGCTGGGATGCTTAGCCATTGTACTCCGATAGGATCGAACGGGGGTGATTGCGCATGGCCAACGACGAAGCTTCGCCCAGGATGAAGCGGAAGGACTATGAAAAGGAGCTGCGCAAGCTCCAGGTGCAGCTCTGCTATTTGCAGGAATGGGTCAAGGCCGAACAGCTTCGGGTTATCATCCTGTTCGAGGGCCGTGACGCCGCCGGCAAGGGCGGCACCATCAAGGCACTCACCGAGAAGGTAAGCCCGCGGGTATTCCGCGTCGCCGCCCTGCCCGCGCCGTCCGACCGCGAGAAGTCGCAACTCTTCCTGCAGCGCTACATCGCGCATTACCCGGCTGGCGGCGAAATCGTGATCTTCGACCGCAGCTGGTACAACCGGGCCGGCGTTGAACACGTCATGGGCTTCTGCACCCCGGAGCAGCACAAGCGGTTCCTGGAGTTATGTCCCCAGGTCGAGAAGTTCGCCGTCGACGGCGGCATCATCCTCATCAAGCTGTGGCTCGAGGTCGGGATGGAGGAGCAGCAGCGCCGCTTCGAGGCGCGCATCGAGGACCCGCTGCGGCAGTGGAAGCTCAGCCCGATGGATACCGAGTCGTTCGGGCGCTGGTACGACTACTCGCGGGCGCGTGACATGATGTTCGAGGCGACCGATACGAAGTCGGCACCCTGGCGCCTGATCCGCTCCGACGACAAGCGGCGCGCGCGGCTGAACATCATATCGCATATCCTCGACACGATCCCGTACAAGAAGGTCGCGCGCGAGAAGGTCAAGCTGCCAAAACGCTCCTTCAAGGGCCGGTACGACGATCAGGCCAGCCTGCGCAGGTTGAAATTCGTCGAGGAGCGGTACTAGCTAGCCGTCGGCCATTGCTCGGCGGCTCCGCAGCGTCAGCCCGCATTCAAATCGCCTAGCACGCTGTCGATTCTCCGGGTCCAGTTGGCGCTGTCGGTCTTGTCAGCCAAGCCGTCAGCCTGCAGCACGTCGCGGACCTGTCCGCGGACGCCGACGATGTGAAAGGCGATACCGCGCAAGGCGAGTTCGCCATGAAGATCGTGCAGCATCTTTGCGCCCGCGAGATCAATGAAGGGCGACGACGAGAGGCCGCAAACGACGACCTTGATATCCGGATTTGCGTGTACCTTGGCCAGCACCGTTTCCAAAATCGTTTCTGCATTGATGTAAAGCAGCGACGCTTCCGGGCGGAACGCGATGACGCCTGGCAGCGGCTCGACGTCCGGATTGCGGGCACTATCCGCATAGCGTCCTGTCCCCGGGAGCCGGCCGAGGAACGCCACGTTCGGATGCGAAGCGCGCGCCAGCAGCAGGAGGATCGAGGCGATTGCCGCCAACAGGATACCTTTCAGTATCCCGAGCAACAGCACGGAGACCAGCGCGACCGCCGCGGCAAAGAAATCGATCCGGCTGATGCGCCACATCCGCACCAGTGAGCCGACGTCGACAAGCTTGTAGACTGCCGTGAAAACGATCGCCGCCAGCACCGCTTTGGGAAGATTGGTCAGCAAGCCGGTGAGAAACAGCAGGCAGATCGCCAGCGTGACCGAGCAGATAACAAGCGCCAGCGGCGTTTTGGCGCCGGCCTGATCGTTCACCGCGGATTGCGACAGCCCGCCTGCGACGGGATAGCCATGGCCGAGCGATACCGCGAGGTTGGCCGCGCCAAGCCCCAGGAATTCCTGCCGCACGTCCAGTGCGTAACCATGCTTGGCCGCAAAGCTTCGCGCCGCGGAAACGCCTTCGATATAGGCCAGCAGGAGAATGCCGGCTGCGAGCGGAAAAAGCTCGTCGAATTCCAGGAGCCCGAAGGTCGGAATGGCAAAGCTCGGCAGACCGCTCGGAATGTTGCCTGTCACGGGAATACCTAGCGCCGGGAGACCAAGCAGGGTCGCAATCAGGATCGACAGGGCGACGACGATGAGCCCGACGGGCTTACCGGGCAGAAAGCGCGCGCCGAGCAGGAGCAGCGCGATCGCCACGAGCCCTATCGCCAGAACGACCCAATGGATATCGCCGAGCTGGCCGAGGAGCTTGATGAGACGGTCGAAGAAATTGTGCCCACCGCCGGCGACCCCGAAGAGGCTGGGCAGTTGCGTCATGATGATGGTGAGCCCGGCGCCGGCCTTGAACCCCACCAGAATGCTGTCGCTGATCAGGCGCACCAGCATGCTGAGCCGGAAGATCCAGGCAATCAGGCACAGGACCGCCACGGCAAGGGCCGCCACGCTGGCAATCTGGGCGTAGCGGACCGGATCGCCTGCCGCCAGCGCTCCGACCGTACCCGCAATCATCAGCGAGATCGCCGAGGTTGGACCAAGCGCAAGCTGACGCGACGAGCCCAACAGCGCGTAACCGATGCCGCCCAGCATGTAGCCATAGATGCCGACCTGCGGCGGCAAGCCGGCGAGCGTCGCGTAGGCAAGCGACACCGGAATCGCGTAGGCCGCCAACGTCACGCCACCGATGACGTCGGACGTCAGCCAGGAGGCGCGATATCCGGCGAGCCAGTCCGCCGGCGGGAAGAATTTAGTCCGGCTCGTTGCCATGTCGGCCACCTTCATCGAGCCGCATGACCGGGCCTTGACCCAGATCAAGGTTACGATCGGACAACACGGCAACATTTCGTGTCGTTCAACCTTCGACCGACTACCGGAGCGCGAGCATGAAGTCCGTTTCCGTCGAAGAAGCCGTCGCACTGATCCCCAACGGTGCAAGCATCATGGTCGGCGGATTCATGGGCGTCGGCACGCCGGAACGCCTGCTCGACGAATTGGTGCGACAGAGGAAGTCCGGTCTTTCCCTCATCAGCAATGACGCGGCGGTGCCCGCCAAGGGCGTCGGCAAGCTGTTCGACGCTGCGCAGGTGTCGCGCATGATCGGCACCCACATCGGGCTAAACCCGAAAGCGCAGCAGCAGATGCTTTCGATGCAGACCGACATCGACCTGATCCCCCAGGGCACCTTCGCCGAGCGGATCCGCGCCGGCGGCTGCGGCCTCGGTGGCGTGCTGACGCCGACCGGGGTCGGCACGACTGTCGAGGAAGGCAAGCAAAGGATCGACGTGAACGGAAAGTCCTACCTGCTGGAAACCGCGCTTCGCGCCGACTTCGCGCTGATCCACGCCTTTCTCGCCGACTACCTCGGCAACCTTGCCTACGCCCTCACCGCGCGCAACTTCAATCCTGTGATGGCGATGGCTGCCGACACCGTCATCGTTACCGCCGACAATATCGTTCCGGTCGGCGTCATCGCGCCCGATCACGTCGTGACGCCCGGGCCATTGGTCGACTATCTCGTCGCAAACGGGTGACTCATGGACGCACAAACCATCATCGCCCGCCGCGTGGCGCAGGAGCTTCGTCCCGGCAATCTCGTCAATCTCGGCATCGGCATTCCGACGCTGGTCGCCAATTTCGTCCCTGCAGGACTTAACGTGTTCTTCCAGTCCGAGAACGGACTGATCGGCAGCGGGCCGATCCCGGAGCAGGGCATGAGGCACCCGTTCCTCACCGATGCCGGCGGCCGGCCGATCAGCGCGCTGCCGGGTGCAGCCACCTTCGACAGCGCGATGTCATTCGGCCTGATCCGCGGTGGCCATGTCGACATCACCGTGCTCGGCGGACTGCAGGTCGACACTGCCGGCCACCTCGCCAACTGGATGATCCCCGGCAAGATGGTGCCCGGCATGGGCGGCGCCATGGATCTGGTGAGCGGCGCCAAGCGTGTCATCATCGCCATGCAGCATGCCGCCAAAGGAAAGTCCAAGATCGTCGTCAGTTGCAATCTGCCGCTGACCTCGACACGGCCGGTTGACCTCGTCGTAACCGATCTCGCCGTCATCGCCTTTCCCGGCGGCAAAGCAACGCTTCAGGAGACGGCTCCCGGCATATCGGTCGCGGAGGTAATGGCGGTGACGGAAGCCGAACTCGCGATTCCGGACAAGGTGCCGGAAATGAAGTTTTGAAAACCGTTCGGTCGGCGCCGGCGGCTGGATAGCACCGCCTGCGACGTCGAGTTGAGGCGCACCGATCAATCGATGATGTGATAACCGCCGTCGACGTAGAGCACGCTGCCGGTGATGAGCCTGGCGCCATCCAGCGCGAGGAAGGCGGTCGCCCTGCCGACGTCGTCGATGCTCACCAGGCTGCGTGCCGGCGCCTGCGACTGGGCCTTGTCCATCAGTTCGTCGAACTCGGGGATGCCGGACGCGGCGCGCGTCGCCAGCGGTCCCGGTGAAATGGCATGGACGCGGATGCCCTTGGGGCCCAGCTCAGCCGCGATATAGCGCACCGCCGCCTCAAGAGCCGCTTTGGCAACGCCCATGACATTGTAGTTCTTCACCACCATCTGGCTGCCGTAATACGTCATGGTGAACATGGTGCCACCATTCTTCATAAGCGGCTCCGCGAGATGTGCCATACGCATGAACGACCAGCAGGAAACGTCCATGGTCTTTTGAAATCCTTCGCGATCGACATCGACCACACGTCCGTGCAGCGCACCTTTGGGCGAAAACGCGATCGAATGGAGCAGGAAGTCGAGCTGTCCCCACTCCTTCGCAATCCGCTCGAATACCTTCTCGGTTTCACCTTCGACCATGACATCAAGCGGCATGAAAATCGGAGACTCCAGTGCCTTGGCCAGCGGCTCGACGTGCTTCTTTGCCTTTTCGTTCAGGTAGGTAACGGCAAGCTCGGCACCGAGCGCACGAAACGCCTTCGCGCATCCCCACGCGATGGATTGGTCGTTGGCGATGCCGACAATCAGCCCCTTCTTGCCCTTCAGCGCGATATTGGTCTCGGGATAAACCGGGATATTCATGATACTCTCTCGTGCTTCTGGGTTGACGACGGCCGGTTCATGAGCAGCGCCAGCGTGTGCTGCGCAATCATCAGTTCTTCGTCGGTAGGCACGACATAAACGGGAATGCGGCTGTCGGACCGCGATATCTTGCCGGCATGCCGGGCGTTCTCGGCCGGGTCGAGCGCGACGCCGAGCCAAGCCAATTTTTCGGCAATGCGAGCGCGGATGGAGGCGGAGTTCTCGCCGATTCCCGCCGTGAATACGAAAGCATCGAGACCTTCAAGCGCCGCCGCCAGCATCCCGGCGTTAAGGCCCACCCGGTAGACGAAGTAGTCGATCGCGAATGCCGCGCGCGGGTCTGCGCTGGCTTCGAGTTCGCGCATGTCGTTGCTGACGCCGGACAGGCCCTTGAGGCCGCAGTCGCGGTAAAGAAAATTCTGTACGTTCGATGCGGACATGCCCTTTTCCGTCAGGAGATAGAGCACCACGCCGGGATCAAGTTGTCCCGGTCGCGTTCCCATGGCGAGCCCGTCGAGCGCCGTGAAGCCCATCGTGCTCTCGACGCTCTTTCCACCCTTCATGGCGCACATCGAGGCGCCGCTGCCGAGATGAGCGACGATCACGCGCTCACCGGCGATGTCAGGCGCGACCCGCGGGAGGCGCTTGGCAATGTACTCGTAGGAAAGGCCGTGGAAACCGTAACGCCGGATGCCTTCGGTATGGAGCTGGTACGGAATAGCGTAATGGTCCGCGAGCGCATCGTGGTCGCGATGGAACGCCGTATCGAAGCACGCGACCTGCGTCAGAGACGGAAAATTTCCCAGCAGGGTTCTGATCGGGGCAAGGTTGTACGGCTGATGCAGCGGAGCCAGCGAAACGTAGCGTTCCAGCCGCGTCACGACCGCATGATCGATCAGCACCGGACGCGCGTGATCCGGCCCGCCGTGAACGACGCGGTGACCAACGGCGATCGGATTGACGTTGAGTTCGCGCAGCCAGGCGCCCGCAATCGACATTGCTTCCGGCACATCCGCCACCGCCTCTACCGGATAGGCCCGGTCCGCCAGCGGCTCGCCGTTCGGGCCGCTGGCGCGCAACCGCGGACGGCTGCCGATCCCGTCCATCTGGCCCTTGATCTGCCGCTGCAATCCAGCCGCGCCTTCCACCGCGAAGACCTGGAACTTGACGCTTGAGGAACCCGCATTGACGACGAGGATGGTGTCCATGGCGATCACGCGGCAGCTATTGGAGCGCTCTTCCGGCGTGCATCGGCCAGGAGGGAAGCGACGGCGGCGGATGCCATACGCGACCGTGCCGAATCCGCGCGCGACGTCAGCACGACCGGGACGCGCGCGCCAAGCACGATGCCGGCGCCGTCGGCCTTAGCGAAATAGGCGAGGTTCTTTGCCAGCATGTTACCAGACTCCAGGTCCGGCACGACCAGGATCTGGGCCCGGCCCGCAACCTCCGACTTGATGCCCTTGATGCGCGCGGCCTCCAGATCGACGGCATTGTCGAACGCGAGCGGCCCATCCAGAACTCCGCCGGTAATCTGCCCCCGATCGGCCATCTTGCACAGCGCGGCCGCCTCGATGGTAGAGGGGATCTTGGCGGTGACGGTCTCTACAGCCGAAAGTATCGCCACCCGCGGCAATTTTCCGATGCCGATTTGCGTATACAGATCGATAGCGTTCTGGATGATGTCCCGCTTGACGTCGAGATCGGGAAAGATGTTGATCGCGGCATCGGTGACGAATATGGTTTCGGTATAGGCCGGCACGTCCATGATGAAAACATGGCTGATGCGCCGGTCGGTTCGCAGCCCGCCAACCTTTGCTGTGACAGCGCGCATGATTTCGTCGGTGTGCAGGCTGCCCTTCATCAGCACCTCGCCCTTGCCTTCGTGGATCAGTTGCACGCCACGGCCGGCGGCGGCGGCCTCGCCAGGGGGGGTGTCGACAATTTCATACCCAGCGATGTTCAGGCTGTGCCGGGCGGCGACTTCCTTGATCTTCGCCGCAGGCCCGACAAGGATCGCCTTGATGATCCCGGCTTCCGCCGACTCCAGCGCGCCGCGCAAGGAACTTTCGTCGCAGGGATACACCACGATGGTCGACACCGTCGGAACGGCCTTCGCGGCTGCGATCAGGCGGTCATATTTCGATCCCGGAGGCGCAGCGTTTGCCTCGGCTGGCATGACACTCATGGCGTTACTCCGATTTTCAGCTACGCGAGCTAGGATGCTTTCGCCTTTGAACCGAACGCGACCGTATTGCCCCGGTCATCGAGCCCGAACAGTTCGACTACCTGCTTCAAGCGCTTTGCCACCTCGCCCGATATCTCCGCGCTCGCCGACAGTACTTCCTGGACGGCGGCCAATGCCCTGCGCCGCTCGTCCTTGTTGTCGGGCAGTAGTCCCGGGATAGCGGCAAGCGCCGCTTCGCGGTCGAGCAGCAGCATGAAGAACTGCTCGCGAACCAGCATTTTGAACTCCGCAAGCGTGATCCGTGACGCCTCGTCGGTCTGGCGAAGGCGGCGCAAGGCCTCGAGGCTGCGTTCGTCCACCATGCCGCGGGCCGAGCCCACATAGAGCAGCGCGCGGATGGCGGCTTCCCTCAATCCGCCGGAACCGATTTTCGATTTCAGCTCGGCAATGCGGGCCTGCAGGAGTTCCCGGTGCTTCGGGTCCATCTCGCGCCGGCGCGACGTCTCGGACTGCGGATCGACGCCGACCGCAGCCTGCAGCGCGGGCGATCCATAGATGGAGAGGAACATCGCCTCGCTAAGCGCCTCCTGCTGATCGCGCCATTGATCGAGCGAGCTGACGATCTGCTTCGACATGCGCTCCTGGAATGCGAGGAACGGATTGTCCTCGGTCACCGGTTTGCGTTTTTCGCGCGCCTTGTCGGCCATGCTTTCCACCGCCTTCATGACGGGATTCCGGCTGCTGAACGCATCATATTGCAACCGCAACGGATGCCATTTGCGCATCAGTTCGGCCACCTGCGGCGTCACCATCGACTTGATCCAGGGCTGCACGAATTTCCGGTAGGCATCGAGGTTTTTTTCCGAGACCCGCTTGGCGGTCTCGAAGCGCCGCTCATCCTCCGGAGAATTGCCGCCCATCGCGCGGATATCGTCGAGTGTCCGTGCCTCGCAGCGCATCACCCACTGGCCCACCGCAAGATCATCATTGGTCGTTTCGGGCCCCCTTGCCTCGAAGGTTGCTTCGTAAAGACCGGGTGGCAGCACGTCGATCAGATCGATGTTGCTGGAGAACTCGGCATGCTCCTTCTTGGCGACGCCGCCGGAAACGAAGATGCCGAGATGGCCGACGCTTTCATGCACGGTGTAGACGATGGTCTGCCCGTAGGCCCTGATCTCGTCGACGTTGGCGTAGAGGTCGAGAATCCAGTCCAGCGCCTGCTGCGGCGGGGTAACGTTGTCGCCCTTGGAGCAGAACACCACGATCGGCGAGCGGATGTTACGCAGGTCCACCGTGGTTCCGTCGGACATCTTGATATTGCCCGCGGCGAGGTTGTTGCCGATGAAGAGCTCATCGACGATGAACTGGATTTCCTCGGCATTCAGATTGACATGCCCGCCCCACCAGCGCTCGAATTCGAGATAGCGGTCGGCTTCGGTATCGACCTTGGAGTAGACGTTGTACTGCTTGGTCCACAGCGTGTTGGACGGGTTCTGGTTCTCGAAATTCTGAACCAGCCAGGCTCCGTCGAACTTGCCGGCACCGAGGTCGCTGGACAATGCGGTGAGCCAGCTCCCGCCGAGCAGACCGCCGGAATAGCGCATCGGGTATTTGCCATGCACGCCCGCCCAATAGGCAAGCGGCGCGCCGGCAATGATGACAGGACCGAACAGTTCGGGCCGTAGTGATGCCAGGATCATGATCGCCCAGCCGGCCTGACAATTGCCGATCACGCAGGGTTTGCCGTCGGCCTCGGTATGCCGCTCGATCACCTTCTCGATGAAGATCGCTTCGGCGTGGGCGATGCGTTCGATCGTCTGACCCGGCATCGGCTCGGGTAGGAAACCGATGAAATAGCAGGGATGACCTGCCTTCATCGCAACGCCGATCTCGCTGTCGGCCTTGAAGCCGCCGATGCCCGGGCCGTGACCGGCACGCGGATCGACCACGACAAACGGCCGGCGCTTGAGGTCGATCTCGACGCCTTTTGGCGGGATGATCCGCACCAGCACATAGTTGACCGGCTGCTCCAGCTTGCGGCCGTCGATGATCAGCTCCGCAGCGTAATTCAGCACATGCGGCGCTGTCTCGGCCACATGATCCCTATACTGGTCGCCCCGCTGGCGCATGATGTCGAAGAACAGCACGCTGCGCTGCCCTGCGTCGACCATGTATTCCACCGCGTTCGCAACCATTCCTGACATGGCGTCGACCGGGAACTGCGGTTTATCCAGAGACATCGCTTCAATCCTTCTACCGGCCCCAGGAAATTGAAGGATGTCCGGGTCCGGCGAACGTTGATTTAGGTCAACCCCGAGCGCATTTGCGAAGTGTTGGTCGCACTGAATTTCGGCAGTTGGCTGAAGGAACTGGCCTGATGGCTTGATTCAGATCAATCCATCAGGATTGGATCATTGTGCTGCTTGGAGCGGAAGGAACCTCGATGTCAGCGCCTGGCACCTACTCGGCTACCGAACGCTTGCGCGACGGCCGCGAAGTCGAAATCCGCGCGCTGCGGCCCGACGACAGGGACGATCTGCTGGCGGCCGTCGGCCGCACCGGCACACAGTCGTTGCAGCGCCGCTTCTTCGTGACGAAGCGCAGCTTCTCGGAAAAGGAGATCGACTTCTTCACGAAGATCGATTTTGCCAGTCACGGCGCCCTCGTTGCGCTTGCCGAGGAGGACGGACGCAAGGTCATCATCGGCGGCGGACGCTGCATCATCACCGAACCGGGCAAAGCCGAGATCGCCTTTCTCGTCATCGACGACTATCAAGGCCAAGGCCTCGGCTCATTGCTGATGCGCCACCTCGCGCTCATCGCCCGCAAGGCCGGGCTCCGAGAGCTGGTCGCCGAGGTTCTGCCGGAGAACACGTCGATGCGGAAGGTGTTCAGCAAATTCGGCTTTCAGGCCCGCCGCGGACCGGACCCGCAGGTCGTGCATCTGGTGCTGGAGCTCTGAGTTCAGATTGCGTGCGGTCGCAGCCTGTGAACTGGCTCAATCCCCTGCTGCGCCGGCCGTTGGCTGCGCTTCGGCATCGGACCGCGCCTGCCTCGCGTCGTCGTCGCGAACCCATGCCGTCAACAACTCCCAGGCCACGGCCAGGATGATCGGCCCGATGAACAGGCCGACGATCCCGTGCGCCAGCGTGCCACCGACCACACCGATGAAGATCACGAGCGCCGGCGTCGTCAGCCCGCGTCCCATCACGAGGGGCTTCAGCACATTGTCGGCCAGCGATACCGGCAGCAACAACACCGTGAACAGCAGCGCGGCAGCGAACGATTTTGTTATCCAGACCCAGATCAGGACAGGAATGACAATGACGGCCGACCCGATCTGCACAATGCCCAGAATCATCACGACAAAGGCAAGCAGCCCTGCCCGGGGCACATCTCCCACTTTAAAGATGATCCCGATCACCAGCGCCTGCGCGACCGCAATGCCGATGACGCCCTGCGATACCGACCGAATGGTCGCCCCCGCCAACGCCAGAAAATCCTCGCTTCGCTCGGCGACCACCCGGGACAGGAATCGCCGGCAAGCTGCCACCAATCTTGGCCCCGCCGGAAACAGGAAGCCCGTCAGCGCGACCGCGATCAGGAACTTGATGGTTCCAACGCCGGCGGTGCCGGCAAAGCTCAACATCACTCCGGCCAGTGGCTTCAGATGCGGCACGATTTCACCCAGCAACGCGCGAAGGTTGGTGGACGCCTGTTCCCACAATGCGGCAAGTTGGGTGCCGATAATGGGCCAATTCCTGACCCCTGCGGGAGGCGATGGAATTTCCAGCGTGCCGGCGCTGAGCTGCGCGGCGAATTCGCGAAACTCTTCCACCGCGCCGAGACCAAGCCAGGTTGCAGGGCCGATGACGATCCCGAGATTGAGGATGGTCAGGATGGCCGCGGCGAGTTTTGGGCGATTGCCGAACAGCCGGGAGAGCCAGCTGAAAACCGGATAGAGTGCAACGGTCAGCACCACGCTCCAGGCGAGGATCGGAATGAACGGCCGGATCACGATGAATGACCAGTAGACAAGAAGCGCCAGCAGGGCGAGGCGAACGGCGAGCTGGATCTCGTCCTCGCCCGCGAGCAGCTGACGGATCGTTCGCAAGGCGGCCGCTCCCTTGTGTCTGTCGGCCAAACCTATCCGGCATCCTCCCGCGCCGGGCTTGATTCAAATCAAGCTCGGATTCTTGCCTCGCGACCGGTAGTAGCCTTCCGAGTCCAGCGATCCGACGCTACGCAGCGCGGACCATTGCGAGGAATTTCTGAACTTCGAGCTTGAGACGGTTGCAGAAATGATCGGGCAAGCAAGAGCGCATCAACGTGATGTAGGGAAACGGCGCGAACAAGTATGTAGCCGAGATTCATGACAGCGCATGCCAACGCGGACTTTGTCTCTAGTTCCCGGTCATTGACTCCAATTGCCTTCGCCGTTCCGGCGAAATATGACTGCTTCATGAGCGACGATTTATTGCGTGTCCTGGCACTGACGATACCCTGCCTGTTCGGCCTATGGACTGCGGTTGCTTGCCGACGGGCCCAGCTCCGCGGTCTGCCAGGCTCTGACGCTTTGATCTGGGCCGGATTGTCGAGCGTGTTTTTCCTGTTGTCCCTGGTGAAGTCAGTGCGTGGCCTCGGCTTGCTGCGCGGATTTGGAGGATATTTGCGCGACATCTTCAAGCAAAGGGGTTGGTACGAAGACCGACGAAGCTTGCAGGTCGCGGCAAGTATCGCCATCGCCGTCGTAGTCATCGCCTTGATCGCTTGGGGCCTGCTGTGGGCTTGGCATCATGTCAAGCGCTATCGCCTCGCGATCGGCTTTACGGGCCTGATCCTAGGTTTCGCAATCGTTCGCTTCATTTCTCTGCACGAAGTCGATGCCTGGAATGCGAGTGCGCCTTGGGCGCGCACTGCCGTGGACCTAGTCGCCGCTGCCGGGGTATCTGCGATAGCCATCGCCCGGCTTTGGCAGATAAGGACACGAGAGCAGAGCCGCTCAGGCTGATAGGCCCTACCCGCGCCAGCCGGATTGCCCTCGAGGACCCGATCCCCTTGTCGAACAGCGGGCTTGCCGAGTGATGGGCTCGCACTTCTGGATCGGCGCACTGCACACCTCCGATCCAACAGCCAGGATTCCTAGTCTAAGCGGGATATCACGAACGCCGCCAGCACCAGGAAAATCCAGACGTCACTCCATAGGGCGACCGCTTCCTTGGACGTATGGGCCTTGTTGAAGATATGACCGATGCCCGCCAGGCCGTAATAGAGGCCGCCTGTAAAGGCGGCGACCGGCAGCCATCCCGGAAGGAAGAGACTGAGCAGGCCAGCGGCGCCCATTGAAAGATTGCCGAAGCCGACCTCACGGACGATCGGATGAGAATCGGGACTGGTGACCCCGAAGATCTTCTCCGCCGTAAAGGCTGGCTGCAACGTCTGCTTTGTTCCAGCAAGAAACAGCCGCACGCCAACAGCGAAGAAGGTGAACCATTTGCCGACAAGCGGCATCAGCGGACCGGCCCCGGAGAAGTGTTCGATGAGAACCGCTGCGGCCGGGCAGATGAAAAGAAGGAGGACTACGGATATAAAATACATGCTGCTCTGCAGTTGTTTGCGACGAACTATCCGCGACCAGCAGGCGATGCCATCCAAAAACTTGAATAATACCCAATAAACGCTGCGGGCAACGGGCAGTTGACTGGCAACCACCGTCTCAGAAAGGCTCTGATTTCGTTAAGGAAATTGGTCGGAGCGAGAGGATTTGAACCTCCGACCCCTAGTCTCCCAGACTAGTGCGCTAACCGGGCTGCGCCACGCTCCGATGCCGTTCCAT
>LNFM01002550.1_pt1 | contig 38045 bp, 33 predicted proteins | sample 596031 | NCBI WGS metagenome assembly LNFM01 (sample SAMN04254537, study PRJNA301005) | activated carbon metagenome | isolation source: dual media filters at the Ann Arbor, Michigan drinking water treatment plant | place: USA: Ann Arbor | reverse complement strand
CGCTGGCTGCACGCCACGGTCGGCAACCAGACCAAGCTGATCACGATCCGCGAGGTCGTCTACTTCCAGAGCGACAGCAAGTACACGCGCGTGGTGCGTGCCCACGACGAGGCGCTGATTCGAAAGTCGCTGGTCGAACTGCTCGACATGCTCGATGGCCAGCAGTTCTGGCAGATCCACCGCGCCACACTGGTCAACACCGAGTGCATCGAGAGCGTGGTGCGCGACGGCCTGGGCGGCCTGGAGCTGATCCTCAAGGGTCGGCGCGAGCGGCTGAAGGTAAGCCGCTCGTTCCGGCACCTGTTCAAGGGGATGTGAGCCGGGGGCTCACATCCCCAAGGGGTCATGAGGATGCAGAGGGGCGGGCCCCCTCTGGACTCCCCCTTGCGGCGCCGCAGGCTCAACCACTGCGGATCGTCATCACCGCCTGGTTGCTATTCGCCGTTGTGGCTGGCGGCATCGACCATCGGCCGGTCGGCGGGCTCGAACGGAAGGGGTCATGACCAAGCGGAGGGGGCGCCCCCCGGTCTGGACTACCCCTTGATGCAGCGCCTCTCGCTCAACGACTGCGAATCGCCATCACCACCTGGCTGCGCAAGGCGCGCAGCAGGTTCAGCTCTTCGCCGTTGAGGCCGGCGGCATCGACCATCGGCCGGTCGGCATAGAAAAAGCCGATCACCTTGTCCGACACCACGAGCGGCATCAAGAGAAAGCTGCGGGCGGCGGTGAAGTCGCGCAGGAACCATTCGGGCAGGTTGGCGCGCATCTTGTCGGTCTGGCTGTCGGCGATGTGCAGATCCTTGCCCTGCGCCAGCGCGGCGACGAACAGGTTCGGGGCGCCCTGGCTGGCGAAGCTGAACTGCGCCTTCGGCTCGCCGAAGCCCGCCCGGGTGCGGTACACGCCGCTGGCCGGATCGCGCAGCGCAAACGCGGTGCGGGCGTAACCCAGGCCGCTGAAAATCGCCTCGAGCGCGACCTGGACCACGCTGTTGATGTCCACCTTGTCTGCGCGCGCGATGCAATCGGTGGCCTCAGCGATGCCGGCGGCCAGCACGGCGCAGGCATTCGACGGCCGGCCGACGCCGTCGCGCTGCGTGCTGGTCTCAACGGCAACCGCCTCGATCGCCACCTCCTGAGGCACCACGTCGCGCAGCCGCGCCACCGGGCAGACCGTCGGTGCGATGCCAAAGGCCGCCTCGAAGTCGCGCGTGCGATCCGCCGCCCGCTCCAGCAGCGGCAGCAACTGCGTACTGTCGTAGTCCTGCGCCTGGCGAAACCGTTTCAAAACCTCGTCGAGCTTCATCGTGGGCCGCGCCCCGAGCGCGCCCGCCACCGCCTCGGCGAACTGCGCTGCCGCCCGCACCCGCTCGCTGCCGTTGGCCGGCGCGTCGATCCGCGCCGGCAGCGGCTGCACCGCGGTGAGGATGCGGTCGGGCAGGTGCCACTCGCGCAGCACCATGTCGGTCAGTTCATCGTGGCTGCGGCCAAGCACTCGACGCGCCGCCATTGATTCGCTGATGCCTTCCTTCTGTGCGATGGCCTGCGCCTGCTCATGCGCCTGCGGCGCGAACAGCGCGACCAGCAGCCGCCCCACGCTGCGGAACATGGCAGCGATGGAGGCCTCCTCGCCTTCCGTGTCCGACAGAAGCTGTCGGGCCAGGCTGCCGGCAAGCAGCGACTGATGGAACTCGTCACGCACCTGCGGCAGGCGCTCGCCGAGCAGGCCCTCGACCAGCACCACCGACATCGCGGTGACGCGCACCTGGTCGAACCCGAGCAGCATGATGGCGCGCGTCACGGTGGTGACGGCCTGCGGCCCCATCCTGTACGGGATGGTGTTGGCGATGCGCAGCAGGCGCTGGGTGAGCCCGACATCGGAGAGGATAACGTCGGCCAGCACCTGGACGGCGTCGCCGTCGCTTTCGAGCAGACGCGTCAGCCGCGCCAGCGTGTGCCCGACCGACGGCAGTCCGCCATGCGCGTGCATGGCGGCGAGCAACTCCTCGAGCGCGCGCTCGGGTGTCTTGGACTTGACAGGAACCTGGTCGGCGTCGGGCACGGACATGACCTCTCGGCCGACACCGTAACGCGCCGCCGCCGCGCCGATACGGCGAAATGGCGGGCGCCCGCGCCTCAGCTCAGGTCTTGGGCAAGGTCACGCCGGTCTGCCCCTGGTACTTGCCGCCGCGGTCCTTGTACGAGGTCTCGCACACCTCGTCGCTCTCGATGAACAGCACCTGCGCGCAGCCCTCGCCCGCGTAGATCTTGGCCGGCAGCGGCGTGGTGTTGGAAAACTCCAGCGTCACATGGCCCTCCCACTCCGGCTCCAGCGGCGTGACGTTGACGATGATGCCGCAGCGCGCGTAGGTGCTCTTGCCCAGGCAGATGGTCAGCACGCTGCGCGGGATGCGGAAGTACTCGACCGTGCGCGCCAGCGCGAACGAGTTGGGCGGGATGATGCAGACGTCGGCATGCACATCGACGAAGCTGGCCGGATCGAACGCCTTGGGGTCGACGATCGTGCTGTTGATGTTGGTGAAGATCTTGAATTCCCGCGAGCAGCGGATGTCGTAGCCGTAGCTCGAGGTGCCGTAGCTGACGATCTTCTGACCATTGACGCTGCGTACCTGACCGGGCTCGAACGGCTCGATCATGCCCTGCGCCGCCATGCGGCGGATCCACTTGTCGCTCTTGATGCTCATCTTTTCTACACGCGGTGACCGGCAACCCGCGAGCCGGTCCGACCGGCAGCAGGCCTCCATGGCACCGCGCCTCTCTCTGTGGGCCGGCTGAAGTCGACTCATTGTACGGACCGACTGCCGACCGTCGCCTCTGCGGCACACACCGCTGATTCTGCTGCTGGATCGGCAACACGGCGGGCAACGCGGACTAGACTCGCGTCCCATGCGCCCAGAAACCTCCTCCGCGTGGCGCCCGGCGCAGCCGGGCGATCGAATGCAGGACGTCGATACCCCCGCACTGATTCTCGATCTGGCCAAGTTCGAGCAGAACCTCGCCCGCCTGATGCGCGCGGTGCAACCGTACGGCGTGCGGGTGCGGCCACATGCCAAAAGCCACAAGTGCATCGAGATCGCGCGCCGCCAGATGCAGGCGGGTGCGGCAGGGATCTGCGTGCAGAAGCTGTCCGAGGCGGCGGTGTTTCTCGAAGGCGGCATCACCGACGTGCTGATCACCAACGAAGTGGTCGGCGCGCGCAAGCTGCGCCGCCTGGCCGAAACAGCGCTGGCGCATCTCGGTGCGCGCCTGGGCGTGTGCGCCGACGACATCGGTGTGGTGCGCCAGCTTGCCGAGGTTTGCACGCAGACCGGCGCACGCGTCGATGTCTACGTGGAACTGGATGTCGGGCAGAACCGCTGCGGGTTGGTCGGCAACAAGGATGTGGTCGATCTGGCGCGCGCCGTGGTGGCCAGCCCGCGCCTGAATTTCATGGGCCTGCACGCGTATGCCGGCAGTGCACAGCATCGCCGTGGCGTGCCCGAGCGGCGCGCTGCGGTGGAGGCGGCTTCGCAGCGCGCGCATGACGCGCGCGCGGCGCTGCGCGCTGCCGACCTGCCTTGCGAGCGCATCACCGGCGGCGGTACCGGCACCTTTCTCTACGAGGCAGCGAGCGCGGTCTTCAACGAAGTGCAGCCAGGCTCCTACGTGCTGATGGACAGCGACTACGCGCGCAACGCGGTCGACCCCGAGGCGCCGCGCTTCGAGCACGCCCTCGCGCTGCTGACCACCGTGATGAGCCTGCGCAGCGCCGACGGCAACGAGCGCGCCACGCTCGATGCCGGACTGAAGAGCTTCTCTACCGACTCCGGCCCGGCACTGCCCACTTTTTCCGGCTGGCGTCCGTACGCGGTGTCCGACGAGCACACCGTGCTGCACAAAACCGGCGACGGTCCGGCCATCCGCCTCGGTGACAAGGCGCTGCTGGTGCCAGGTCACTGCGACCCAACCGTGGCGCTGCACGACTGGATCGTTGTGGTGAGAAACGGCATCGTCGAGGACGTCTGGCCGGTCGACGCGCGCGGCGCGCTTTTCTAGGCGCAGCGGCGCTCGTCGGGCCATGGTCCTGCGGGGCCGTGCGACTGACCCGCAGCATCGTCCTTCGTGGCGATCGATTGAACACCGGCACGCTCGTCGTTCAGTTCACGGCATCGAGGTGAATCGTCAACTGCCCGGATGAGACCTTTGCATGCTGTCGCGCGGGAGCGTGCGGCGCTACCTTCTCGGCATCGGGTTTGCTGAGGGTCTCGCATGAAGCAAAGACCGCCTGGGACGTTGCCGCCATCGATCGCTGCTCACGCCGCGCGACGACTGGCTGGCTGGGCGTCCGTGGTGACCAGTCTGGCTGTGCTGGGATTGGGTGCCGCGCAAGCGAACGGTCCGGCTGACGCACTGCCACACCGTAGTGTTACGGCCGGCCAGGCGCAGTTCGAGCTGCCGTCGATCTACCTGCTGCTCCCCGACGATATGCGTCGCACTGGCAACTCGCTCACCCCGGCGAGAGAAACCGGCGCGGCTGCGGCGCCAGACACGCCTCGCTTCATTGCGACCGGCAGCGGCAGCTCGCCGCGGGCGCGCCTGGTGGAAATGCCCGCCGATGTCATCCCCGGTCAGTACGCGCGACCGAAATACGCCCTCGGATTTCGTTCGCACGGCATGAAGAAGTTCGCCCACAGCATCGGCCTGGATGCCCACACCTGCCTCGCCCCGCTGGTGCGGGCGCGGGTCAACTTCTCGCAGGACGGCGACGCTGGCGGTCGCCTGATGCTGTTTGCGCGTTGTTCGTTGCGCTGATACGCAACGGCACCCGGCTGGCGCACTCAGTCTCACGCGACCACGCGCGCCACGGCTTCCAGGTCCGACTCCTTAGACTTGCCGGTTTCCAACCGGAGTCCAGCCATGCAGATCCAGAACAACGTCTTCGTCGTCACCGGTGGGGCCTCCGGCTTGGGTGCTGCCACCGTGCGCCTGCTCGTCGCCCAGGGCGGCAAGGTCGTGATCGCCGACGTGACCGTGGACAAGGGGCAGTCGCTGGCCGGTGAACTCGGTGCAGCCACGCGCTTCGTCAAGTGCGATGTCACCTCGGAGGCCGATGGCAAGGCGGCGATCGGCGCCGCCCTTGACCTGGGCACGCTGCGCGGCTTGGTCAACTGCGCCGGCGTCGCTCCTGGCGAAAAGACGGTCGGCAAGGATGGGCCGCATCGGCTGGAAAGCTTTGCGCGCGCCGTCAACATCAACCTGGTCGGCACCTTCAACATGATCCGCCTCGCCGCCGAAGCGATGGCGCAGCAGGAGGCGACCGCGGAAGGCGAGCGCGGTGTCATCGTCAACACCGCATCGGTGGCGGCCTTCGACGGTCAGATGGGCCAGGCAGCGTACGCCGCCTCCAAGAGCGGCGTGGTGGGCATGACGCTGCCCATCGCACGAGACCTGGCGCGCAATGGCATCCGGGTGATGACCATCGCCCCCGGCATCTTCGAGACACCGATGCTGCTCGGCATGCCTGCGGAGTTGCAGGCGTCGCTTGCCAAGCAAGTGCCGTTTCCATCGCGCCTGGGCCGCCCGGACGAGTATGCGCAGCTGGTCACCGCGATCCTCGGCAACGTGATGCTCAACGGCGAGACGATTCGTCTGGACGGCGCGATCCGGATGCAGCCGAAGTAACGCCTGTCAACACGCTGCCGCCGAGGGTCGAGTTCACAGGTGACAGCCAGCAGCCGGTTTCGCGGCTGCGCGCCATGACAAGCGCCGCGGGCAAACTTCACGCGTCAGGCTCCTGCAAAGGTCAGAGGACATGCATCGAACGTCTCCGTGGCTGCGAGGTGCGCTACTGGCGGCCTGGCTTGCCACGGCGCTCACGACGGGCTGCACCACGACTAGCTCGCCACCAGTTGAACCACCTGCTGCACCGGAGATCGGCTCTGGCGTACGCGCTGGCCTGACTCAGCGCACCGCCAAGCGCTATATGGCCGCTGCCGCCCACCCGCTGGCCACCGAGGCCGGCAGGCAGACGCTCGCCGCCGGCGGCAGCGCTGTGGATGCCGCGATTGCGATGCAGATGGTGCTCACGCTGGTGGAGCCGCAAAGCTCCGGCATCGGTGGTGGCGCATTCCTGTTGCACTGGAACGGCAGCCGGGTGCAGAGCTATGACGGACGCGAGACTGCGCCGTTGGCGGCCGACGAAAACTTGTTCATGACGCCGCAAGGCCGCGCAATGGGCTTCGTCGATGCCGTGGTCGGTGGCCGCGCCGTCGGCACACCCGGGGTGCTGCGCATGCTGGAGATAGCGCATCGCCAGCATGGCAAGCTCGCCTGGGCGCGCCTGTTCGAGCCGGCGATCCGACTGGCGGACCAAGGGTTCGCGGTGTCGGCGCGCCTGCATGCGGTGCTGACGGCCGAGAGGCACCTGGCCAGCACGCCCGCCGCACGCGACTACTTCTATGGCGCCGACAGGCTGCCCAAGCCCGTGGGGACGATGCTGCGCAATCCCGCGCTTGCCGCCACGTTGCGCGCGGTCGCTGCAGGCGGCGCCGATGCCTTGCATCGCGGCGGGATCGCCGCCGACATCGTGGCTGCGGTACGGGGCCACCCGAGCAACCCGGGCCAACTGACCGAGGCGGATCTCGCCGGCTACCAAGCCAAGGAGCGGCCGCCGGTGTGCATCGACTACAAGCAGTGGCGCGTGTGCGGCATGGGCGCGCCATCGTCGGGCGGGATCGCCGTGGCGCAGATGCTCGGCATGCTTGCCCTGCGCAACATCGCGGTGGTGCCGCCCTACAGGGTCGGCGGCCAGTTCGAGCCGCAAACCGACGCGGTCCACCTGTTCAGCGAGGTCGGGCGGCTGGCATTCGCCGATCGAGCGCAGCACGTCGCCGACCCGGACTTCGCGCCGGTGGACGTCGCGGCGCTGACCAGCCCGGCGTACCTCGCCGGGCGCGCCAGGCTGATCACCGACCGCAGCATGGGTCGCGCATCTGCCGGGGTGCCGACCAGTGCTCCAGTTGCGTACGCACCGGACGAGTCGCCACACCGATCCGCCACGACGCACATCTCCGCGGTCGACGCGTTCGGCAACGCGGTGGCGATGACGAGTTCGATCGAGGACGCCTTCGGCGCGCGCCTCATGGTGCGGGGCTTCCTGCTCAACAATCAGCTCACCGACTTCTCGTTCCTGCCGCGCGCCTCAGACGGCAAGGGATCGGCACGACCCGACGGCCCGCTGGTGGCCAATCGGGTGCAGCCCGGCAAGCGGCCGCGCTCGTCGATGGCGCCGACCCTTGTCTTTGATCGCCATAGCGGTGAACTGATCGCCACGCTGGGCTCGCCCGGGGGCAGTCAGATCATCAACTACGTGGCCAAGACCGTGGTCGGCGTGCTCGACTGGAAGCTGGACATCCAGGAGGCCATCTCGCTGCCGAACTTCGGCAGTCGCAATGGACCGACGGAAGTGGAAGCGGACCGCGTGACGGCACCCGTCATCGAGGGCTTGAAGGCGCGTGGACATGAGGTGACAGTGATCCCGATGACCAGCGGTGTGCAGGGCATCGTGCGACTGCGCAACCCCGCAGGCTGGGGCGGCGGTGCCGACCCCCGCCGGGAAGGTATTGCCCTGGGCGACTAGGGGTGAAGCCACAGGCGCGCGAGCTAGACTTTGCGGCCCCAGTTCTTTCGTACCGGAGACAACGAATGACGATCAAGGTTGGCGACACGCTGCCCGACGGGCAGTTGAGCGAGTTCATCGATGTGGAGACCGCGGGCTGCTCCCTTGGGCCCAACAACTTCAGCGTGGCCGATCTGACCCGTGGCAAGAAGGTCGTTGTCTTCGGCCTGCCGGGCGCCTACACGCCCACCTGCAGTGCCAAACACGTGCCGGGCTACCTGCAGCACTACGACGCGCTCAAGGCCAAGGGCGTGGATGAGATCTGGTGCCTGAGCGTCAACGATGCGTTCGTGATGGGCGCGTGGGGCCGGGACCAGCACGCCACCGGCAAGGTGCGCATGATGGCCGATGGCTCGGCCGACTACACCAAGAAGCTGGGACTCGAACTGGACCTCGTCGCGCGCGGCATGGGCGTGCGCTGCCAGCGTTTCTCCATGCTGGTCGACAACGGCGTCGTCAAGTCGCTGAACATCGAAGGCCCGGGCAAGTTCGAGGTGTCGGACGCGGAGACCATGCTCAAGCAGGTGTGACCCCCGGCGGACGCCGGTCAGAGAACGCCGCGTTTTGCGGCGTTCTCTGTTCCTGCCTTCAGTTCAGTCGGTCGGCTGCCTGCTGCAACTGGTGCAGTCGATCGCGTGCCGCCACCGCATCCGGTGGGTTGGCACTCATCTGCAGGTAGGCCGCCAGATCAAGCGCTGCGGCACGCGGGCATTGCAGGCGCTCGTACAGCATGGCGCGCGTGCGCCGCTGCTGCGCGTCATCGGGAAGCACAGCCACCAGACGGTGCTGTATCTCCAGGCAGGCAGCCAGCTCGTTTGCCTGAAGATGAATGCGCTTGAGATTGCTCAGCAGGCGCGCGAGGATCTCGCGCTCGCTGGCTGCACGCAGGTAGACCTCGAGCGGGTACTCCGGCTCGGCGCCCAGCGCCGCCTGCAGGCGGCTGCGCAGCATGTCGATCGACAGCGGTACACCGCGCGCGAAGACATCAATGAACATCGTCCTGTCCGCCATCGCCAGGCGCACCAGGAAGTGCCCCGGAAAGCCGACGCCGTTGAACATCAGGCCAAGGTGGCGGCCGATATCCATGTAAACGAGCGACAGCGTGATCGGAATGCCAGTGCGCCGTTCCAGCACTTGAGGGAGCAGGCTGTTGCCGGCGTCGTAGTAGTTCTCGTGATTCGGCTGAAAACGCAGTTCGTCGAAAAAGAAATGGTTCAGCTGCCGCCAGCGGTCGGCAGCCGATGCGTCGGCCGGGATGCGCCCGGCGAGCTGTCGTCCCCAGCCCTGGACGGTGTGAGTAATGTGGGCCGGATCGCAGGTGACGTCTGCATAGCGCCCGACTTGTGCCGCGGCTTCAAGCAGCGGCAGCGGGCTTGACTGCACCAACCGCTCGAAGTCAGCCAAGGCCTCGGTCGTCATGACGTGCGCAACCTGAAGTCGCGTGGTCGAAAACCCAGGATCCACAGCACCCCGAAGTACAGCACCACCGCAGCCACCATCACGGCCGCAAGCAGGCCACCGCGCAGCAGCAGTTGCGTCTGCATGGCGATCCAGTCGATTTCGCGATCGACCAGCAACAGCAGCGCGACCAGCGCGGCCAGTGCGACCGCCAATTTGAGCAGGAACACCGGCCAACCCGGCTCCGGCTGGTAGATGCCACGACGGCGCAGCCCGAGGTACAGCAGCGCCGCATTGGCCCACGCGCCGAGGCTGATCGACCAAGCCAGCCCGGCGTGCGCGAGCCACGGCACCAGCGCAAGGTTCGCAAGCTGCGTGGCGAAAAGCACGCCGACGGCGATCTTTACCGGCGTCTTGATGTCTTGTTGCGCATAAAAGCCTGGTGCGAGGATCTTCACGCCGATCAGCCCAAGCAGGCCGACCGCGTAGCCAACCAGCGCCACCGAGGTCTGCGCGACATCGCGTGCGCTGAACTTCCCGCCTTGGAACAGCACGGCGATCAGTCCTTCGGCCAGCAGGCCCAGCCCGACGGCGGCCGGCAGCGCCACCAGGCACACCAGCCGCAATCCCCAGTCCAGCATGCGCGAGTAGTCGGCCGTGCGCTTCTCCGCGAACGCGCGTGACAACGTGGGGACCAGTACCGTCGCCAGGGCGACGCCCAGTAGCGCCGTCGGAAACTCCATCAGGCGGTCGGCGTAGTAAAGCCAGGCGTTCGACCCTTCACCCAGATGCGACGCGATATTGGTGTTGATCACCAGGCTCACTTGGGCAACCGACACCGCAAAGACGGCCGGGGCCATGCGCGTCAGGATGCGGCGTACGTCCGGATCCGAAAACGCGGTGCGCACGCCCGAGAGGCGAGGCAGCATGCCGATGCGGGCGAGCGCCGGCAGTTGAATCGACAACTGCAGAAATCCGCCGACGAATACCGCCACGCCCAGCGCCAGCGCCGGCGGATCGAACCAGCGGGTGGCGAGCAGCCCGAAGGTAATCATCGACAGGTTCAAAAGCACCGGCGTGAATGCCGGCACCGCGAAGCGGCTGAAGGTGTTCAGAACGCCGGCCGAGAAGGCGACCAGCGACATGAAGAAGATGTACGGGAACATCCAGCGTGTCAGCAGCGTGGCCAGGTCGAAGGTGGCGGGATTGCTCGCAAAGCCACTGGCGATCACATAGACCAGCACGGGGGCGAACAACACGCCGATGATCGACACGCCCAGCACGACCCAGAACAGGGCCGACATCACATGCGACGCGAGGACGCGCGTGGCATCGTCGCCGCGCTGGGCACGCGCCTCGGACAGGATGGGAACAAACGCCTGCGCAAAAGCCCCTTCGGCGAACAGGCGCCGCAACAGATTGGGCAAGCGAAAGGCCGCGGCAAAGGCGTCCATCTCCGCCCCGCCGCCGAAGATGCGCGCAAGCAGCAGGTCGCGCACCAATCCGGTGATCCGCGATACCAGTGTCAGGCTGCTGACAGTTGCAGCGGCGCGTAGGAGGTTCACGAGGCGTGCGGTCGGACTGGCGGGAGGGCGCGGCGCGCCGACGATTGCCGCGCAGGGCATGCCGCGAAGGCAGGGGTGTGGATAACTTGTCGCGCTCTGCTATAGTATCGGGCTTTTCCGTCGAACTAGTTTCGCTTTGGTTGCTCTGCGTAGGCTGAGCTTGGGCACGCGAAACTGAACGAAGAAACCGTAAGAACAAAGAATGATGCGTTGTTGGGTCTTGGCTAGGCTGAGACCCAACACCGACTGAATAGCGCTGATTGAGGCCTCATCTCCGATTGATTCGGAGTCGGGCTCAACGGCTGCCGAAATCCGACAGGACTTATCTCATGGCCAACAGCAAGCAAGCTCGCAAACGCGCCCGGCAATCGACGCTGCGCAATACCCACAATTCTTCTCTTCGCTCGCGCCTTCGCACGGCGATCAAGTCGGTGCGAAAGGCTGTCGCAGCCGGCGACAAGTCCGCCGCCATGGGCGTGTTCCAGACGGCAACCAGCATCATCGACTCGATCGCCGACAAGAAGGTGGTCCACAAGAATCTGGCGGCGCGCAACAAGAGCCGCCTCGCTGCCGCGGTCAAGGCGATGGGCTGATTCTCGGTCCGTAAGGACATCGAGGCGTCAGGTGCCCGCGGCGCCTCGTCACGATCATCCTGGCACGCACCACGTGCCTTCGCTTAATGAAAACAGGCCCGCCGGGCCTGTTTTCGTTGGCGCTTTTAGCCTGCCAGCGGAGACCCCGCGGGCGCCTTGGGCGTGTCGGGTAAGACACACCCCTCCATCACCGGCAGTTCATTGTCACGCGCGAAGTTCATCACGAAGTTGAACGCCATCAGTTCGACATCCTTCAGTCGCTCATCTACCACCACGCATTTGACGCCGCCGATCGTCTCTGGCCGAACATACGGCGAGTAGCCGATGAACGCGTCGCGGCCCGTGGCGATCCCGCCCGGCCGATAAGGCGACATGACGCCACAAAGACGTTCCGCCCAGTCACTGGGGCGAAACGTCTTGCCATGCACGGTGACCCCGTGAATGAAGAACTGACGCGCTTTCAGTGGTTCCGCCACGCTGATGCTTCTGTTTCTGCGCGCCGACTGCGGCGTGCTGGTGAGGGTCATCGCGGGCCCGCTGCCATGTTCAAGCAAGACCTCGACCAGGTGCGTCCCAGATGTGCGGCGTCCCGGATGCGACTGCGCCATGCCTTTCAAGCGTGCGCCATTCTAGCCAAGTCTTATATAAGACTTGCTGATGCTGCCGCTCAGTGCATCGCGGCGAGCACGCAACGGGCCCCTTGCTCGGCAATCGCGAGCGTCGGCGCGTTGGTGTTTCCGGAGGTGATCGTCGGCATGATCGAGGCGTCGATCACACGCAGTCCCTCAAGGCCATGCACGCGCAATTGGCTGTCCACCACTGCGCGCGGATCGGCAGACGGCCCCATTTTCGCCGTGCCCACCGGATGGAAAATGGTGGTGCCGATCGCGCCCGCGGCGCGCGCGAGATCCTCATCGCTGTCGACTCCGATGCCGGGACGAAACTCCAGCGGCGCATAACGCGCCAGCGCGGGCGAGGCGACGATCTGGCGCGTCAGGCGCATTGCGGCGACCGCAGTCGCGCGATCTTCGTCGGTGCTCAGATAACACGGCGCGATGATCGGCATCGCCAGCGGATCGGCGCAACTGACGGTGACCGCCCCGCGTGAGGTAGGCCGCAGGTTGCATACGGAGGCGGTGAACGCATTAAATGGGTGCAGCGGCTCGCCGAACCGGTCGAGCGACAGCGGTTGGACGTGGTACTCGACGTCGGGTCGCCCCACCTCGGAACTGGTGTGGGCGAACGCGCCAAGTTGGCTCGGGCTCATCGACAACGGGCCGCTGCGCGTGAGCGCGTACTGCAGGCCCATTTTCGCCTTGCCAAGCCAGTGCTGCGACAGCGTGTTCAGTGTCTTCACTCCGCTGACCTTGAACGCCATCCGTAGCTGCAGGTGATCCTGGAGGTTGGCGCCCACGCCCTCCAGCGCGTGACGCTGCGCAATGCCGGCGCTGGCGAGCACGTCGCTCGGCCCGATGCCTGACAACTGCAGCAACTGCGGCGACCCGACGGCGCCAGCGGCAAGCAGCACTTCGCCGCGCGCGCGGATCAGGCCGGTCTCGCCACGTCGATGCACTTCAACGCCGGTGCATCGAGATCCGTCGAACGCCAGGCGCAGCGCCTGCGTGTGCGTCAGGATGGCCAGGTTGCGGCGGTGCCGGATCCGCCGCAGGAACGCCTTGGCGGTGTTCCAGCGAACCCCCGCATGCTGGTTCACATCGAAATAGCCGCAGCCAAAGTTGTTGCCGCGATTGAAGTCGTCGATGGCCGGGATGCCCTGCTCGGCGGCGGCAGCGCGGAAAGCGTCTAGGATCTCCCAGCGCACACGCGGTTTTTCCACGCGCCATTCGTTGCCGGCACCATGCAGGTCATCGGCACCGCCGTAGTAGTCCTCATGCTGCTTGAACAGCGGCAGCACATCATCCCAGCCCCAGCCGGGATTGGGCCCATGGCCGTCGCCGGCACGCCAGCCGTCGTAATCCTCGCGCTGGCCGCGCATATAGATCATGCCGTTGATCGACGAGCAACCGCCGAGCACCTTGCCGCGCGGATAGCGGATTGCCGTGCCGTTGAGCCCCGCCTCGGGTGCCGTGCTGAAGCACCAGTCGGTGCGCGGATTGCCGATGCAGTACAGGTAGCCAACAGGCACATGGATCCACAGGTAGTCGTCGTCCCCGCCCGCTTCAAGCAACGCCACCTTGATGCGGGAATTCGAACTCAGGCGGTTCGCGAGCAGACAACCCGCAGTACCTGCGCCCACGATCACCACATCGAAACTGCCGAAGTCCCGGGTCATCTGTACCTTGCCGATAGCCAAGCTGACGCTTGGGCTGTTCTTATAATCCGCCAACGCGGCGCATCCCCAATGCCGCGTTTGTTTTTTTGCCTGTCGCGGAGTCGAGATGTCGCACCTGATGAACACGTATGCCCGCCTGCCGGTCGCCTTTACGCATGGCAAGGGCGCCTGGTTGTTCGACGATCAGGGTCAAGAATACTTGGACGCCCTGGCCGGCATCGCAGTCAACGGCCTGGGTCACGCGCATTCGCGTCTGGTCGCGGCGCTCGCCGAGCAGGCTGGGCGACTGATCCACACGTCCAACATCTATCAGGTGCGCGAACAGGAGGCGCTGGCCGACCGACTGTGTGAACTGTCCGGCATGGACGAGGTGTTCTTCGGCAATTCCGGTTCCGAGGCCAACGAGGGTGCCCTCAAGCTGGTCCGCTTCTACGGCCACAAGCACGGCAACCCGCAAGCGCAGACGCTCGTGATGGAGCGCGCCTGGCATGGCCGCACGCTCGCCACGCTGGCTGCTACCGGCAGCGACAAGGCGCGCAAGGGGTTCGACCCGCTGCCCTCCGGTTTCATCCGCGTGCCGTACAACGACCTGGCAGCGATCGAGCGCGTGGCCGCGGATGACAAGCGTGTGCAGGCCGTCTGGCTCGAGGTGCTGCAGGGCGAAGGCGGCATCCAGGTCGCCGATCGCGACTACGTGCGCGCGCTGCGCAAACTATGCGACGAGCGCGGCTGGCTGCTGATGGTCGATGAGGTGCAAAGCGGCATCGGCCGCACCGGCAAGTGGTTTGGCTACCAGTGGGCCGGCATCCAGCCCGATGTCATCACGCTCGCCAAGGGACTTGGGTCGGGCGTGCCGATCGGCTGTGTGATGACGCGCGGCCGCGCCGCCGGCGTTTTTGGCCCCGGCAACCACGGCACGACCTTCGGCGGCGGTCCGTTCGCCTGTCGCGCGGGGCTTGAGACGCTCAAGATCATCGAGGATGACAAGCTGATGGAGAACGCCGCGGAACGCGGCGCGCAGATCCGCGCCGGGCTGGAGAAGGCGCTGGCCGGCGTCACGGGCGTGCGCGCGATCCGCGGTCAGGGGCTCATGCTCGGGGTCGAACTCGATCGTCCCTGCGGCGAACTGGTCAAGCAGGCGCTCGCCGCGAAACTACTGATCAACGTCACGCAGGACAGCGTCATTCGCCTGCTGCCGCCGCTCATCATCAACGAGCGCGAGGCGGCCGAGATCGTCAGCCGCCTGGCACCGCTGGTGCGGGCATTCTTGGGGGCGCCGCCTGCGGCGGCTGCCTGAGGCCTGCTGTCATGGCTGCGCCGATACGTCACTTCCTGCAGTTTGCCGATCTCACGCGTGACGAGATCGAGCACGTGTTCGCGCGCTCTTCGATCATCAAGGATCGCTTCAAGCGATACGAGTTCTACCAGCCGCTGCGCGATCGCACGCTCGCCATGGTGTTCGAGAAGGCCAGTACGCGCACCCGCGTCAGCTTCGAAGCGGGCATGTATCAGCTGGGCGGATCGGTCATCCACATCACCACCGGCGACTCGCAACTGGGGCGCAGCGAGCCGATCGAGGACACCGCCCGGGTGATCTCGCGCATGGTCGACATCGTGATGATCCGCACCTACGAGCACACCAAGATCGAGCGCTTTGCCGCGCATTCGCGGGTGCCGGTCATCAACGGGCTGACCAACGAGTACCACCCGTGCCAGATCCTGGCCGACATCTTCACCTTCATCGAGCAGCGCGGTTCGATTGCCGGGCGCACCGTGGCCTGGATCGGCGACGCCAACAACATGGCCTACACGTGGCTGCAGGCGGCCCGCCTGCTGGGCTTCACCATGCATGTGTCGACGCCGCCCGCCTACCCGCTCGACGCGAAGCTTGCCCCGCCTGGCCCGCACCTGAAGGTGTTCGACTCACCGCTGGACGCAGCGCGTGGCGCCGACCTCGTCACCACCGATGTCTGGACCAGCATGGGATTCGAGGCCGAGAACGCCGCACGCCTGGCCGCTTTTGAAGACTGGTGCGTCGATGCCGAAATCATGCAAGCGGCGCGGCCCGATGCCCTGTTCATGCACTGCCTGCCGGCGCATCGTGGTGAGGAAGTGACGGCGGACGTGATCGATGGCCCGCAGTCGGCCGTGTGGGACGAGGCGGAGAACCGGCTGCATGTGCAGAAAGCACTGATGGAGTACCTGCTGCTCGGCCGCGCCATCTCATAGTCGGCGGATCAGTGGACCTGGCCAGCCGGCATCCTCCGCATCGCGCAAGAGTCAATCCGATCCTCGAGCCAGCGCATTCGCTGGCCCTGCTGGACGACGCCTGGCAGCGGATCCTGCATGCTGCCAACGATGCAACTGCGCTCATCGCGCGCTGGCGCGCGACCGCATCGGATGACGATGTCTTCGGACGCGCGTACTGCGAGGTGATCCGCGGCCACACCCTGATCCGCAGCGCGGACTCGCCGGGCGCGATCGCCTGCCTGCAGCGCGCCGACGCGGCGCTGGCGCAAGCCACCCTGACTCACGCGGCGCGCATGCTGCTGGAAGCCCGTACGAGCACGCTGGCCGCGCTGCTGGCCATACTGGCGCGCGACTTCGACAGCGCGTTGGCGCGTTTGAACGCGGCCATGACCGAGGGCTACCGTCTGCCGCAGCTCGACCGCTTCTACCTGCGCTACCTGCGCGGCATGGCCTACATGGGCTGCGGCAGACAGGATCAGTCGTTTGTCGACTTGCTGGCGGAGTTCGACTTTGTCGCCGCCCAGCATCCCGGCATTCACGCGATGCTGTCTCTGAATCTCGGCGCCGTCCTGGTGCACGTGGGCGACTGGCAAGGTGCGGAGTCGACGCTGCGAGACGCACTGGCGCGCGCCGACCTCGTCCAGACGCGCGGGTTTACCACGGTCTGCCGACTCAATCTCGCCTACACCTTGATCCAGTGCGGCCGCGCCAATGAAGCCCGCGGTTTCATGGACGAGGCGGTGGCGGCCGATCGCGCATTCGTCACCAACCGGCACCCCGGCGATCTGCTCGGCACGGCCGGCGAGTCGCTGGTGGTTGCCGGCTACCTCGACGAAGCGCGCAGCTACACCGCGACGCTGCGCGCGGATGCGCAGCGTGCCAACTACCGGGTCGGGCTTGCCGCCGCCGACTGGTGCGATGGGCAGATCGCGCGTCGCGCAGGCGACGCCGCCTCCGCATTGCGCTTCTGGTACGCCGCGCTGTGGAAGCTGCGGCGAGCACCGCATGTACCGCACGGCTGCAAGGCGATGCGCGAGATTGCCGCGGTCTATGCCGAGACCGGCAAGTGGCAGCAGGCCTATCGCTGGCACCGTCGCTTCCACGCCGCCTCCGTGCAGTGGGAAAAGCAGTTCGCCGACGCCCGCCTGCGCTACGTGCGTGAACGCCAGGAACTGCAGCGGGCGCGGGAGGATGCCATGCGCGATCCGGTCACCGGCCTGCTCAATCGTAGTGGACTGTTCGAGCAGTTAACGGCCGCGATCGACCACGCCGATGTCTACCGACGGCCGCTTCAGGTCTGCATGCTTGACCTCGACAACCTCAAGCCGATCAACGACCGCCATGGTCATGCCACCGGCGATGCGGCCATTGCCTTCGCAGCCGATGAGTTGCGCGCCACGCTCGGCAGCGAAGCACTGATCTACCGCTATGGCGGCGATGAGTTCGTCGCCGCACTACCGGGGGTCACCCAGCAGGCCGCTTGCATCGCGCTGCAGCGCGTCCTGGATGGCCTGCGCAGCTGGCGCCCAGCCGGCATCGACGAGCGCCGTCAGCTACTGTCGGCCTCCGTCGGCCTGGCCGAGTTCCCGGCGGATGGCACGACCGCCGACCGCTTGCTGGACGCTGCCGACACCGCCCTGTACCGCGCCAAGAAGTCGGGCGGCGACCAGGTCGCGCTGCTTGCGTGACTTAGCGGGCCGGCCCACCGATCCTGACGTCACCACAAGGACCCCGATGAAGCGCCGTGACATCGTCCGCCTGGGGGCCGCCGCAGGCGGCCTTGCCCTGACCGCGCCCATTGCCCGTTCTCAGGCCAATGCGGAGTACCCGACCCGCACCGTTCGCCTGATCCTGACCGCGCCGCCCGGCTCGTCGATCGACGTGCTGGGCCGCCTGCTTGCCGAACGCCTGAAGGACCGACTGGGACACCCCGTCGTCGCCGACAATCGTCCGCAGGCGGGCGGCACGATGGGAACGGATGCGGTCGCCAAGGCTGCTCCGGATGGATACACGATCGGTCTGTCATTCACCGGACCCCTGGCAACCGCGCCGATGCTGTATCGCTCCTTGCCGTATGAACCACTGCGCGACCTGGCGCCCGTGATCCTGGTCGGCACGGCGCCGAACATCCTTGCTGTTTCGGCTGATTTGCCAGTGCAGACCTTCGGCGAATTCCTCGACTACGTGCGGTCTCGTCCGGGACAAGTCAATTACGCATCGGTCGGCAACGGCAGCGCCTCGCACCTGGCGATGGAGTTGCTGAAGACGCAGGCGGGACTGTTCATCGTCCACATTCCGTACAACGGTGCGCCACCTGCGGTGCAGGCGGTGGCCGCCGGCCAGGTGCAGTCGCTGATGTCCAATCCCACCGCACTGCTGCCGCTGATCCAGGCTGGCCGCATCCGGCCGCTGGCCGTCACCAGCCGCGAACGCTGGCCCGGCATGCCGCAGCTGCCCACGGTTGCCGAAAGCGGCCTGCCCGGCTTCGAAGCCATCGCCTGGAACGGCATCGTGGCGCCGGTGCGTACGCCAGCAGCGGTCATCGCACGCCTGAACCGGGAGTTGGGCACGATCCTGCGCGAGGCCGACGTGATCAAGCGCATCGAGTCTGCTGGCTGGCATGCGGCGCCTGGCAGCGCCGCAGAGTTCGCGCGTTTCATGACAGAAGAACGCAAGCGCTGGGAACCAGTGATCCGTCGCAGCGGCGCGCGACTCGACTGAAGCACACCAAACGACGGCTGTATACCGTCCGTCGCAGGCCGACGTGACGAAGCGCGCAATCGATACGCTGGATTGCATGGCGGTCTGGCTGGATCGCATTGCCGGCTGCCGACCCGGTCAATAGACTGCTTTCACATGATCCCGGGTGCGTCGATGAAAACACTTCTGCTTGTCACCAAGATTCTTGCTGTCGGCCTGGTCGCGACGACTGCGGCGGCGCAAGCGCCGTCTCAACCACCCACACCCGCCGCCGGCACAGCCGCCGCTACGCCCAAGACGTATGCGCTGGTGTCGGCGGTTGGCGATCAGATCAATTATGTCCGCCAGCGCATGCAGACCGGCACCCACTTCGAGGGCTACCGCCGAGCGACGCTGCAGATCAATGACAAGTCGATCGACGCTGCCGTGCTGCGCGGCATGGATCGCGTGCTCGCACGCCGCGAGCCGGACAGCCAGCGCGTCTTCCTGCGCCTGTCGCCTGGCGAACTTGCCAACGTGCTGCCCGAGAACCGGGAGCGGGTTGCTCTGGAAAAGCTCAAGGCCGAGCTGGCCAAGTTGCCGCAGCGGGAAAAGTGGGACCGCATCATCATCATCACGCCGCACTACCGGATGTCCGAGATGCGCGGCCTCGCGAGCAAGCTGCATGGCGTCGGCGTCTATATCCAGGGCATGGAAACCAACGTCGATGAAGGCAGTTCGCCGATTACGGGTGGTCAGCTTGCAATCGAAGGGCCTGAGACCAAGTTGCCCGATGGCAGCGCCGGAACGCGCTCGAGCAAGTACATCGCGCTGTATTCCTACACGCAGATCTGGGTGCTGGACGCCAAGTCGCTCGCCGTCATACAGAACGACGCTTGGCTGTTCGACGAGAAGATCTATGACCCGCAGTCCGCCGCGCTCGATGTCGCCCGGCAGCTGACGCCCGATCAGCTGGCTGACCGGTTCGAGGCGTTTACCGAGCGCGCCGCCGGCCGCGCACTCGCCTCCACGGTCCCCGTGGTCGAAGCCGGCGACCTGCGGGTGGTCGATCCGCCCAAGCCGGCCCGGTAGTCCGGTGCAGTAGGTCGGCTCCGCCTGCGGCCTTGTTCCGGCGCGGGCAGTCCGGGCGCGCATGCGGGACCGGGAGTCTTCACTGCGCGCCCCTATAATCCGCCGCGAGCCGATGCCAGGGCGTCGGCTGTTTTGCTCGATCCCGCCCGCGAGTCCCTCGTGATTCGTCATGACTGTCGTCGGCGGTGACCTGCATGCCCACTCATGCCTGCCGCTGGCCTCCCGGTCGGCCCTTCATCATGTCGACGATTCTTCAGCACCTACCCACCGGCCAGAAGGTCGGCATCGCCTTTTCCGGCGGTCTCGACACCAGTGCAGCATTGCTGTGGATGCGCCACAAGGGCGCGATACCGCATGCCTACACCGCCAATCTCGGGCAGCCGGATGAGTCCGACTACGACGAGATTCCGCGCAAGGCGCTCCTTTACGGCGCCGAGAAGGCGCGGCTGGTCGATTGCCGGATGCAACTGGTGACCGAAGGCATCAGCGCCCTGCAGTGCGGCGCCTTTCACATCAGCACCGCTGGCGTCACCTACTTCAACACCACCCCGATCGGTCGCGCTGTCACCGGCACCATGCTGGTGGCGGCAATGAAAGAGGACGACGTCAACATCTGGGGCGACGGCAGCACCTTCAAGGGCAACGACATCGAGCGCTTCTATCGCTACGGACTGCTCACCAACCCGGCCCTGAAGATCTACAAGCCCTGGCTCGACCAGACCTTCATCGACGAACTGGGCGGCCGCGCCGAAATGTCCGAGTACATGCGACGGGCCGGGTTCGCCTACAAGATGTCGGCCGAAAAGGCCTACTCCACCGACTCGAACATGCTCGGCGCCACCCATGAGGCGAAAGACCTCGAGCAACTGTCGACCGGCATCCGCATCGTGCAGCCCATTATGGGCGTGGCCTCCTGGCGCGATGACGTGCCGGTCAAGCGCGAGGAAGTGCGCGTGCGTTTCGAGCAGGGCCAGCCGGTGGCACTGAACGGCATCACGTTCGCCAGTCCGGTGGAGCTGATGATGGAAGCCAATCGGATCGGTGGTCGCCACGGCCTGGGCATGTCCGACCAGATCGAGAACCGGATCATCGAAGCCAAGAGCCGCGGCATCTACGAAGCGCCAGGACTGGCGCTGCTGTTCATCGCCTATGAGCGCCTGATCACCGGCATTCACAACGAAGACACGATTGAGCAGTACCGCGACAACGGCCGCCGTCTCGGCCGGTTGCTTTATCAGGGCCGCTGGTTCGACCCGCAGGCGATCATGCTGCGCGAGACGGCGCAGCGCTGGGTCGCGCGCGCCATCACCGGCGAAGTGACGGTCGAGCTGCGCCGCGGCAACGACTACTCGATCCTCAACACCGAGTCGCCCAACCTCACCTACAAGCCTGAGCGGCTGACGATGGAAAAGGGCGAGTCGAGTTTCTCGCCGCAGGACCGCATCGGCCAGCTGACGATGCGAAATCTCGACATTGCCGACACGCGCGAGAAGCTGATGACTTACGCCAAGGTGGGGCTGCTGACCAGCGGCAGCGGGATCGGCCTGCCCAGCCTGGAAGACAAGACCGGCGAGTAAAGACTGACCAGCCTCTACCTCGCTCGTGGACCGCCGCCAGGCGCGCCGCGACCGCGGGGTCGTTAGACGATGACCGGCTCCGGCTCCAGCAACACGCCGAACTTCTCCTGCACCTTGGTCTGGATCTCGCGCGCGAGCGCCAGAATCTCGCCACCGGTCGCACCGCCCCGGTTGACCAGCACCAGCGCCTGCTTCTCGTAGACGCCGGCGCGGCCCCGGGTGGCGCCCTTGAGCCCGGCGGCATCGATCAACCACCCGGCCGCAAGCTTGAATCGTCCGCCGGCCAATGGATAGTTCACCAGCGAGGGAAACCGCGCGATGAGTTCGCCCCGCTTGTCGCGGCTGACGATCGGGTTCTTGAAGAAGCTGCCGGCGTTGCCGAGCGTCGCCGGGTCGGGCAGCTTGCGACGCCGAATCGCGATGACCGCTTCGAATACATCATGAGCGGTCGGCGTAGCAACGCCGCGCGCGGCCAGTTCGTGAGCGAGATCGGCGTAGCCAGTCACCGGCTGCCAGTCGCGCGGCAGCGACAGGGTCACGTCCAGGATGATGCGCTGATCGGCAAGCGCACCTTTGAAGGCACTGTCGCGATAGCCGAACGCACAATCGGTCAACGACATCGACACGACCTGCCCGCGTTCGACGTCCCAGGCGCGCAAGCTGTCGAAGCGCTCGGCCAGTTCCAATCCATAGGCACCAATGTTCTGGATCGGCGCCGCGCCGCATTGACCCGGGATCAATGCCAGGTTCTCCACCCCGGGCCGCCCCATGTCGAGCAACCGCTGCACCGTGGCGTGCCAGTTCTCGCCGGCGCCGACCTGCACCCGCCAGGCATGCGGCAACGGCTCCAGTTCGCGCAAGCCATCAATGTCGATCTTCAGCACCAGGCCGTCGAGATCACCGGTGAAGAGCAGATTGCTGCCGCCACCCAACACGACGCGCGGGAGGTCACGCACGCGCGGGTCGACGAGCACCATCGACAACTGCTCGATCGAGCGTATACGGGCGAAGCAGCGCGCCCGTACATCGACTCCAAACGTGTTGAACGGCTTGAGTGAGACATCGGTTTGCAGCAGGTGCGAATCCATGCGGCGATTATCGCCCGCACACTAGACTTGCTCCCGCTGCGGGCGCCCCTGGCCGCGCCTTGGAGAACCACATGCCCTCGTTCGACATCGTCTCGAAACCCAACATGGTCGAAGTTCGCAATGCGCTTGACCAGGCCAACAAGGAGATCAACACGCGGTTCGACTTCAAGGGCTCGGACGCACGCATCGAGCACAAAGAGTTCGAACTGACTGCGTTTGCCGACGATGATTTCAAGCTCGGCCAGGTGCATGACGTCCTGCTGACCAAACTCGCCAAGCGCGCGGTCGACGTGCGCTTTGTCGACTTCACCGCCAAGCCGGAGCGGATGAGCGGGGACAAGCTCAAGCAGGCGATCAAGCTGAAGAACGGTATCGAGTCAGTGCTGGCCAAGAAGATCGTGCAGACGGTGAAGGACAGCAAGCTCAAGGTCACGGCCAGTATCCAGGGCGACGCGGTCCGTATCGCGGGGGCGAAGAAGGACTCGCTGCAGGAGTGCATTGCTCTGCTGCGGCAGAAGATCGATGAGGTCCCGCTTCAATTCGAGAACTTCCGCGACTAGCGCGCGAAGCACTCGGCGCCGCATCGGCGCGATTCGCTCTCCCGCGGCGCTACCGGACGTCGCCTGCCGTTGTCCGTTCGATCCACTCGCAGCGTTTCGAACCACGCTTGGGACAACTTTTCGGCAACCGGACGATCTACTACGGCTCGATAGCGTTAACATGTCATCCGTTTGGATGTTTACTGACCGATCAGCTTCGTGAGCACGTCCGACGGTTGAACGGGCCTTTGGTCGCTATTGCAAGTGATGCGCAGACAGATCCCTTTCAAATCAACAACTAAGCAGTTTGCTTGTCGCCATGTGACAAGCCCTCGTGTCGCCTGATGAAAACCAGCCGTTCCTGCGATCCTTTTGCCGCCCTCGACGCCCGTTCTATGGTCCCGCTCAGCCGCAGCAATGCCGCGCTGACGTCGGGCGATTGGACGGCGCGAGCGCAGGCGCCGTCGTTGTTGGAACGCCGCTATCCGCAGATGGCGCGTGCCATCTCGCTGCTGTGGGGCTATCCGGAGATGAACGCGTACTTCGGCAAGCTGTGGCTGCCGGACGGCCAGGCCGAGCCAATCGATCCGGAGGTCATGGCCGATCTGATGCTGCTCGCACGCCTGCACCTGGACATCGTGCCGACCACCAACGCGTCGCCCAGCCCGTACGGGCGCAGCTACCCACAACGCCCAGGCCGATCCGACGTCTGGGCAGACGTGCCCAATCGGCGCTGAATCCTCCGACTAGAGACAGGCCAGCGCGCGTGCGCGCGCGCCGCAATCACTGATCGCGCGACAGGCCCCGCGCCCAGCGCGCGTACAAGCGCGCTGCGAGTTGATTCAATCTCGATGCACGCAACGTCACATCCGCGCGAATCGACGCCGGCGATTGCACCCCCGGACCTCCGGTTCTCGCGCGCTCCACGTCGATCTCAGCCTGCCCTTCCGAACCAACCCAGTCGTCGACCAGGGCGGGCGTCATCTCGCAGTGAAATTGCATACCCAGGTGCGCGAAGCCGGCACGCTCGATGACGTAGGCCTGGCGCACGCACAAGTCACTCGCCAGAAAGTTGCGCGCCCCCGGCGGCAACGCAAAGGTGTCGCCGTGCCACTGGAACCACTCGGCATCCGGGGACAGGTCCTCGCCCAGCCAGTCATGTGCGACCTCGGGGTCGGTGATGGTGAGCCGATGCCAGCCCAGTTCCTTGACCGGGTTGCGCGTGACCTCGGCACCCAGCGCCTTGGCGAGCAATTGACCGCCAAGGCAGTGGCCGATCACCGGCACGCCCGCGGCGTCGGCCGCGCGAATCAGCGCGCACTCCTCGCCGATCCAGGGCAGCGGGTCGTTGACACTCATGCCACCGCCCATGAAGCACAAGCCGGCGAACGCACCCGCATCCGTTGGCACCGCGTCGCCTCGATCGATGCGCACGACGTGCAGCGGCAGGCCGTTATCGCGCGCCCAGGTTTCGAAGTAACCGGCGGGCGCGTCACTGTCGTGCTGGAACGTGGCGATCGGCTTCATGCGTGCGAACAGCGGCAGGCCGTGCGGCCGCCGCCGCTATTCAGGCGACTGACTTGATGCGCGCGGTCGGGCGCGCGCCTTCGGCCGGCTGCAGCAGGGCACCGAAGCGCGCGCGAATCGACGCTTCGATGCCCGCCGCATCCAGGCCGATGCTGGCGAGCAGCTTGGCCGTGTCGCCGTGATCGACGAAGCGGTCCGGCAGCCCCAGGAGCAGCAGCGGCGCTTCGATGCCCAGATCGGCCAGGGCCTCGGCGCAGGCGGACCCGGCTCCGCCAACCACCGCACTCTCCTCGACGCACACCAGCGCGTCGTGAGTACGCGCCAGCCGCGCCACCAGGTCACGATCTATCGGCTTGATGAAGCGCATGTTGGCCACGGTCGCATCGAGCGCCTCGGCCACGGTCAGCGACGGTGCCACCATCGAACCGAACGCAAGGATCGCGATGCGACGGCCCACCGCGGCACCCGACTCGCGCCTGATCTCGCCCCGCCCGATCGGCAGCGTGGTCAGTTCCGCCTGCAGCGCGGCACCCATGCCGGTGCCGCGCGGGTAGCGCACCGCTGCCGGCCCCGGATGCTGGTACGCCGTCGTGAGCATCTGCCGGCACTCGCATTCGTCGGCAGGCGCCATGACCACGATGTTCGGAATGCAGCGCAGGAAGCTGTGATCGAACGCACCGTGGTGGGTTGCGCCATCGGCACCGACCAGCCCGCCACGGTCTAGCGCAAACGTCACATCCAGGTTCTGCAGCGCGACGTCGTGGATCAGTTGATCGTAGCCACGCTGCAGGAAGGTCGAGTAGATCGCCACCACCGGCTTCATTCCTTCGCAGGCGAGCCCGGCAGCGAACGTGACGGCATGCTGCTCGGCAATACCGACATCGAAGTAGCGCTCCGGATACTCCCTTTCGAAACGCACCAGGCCCGAACCCTCGCGCATGGCGGGCGTGATGCCGACCAAGCGCACATCCGCCCGCGCCTGGTCGCATAACCAGTCGCCAAAAATCTGGGTGTAGGTGGGTCGCGCGCTTGCCGACGCCTTGATGCCTTCGGCCGGATCGAACTTGCCGGGCCCGTGGTACAGCACCGGATCGGCCTCGGCGAGCTTGTAGCCCTGACCCTTGCGCGTGACCACATGCAGAAACTGCGGGCCGCGCAGCTCCTTGAGATTCTGCAGCGTGGGAATCAGCGCCTCGAGGTCGTGCCCGTCGATCGGACCGATGTAGTTGAAGCCGAACTCCTCGAACATCGTGGCTGGCACCACCATGCCCTTGGCATGCGACTCGAAGCGACGCGCCAGCTCGAACACCGGTGGCAAGTTCCTGAGCACGTTCTTGCCGGCCTGCTTGGCCGTCGAATAGAACTTGCCGCTCATCAGCCGTGCGAAGTAACGATTCAGCGAGCCGACCGCGGGCGAGATCGACATGTCGTTGTCGTTGAGGATCACCAACAGCCGGATGTTGTCGGTGACGCCGGCGTTGTTGAGCGCCTCGAAGGCCATGCCACCCGTCAACGCGCTGTCGCCGATGACCGCGATCGAATGCCGGTCGACCTTCTGGTTGCGCGCCGCCACCGCCATGCCGAGCGCCGCCGAAATGGATGTCGAGCTGTGCGCCGTGCCGAAGGTGTCGTACTGACTTTCGACGCGACGCGGAAAGCCGGACATGCCGCCGAACTGGCGCAGCATCGCCATGCCTTCACGCCGGCCCGTCAGGATCTTGTGCGGATACGTCTGGTGGCCAACATCCCACACGATGCGATCGTGCGGCGTGTTGAACACCGAATGCAGGGCGATCGTCAGTTCGACCGTGCCGAGGTTGGACGACAGGTGACCGCCCGTGCGGGCAACCGACTCGACCACGAAGGCGCGCAGTTCGACCGCCAACTGCTGCAACTGTGCGCGATCGAGCCGCCGCAGATCGGACGGGTCGTTGATGGTGGAAAGCAACTGCGGCATGGCTGCCTCTGGGTTTGATGACGGCATCAGCTCTTGCGCAACACGATGAAGTCGGCCAATTGTCGCAGCCGATCGGCGCGGTGATCGAATTCCGACAGGGCAGAAAGGGCTTCGCCCCGCAGGCGCTCGGCCCAGGCTTTGGCAGGTTCCAGCCCGACCACCGAAACATAGGTGGGCTTGCCCTGGGCGGCGTCCTTGCCCGCGGTCTTGCCCAGCGCGGCCGAGGTCGACTCCACATCCAGCACATCATCGACGATCTGGAACGCGAGGCCGACCGCCGCCGCATAGGCATCCAGTGCCACCAGCGTCGACGCCGAAGCCGCGCCGGCGACGGCCCCCATGCGGACTGCCGCCCGCAACAGGGCGCCGGTCTTCATCCGATGCATCTGCTCAAGCTCACCCAGGGTCATCGCCTGACCGACTGCCGCCAGGTCGATCGCCTGTCCGCCGCACATGCCGGCGGTCCCGGCAGCGTGTGCCAGTTCGCGCATCAATCCGGCCTGGATGGCGGCCGGCAGCGGCGCGTCGGAGAGCACCTTGAACGCTTCGGCCTGCAGCGCGTCGCCCGCGAGCATGGCAGTGGCTTCATCGAAGGCGACATGTACGGTGGGCTTGCCGCGCCGCAGGACATCGTTGTCCATGCAGGGCAGGTCATCGTGGATCAGCGAGTACACGTGAACGTACTCGACCGCCAGCGCGGCGCAGTCCAGACCCGCCGCCGGGGCGTCGGCCAGTTCACCGGCGGCGTAGACCAGCAGCGGCCGGACCCGCTTGCCTCCCTGCAGGACGGCGTAGCGGATGGCCTCGTGCAGGCGCTGCGGCGGCAGCTCAGCCGGCGGCAGTTGCTGCTGCGCCGCGCGCTCGAAGCGCGCAACCTCCCGCGTCATCCAAGCTGCGAGCGACAACGCGCCCACGGCCGGTTCGCGCAGCGGGGCAGTGGCATTCATGTGGATCGGTGCAGCAAATGGGAATTGGAGTGTCGGTCAGCTGGCGCCGCGAAGCTCGGATGGATCGAGGGGCTTGAGCAACTCGCCGTCAAGCTTGCTGATTTCCTGCTCGGCAGCCGCCAGCATGCCTTGGCAGTGCTGTGCCAGTTCGGCGCCGCGCCGATACGCCGCGATCGATTCGCCGAGCGCCAGTTCGCCGGACTCCATCCGGTGCACCAGCACATCAAGTTCATCGAGCGCCTGCTCGAAACTGAGCGCGTTCACCGGCTCGGGCGATGCAGGCGCGTTGGCACGGACCGGACGATTGACCATGCGCCGGATTGTAGAGCAGCCCCTACCGATCGTGCCGCCACCGCCATGACATGCCGGGCCGATACGTCGCGCGATCCGCGGCGATAAACTGCGCGCCTATGCAATCGCTCTGGATGCTCGTCGCCTCATTGCTGTTCGCGGTGATGGGCGCCTGCGTGAAGTTTGCTGCCGCGCACTACAGCATCGCCGAGATCGTCCTGTATCGCTCGTTGATCGGCTGCCTCGCGCTGGCGCTGTTCGTGCGGGCGCGCGGCCTGTCGCTGGCCACGCCGGTGCCGTGGATGCATATGCGCCGGGGCGCTGTCGGCACGGTGGCGCTCTCGTTGTGGTTCTTTGCCACGACGGCGCTGCCGCTCGGCACGGCGATGACGCTCAACTACGCGTCGTCGCTGTATCTGGCTGCGTTCCTCGTCGCTGCCGCCGTGTCGGCCGGACGACGGGTCAACTGGCCGCTTGCGGCCACCGTGGCAACCGGCTTCGTTGGCGTGCTGATGGTGCTGCAGCCGAGCTTCAACCCGACCCAGGCGGTGGCCGGCATTGCTGGCCTGGTTTCCGGCGTGCTGTCCGCCAGCGCGTACTGGCACGTGAAGGAACTGGGCAAGCTGGGCGAGCCGGAGTGGCGCACCGTTTTCTACTTCACGTTCACCGGGCTCATGCTCGGTCTCGCCGGGACGATCATGACCGGATTCACCGCCCACACACTCAGCGGCGCGGCGCTGCTGCTGGCGATCGGGGTGTCCGCCACGCTTGCGCAATTGGCCATGACCCGCGCCTATGGTGCCGGCCGCGCACTGCTGACCGCCAATCTGCAGTACTCGGCAATCGTGTTCGCCTCGATCATCGGCGTGGTGGTGTTCGCCGACCGGATTCCCCTGATCGGCTGGCTGGGAATCGCCACCATCATCGTCAGCGGCGTTGTCGCCACCGTGCTGACAGCGCGTGCGACCGCTCCGCTTGAACCGGCCGGCGCTGCGCAGGTCGCCCCGCCGACCGTCGACTCACTTGGCCCGAAATCACGGAGCACGCGATGAGATCCTCCACGCTCGTCACTGTCGAGCAACTGCAGCAGCACCTGTTCGACCACGACTGGGTGGTGGTCGACTGCCGGCACGACCTCGCCGACTTCTCGGCTGGCTTCAAGGCGTACCGCGCCGGTCATGTTCCTGGCGCAACGTTCGCGCACATCGAGGAAGACCTGGCGGGAGAAATCACACCCGCGACCGGGCGCCATCCGTTGCCCGTGCGCGAGCACCTGGTCACGATCTTCCGTGAATGGGGCATCAACGACAGCACCCAGATCGTTGCGTACGACGCGCACGGCGGCTCATATGCCGGACGCTTGTGGTGGCTGGCCCGCTGGCTCGGACACGCCAACGTCGCGCTGCTCGATGGCGGCTGGCAGGCGTGGCTGGCGGCGACCAACTGGACCAGCATCGAAGAGCCAGAACGCCCCGAAGGGCAGTTCTCCGCCGGCGCACCGTTGGTCGCGGTGGTCGACACGGCACACGTGCTGGCCAAGTATGGCGACGATCGCACCGTGATCCTGGATGCGCGTAACGCCGAGCGGTTCGAAGGACGCAACGAGCCGATCGATCCGGTCGCGGGCCGCATTCCGGGGGCGGTCAATCGTTTCTGGCAGAACAACCTGGAAGACGGCAAGTTCAAGTCGGCAGATCGGCTGCGCGCCGAGTTCGCGCCGGTGCTGGGCGGCCGGGCACCCGCCCAGCTGATCCACCAGTGCGGCTCCGGTGTGACTGCCGCGCACAACGTGCTGGCGATGGAGATTGCGGGCCTGCCGGGCTCTGCACTGTTTGCCGGCTCCTGGAGCGAGTGGATTCGCGATCCGCGCCGGCCGGTGGCCACCGGACCGGCGTAGCTGCGCGACTCAGTGGGTGTGCAGCGCGCTCATCACGACGCCGGCAACAACCACCCCGGTCAGCACCAGCGCCACCTCGGGCAGTGACTGGCCAAGCGACTTGCGCCGCATCATCTCCGGCAGCAGGTCACTCAAAGCGATGTAGATGAAGCTCGCCGCGGCGACGATGAGCGCATACGGCAGCAGCGTGGCGCTGGCTTCGAGGACGAAGTAGCCAACGATGCCGCCCAGCACCGCCGACGACCCGGAAATGAGCTGGAACACGAACGCCTTGCGCTTGGTGAAGCCGGCATTCAACAGGATCATGAAGTCGCCGACCTCATGTGGAATCTCGTGCGCCATGACCGCCAGCGTGGCGAGCAGGCCGGCTTTCCAGTCCAGCATGAAGGCGGCCGCGATGACGACGCCATCGGCGAAGTTGTGGAACGCATCGCCGATCAGGATCGGCAGCCCGCCGCGACCGGCCTCGTGCGCGTCATGCCCGTGGTGATGGTGGTGGGCGTCGCCCTCGTGATGATGGGTGTGATGGATCAGCGAGGCCTTTTCCAGCAGGAAGAAGCCGATGATCGACGCCAGCATCACCCAGCCGAGGACGAAGGGATCGGCCTCGCTGTTGTACGACTCGGGTATGAGGTGGGTGAAGGCCACTGTCAGCAGCAGGCCGGCGGAAACGCATACCAGCTTGTCGACCAGACCGGAGAGCAGGCGGAACGACAAAAGTGCTGCCAGTCCGATCGAGATGACCGTCGACAGCAGGTTCGCCAGGATGATGAAGACAAGCGTGGTGGACATGCGAAATCCAGGGCAGAGCCATTGACGGTAGCAAACGTGTCAAGCCCTCGCGCTGCCGGACCACGCAGAGAAACGGCCGCCCACAGGCGGCCGTCCGCGTCTTCCTGATTGGCAACGTCTAGGCCAGGTGCTTGCCGAACCAGGCCAGCGCACGCTTCCAGCCATCTTCTGCCGCGTCCTTGCGATAGCTCGGCCGGTAGTCGGCATGGAAGGCGTGCGGGGCATCCTTGTAGAGCACCAGTTCCGAGTTCGCGTTGCCGGCACTCTTGAGCGCGGCCATCATGCGCTCGACGGTCTCGTTCGGGATGCCGCCGTCGGCGCCACCGTAGAGCGCGAGCATCGGCTGCTTGATTTGCGCGGCGACGTCGATCGGATGGTTCGGCGTGTTGACCGAGGCATCGCCCACCACGCGACCGTACCAGGGCACACCGGCCTTGATCTTCGGGTTGCGCGCGGCATACAGCCAGGTGATGCGGCCACCCCAGCAAAAGCCCGTGATGCCGACTTTCTCGGCATGTCCGCCATTTGTTGCCGCCCACGCCATCGCGGCATCGAGGTCCGCCATCACCTGCGCGTCCGGCACCTTGCTCACCACGTCCTTGATGAGGCTCGGGATGTCGGTGTACTTGGACGGATCGCCCTGCCGTGCATACAGCTCGGGCGCGATCGCGAGGTAACCCGCCTTCGCAAAGCGACGGCAGACATCCTTGATGTGCTCGTGCACGCCGAAGATCTCCTGCACCACCAGCACGGTCGCCAACCCAGTCTTGCCGGCCGGTGCGGCGCGGTAGGCGGGCATCTGGCCGTCAGGTGTGGCGATCTTCACTTCGCCGGCGGTCAATCCCTGGGTATCGGTGGTGATCATGGTCTGTGCGTGAACTGGCATGACTGCTGCGGCGAACCCGGCAGCCAGCGAGGTGGTGACAAAGCCGCGACGAGTGACGTCGTGCGGGGGATGAATGCGATCGATCTCATCGCGCGCGTCTTGTCCAATCCGGTTGCTGTCTTCCACGAAGTCTCCTTGTTGTCTCGTTGCGCCGCAGGCGAACGCGCCCGAGTGTAGTCAACGCAATTCGCACGAGACCCGGTGGCACAATTGGTCCCCTCCCAGTCTCATGCGGGCGGCCATGCCCCGGCCGCGCGCTCCCGTCCGATGCCCTTCGATTCCGAGACCTTGGCCAGCCGCTTCCGTCGCCTGGCGCCCGCGGTCGACTACTGCGCCCTGCGCGTGGTCGAGGAAACCTCCCAGATGGTGTCGGTGCGGCAGGACATCGCCGATCCCACGCGCACGTCGATCGACCAGGGGGCGATGGTCACCGTGGTGGTCGGCGACGGCGTCGGCTATGCCGCCACCAGCGACCTGTCCGACAGCGGGCTCAGTTGGGCGATCACTCGCGCCCGCGACTGGGCACAGCTGGCGTGCGGGCGCAGCGTGTTCCAGGGCGTGGCGCCGAAACTGCCGCGCCCTGCCGGTCGCTACGCATCGCCCGCATTGCGGCCGATGCCATGGAGCAAGGCCGAGCGCATCGAGGTGCTGATGCGCGAATCGCAGGCCTGCCGCATCGACGCGCGCATCGTCGACTGGGAGGCAAGCCTGTGGACCGTGCAGTCGCGCCAACTGGGCTTGACTGCCGACGCCGGTCAGCCCGATGACTTCGCGCTGCAGGAGTTCGAGTTCACCATCCCGAGCCTGCACGCGGTGGCGCACGCTGGCGGCATCACGCAGGTGCGCTCCTGGGGCGGCCGCTACAACGGCTTTTGCCAGCAGGGCGGGCTCGACGTGATCGAGCGGTCCGGCTTCATCGGCAGCGGCGGCCGTACGGCCGAAGAGGCCCTGCAATTGCTGGCCGCACCAAACTGTCCGAGCGGCACGATGGACGTGGTGCTGATGCCCGACCAGATGATGCTGCAGATCCACGAGTCGATCGGCCATCCGCTCGAGCTCGACCGCATCCTCGGTGACGAGCGCAACTACGCCGGCACGAGCTTCGTCACGCTCGACATGTTCGGCAGCTACCAGTACGGCTCGCCGCTCCTCAATGTCAGCTACGACCCCACGCGCAGCGAGGAATTTGCGAGTTTCGCCTTTGACGATGAGGGCACGCCGGCACGCCGCGACCTCCTGATCCGCGACGGCGTGCTGGTCAAGCCGCTCGGTGGCACCAGCTCGCAGCAGCGTGCCCAGCGGCTGCGCGCCGATATCGACGGCGTGGCAACGACCCGCGCCTGCGCCTGGAACCGCCCGCCGATCGACCGCATGAGCAACCTCAATGTCGAGCCCGGCGATGCCAGTGTCGAGCAGATGATCGCCGCCACCGAACTGGGCGTGCTGATGAAGACCAATCGCAGCTGGTCGATCGACGACTCGCGCAACAAGTTCCAGTTTGGCTGCGAGTGGGGCCAGATGATCCGCAACGGGCAGCTCGCCGAGCTCGTGCGCGACCCGAACTACCGCGGCATCAGCGCCACCTTCTGGCGGTCGCTCGCGCAGGTGGGCGGCAGCGACACGATGGAAGTCATGGGCACGCCGTATTGCGGCAAGGGCGAGCCCAACCAGGCGGTACGGGTGGGCCATGCAAGCCCGGCCTGCCGCTTCACCGGCATCGACGTCTTCGGCGCGGAGCAGTGATGAAAGAACACTTCTTCGCCTTGGCTGATCACGCCTGTGCCGCGTTGCGCGGCAGCGAGGTGCTGCTGGTCAACTTCGCCGGCGAGCAGACCGATTTTGTGCGCTTCAACCAGGCGCGGGTGCGGCAGCCGCTCACTGTGCGGCAGGCCATGATCACGCTGTCGCTGATCGACGGCGCCCGCCGCGACAACGTCACGCTGACGTTGAGTGGAGAGACCGCGCAGGATCAGGCGGCGGTGGTCGCTTCCCTGGCCGCGCTGCGTCGCGACCTGCCGTCGCTGCCCGAAGATCCCTATCTCCTCTACGCAGACGACGCCGCGCAATCAAGCCGAGAAACCGTAGGCCGCCTGCCATCGGCGGCAGCGGCGATCGACGATGTGACGCACGCCGCGCGCGGCGCCGACCTCGTTGGCGTGCTCGCCAGCGGGCCGATCTATCGCGGCTTTGCCAGTTCACGCGGCGCCCGCCACTGGCATGCGGTGGACGCGTTCCTGCTCGACTGGTCGCTGTACCACGCCACCGACAAGGCGGTGAAGGCGGCCTGGGCCGGCAGCCAATGGGATGGCGCTGAACTGCAACGGCGCATGGAGAGCGCGCGCGCCCAACTCGCCCTCCTCGCCCGGCCGCCGCGCACGCTGGCTCCCGGCGAGGTGCGCGCCTATCTTGCGCCGGCCGCGGTCGACGAGTTGATGGCCATGCTCAGCTGGGGCGGAGTCTCGGGCAAGGCACAGCGCACCAAGCAGAGCTGCCTGCAGAAGCTCGCCGACGGCGAGGCGGCGCTGTCACCGCTGGTCACTTTGCGCGAAGAAGCCGCCGCGGGGCTGGCGCCGGTATTCGATGAATCCGGCTTCACGCGGCCGGCCGCCATCACGTTGATCGATGCCGGCAAGCACGCCGGCAGCATGGTCAGTCCGCGCACCGCCAAGGAATTCAGCATCGAGGCCAACGGCGCGGACGATGACGAAGGCCTGCAGTCGCTGGCGATGGCACCCGGCACGTTGCGTGAGGATGCCGCCGCCGCGGCACTGGACACCGGACTGTGGATCGGCAACCTGCACTACCTGAACTTCTCCGACCGTGCGAGCGGCCGCATCACCGGGCTGACCCGCTTCGCCACCTTCTGGGTGGAACGCGGCGAACCGGTGGCGCCGGTCAATGTCATGCGCTTCGATGACTCGCTGTACCGGATGCTCGGTCACCACCTCGAAGCGCTCACCGATGCGCCCGAGTGGATGCTCAACAGCGGCACCTATGGCCAGCGGTCGGTGCAGACCAGCCGCGTCACCGGCGCCCTGCTGTCGCGTTTTGCCCTGACGCTTTGAGCCAGTGCGGCCGCTGCGCCGCGAATGCGAAAGGAACTGCCCGTCGCGCGCAGCACCGCGTCATGCTTCGGCGGCACGTGCCCAGGTGTTGGCGGGCGCACAATGGCGATCATGCGTCGTGTCCGTCGACTCCATCCGCCCGGGCGGCTGTGCCTGCGCGTTTTTGCCGCCACCCTTTTCGTCATCGCAGCGCTGTCTGCGCATGCACAGACAGCGCCGCGTGACAACGCCTTCACCCTGCATGGTGGCTTGCGCGACGGCGGCAGCTTCGTCGATGCCGCCTCCAACCGCAAGCTGCGCCTGGACGGCAGCGGCACGTTCGCTGTCAGCCTCGACCTGGGTCTCGATGGCGCGCGACAACTGCAGTTCCATGTCTCGCAGCAGCGGTCTGACCTGCAGCTCAGCGCGGCGACCGGCGCAAGCGGCACTACCACCCGGCTGCCACTGACGGTCACCTACCTGCACCTGGGCGGCACCAACTTCTTCGACGGACCGATCGGGCGCGGCCCCTACGTGCTGGGCGGGGTCGGCGCCACGCTGCTTCGTCCGGGCACGAGCGAGTACGCGACCGAACTGCGACCGTCGCTGAACCTCGGCCTCGGCTACCAGTTGCCGCTGGGCGAACGGCTGGCACTTCGCTTCGAAGCGCGCGGCTATTTCACGCTGATCGACAGCAGCGGCGGTCTGTTCTGCGACGGCGGCTGCACGCTGTCGATCCGCGGCGATGGCTTCACCCAGGCCGATGTGCAGATCGGCGTGTCGATCCGCTTCTAGGGCGCGTTGGCCATCAGGCTCGCTATCGCTGGGCGCGGCGCGCAGCAGTCAGATCGTGCGGGTGACGTTGGAAACCGCTGTCATGGGCCGCGCTTCGGTCGACTGACGCCCAGGCCGGACCGATGCTGCTGCCGCAGGCGGCGTTGCTCAAGGCGTCGGCGCCGCCGGCGTCAGTGCGCCTCGTCCCAGTTGCTGCCGACGCCGACCTCGGCCAGCAGCGCGACCTTGAGCTGCGCCACCCCGCTCATCAGGCGCGGCACCTCGATCCGCACGATGTCGAGTTCGTCCTCCGGTACCTCCAGCACCAGTTCGTCATGCACCTGCATCACGAGCTTGGTCCGCAGCTGCTCCCGCTTGAGCCAGCCCTGCACCGCAATCATCGCGAGCTTGATGAGGTCGGCCGCAGTGCCCTGCATCGGCGCATTGATCGCCGCGCGCTCGGCGCCGGCGCGGCGCGGGCCATTCGGCGAGTTGATCTCCGGCAGCCACAGCCGCCGACCGAACACCGTCTCGACATAGCCCTGCCGCTTGGCCTCGGCGCGGGTGCGCTCCATGTAGCGCGCCACGCCGGGGTAGCGGGTGAAGTAGCGGTCGATGTACAGGCGCGCCGCGTCGCGCTCGATGTTCAGGTTGGAGGCCAGGCCAAACGCGCTCATGCCGTAGATCAGGCCGAAGTTGATCACCTTGGCGGTGCGGCGCTGGTCGGACGTCACCTCGTTGACCGGCACCCCGAACACCTCGCTCGCGGTGGCGCGGTGCACGTCCTCGCCGGCGTTGAACGCGGCCAACAGCCCGTCGTCGCCGCTGATGTGAGCCATGATGCGCAGCTCCACCTGCGAGTAGTCGGCACTGAGGATGCGGCTGCCCGGGGGAGCGATGAACGCCTCGCGGATGCGCCGCCCCTCGGGCGTGCGGATCGGGATGTTCTGCAGGTTGGGATCGCTCGAGCTGAGGCGGCCGGTCACGGCGATCGCCTGGCCGTAGCTGGTGTGCACGCGCCCGGTGTTCGGATTGATGCTCGCCGGCAGCTTGTCGCAGTAGGTCGATTTGAGTTTCGACAGGCCGCGGTGCTCGAGCAGCGCCTTCGGCAACGGGTAGTCCTGCGCCAGCTTCTCCAGCACCTCCTCGTCGGTGCTGGGCGCACCACTGGCCGTCTTCTTGACCACCGGCAGGCCGAGCTTGCCGAACAGGATCTCGCCAATCTGCTTGGGACTGCCGAGGTTGAACGGCTGCCCCGCCAGCTCGTGCGCCTGCGCTTCGAGTTCGCCGATGCGTCGGGCCAGTTCGCCACTCTGCGCGACCAGCCTGTCGCGGTCGACCAGCACGCCGGTGCGCTCCATCTCGAACAGCACCTTGCTCACCGGCACTTCGAGCTGCTCGTAGACGAAACGCAGGCGATCGTCGTGTTCGATGCGCGGCCAGAGCGTGCGATGCAACGCCAGGGTGACCTCGGCATCCTCGGCGGCATAGGCAGTGGCGCGCTCGACGTCGACTTCATCGAAGCAGATCTGGTTGGCGCCCTTGCCGCACACCTCGACGTAGGTGAGCGTCTTGCGGCCCAGATGCCGCTCGGCGAGCGAGTCCATGTCATGGCTGCGGTGCGCTTCGAGCACGTAACTTTGCAGCAGCGTGTCGTGCGCAATGCCGGCCAGGCGGATGCCGTGGTTGGCGAACACATGCGCGTCGTACTTCAGATGCTGGCCGACCTTCTTGTGATGCTCGCCTTCCAGCCAGTGGCGCAGCTTGGCCAGCGTGGCATCGAATGGCAGCTGGTCCGGTGCGCCGTGATAGCGATGCGCGAGCGGGATGTAGCAGGCCTCATGGTCGCTGACCGACAGCGAGATGCCGACCAGTTTCGCCTGCAGCGGGTCGAGCGAGGTGGTCTCGGTGTCGATGCAGGTGAGCGATGCGCCGTTCAGGCGCGTGAGCCAGGCGTCGAGCTGATCTTCGGTGAGGATGGTTTCGTAGCGCAGGTCCAGCGGCGCGACAACGCGCACGGCGGCGCCGTCCTGAGCTGGCGGCTCAACGCCACCGGCAGTGGCCGGCTCGGTCGAACTCGGGCTGCCCCCGAGTTCCTTGAGCAACGCCTTGAACTCAAACCGCTCAGCCAGCGAGCGCACCTGCACCTCGTCCGGGAACTTGACCAGCAGCGCGTCGAAGCTCGGCACCTGATGCGCGATGTCGCCGTCGCACTTGACCGTGACCAGCGTGCGTGCGGTCGGCAGCCAGTCGAGGCTTTTCCGCAGGTTCTCGCCCACCACGCCCTTGATCTCGGCCGCTGCAGCCACCACGCCGTCGAGCGAGCCGTACTGCGCCAGCAGCTTGACGGCAGTCTTCGGGCCGACCTTGTCGACGCCCGGCACGTTGTCGACGCTGTCACCAACCAACGTAAGGTAGTCGACGATCCGCTCAGGCGGCACGCCGAACTTGCCGATCACGCCGGCGACATCGAGGGTTTCGCCGCTCATCGTGTTCACCAGCGTGACATGGTCGTTGACGAGCTGCGCCAGGTCCTTGTCACCGGTGGAGACAACGGTCTTCACGCCATGCGCCTGCGCGGTGCAAGCCAGCGTGCCGATCACGTCGTCGGCCTCGATGCCGTCGATCATCACCACCGGCCAGCCGAGTGCGCGCACCGCCTCGTGGATCGCCGGGATCTGCCGTGCCAGGTCTTCCGGCATCGACGCCCGGTTGGCCTTGTACTCGGGGTAGATGTCGTCGCGGAAGGTCTTGCCCGGCGCATCGAACACGCAGGCACAGTAGTCGCATGGCACCTGCTCGCGCAGCGTGCGCAGCATGTTGATGTAGCCGCGCAGTGCACCCACGGGCTCGCCCTGCGAGGTTCGCAGGTCGGGCATCGCATGGAACGCGCGGTATAAGTAGCTTGAACCGTCGACGAGCAGGAGCGTTTTCATCGGCCTGACAGGGACATCCCAAAGCGGGTTGATGCGCGATCTTGGCGCGGAGGCGGTTCAGGCTGACAACGACGACGAGCCGGTGGCACCGCCCCGCTCGTCCTGCCCCATCACTGCACGGGGCTCATCGCAAGGAGTCACGATGCTGGATCGCCGCAAGAACATTCCCACCCTGCGCGCCGTCACGATGCCCGAGCGTGCCACCAGCCAGAAGGCGCGCGAAAGCTGGCACCTGCTGGGCATTA
>LNFM01002548.1_pt1 | contig 38053 bp, 38 predicted proteins | sample 596031 | NCBI WGS metagenome assembly LNFM01 (sample SAMN04254537, study PRJNA301005) | activated carbon metagenome | isolation source: dual media filters at the Ann Arbor, Michigan drinking water treatment plant | place: USA: Ann Arbor | reverse complement strand
GGGTTACTTGGGAGCCGCTTTTTCGTGCCCTCACCGCCCTCGCCTGCGGCGACGGCTACGCCGGGCGGCCGCATCCGCGGCCTTGGCTCCGGCCCCGCTGAAGGGGGCCGCCGCGCGCGGTGCGCGCGGATACTCGATGGGCGTCCGTGTTCTGCGCTGGTGTGTTGGCTGGGCTTGACCGGCGGCGCGTCCGCCGCTACACGCCCCCTGTTCATCCGGTCCCCTCGGGGGTCGCCGCCGCTTCGCGAAGGCTCGCGCAGCGGCGCAATGTCGTTTGGAAAGGGCTCTTCGTGTTCGAGGCTTTGGGCAACCGTCTCCAGGGAGTGTTCGACCGCCTGCGCGGCCGCGGCGCCCTGTCCGAGGCCGACGTGTCCGATGCCCTGCGCGAGGTCCGCGTGGCGCTGCTGGAGGCCGATGTCGCCCTTCCGGTGGTGAAGGACATCACCGCCAGGGTGCGCGAGCGCGCGGTGGGGCAGGAGGTGATCCGCTCCATCCAGCCCGGCCAGCAGGTGGTGAAGATCGTCCACGACGCGCTGGTGGAGGCGCTGGGCGGCGCGGATGGCGCCAAGGGCCTGGACCTCGCCGCGCCGGCGCCGCTGCCGATCCTCATGGTCGGTCTCCAGGGCTCGGGCAAGACGACCACCTCGGGCAAGATCGCGCTGCGGCTTCGCACGCGCGAGCGCAAGAAGGTGCTGCTCGCCTCGCTGGACGTGCACCGCCCGGCGGCGCAGCTCCAGCTCCAGCAGCTGGCCCAGCGTGCCGAGGTGGCGTGCCTGGAGATCGTGCCGGGCCAGACCCCGTTGCAGATCGCCGAGCGCGCCATGGCCCGCGCGCGGGGCGAGCTGTTCGACGTGGTGATCCTCGACACCGCCGGCCGGCTCTCGATCGACGAGGCGCTGATGGCCGAGGTCGCGGCCGTGAAGGCCGCGGTGCGCCCCCACGAGACGCTGCTGGTCGTGGACGCCATGACCGGCCAGGACGCGGTGCAGACCGCGCGCGCCTTCAACGAGCAGGTGGGCGTCACCGGCATCGTGATGACGCGGGTGGATGGCGACGCCCGCGGCGGCGCCGCGCTGTCCATGCGCGCGGTGACGGGTGCGCCGATCAAGCTGCTGGGCGCCGGCGAGAAGCTGGACGCGCTGGAGGAGTTCCACCCCGACCGCATCGCCGGCCGCATCCTGGGCATGGGCGACATCGTCTCCCTGGTCGAGCGCGCGGCCGAGACCATCGACCAGGCGGAGGCGGAGAAGCTCGCCGCGCGGATGCAGAAGGGCCAGTTCTCGCTGGAGGACTACGCGCAGCAGCTCAAGCAGATCGGCAAGATGGGCGGCATGGGCGGGCTGATGGGGATGCTGCCCGGCGTGTCCAAGATCAAGGCGCAGCTGGCCGACGCCAACCTGGACACGACGATCCTGAAGAAGCAGGCCGCGATCATCGGCAGCATGACGCCCAAGGAGCGGCGCGCGCCGGAGATCATCAAGGCCAGCCGCAAGAAGCGCATCGCCGCCGGTTCCGGCAGCAGCGTGCAGGAGGTGAACCGCCTCCTCAAGCAGTTCGAGGACATGCGCGACATGATGAAGCGCATGAACAAGATGGGCCAGAAAGGGATGATGCGCGGCGGCCTCGCCTCGCTCCTGCCTGGCATGAAGCGACCGTTCTAGAAGGAGTGTGACCACATGGGTCTGAAGATTCGCCTCGCCCGCGCCGGCGCCAAGAAGCGCCCCTACTACCACATCGTGGTGGCCGACAGCCGCTCGCCGCGCGACGGCCGCTTCATCGAGAAGCTGGGCTCCTACAACCCGATGCTGCCGGCCGAGCACGCCGACCGCATCCGCCTGCAGGACGAGAAGATCAAGGAGTGGCTGGGCAAGGGCGCGCTGGCGACCGACCGCGTGGCCAAGTTCCTCGGCAAGGCCGGCATCATCCCCATGCCCGTCTTCCCGGAGCAGCCGATCCAGTCCAAGCCGAAGAAGAAGGCGCAGGAACGCGCCGCGGCCGCCGGCTGAACCAGCCATGGCGCCGGCGATGATCCTGCTGGGCGAGATCGGGCGGCCGCACGGCGTGCGGGGCCTGGTGCGCGTGCGCAGCTTCACCGCCGACCCCGCGGCGCTCGGCGCCTATGGGCCGCTGTTCAACGAGGACGGCACGCGCCGCTTCGCGCTGACCTTGCTGGCCGCGGACCTGGCGCAGATCGAGGGCGTGGCCGACCGCGACGCCGCCGCGAAGCTGACCGGCACGAAGCTGTGCGTGCCGCGCGAGGCGCTGCCGGAGCCCGAGGGGGAGGACGAGTTCTACCTCGCCGACCTGGAGGGGCTGGAGGCGCGGGCGGAGGATGGCAGCATCCTCGGCCGGGTGCGCGCGGTGGAGGACCACGGCGCCGGCGCCTTCCTGGTGCTGGATGACGAGCGGCTGATCCCCTTCACCAAGGCCGCCGTGCCGGTGGTGGATGTGGCGGCCGGCCATGTGGTCGTCATCCCGCCCGTCGAGACGGAGGTGCGCCCGGAATGACCTGGCGCGCCACCTGCCTGACGCTGTTCCCGGCGATGTTCCCCGGCCCGCTGGGGGAATCGTTGGCCGGTCGCGCGCTGCGCGACGGCGCCTGGAGCCTGGAGGCGCGGGACATCCGCGCCCACGGCATCGGGCGGCACCGCAACGTGGACGACACGCCCTTCGGCGGCGGCGCCGGCATGGTGATGCGCCCCGACGTGGTGGACGCGGCGATCGCCGACGCCATGCCCGAGGGGGACGCGCGGCCGCTCCTCTACCTCACGCCGCGCGGGCAGGTGCTGGACCAGGCGCTGGTGCGTGAATTGGCGGAAGGCCCCGGCGTGGTGCTGCTCTGCGGCCGCTACGAGGGGGTGGACCAGCGGGTGATCGAGCACCGCGCGATGCGCGAGGTCAGCCTCGGCGACTTCGTGCTGAGCGGGGGCGAGATGGCGGCGCTGGCCTTGCTGGACACCTGCGTGCGGCTGCTGCCGGGCGTGATGGGTGCCGCGGAATCGGCGGTGGAGGAAAGCCACTCCGCCGGGCTGCTGGAATACCCGCACTACACGCGCCCGGCCGAATGGCAGGGGCGCGCGGTGCCCCCGGTGCTGCTGTCCGGCCATCACGCCGAGGTGGCGCGCTGGCGGCGCGCGGAGATGGAGGCGGCGACGCAGGCGCGTCGGCCCGACCTCTGGACGAGACATCAGGTTGCCCGCGGCGGCGCGGCGGCCTAAACCAACACGCTTGAAAGGACTACCAAGATGAACCTGTTGCAGCAGTTCGACGACGCGCAGAAGCAGCGCCTCCTCGCCGAGCGCCCCGTCCCCGAGTTCAGCGCGGGCGACACCGTGCGCGTCATGGTGAAGGTGGTGGAGGGCGAGCGCGTCCGCACCCAGGCCTATGAGGGCGTGGTGATCGCGCGCTCCAACCGCGGGCTGCACAGCAACTTCACGGTGCGCAAGCTGTCCTACGGCGAGGGCGTGGAGCGCGTCTTCCCGCTGCACTCGTCGGCGATCGCGGAGATCAGCGTGGTCCGCCGCGGCAAGGTGCGGCGCGCCAAGCTGTATTACCTGCGCGGGCGCACCGGCAAGTCGGCGCGCATCGCCGAGAAGCTGGGCATGAAGGCCGCACCGGCGGCCGAGACGCAGCCCCAGGGCTGAACGCTTCCGGGCGGGGCTTCGCGGCCCCGCCCTTTTCGATTCCGGGGAGTGGATAGAAATGGCCGAAACGCGGCCCCGCACGCTGTTCGACAAGATCTGGGACCACCACGTGGTGGAGACGCTGCCCGACGGCACCACGCTCCTCTACATAGACCGGCACCTGGTGCACGAGGTCACGAGCCCGCAGGCCTTCGAGGGGCTTCGCGCGGCGGGCCGCCCGGTGCGCCGGCCGGATGCGACCATCGCGGTCGTGGACCACAACATCGCCACCGATTCGACCCGCCTTTCCGGCATAACCGACCCCGAGAGCCGCGTGCAGGTCGAGACGCTGGAGCAGAACGTCGAGGCCTTCGGCGTGCCTTACATCCCGCTGCACGACGCGCGGCAGGGCATCGTCCACGTCATCGGGCCGGAGCAGGGGCTGTCCCTGCCCGGCATGACGATCGTCTGCGGAGACAGCCACACCTCCACCCATGGCGCGCTGGGCGCGCTGGCCTTCGGCATCGGCACCTCGGAGGTGGAGCACGTGCTGGCCACCCAGACGCTGCTGCAGAAGCCCGCGAGGAACATGCGCGTCACGGTGGACGGCGTGCTGCCCCCCGGCTGCACGGCGAAGGACATCGTGCTGGCCATCATCGGCCACATCGGCACCGCCGGCGGCACCGGCCACGTCATCGAGTTCGCCGGCGAGGCGATCCGCGCGCTCGATATGGCCGGGCGGATGACGGTGTGCAACATGTCCATCGAGGCGGGCGCGCGCGCCGGCATGGTGGCGCCCGACGAGACGACCTTCGCCTACGTCCGCGGCAAGCCGCACGCCCCCAAGGGCGAGGCGCTGGAGCGCGCCATCGCCTGGTGGCGCACGCTGCCGAGCGACGCGGGCGCCACCTTCGACAAGGAGGTGGTGCTGCGGGCGGAGGAGATCGTCCCCATGGTCTCCTGGGGCACCAGCCCGGAGGACGTGCTGCCCGTCACCGCCACCGTGCCGGACCCGGCGGCGGCGGCGGACGAGACGCGGCGCGCGCAGCTCCAGCGGATGGTGGACTACATGGGGCTGGTGCCGGGCCAGAAGATCACCGACCTGCGGATCGACGTGGCCTTCATCGGCTCCTGCACCAATTCGCGCATCGAGGACATGCGGGCCGCCGCCGCCATCGCGAAGGGCCGCAAGGTGGCCGAGGGCGTGCGGGCGATGGTCGTGCCGGGCTCCGGCCTCGTGAAGCTCCAGGCCGAGGCGGAGGGACTCGACGCGGTGTTCCGCGAGGCGGGGTTCGAGTGGCGCGAGGCCGGCTGCTCCATGTGCCTGGGCATGAACCCGGACAAGCTGACGCCCGGCCAGCGCTGCGCCAGCACCAGCAACCGCAACTTCGAGGGGCGCCAGGGCCCGGGCGGGCGCACCCACCTGGTCAGCCCCGCCATGGCGGCGGCCGCGGCCATCGCCGGGCATTTCGTGGACGTGCGGGAGTGGAGCGCGCAATGACCCCCTTCACCACGCTGACCGGCATCGCGGCACCCCTGCCCAAGGCCAATGTGGACACGGACCAGATCATCCCGGCCCGCTTCCTCAAGACCATCCGGCGCACGGGGCTGGGCAAGTCGCTCTTCGCCAATTTCCGCTACGACGAGGCGGGCGCCGAGAAGCCCGACTTCGTGCTGAACCAGGAGCCCTACCGCAAGGCCGAGATCCTCATCGCCTTCGAGAATTTCGGCTGCGGAAGCTCGCGCGAGCACGCGCCCTGGGCGCTGCTGGATTTCGGCATCCGCTGCGTCATCGCGCCCGACTTCGCCGACATCTTCCACAACAACAGCTTCAAGAACGGCATCCTGCCCGTGAAGCTGCCGCGCGAGGTGTGCGAGCGGCTGATGGAGGATGCGCGCATGGGCGGCAACGCCCGCATCACCGTTGACCTGGAGCGCCAAGTGGTCGTCCGCCCAAATGGCGAGGAGATCCCCTTCGAGGTGGATGCCTTCCGCCGCCACTGCCTGCTCAACGGGCTGGACGACATCGGCCAGACGCTGCAGCACGCGCCCGCCATCGACACCCACGAGGCCAAGCTGCGCGCCTCGCAACCCTGGTTGTTCGCCTGATGTCCAACAAGACCCTGCTGGTGCTGCCCGGTGACGGCATCGGCCCCGAGGTGATGCGCGAGACGCGGCGCGTGGTGGAATGGATGGGCGCGCGCCGCGCCGTGTCCTTCGCCGTGCAGGAAGGGCTGGTGGGCGGTGCCGCCATCGAGGCCACCGGCTCGCCCTGCCCGGACGAGACGGTGGCGGCGGCGAAGGCGGCGGATGCCGTGCTGTTCGGCTCGGTCGGCGGGCCGCAATGGGATGGCCTGCCCTTCGACCAGCGGCCCGAACTGGGCATCCTGCGGCTGCGCAAGGAGCTGGGGCTGTTTGCCAACCTGCGCCCGGCCGTCGTGCTGGACCCGCTGGTGGACGCATCCAGCCTGAAGGCCGATGTGGTGCGCGGCCTGGACATCATGATCGTGCGCGAAAGCACGGGCGGCATCTATTTCGGCGAGCCGCGCGGCGTCTCCACGGGCGCGGACGGCAAGCGCGTCGGCGTGGACACCGAGGTGTACTCCGAGGACGAGATCGCGCGGGTCGCGCGCGTCGCCTTCGACCTGGCGCGCAAGCGGCGCAACAAGGTGACCAGCACCGAGAAGGCGAACGTCATGCAGTCCGGCCGGCTGTGGCGGGCGGTGGTGAGCGAGGTCCACAAGGCCGAGTTCGCGGACGTGGAGCTGGACCACATGTACGCCGACAACGCGGCCATGCAGCTCTGCTCGCGCCCCAAGCAGTTCGACGTGATCCTGGCCTCCAACCTGTTCGGCGACCTGCTGAGCGACTTGGCGGCGGCGCTGACCGGCTCGCTGGGCATGCTGCCCTCGGCCACGCTGGGCGCGGTGGGGGCGGACGGCAAGCGGCACGCGCTCTACGAACCTATCCACGGCTCGGCGCCCGACATCGCGGGCAAGGGCATCGCCAACCCGTCGGCGCAGATGCTGTCCTTCGCCATGCTGCTGCGCTGGAGCTTCGGCCTGGATGAGGAGGCGTGCCTCCTCGAGCGGGCGGTGGAGAACGTGCTGGCCGGCGGGCAGCGGACGGCGGACATCATGCAGCCCGGCATGGCGCGCGTCGGCACCGCGGTGATGGGCGAGGCGATCCTGCGCGAGCTGGAGAAGCTGTCGGCCGGGTGATTTTCCTGCCCGCCGGGGGGTTGTGCCCGGCGGGCGGCTTCGGTATCTCCCCTCCAGCGGCACGCGCCCGTAGCTCAATGGATAGAGCACCAGACTACGGATCTGGGGGTTGGGAGTTCGAGTCTTCCCGGGCGCGCCATGGTGGTAGACTACGCGTTGAAGTCGGTATGCGCCCGTAGCTCAGCTGGATAGAGCACCAGACTACGAATCTGGGGGTCAGAGGTTCGAATCCTTTCGGGCGCGCCACTTCCACTCACGACGAAACAAGGCGCCAGGGCTTCCGCCCCGGCGCCTTTTTCGTGCCACCAGTCCGCTGGCCTCAGGCCGGCGCGCCCAGGCGCCGTTCGGCGATCTGCTGCTTCATGGACTTCTGCAGCTTCTCGAAGGCGCGCACCTCGATCTGGCGCACGCGCTCGCGGGAGATGTTGTACTGCTGGGACAGCTCCTCCAGCGTCGTCGGCTCGTCCTTCAGGCGCCGCTCGATCAGGATGTGGCGCTCGCGCTCGTTCAGGGTCTTCAGCGCGCCGTTGAGCATGTCCTTGCGGTTGGACATGTCCTCGCTCTCGGCGAGCGTCGTCTCCTGGCTCTCGCCCTCGTCCACCAGCCAGTCCTGCCACTCGCCCTCGCTGTCGGCGCGGACGGGCGCATTCAGGCTGTTGTCCGGGCTGGCGAGGCGGCGGTTCATGCTCACCACGTCCTGCTCGGGCACGGCGAGGGTCTTGGCGATCTTGGCCACCACCTCGGGCTGCAGGTCGCCCTCCTCCAGCGCCGCCATCTGGCCCTTCAGCCGGCGGAGGTTGAAGAACAGCTTCTTCTGCGCCGCCGTGGTGCCCATCTTCACCAGGGACCAGGAGTGCAGGATGTATTCCTGGATCGCGGCACGGATCCACCACATGGCGTAGGTCGCCAGGCGGAAGCCGCGCTCCGGGTCGAAGCGCTTGACGGCCTGCATCATGCCGACGTTGCCTTCGGAGATCAGCTCGCCCACCGGCAGGCCGTAGCCGCGGTAGCCCATGGCGATCTTGGCGACGAGGCGCAGGTGCGAGGTGACGAGCTTGTGCGCGGCCTGCTCGTCGCCGGCGTCGCGCCAGCGCTTGGCGAGGTTCAGCTCCTCCTCGGGGGCGAGCATGGGGAACTTGCGGATCTCCTGCAGGTAGCGGGAGAGGTTGCCCTCGGGGGCGATCGGGATGCTCAGGGACGCCATGGTTGAATTGAGCCTTCCATCTCTGCCACGCGCGTCCCGAGACGGCGGCGCCACGCGGCGTTGTGCGTCGGAACGCCCCCGGGCCCATCCCGGCTGCATCCACCCCGGTCTCGAAGGGGCGGTGGCAGCGGCCAGGAACGACGCGGCACCCGCGGGCGCGACACCTTGTGGAAGTGTCCTACCCCAGCGCGCCCGCCCTGTCCAGCAAAACAGACCAATCCGGTCTGTTTAACCCCGCAGGAGTGCCTCCAGCGCCTGGAAGTCGGCCGGCGGTTCGGAGGAGAACTCCAGCATCGCCTGCGTGGCCGGATGACGGAACCGCAGGGAGGCCGCGTGCAGCGCCTGCCGCGGGAAGGCCAGCGCGGCCTCGCGCGCCTCGTCGGGCAGCGCCCGGGCCGCCGCCGGAACCCGCCGCAGGTAGACCGGGTCGCCGACCAGCGGATGGCCGAGATGGGCCATGTGGACGCGGATCTGGTGCGTGCGCCCGGTCATGAGCTTGCAGCGCAGCAGGGCCGCGCCGCCGAACGCCTCCAGCGTGGCGTAGCGGGTGATGGCGTGCTTGCCCTGGCGCGCCCCGCCGCGCTCCACCACCGCCATGCGCTTGCGGTCGGTCTGGTGGCGGCCGATGGCGGCGTTCACCTCGCCTTCGGGGGGCTGCGGCACGCCCCAGCACAGGGCGCGGTACTCCCGGTCCAGGTCGCGGTTCATGAACGCCGCCGACAGGGCCTCGTGCGCCGCCTGGGTCTTGGCGACGACCATGATGCCCGAGGTGTCCTTGTCCAGCCGGTGCACGATGCCTGGCCTGGCCTCGCCGCCGATTCCCTCCATCTCGTCGCCGGCATGGCCGAGCAGGGCGTTGACCAGGGTTCCCTCGGCATGGCCGGGCGCGGGGTGGACCACCAGGCCGGCCGGCTTGTCGAGCACGATGAGGTCCCGGTCCTCGAACAGGATGTCGAGCGGGATGTCCTGCGCGACGGGCGAGGCGGGGCGGGGAGGGGGGGTGGCCAGCGCGTAGGTGCTGCCCGGCCGCACCGCCTCCGCCGGCTCGCGCACCGTAGTCCCGTCGCGGCTGGCCTGGCCCTCCTCGATCAGCGCCTTGACGCGGGAGCGCGAGAGGCCGTTCAACCGGCTGGCCAGGAAGCGGTCCAGGCGTTCGCCGCGGTCGGATTCGGCCGCGGTGATGGAATGTGTTTCGGTGGAGGCCACGATGCGCTGGCTCAAGGTCCTGGTGGTGGGGATGGGGGTGCTGATCGTCGCGGGCACCGTGACGCTTGTGGTGCTGCTCGTCCAGCGCGCCGGCGGCGGGCGCGGCGGCGAGGTGGCGGCGCGGGCCAGCCTGGACCTGCCGGCGGGCACGCAGATCGTCTCGGTGGCCGGGGCGGGGGAGCGCTTCGCCGTGCTGGTGCGCGGCCCGGCGGGCGAGCGCGTGATCCTCGTGGACGCGCGCACCGGGCGCGTGGTGGGCGAGCTTTCGCCGGGCGGCGCGGTGCCGGTGCGCTGATGGCCCACCGCAAGCCCGCCCTGCCGGAGAAGACCTGCGCCGCCTGCGGCCGGCCCTTCGCATGGCGGAAGAAATGGGCGCGGGACTGGGAGCAGGTGCGCTTCTGCTCGGATGCGTGCCGGACGGGGCGATATTCCGCGGCACGCGGGCTTGCGCCCAAGGCCGACGGGCGTTAGAGACGCGCCCACAGGCCACGTCCCCTTCGTCTAGAGGCCTAGGACACCGCCCTCTCACGGCGGCAACACGGGTTCGAATCCCGTAGGGGACGCCATTTTCCTTGCTGCGACGTCGTGGCCCGGGCCGCCTGAACGCCACGCAACCATCCTCTGTCGCCCAGCCTTCGGCACGCCCGCCATGGCGCCGGGTTTCGCTGCGTCCGGAACGCCGCTGATAGCCAGAAACGAAACGTGATTGCATTTTCGGGTGCTTCCTGCTTTCTTGCCATGACAGGGCGGCATGTCGGCGGCCCGCACGACATGGAGGAGCGCCTATGACGGCCCCAGGCACCCGCGGCACCGTCCTCATCACCGCCGCCACCCTGGCGCCCGAGGCGGTCACCATCCTCGAGGCCGGCGGCTACGCCGTGCGCTGCACGGGCAACTACCCCGGCGAGGAGGAGCTGGTCGCGCGCCTCGCCGCCGACCGCCCGGTCGCCGTGCTGCACCGCCACGGCGTCATCTCGCGCGCCGTGATGGATGCCGGGTTTCCCGCGCTGAAGCTCGTCGCGCGCCACGGCGCGGGCATGGACGGCATCGACGTGGAGGCGGCGCGCGCGCGCGGCCTGGCCGTCACCCGCGCCGCCGGCGCCAATTCCCGCTCGGTGGCGGAGCACGCCATGGCGCTGATGCTCCCCCTGCTGAAGGACCTGCCCGCGGTGCGGCAGGGCATGGCGGACGGGCTGTGGGAGAAGACCTCGCGCATGACGCGCGACGTGGAGGGGACGGTGCTGGGCATCGTCGGCCACGGCGCCATCGGCTCCAAGGTCGCGCGCCTGGCCGACGCCTTCGGCATGCGCGTGCTGGCCTACGACCCGCACCTGCCCGCCGGCCCGCTGCCCGGCCCCGCGCGGCGCGTGGAGACGCTGGCCGAGCTGCTGCGCCAGTCCGAGGTGCTGTCCCTGCACTGCCCGCTGACCGCGGAGACGCGCGGCATGATCGGCGCCGCCGAATTCGCGCTGCTGCCGGAAGGCGCCGTGCTGGTCCACACCGCCCGCGGCGGCATCGCCGAGGAGTCGGCGTTGCTCGGCGCGCTGGATACCGGCCGGCTGCGCTGGGCGGGGCTGGACGTCTTCGCGCAGGAGCCGCTGCCGGCCGACAGCCCGCTGCGCCGCCACCCGCGGGTGGTGGCCACGCCGCACCTCGCCGCCAACACGCCGCGCGGCGCGGTCGCCATGTCCACCGGGGCCGCCGAAAGCATCGTCGCCATGCTGGCCGGGCGCGCGCCCGCGCTGCGCGGCGCGGTGGTGGTGCCCTGGCCCGCCGCGGCGGCGGCCTGAGCCGGTGGCCGCGCTGGAAGGCGTGGCCGCCGCCGGCCGCGCGCTCGCCATCCTCGCCGCCTTCCGCAAGGGCGACGGCGCGCTGAGCCTGGCCGAGCTGGCCGAGCGCACCGGCCTGGTGAAGAGCACCATCATGCGCCTGGCCATCACGCTGGAGGAGCACGGCTTCCTGGTGCGCCAGGAGAACGGGGCCTGCCGCCTGGGTGCCGAGCTGCTGCGCCTGGGCTCGGTCTACCAGGCCGGGTTCCGGCTGGACGCGGTGGTGCTTCCCGCGCTCCAGGCCCTGGCGGACCGCACGGGGGAAAGCGCGTCGTTCTACATCCGCGAGGGTGCCATGCGGCGCTGCCTGTTCCGCGTCGAGTCGCCGCAGGCGCTGCGCGTCCACGTGCGCCCGGGCGACAGCCTGCCGCTGGACAATTCGGCCATCGCCCAGGTGCTGCGCCATGCCGGCACCGGGCTCCTCATGCCCGTCTTCTCGCAAGGCGCGACGGACCCGCATACCGCCGGCCTCGCCGCGCCGGTCTTCGGGCCGGGCGAGGAGTTCCGCGGCGCGCTGGCCATCACCGCGCCGATCACCCGGCTGACGCGCGAGGCCGCCGACGCCGCCGCGCCGCTGCTGCGCGAGGCGGCGGGCACGGTGTCCGCGGCGCTGGGCGGCAGCGTGCCGTCGGCGGTGCGTTGGACCTGAAATGAAATAGCGTTGCAATATCCGCGGCCGACCATTAGAACCCGCGGCAAGACGAAACGCGAGGAGGACACGGTGCGCACCACGCTGACCCGCAGGGCCCTGGTCCCGTTGCTGCTCACCCCCGGCCTGGCCCGCGCGCAAGGCGCGTGGCCAGCCCGCCCCGTGCGGGTCATCATCCCCTGGGCGCCCGGCGGCGGCGTGGACATCATGGGCCGCATGCTCGCCGCCCGCCTGTCCGAGCAGACCGGCCAACCCTTCCCGGTGGAGAACCGCACGGGCGGCGGCGGCGTGGTCGGCTTCGGCGAGGCCGCGCGCGCCGCACCCGACGGCACGACGCTGTTGGTGCTGGACAACAGCTACACCATGCTGCCGCACATCACGGCGAATCTGCCCTGGGATCATGCACGCGCCTTCGTCCCCGCCGCGCTGATCGCGGAGGCGCCCTTCATGCTGGTGGCCAACGCCGCCTCGCGCTTCACGGACCTGCGGACGCTGGTCGCCGCGGCGCGCGAGGCGCCGGAGGCGGTCAGCTTCGGCACCGGCGGCAACGGCTCCTCGCCGCATTTCGTGGCCGAGGCCTTCCAGCAGGCGGCCGGCATCCGCATGCTGCACGTTCCCTTCCGCGGCGGCGCGCTGGCGATGCAGGCGGTGGTGGCGGCGCAGGTGGATTGCTCCATGGCCACGGTCTCCGCCGCTGGCGCGCAGCTCGGCGCCGGGCGGCTGCGGGCGCTGGCCATCGCGGCCGAGGCGCGCTCGCCCCTGGTGCCCGAGGTGCCGACCTTCGCGGAACTCGGCCTGCCTGCGGTGCTGGGCGGCATATGGGCCGGCATCGCTCTCCCCGCCGCCACGCCCATGCCGGTCGTCGCGGCGGTGGAGGCCGCCACCCGCGCGGCGCTGCGCGACGAGGCGCTGCGCCGCCGCCTGGGCGAGCAGGGGCTGGAACCCGCCGACATGGGCCGCGAGGCCTTCGCCGCCCTCCTGCGCGCCGACACCGAGCGCTGGGGCCGCGTGGCCGCCGCCGGCAGCTTCGCGCGGGGCTGAAGCGATGGGCGACCGCTGGCAGCCGGGCCATCCCGTCCGTTATCCCGACCCGGACGTGGTGGTGCTGGACCCGCGCTTCGCCGCGCTGGTCACGCCGCTCGCCGCGATCGAGCGCATCGCCACCGGCTTCCGCTTCACCGAGGGGCCGGTCTGGTTCGGCGACACGCGCGGCCTCATCTTCGCCGACATCCCCAGCGACGCGCTGCTGCGCTGGGACGAGGAGACGGGCGCCGTCGCCCCGCTGCGCCGGCCCGCCGGCCACACGGACGGCAACACGCGGGACCGGCAGGGGCGGCTCATCTCGGCCAACCTCGGCAGCCGGACGCTCACGCGCACCGAGCATGACGGCACCGTCACGGTCCTGGCCGATGCCTTCGAGGGCACGCGGCTGACCGGCCCGAACGACGTGGTGGTGGCGCGACGGCACCATCTGGTTCAGCGACAACGGCGCCGGCATCCGCGGCAACTACCTGGGCGAGAAGGCCCCGCAGGAAATGCCCTTCCGCGTCTATCGGCTGGACCCCGCCACCGGCGCGCTGGCCGTGGCGGTGGACGACATGGCGCGCCCCAACGGGCTGTGCTTCTCGCCCGACGAACGCCTGCTCTACGTGGTGGACACGCCCAACCCGGGCGCCAAGGTCACGCGCGCCTACGACATGGTGGACGGCATGCCGCGCAACGGCCGCCTGTTCTTCGATGCCCATCCTGGCCATGCCGACGGCATTCGCTGCGACACCCAGGGCAATGTCTGGGCTGGATTCTCGGGCGGGGCGGGGCAGGATGGCGTCGCCGTCTTCGCGCCCGACGGCACCCTGATCGGCCGCATCCTGCTTCCCGAGCGATGCGCCAACCTGTGCTTCGGCGGTCGCAGGCGCAACCGCCTCTTCATGACCGCCAGCCAGTCCGTCTATGCCCTCTACGTCGAGGCGCAGGGCGTCCCTGGCGCCTGACGAACGAAAGGACACGCCCATGCCCACCGGCTTCCGCATCCTCCCCCGCGCCCGCGCGGTGCCGCCCGAGGTCGTGGCGCGCTTCAAGGCGCTGCCCGTCGCCAACATCAGCGACAGCATGGCGCGCCTGACGGCCGGCGGGCCGCGGCTGCGCCCGATGCACCAGGGGGGCGTGCTGGCCGGCCCCGCCTTCACCGTGAAGTCGCGCCCCGGCGACAACCTCATGGTCCACAAGGCGCTCGGCCTGGCGCAGCCCGGCGACGTGATCGTGGTGGATGCGGGCGGCGACCTGACGAACGCCATCATCGGCGAGCTGATGCTGGCGCAGATGGTGAAGCGGGGATTGGCGGGCATCGTCATCAACGGCGCAATCCGCGACAGCGCCGCCATCGCGGGGCAGTCCTTCCCGGTCTACGCCGCTGGCGTCACCCATCGCGGCCCCTACAAGGACGGCCCGGGCGAGATCAACGTGCCCATCGCCCTCGACGGCATGGTGATCGAGCCGGGCGACCTGGTGATCGGCGACGAGGACGGCCTGCTCTGCGTGCCCTTCGACGCCGTGGACGCCGTGCTGAAGGCCACCGAGGCCAAGCAGGAAGCCGAACAGAGGCAGATAGCCGCCATCGAGGCCGGCACCCACTCCGCCGCCTGGGTGGACGAGGCGCTGCGCCGCCTCGGCTGCGAGGGCGTGTGATGCGCCGCCGCACCCTGCTGGCGGCCGCCGCCGCCCTGCCCGCCGCCCCCGCCCTGGCGCAACCCGCCTGGCCCGCCGGCCGCCCGATCGAGGTCGTCGTGGGCTTCGCCCCCGGCGGCGGCACCGACGTCATGGTCCGCGCGCTGGCCCCCTTCCTCGCGGCCGAGCTGCCAGGGGCGAACTTCGTCGTGGTGAACCGCCCCGGCGCGGGGGGCGAGACCGCCTACGTCGCCTTGCAGGGCGCCCGGCCGGACGGCTTCACGCTGGGGACCATCAACACGCCGGGCTACCTCTCGCTCGGCGTGCAGCGGCGCGTGCGCTACGACACGGCGCAGATCCGGCTGCTGGCGCGGCTGGTGGACGACCCCTCCGCCTTCGTCGTGCATCGCGACGCCCCCTGGCGCACGCTGCGCGACCTGGTGGCGGATGCGAAGCGCCGGCCCGGCGTGATCAGCGTCGCCTCCTCTGGCGTCGGCACCGACGACCACCTGGGGCTGACGCTGCTGGAGGCCGCCTCGGGCACCGAGTTCATCCACGCGCCCTTCGCCGGCGCCGGGCCGGTGCGCAACGCGCTGCTGGGCAAGCAGATCGACGTGGCCGGGCTGAACCTGGGCGAGATCGGCATGCTGTCCACCGACAACCCGCCGATGCGCGCGCTCGCCGCGATGGGCGAGACGCGCTGGGAGCTGATGCCCGACGTGCCCACCTTCCGCGAGGAAGGCTTCGACGTGGTGATGACCAGCGAGCGCGGCCTGGCCGCCCCGCGCGGCATCCCCGAGGAGATCGCCCGCCGGCTGGAGGACGCGATCGCCCGCGCCGTGGCGAAGCCGGAATGGGTGGAGAAGGCGCGCCAGCTGGAGCTGCCGATGGCCTTCCTGCGCGGCGCGCAATGGGAGGCGCTGCTGCCCGCGCAGCTCGCCCGCTACCGCGCCATCTGGGCGCGCACCCCGTGGCAGTGATCCCGGCGGAGAGGGTGCGCGCGCAGGTCGCCGCCATCCTCGACGCCTGGGGGATGCCGGCGGACCTCGCCGCCACCACCGCGGAGGTGATGACCGACACCGACCTCATGGGCGTGGATTCGCACGGCATCTCCATGCTCATGCTCTACGAGCGGATGCGCGATGCCGGGCAGGTGCGGCTGGATGCGCGGCCCCGCGTGGTGCGCGACGGCGGGGTGACCGCGCTGGTGGACGGCGGGGCCGGGCTGGGCCACCCCGTCGCCGCCTTTGCGATGGATCTGGCGATGGAGAAGGCGAGGGCGCACGGCATCGGCGCGGTGGGCGTCTTCAACTCGCATCATTTCGGGGCGGCCGGCTGGTACGCCCGGCGGGCGGCGACGCAGGGGCTGCTGGGGCTGGTGACGAGTTCCGCGCGCAGCGTGCTGCTGGTGCCGACCGGCGGCGCCGCGCCGATGCTGGGCACCAACCCCATCGCCTTCGCCGCCCCCGCGCGCCGCAACCGCCCCTTCGTGCTGGACATGGCGACCACGACCGTCGCGGCGAACAAGGTCAAGGTCTACGAGCTCAACGGCAAGCCGATCCCCGAAGGCTGGGTGGTGGACGGGCAGGGCCGCCCCGTCACCGATTCCGCCGCCGCCATGGAGCAGCTGTTCCGCCGGCCCGAGGGCGGGCTGACCCCGCTGGGCGGCGACGCGGCGGGCGGCGGCCACAAGGGCTACGGCCTGGCGATGATGGCGCAGATTCTGGCCGCCACGCTCACCGGCGCCTCCTTCTCGCCGCTGCGCGAGCGCGACAGGCGCGGCGCGGACGAGCCGGACAACATCGGCCACTTCTTCCTGGCGATGGACCCCGCCGCCTTCCGCCCGCCCGGCGCCTTCGAGGACGAGCTGGACGCGACCGTGGACGCCCTGCACGCCATGCCGGCGGCCGACCCCGCCCAGCCCGTGCTGGTGGCCGGCGAGCCGGAGGAGATGGAGCGCGAGGCGCGGCTGGCCGCGGGCATCCCCATGCCGGAGACGCTGCTGGCGCAGATCCGCGCGATCTGCGGGCGCTGCGGGGCGGCCAGCCTGTTCTAGCACGGCGCACGCGCCGCTTCCCCCGGAGGCGGCGCCGCGCTACCGCTTGGGGCAAGGAAGCGAGGACGTCCCATGCCCATCACCCGCCGCGCCGCGCTGCTGGCCCCTGGCGCGCTGCTCGCCGCACCCGCGCTCGCGCAGCAGCCCTGGCAGCCGCAGCGCCCGCTGCGCATCATCGTCACCTACCCGCCCGGCGGCGTGACCGACATCGTGGCGCGACTGGTGGCGGAACCGCTGGGGCGCGAGCTCGGCCAGCCCGTGCTGGTGGAGAACCGTGCCGGCGCCGGCGGCAACATCGGCGTCCAGGCCGCGGCGCAGGCGGAGGCCGACGGGCACGCCATCATGCTCGGCACCACCGCGCTGTTCGGGGTCAACCCGGTGCTGTACGGCGCCTCGGGCGTGGATGCGCTGCGCGACTTCACCTCGCTGGGCACCATCGGCGAGGCGGCGAACGTGCTGTCCGCCATCCCCGGCCGGGTGCAGGCCACCGACATGGCGGGCTTCATCGCCGAGGCGAAGCGCCGGCCGCTCACCTACGGCTCGGTCGGCAACGGTTCGTCCTCGCACATGTCGGCGGTGCTGTTCCTGCGCATGGCGGGGCTGGAGGCGACGCACGTGCCCTATCGCGGCTCCGCGCCGCTGGTGGCGGCGTTGCTGGCGAAGGACGTGGATTGGGGCTTCGACACCACGGCGACCTCCACCGCCCACGTGCGCTCCGGCGCCTTCCGCGCCCTGGCGGTGACGACGGCGCGCCGCCCCGCCTCGCTGCCCGAGGTGCCGACGATGCAGGAGGCGGGGCTGCCCGGCTACGACATGGGCGTCTGGTTCAACCTGGCGGTATCCCGGCGCACCCCCGCGGCCATCGTGGACCGCCTGTCGGAGGCGCTGGAGCGGACCCGCACGCCGGAGGCCGCCGCGCGCCTGCGCAACGCCTTCGTCGAGCCGCTGGCGGTGCCGCGGGCGGAGAACGACGCCTACGTCGCCGCCAGCGCCGCCCGCTGGCAGGCGATCGCCCGCGAGGCGCGGATCAGCCTGGATTGAGCGCCGTCGCGGCCACCGCGGACGGCCCCGCCTGGACCCTGACGCTGGCCCGCCCGGAGCGTGGCAACGCCCTGGGCGACGCGCTGGTGGACGGCTTGCACGCGGCGCTCGACGCCGCGCTGGCGGCCGGCGCGCGCCTCGTGATCCTGCGCGGCGAGGGGCGCAACTTCTGCACCGGGCTGGACCTGTCCGACCTGGATGCGGCCAGCGAGGGCGACCTCGCCCTGCGGATCATCCGCATCGAGATCCTGCTCCAGCGCATCGCCGCCCTGGGGGTCACGACGGCCTGCGTGGCGCAGGGGCGCGTCTTCGGGGCGGGGGCCGACCTGTTCGCCGCCTGCGACCACCGCATTGCCTTGCCGGGCGCGGCCTTCGCCTTTCCCGGGCCCGGCTTCGGGCTGGTGCTCGGCACGGCGCGGCTGGCGGCGCTGGTCGGCGATGGCGCGGCGCGGCGCCTGCTGCTGGACGGCGCGCCCGTGCCCGCCGAGGCGGCGCTGCGCCTGGGCCTTGCCACCGCCGCCGGGGAAGCCGCGCTGGACGCCGCGCGCACCGCCGCCACGCGGCTGGATGCGGAGACGGTGGCCACGCTGCACGCCCGCACCCGCCGTGCCGACGATGCGGGCGACCTCGCGGCGCTGGCGCGATCGGTGGCCCGGCCCGGGCTGAAGGCGCGCATCGCCGCCTACCGGGCCGCCGTTCGCTGAATCCACTCCAGCAGCGGGGCCCACAGCACGCGCTCGGCCGATTCGCCCGCCACCATGCCGATGTGGCCGGCCGGGACGTCCAGCACCTCCGCGCCCGGCAGCGCCGCGGCCAGCGCGCGGGCCGAGGCGGGCGGCACGATGCGGTCGCGCGCCGGGATCGCCACGAAGGCCTGGCCGCGCCATTCCGCCGGGCGCACCGGCCAGCCGGCCACGCGCCACTCGCCGCGCGCCGGCTCGTTCGCGCCGTACCAGCCGCCGATGGTCTCGCGCGCCACCGGGGCGGGCAGGGGGATGCCGTCGTTCAGCCAGTCCTCCAGCACCACGAAGCGGCGGGCGCGGGGCGAATCGGCGTCCAGCCGGGCGAAGGCGCGGAACTTCCGGGCCAGGCCGAAGGGGTCCAGCATGGCGAAGAGCGACTGGATGGCATCCACCGGCAGGGCGTTGCCCGGCGCCATCAGCGCCTCCAGCCCCGGCAGCAGCCGGGCGAGCGAGGGCGCCTGCGGGTCCACGTGGAAATCCCAGGGCGTGGCGAGCAAGGCCAGCGCGCGCACCCGCTCCGGCCGGCGCAGCGCCGCGGCCAGGGCCAGCAGCCCGCCCATGCAGTAGCCGGCCAGCACCACGGGGCCGGGGGCCGCCAGGATCGCGCGCTCCAGCCGGCCGGCGACCACGTCGGTCAGGGTGAAGCGGCGCTCCTCCGCCTCCGGCCAGCCCCAGTCCAGCAGCAGCGGCCGCAGGCCCTGGGCGGCCAGGAAGCGCATGAGCGAGGCGCCCTCGTCCAGGTCCAGCACCTGGGCGCGGTTGACCAGGGATGGCACGACCAGCACCGGCGTGCCGCCGCCGGGGTTGTAGTCCAGCAGGCGGGCCGCTCCCTCGCGCCACAGCACCGGCGGGTCCGCCAGCGCGCGGCGGTGCGGGTGGCGGCGGTAGCGTGCGATGCCCTGCACCAGGGCCGCGTCCTCGCGCAGCAGGCGGCGCCAGATGGCGGCGCGGAACGCCTCAGGCGCGACCCCGGCGTGGGCGAGGCGCTCCGCGATCCGCGCCGCCTCCGCGCGGTTCGCGCTCGAGCGCGGCCAGGCGCCGCTCCAGCTCGGCGATGCGGGCGCGAAGGGCATCGCCATCGCCGCCATCCCCCGGGCCGTGCCCAGGAGGAGGTGAAGCGGCAGGGGGCGCGGGCCGCGGCGCGGGCTCATGCGCGGGCGCCCACTTGGCCAGCGCCGCCATGCCGGCGGCCTGCGCGCGCCAGAAGGCGGCGACCAGCGCCATGCCGGCCGCCCATGCCTCCGCGGCCTCGCGGTCCTGCGCCGCGGCCGCGACCTCGGATTCCCAGAGCGCGATCCAGTCGGCGGCGAGGCGTTCGAGGTCTTCGGGCGTGTCCATCCGTGTCCGGGGCCGGGGCCATCGCGAAAGCCATAGCGGAACCCGCGCGGCTGGGCCATGCTGCGGCAGCGCAACATAAACAGCGAAGGAGGGTGGAACATATGGCCGAGGCCGCCTTGCAGACAGTTCCGGCCAAGCAGCCGGTGGTGGTGAAGAAATACGCGAACCGGCGGCTCTACAACACGGAATCCTCCTCCTACGTCACGCTGGAGGACCTGGCGAAGATGATCCGGGACGGCCGCGAGTTCGTCGTCTACGACGCGAAGTCGGGCGAGGACATCACGCGCTCCGTCCTCACGCAGATCATCGTCGAGGAGGAGGCCAAGGGCGGGCAGATGCTGCCCGAGGGCTTCCTGCGCCAGCTCATCGGCTTCTACGGCGGCTCCATGCAGACCGTGGTCCCGAAGTACCTGGAGGCGACGATGCAGGGCTTCTCCCGCCAGCAGGAGGAGATGCGCCGCAGCATGGCCACCGCGCTCAAGCCCTTCTCCTTCGAGGAGATGGGGCGGCAGAACCTCGCGATGATGGAGCGCGCGCTGAGCCTGTTCACGCCCTTCCCGCGCCAGGGCGAGATGGAGGCGCTGAAGGCGGAGAACGAGGCGCTGAAGGCCGAGCTGGCCGCGCTGAAGGCGCGCGGCTGAAACCCCGGCGGGCGGGCGGCGTTCGCCCGCCATGCCCGCCACCGCCACCAAGACCGACCCCGCCCTGTGGAAACGCACCGTCGCGCGCGTGAAGCGCGGCGCCAAGGGCGGCGACGCCGGCGAGTGGTCCGCCCGCAAGGCGCAGCTCGCCACCGCCGAGTACAAGAAGGCGGGCGGCGGCTACGAAGGCCGCAAGGCGAAGGACAACCACCTGCGGCAATGGACGCGGGAGGAGTGGGGCACGCAATCCGGCAAGCCTTCGGGCGAGACCGGCGAACGCTACCTCCCGAAGAAGGCCCGCCAGGACATGACCGCCACCGAGCACGCCGCCACCACGGCGAAGAAGCGCCGCGACACCGCGGCCGGCAGGCAGCACTCGAAGCAGCCCGCGGCGGCCGCGCGCAAGACCGCCGCGGCGCGCAAGGAGGACGCGGTGGTGGCGGATTTCCGCGCCGCCGTGAACATGAACCGCTCCACCCTCGCGCGCTGGCTGAAGACGAAACGCTCGCAGGAGGTGGGTCAGAAGAAGGGCGGGACGGGCGAATCCACCGGCCACGCCTCGGGCGGCCGGATCGTGGAGATCCTCGCCAAGGGCCGCGGCGCCGAGTACACGGCCGAGGACCGGGCGCACATGCGCAAGGTCTCGGGCTACGTGAAGCGGCACCTGGCCCAGCGGCCGGAGGGCGACGTGACCGCCACCACCTGGCGCGCCTCGCTGATGAACTGGGGCCATGATCCGCTGAAGGACTGACGCGCCGCACCATGTGGAGGCGATGCGCCTCACGCTCCTCATCCTCCTCATCATCCTGCTGGCCCTCGGCTGGTGGCTCTGGACGCCCGACCTGCCGCGCGGGCGGCTGGAGACGCGGTACGCCCAGCCCCCCTCGCGCTTCGTGGAGGCGGCGGGGCTGCGCCTGCACGTCCGCGACACCGGCCCGCGCGACGGCCCGGCCCTGCTGCTGGTGCACGGCTTCGCCGCCAACCTGCACACCTGGGACGCGCTGGCGCCGTTGCTGGAGCACCGGATGCGCGTCATCCGGCTCGACCTTCCCGGCTTCGGCCTGTCGGCAGCCGATCCCTCCAAGGACTATTCGGAGGCGCGGACCGGGGAGGTGCTGCTGGCGCTGATGGACGCGCTGGGGGTGGGGCGCTTCGACCTCGCGGGCGCCTCCATGGGCGGGCGCATGGCCTTCGCGCTGGCCGCCGCGCATCCCGACCGGGTGCGGCGCCTGGCGCTGCTGGCGCCCGACGGCTTCCGCGCGGGCGGCGCGGCGCCGGCGCGGATGCCCTGGTGGGCGCGCCTGGTGCCCTGGGTGATGCCCGACTGGCCCCTGCGCCGCATCCTGGCCGCCACCTACGCCGACCCCGCGACGATGACGGACGAGCGCTTCGCCCTGTACCGCGACATGCTGCGCGCGCCGGGCGTGCGCCAGGCCATGCTGGACCGCGCGAAAGACCTGGCCCCGCGCGACCCGGTGCCCGAGCTGCGCGCGGTGCGGGCGCCCACCTTGCTGCTGTGGGGCGACCGGGACCGGCTGGTGCCGCCCGCCCGCGCCGAGGATTTCGCCCGTGAGTTGGCGCAGAGCGAGACGGTGATCCTGCCCGGCATCGGCCACGTCCCGATGGAGGAAGCGCCGGAAGCGACCGCCGGAATCCTCAGGCGGTTCCTCGCGCCCTGACGGTGCGGGCCAGCGCCACGCAGCCTGCGAGGCCGACCACGGCCAGCAGCAGCGGCAGCGCCCAGTGCGGCCCGTGCTCCAGCGCCACGCCGGCCAGCGGCGCGCCGGTGGCGCCGCCCAGCAGGTAGGCGGTGTTCAGCCCCGCCATGCCCAGCGCCCGCGCGGGGCCGGCGAAGCGCTGCACCGCGCGCACCATGCCCAGGGTGTAGATCGCGCCCGAGGCGCCGCCCCACACCGCCAGCACCGGCCAGGCCGGCCAGCCCGGCGCCAGCAGCGGCCAGGCGAGCGAGGCGATGGCCACCAGCACGCCGCAGGCCAGCAGCGCGCGGTCCGTCCCCAGCCGGTCGGCCAGGCGGCCCAGCGGGTACTGCGCCAGCACGTTGCCGAAGCCCGAGGCGACCACGATGGACGCCGCGGCGCCGGCCGCCATGCCCAGCGCCAGCCCCTGCACCGGGAAGACGCTGCCCGCCGCGGATTCCAGCGCGCCGCACAGCATCGCAGCCCCAGCGGGCGCGGCCATCACCCAGGCCACCGGCCGCAGCCGCGCGACGCTGAGCCGCATCCGCGCCGGCATGGTGCCCAGCGGGTCGCGCAGGCCGGCGCCCAGCAGCAGGCCGATGCCCAGGATCGCGGCCGCGCCCCAGAAGGCGTGCGGCGCCACGCCGGTCAGCAGCAGCACCGCCGGCCCGCCGCCGATCGCGGCCGAGACGAAGGTCTGGTAGATGCCGAGCGATTCGCCCTCGCGCCCCGCCGGCGCCATGGCGGCGGCGATGGCGTCCGCCGTGGTCCAGGTCAGGCAGGAGCCGACGCCCAGCATGGCCCCGAACACGAACCAGAAGGGCAGGGCGGGGTCGCTCCCCAGCCCGGCAAGGCCGAGCATGGCCAGCCCGCCGGCCAGGCGGTGCAGCGCGAAGGCGCCGCCAAGCCGGCCGGCCAGCCAGGGCGTCAGCGGCGCGGCCAGCAGCGCGGAGCCCCAGACGGAGGAGGCGTAGAGGCCGATGGTCATGGCGTCCACGCCCCGCCCGGCCAGCAGCACGGCGGCGAGCGGCGTGGTCATCCACACGCCCGCGAAGGCGCAGGTCGCGGCGGCGACGAAGAGTGTGAAGCGCGCATCCATCAGCGGAGCGCGCACGAGAGCGGCGGACATGGGAACCCCAATGCGAAACAGGCAGGACGAGTGAAGGCGGGCGCCGTTCGCGTCAGGGGTCCGGCCGGACGAGGCCGGGCAGCATCCCGTGTCGGGATGCCCAGGTTGGGTTCCTCGTCATAGGTATCAGGATGGAGGGGCGGCGGCGGGAAGTCAAAGGACGGCTGGGTTGCAGGGCGCGCATGGCGTCGCCATGGTTCCTGGATGCTGCGCTCCATCCTCCTCGCCCTCGACGACACCCCCGGCGCCGTGGCGGCGCGCGACCTCGCCTTCGGGCTCGCCCGCGCCCATGGCGCGCGGCTGTCCGCGCTGGTCGTGCTCGACCGCTCCCACACGCGCGACAAGGCCGAGCCGGTGCCGGTGGGCGGCAGCGCCTTCGCCGCCCGGCGCAACGAGGCGCTGGTGCGCCGGCTGGAGGAGGAGGCCGCGCGCGTGCTGGCCGAGGCGGAGGCGGCCAGCGGCGGCCTGCCCTTCGCCGTGATCCGCTCGGAGGACGCGCCGGAGGAGGCGCTGCTCGCCGCCGGCGCCGCGCACGACCTCGTGGTGGTCGGCCGCGACTCCACCCTGGGCGCGGAGGCCTGCGACGACGGCCTGGCCCCGGCCATCGAGGCGCTGGTGCGCGACGGCGCCCGGCCGCTGCTGGTGGTGCCGCCCGGCCCGGCCCGGGATGGCCCGGTGCTGGCCGCCGCCCGGCCCGACCTGCCCAGCCAGCGCACGCTCCAGCTCTTCGCCCTGCTGGGCCTGGCGGGCGCGCGGCCCGTGCGGCTGCTGGGCTTCGGCACCGACCCCGCGCCCCTGGCCGAGTGGCTGCGCCTGCATGGCTGCGACGCCACGGGCGCGGCGGCGGATGGCGACGCGGACGAGGTGCTGCTGGCGCAGGCGCAGGCGACGGGCGCATCGCTCATCGTCGCGGGCGCCGACGAGGAGGGCGGGCTGGCGCGGCTGATCTTCGGCAGCGCCACGGCGGCGCTCTTGCGCGGTGCACCATGTCCGGTGTTCATTCATGGCTAGTCGGGGCGATGGTGGTGCGGCGCGCGAGGCCCGCATCCGTCGGGCAGGCATGGCGCGCCCCTGCATGGAAGGCATCGTTCCGTCATGAAGAAGCTCCTCCTGACGCTGGCGCTCGCCGCCGGCCCGGCGCTGGCGCAGATGCCGCAGGGCGGCCCGCCGCCCGCCGTCGGCGTGGTCGAGGCCCGGCGCTCCCCCGTCACCGAATCGAGCGAGTTCATCGGCCGGATCGAGGCGATCAACCGCGTGGACATCCGCGCCCGCGTCACCGGCTTCCTGGAGCAGCGCCTGTTCACCGAGGGCACGGAGGTCGCCGAGGGCGCGCCGCTGTTCCGCATCGAACGCGCGCCCTTCGAGGCGACGCTGGACCAGGCCAAGGCCAGCGTCGCCAGCGCCGAGGCGCAGCTGTACAACGCCCGCGTGGCGCTGGCCCGCGCGCGGGAACTGCGCGCGACCGGCGCGGGCACCCAGGCCGCGCTGGACAACGCCCAGGCGCAGGAGCGCACGGCCGCGGCCTCCGTGCTCGGCGCCCAGGCGCAGGTCCGCACCGCCGAGATCAACCTGGCCTACACGGAGATCAACGCGCCCATCGCCGGCGCCATCGGGCGGGCGAACTACACGCCGGGCAACGTGGTGAGCCCCACGCTGACGGACGCCATGGCCACCATCGTCTCGCAGGACCCGATGCGCGTCGCCTTCACCATTCCGCAGCGCACGGCGCTGGAGCTGCGCCAGCGCTTCGAGGCGCGCGGCGGCGCGGACGCCGTGCGGATCCGCGTGCGGCTGGTGGATGGCAGCCTGTACCCGCTGGCCGGGCGGATAGACTTCATCGACACTTCCATCGGGCGCGACACGGACAGCATCCTGGTCCGCGCCTCCATCGCCAACCCGCTGCGCGAGGGGGTGCAGGCCAGCCAGCCCGGCGCGCGCCGCCTGATCGACGGCCAGTTGCTGACCGTGCTGCTGGAGGGCGCGGAGCCCGTGCAGGCCATCACGGTGCCGCGCGCCGCGGTGGCGCAGGACCAGCAGGGCTTCTTCGTCTTCGTGGTGGGGCAGGGCAACGTGGCCCAGCGCCGCAACATCCGCCTGGGCCGCTCCACGGCGGAACTGGCGGTGATCGAGCAGGGGCTGGAGGCGGGCGACAGCGTGGTGGTCGAGGGCATCCAGCGCGTGCGCCCCGGCGCGCCGGTGACGCCGCAGCCGGCCGGCCCTCCCCCAGGCCAACCCACCGCCCCCGGCCGCCCGGGCTGAGCGCGGCGCCATGATCTCCGCCGTCTTCATCCGCCGGCCCCGGCTGGCGATCGTCATCTCCATCGTGCTCACGCTGGCCGGGCTGCTCTCGCTCACCCGCATCCCCGTCGCGCAGTTCCCCGACATCGTGCCGCCCGTGGTGCAGGTCACCGCGCGCTACCCAGGCGCCTCGGCGGCGGTGGTGGAGAGCACGGTCGCGCAGCTGATCGAGGGCGCGGTGAACGGCGCCGACCGCATGCTCTACATGAAGAGCAACAGCGGCAATGACGGCTCCTACTCGCTCTCCGTCACCTTCGCGCTGGGCACCAACCCCGACATCAACACGGTGAACGTGAACAACCGGGTGCAGGGGGTGCTGGCCCGGCTGCCGCAGGAGGCGCAGCGCTCCGGCGTCACCGTGCGCAAGCAGTCCTCCGCGGTGCTGATGTTCCTGGGCGTGACGAGCGAGAACCCGGACCACACGCCGCTCTTCGTCTCCAACTACGTCACCATCAACATGCTGGACGCGCTGCGGCGCGCGCCCGGCGTGGGCGACGTGCAGATGTTCGGCGCGCAGGACTACTCCATGCGCGTCTGGTACGAGGTGGACCGGCTGAACAACCTCGCCGTCACGCCGGCCGAGATCATCGCCGCCATCCAGGCGCAGAACGTGCAGGCGGCGGTGGGGCGCATCGGCGCGCGGCCGATCAGCGACGACCAGTCCTTCCAGTTCAACATCCAGACCCAGGGCCGGCTGGTGACGCCCGAGCAGTTCGGCGAGATCACCATCCGCGCCAACGCCGACGGCTCGACGCTGCGCGTGCGCGACGTGGCGCGGGTGGAGCTGGGCGCGGCCAGCCAGGACGTGCAGGCACGGCTGAACGGGCGCAACGCGGTGACGCTGGGCGTCTACCTCGCCCCCGGCGCGAACGCCGTGCAGGTGGCGGCCACGGTGCGCGCCTCGCTCGACACCATGGCCACGCGCTTCCCCGAGGGGATGCGCCACACCATCATCTACAACACCACCGACTTCGTGCTGGACACGATGCACGAGGTGATCAAGACGCTGGTCGAGGCCTTCGTGCTGGTGGTGATCGTCGTCTACCTGTTCCTGGGCTCGATGCGCGCCACCATCATCCCCACCATCGCGGTTCCCGTGTCGCTGATCGGCACCTTCGCGGTGCTGCTGGCGGTCGGCTTCTCGGCCAACACCATCTCGCTGCTGGCCATGGTGCTGGCCATCGGCATCGTGGTGGACGACGCCATCGTGGTGGTGGAGAACGTGGAAGCCGTGATGGAGGCGGAGCCGGAGCTGACGCCGGCCGCCGCCACGCTGAAGGCGATGCAGCAGATCACCGGGCCGATCATCGCCATCACCCTGGTGCTGCTGTCGGTGTTCATCCCCATCGGGCTGATCCCCGGCGTCTCGGGCGTGCTGTTCCAGCAATTCGCGGTGACGATCTCGGTGGCGATGGTCATCTCGGCCATCAACGCGCTCACGCTCTCGCCCGCGCTCTGCGCCATCGTGCTGAAGCCGCATCACGGGCCGCGGCGCGGGCCGATCAGATACGTGCTGCGCTCGATCGACGCGGTGCGCGACGGCTACGCCTGGGTGGTGGCGCGGCTGGTGCGCTTCGCCGTGCTGTCGCTGGTGATCACGGCGGCCATCGCCTTCGGCATCCTGGAGCTGTCCAAGCGCACCCCGCAGAGCTTCCTGCCGAACGAGGACCAGGGCGCCTTCTTCGCGCAGATCCAGATGCCGCAGGGCAGCAGCGTGGCGCGCACCGCCGCCGCCTCCGGCCAGGTGGCGGCCGCCATCGCCGCCAACCCGGCGATGGAGAACACGCTGGAGGTCATCGGCTTCTCCTTCATCGACGGCGGCGCGCAGAGCAACTCCGCCTTCATCGTCGGCCGCCTCAAGCCCTTCGAGGACCGCACGACGCCGCAGGCCAGCGTCTTCGCCGCCATCGGCCAGGTCTTCGGCTTCGCGCAGGGCTTCCGCGCCGGCAACGTCTTCGCCTTCAACGTCCCGCCCATCCTCGGCCTGGGCACGGGCGGGGGCTTCGAATACCAGCTGCAGGACTTCGAGGGGCGCGACCCGGTGCAGCTGGGCGGCGCCATGCTGGGCATGATGGTCGCCGCCAACCAGGACCCGCGGCTGACGGGCGTGTTCTCCACCTTCTCGCCCACCACGCCGTCGCTGTTCCTGGACGTGGACCGCGACAAGGCGCAGGCCTTCGGGGTGCGGATCAGCGACGTCTTCACCACGCTCCAGGCCACGCTGGGCGGCTTCTACGTGAACGACTTCAACCTGTTCGGCCGCACCTGGCAGGTGAACGTGCAGGGCGTGGAGGCCGACCGCGACGACATCCCCGACCTGTGGCGCCTGCAGGTCCGCAACTCGCGCGGGCAGATGGTGCCGCTGGCCGCCTTCGCGAACGTGCGGGTGGTGCTGGGGCCGCAGACCATCCAGCGCTACAACAACTTCCGCTCGCTGACGCTGCTGGGCCAGGGCCGGCCGGGCGTCTCCTCCGGCGACGCGCTGGCGGCGATGGAGCAGGTCTCGGCCCGCGCGCTGCCGCAGGGCTTCGGCTTCGAATGGACCGGCACGGCGTACCAGGAGAAGCAGGCGGCGGGGCAGACCGGCATCCTGATCGCGCTGGCCCTGTTGTTCGCCTACCTGTTCCTGGTGGCGCTGTACGAGAGCTGGACCATCCCGGTGCCGGTGCTGCTCTCGGTGGCCGTGGGCGGGCTGGGGTCGTTCCTGGCGCTGGTGATCGCCGGCAAGCCGCTGGACGTCTACGCGCAGATCGGGCTGGTGGTGCTGATCGCGCTCGCCGCGAAGAACGGCATCCTCATCATCGAGTTCGCCAAGGAGCAGCGCGAGGCCGGCAAGGGGCTGCGCGAAGCGGCGGTGCTGGGCGCGCGGATGCGGTTCCGCGCGGTGATGATGACCTCGCTGGCCTTCATCCTGGGCCTGGTGCCGCTGATCCTCGCCACGGGGGCGGCGGCGCTGTCGCGGCAGGCGGTGGGGCTGCCGGTGTTCGGGGGCATGATCGCGGCCTCCTTCTTCGGCATCTTCATGATCCCGATGCTCTACGTCGTGTTCCAGGGCACGCGGGAATGGGTGAAGGGGCGGTTCGGCAGGGCCTGACCCCTTCCCAAACCGTGCCGCATCGTCAGATGATGGGGCACAGGTTTGAAGGAATCCCCGAGATGGCGAAGTTCGGCTTGAGCCAGTCCCTGCGCCGCGTGGAGGATCCGCGCCTCCTGCTGGGCCACGGGCGCTACACCGACGACATCGCGCTGCCGGGCGCGGCGCGCGGGCACGTGTTGCGCTCGCCGCACGCCCATGCGCGGATCGTCTCGCTCGACGCCGCGGCCGCGCGGGCCATGCCCGGCGTGCTGGCGGTGATCACGGGCGCCGACCTCGTGGCGGCCGGGGTGGGCGAGGTGCCCTGCGTCATCCCGCTGAAGAACAGCGACGGCACGCCGCGCGCCGACACCCCGCGCCTGCCGCTGGCCACCGACACGGTGCGCCACGTGGGCGACCCCGTGGCCTTCATCGTGGCCGAGACGGCGCAGCAGGCGCGCGACGCCGCCGAGGCGGTGGAGGTGGACTACGACATGCTGCCCGCGGTCACCGACCTCGCGGTGGCGCACCTGCCGGGGCAGCCGCAGGTCTGGGCATCGGCGCCGGACAACACCTGCTTCGACTGGGAGGCAGGCGACGGCGCCAAGGCCGCGGCGCTGATGGAGGGCGCGGCCCATGTCACCCGGCTGACGGTGGTGAACAACCGCATCATCGTAGCCTCGATGGAAGGGCGTGCCTGCGGCGCGGAATACGACGCGGCCACCGGCCAGTTCACCGTGCACGCCGGCACCCAGGGCTCCTGGCTGGTGAAGGGGCTGCTGGCCAATTCCGTGCTGAAGGTCCCGCCCGAGAAGGTGCGCGTGGTGACGCCCGACGTGGGCGGCGGCTTCGGCATGAAGCTGTACCTCTACGCCGAATACGCGCTCTGCGCGGTCGCGGCGCGGCAGGTGGGCCGGCCGGTGCAATGGGCCGCCGAGCGCACCGAGGCCTTCCTCAGCGACACCCATGGGCGCGACAACATCACCATGGGCGAGCTGGCGCTGGACAAGGACGGGAAGTTCCTGGCGCTTCGCACCCGCAACCACGCCAACATGGGCGCCTACCTGTCCACCTTCGCGCCCTTCATCCCGACGGGGGCGGGCACCAAGGTGCTGGCCAGCGTCTACGACTTCCAGGCCATCCACGCCCGCGTGCTGGGCGTGATGACCAACACCGTGCCGGTGGACGCCTATCGCGGCGCCGGGCGGCCGGAATCCAACTACCTGGTCGAGCGCCTCATCGACCAGGCGGCGACCGAGATGGGCATCGACCGCATCGAGCTGCGCCGGCGCAACATGGTGCAGCAGGCGGCCATGCCCTACGTCACCGCCATCGGCCAGCGCTACGACAGCGGCGACTTCCCGCGCGTGATGGACGCGGCGCTGGCGAAGATCGACTGGCACGGCTTCCCGGCGCGCCAGGCCGAGGCGGCTTCGCGCGGGAAAAAGCGCGGCATTGGCCTCGCCTACTACCTGGAGGCGACCGGCGGCGGGCCGACGGAGAACGCCAAGGTCGTCTTCGCCGATGACGGCATGGTGGACGTCTATGTCGGCACCCAGAGCACGGGGCAGGGGCACGAGACCGCCTACGCCATGCTGACGCAGCACGAGCTGGGCATCCCCCTCGAGAAGATCCGCATCAAGCAGGGCGATTCCGACACCCTGCCCGATGGCGGCGGCACCGGCGGCGCGCGGTCGCTGTATTCCGAGGGCCAGGCCATCCTCGTCACCGCGGCAAGCGTGGTGGAGAAGGGCAAGGAAGCCGCGGCGCAGCTGCTGGAGGCGGCGAAGGTGGACATCGAGTTCGCCGGCGGCCGCTTCAGCGTGGTGGGCACCGACCGCGGCATGGGCATCCTCGACGTCGCCGCCCGGCAGCGCGCCCGCGTGGCAGCCGGCGAGGACACCATCCTGCTGGACGCGCTGGAGACGGCGAAGATCGACGCCCACACCTTCCCCAACGGCTGCCACGTCGCCGAGGTGGAGGTGGACCCGGAGACGGGGCACATCGCCATCCCGCGCTACATCGTGGTGGACGACGTGGGGCACGCGCTGAACCCGCTGATCGTGCGCGGGCAGGTGCATGGCGGCGTGGCGCAGGGCATCGGCCAGGCGATGATGGAGCGCACCGCCTACGATCCGGAGAGCGGGCAGCTGCTGTCCGCTTCCTTCATGGACTACGCCCTGCCGCGCGCCGAGGACCTGCCGGAGATCGAGGTGGACCTGATCGAGGTGCCCTGCGAAACCAACCCGCTGGGTGTGAAGGGTGCGGGGGAGGCGGGCGCGGTAGGCTCGCCGCCCGCGCTGGTGAACGCGCTGATCCACGCGCTGGGCGTGAAGCAGATCGACATGCCGGCGACGCCGGAGATCGTGTGGAAGGCGCTGCACGCGGCGTGAGGGGGACCCCCGCGCGCCGCGTGATGCGGCGCGCGGGCGAGGTGGGCGGCATGGGCATGGTATGCCATGCGGGGCAGACTGGAGCAGCGGTAGGAACCGGGTTCCAACCTTCGCTGGTGTTCGTGCGACACGTCTCGCCTGCTGGGTCACCTCCCCTCCAGTGCCTGGGTAAGGGCGTTGGCTCCGCCAGGTGCGCGCGGCTCTCGGCGCCGCGCTGCGGCTGCCGCCCACCATGGTCCAGGACCGATATCCGCGGCAGCGCTTTATCGTCCAACACGAGCCGCATGCGTTAGCAGCGCACGCTCCAATCTGCCGGGAGGGGGGCGGGGTGACCCGCGTCTCTGCCGGGATGGTCTGCTGCGAGGGTCCAGCAGGGCGGCGGCGTGAGCTTGCGTGACCTCCGCCTGAATGGGAATCGATGGAGCAGCTCGCGCAAGGGCCTGAACGTACGGGGGTGAGCATTTCCTCCGCCACTGCCCCGTAACCTCCTGGACCACGCCGACGTAGGAATGAATCTCGGAGAGGCGATGCAAGCTCGATGGGTCCAGGCGCCGCTGTGTCTATTGTCTGTAAGACGCCGGGTGTTGGCGGAGGAAAGTCGCGCCTTCGGCCGCTGCTCGGGGCGGAAATGGCACAACGGCTTTCCGCCTGTTTCATCCGCGACGTTGCCGTGGCCCTGGAAGCCGTTCCCGAAGGGCTTGGCCGGCACCTCTACGCGCTCTTCAGCCCGGCCGGATCGGAGGCGGTTCTGCGCTCGCTCCTGCCACCGCCCTGGACGCTGGTGCCGCGCCAGGAGGCATCCGTCGGCACCGTGCTGCAGGCAAGCATGGCGGCCTTTTTCGCCGACGAGCATGACTGCGCGATCATGGTGAATGGCGACAGCCCGACCCTGCCGACCGCCTTCGTCGAACAGGCGATCGCCGCACTGCGCGAGCCCGGCGACCGTGTCGTCCTTGGCCCCGCGCTCGACGGCGGCTACTATCTGGTCGGTTTGAAGCGCCCCCACCCACGGCTGTTCGAGGACATCGCCTGGAGCACGCCGGAGGTTCTCGCCTGCACGCTACGGCGCGCGGAGGAAATCGGCCTGCCCGTCGCAATGCTGCCGACGTGGTACGATGTGGATGAGCCCCAGGACTTGCTGCGGCTGCAAGCTGAACTTCTTGGGCAAGCGCCAAGCAGAGGCGCCGGGGCGGCAATCGGCCCGGCGCTCCATACGCGCGCTTTCCTGGCCACTTGGACGGAAGCGCAGGCAGTGGCCCCGTAACCTCGCGGGTGCGTCCGTCGAATTGATTGAGGAACCGAACGAGGCCCACCCCCCATGGACGCGACAGCGCCCACCCCCGGACGCCGCCCGCTGCTGCGCGACGGGGTGCTGCACGCCGACCTCTGTGTCATCGGCGCGGGCTCGGGCGGCCTCTCGGTCGCGGCGGGCGCCGTGCAGATGGGGGCGTCCGTCGTCCTCATCGAGAAGCACCGGATGGGCGGTGACTGCCTGAACACGGGCTGCGTGCCCTCCAAGGCGCTGCTGGCCGCGGCGCATGCGGCTCAGGCGGTGCGCGGCGCCGCCCGCTTCGGCGTGAACGGGCATGATCCGGCGATCGACTTTGCGCGGGTGCACGCGCATGTCCATGGCGTCATCGCCGCGATCGCCCCCCATGACAGCGTCGAGCGGTTCGAGGGTCTCGGCGTCACCGTCATCCAGGCCGCGGGCCGCTTCACGGGGGTGCAGGAGGTCGAAGCCGGCGGCCAGCGCATCCGCGCGCGGCGCTTCGTCGTCGCCACCGGCTCCTCGGCCGCCGTCCCGCCAGTCCCGGGCTTGGCCGAGACACCCTTCCTGACCAACGAGACGGTGTTCGGCCTGACCGAACGCCCCGGCCACCTGCTCGTACTCGGCGGCGGCCCGATCGGCATAGAGATGGCGCAGGCCTTCCGCCGCCTCGGTGCCGCGGTAACGCTGGTGGAGCGCGCCGCGATCCTGCCCAAGGACGAGCCGGAGGCGGTGGCGATCCTGCGCGAGCGCCTGCGGCACGAAGGGGTCGCTGTACACGAGGGCGCCGAAATCCTCGCCGCTCGCCGCGCCGCCAACGGCGTGGAGCTGGAATTGCGCGGGCCGGGCGAACCCTTGGTGTTGCAAGGGACCCACTTGCTGATCGCCGCCGGCCGGAAGCCCAATACTGCCGGCCTCGGCCTCGAGGAGGCCGGCATCGCGGCAACGCCGCGGGGGATCACCGTCGATGTCCGGCTGAGGACGAGCAATCGCCGCGTCTTCGCGATCGGCGACGTCGCCGGCGGGCCGCAATTCACGCACATCGCCGGTTATCACGCCGGCATCGTCATCCGCAACGCGCTGTTCGGCCTGCCCGCGAAGGTGGACTACGCGGCCTTGCCGTGGGTGACCTATGCCGATCCCGAACTCGCGCATGTCGGCCTGACCGAGGCCGGGGCGCGGGAGGCGGGCCATGACGTCTCCACCCTGCTGCAGTCCCTCTCGGGCAATGACCGCGCCCAGGCAGAGCTGGAGACCGAAGGTCTCGCCAAGGTCGTGCTCGGCCGCGGCGGGCGGATCCTGGGCGCCACCATCGTCGCGCCGCGCGCTGGCGAGATGATCGGCATATGGGGCCTTGCGATCCAAAAGCGGCTGAAGATCGGCGCGGTCGCGTCATCGCTCGCTGCCTACCCGACCATGTCGGAGATCTCGAAGCGCGCGGCGGGAAGCTTCTACACGCCGACATTGTTTGGGCCCCGGACGCGCCGCCTGGTCGGCCTCGTCCAGCGCCTGCTGCCCTGAAGGGAACGCAGCATGACCATCGCCCGCCTGCTTAGCGACCGGCGCCTGTGGATCGGCCTGGGCGTGCTCGGCCTGCTCCTCGCCCTGCGCGCCTCGGGGCTGGGGGAGCACCTCTCGCTCGCCACGCTGGCGATGCACCGCGAGGCGCTGGGCGCCTTCGTCGCGGCGAACCTGGGACTGGTGGCGCTGGCCTATGTCGGCATCTACGTCGCGGCCGTCGCGTTCTCCTTCCCCGGCGCGGTGTTCCTCACGCTGGCCGGAGGCTTCCTGTTCGGCGCGGCGGCGGGCACGGCGCTGACGGTCCTCGGCGCGACCATCGGCGCGACGCTGGTCTTCCTGTTCGCGCAGCGGTTGTTCGGGGCGGATGCGCTGGACCGGCTGGGACCGAAGGCGCGCGCACTCGGGGAAGGCATCAGGCGCAATGCCGCCTCCTACCTGCTGGTGCTGCGGCTGGTGCCGCTGTTCCCCTTCTTCCTGGTGAACCTGGTGCCGGCTTTCGTCGGCGTGCGGCTGCCGGTCTACGTCGCCACCACCGCGCTCGGAATCCTGCCGGGCACCGCCGTGTTCAGCCTGGCGGGTGCTGGCCTGGGCGAGGTGCTGGCGATGGGCGGCGCCTTCGACCCGCGCGCCGTGATGACGCCGCAGATCCTCGGCGCGCTGCTTGGCCTCGCGGCGCTGTCGCTCGCCGCGATCCCCCTCAAGGCGCGCTTCGCGCGCAACTGACGGAGCATCCCATGATCCCCCGACGCACGCTGCTCGCGCTCTCCCTTGTCGCGCCGGCGGCGCAGCCTGCCCTTGCGGATGCCGATGCGTCGCTCGATGCCTTGCTCGGACGCTACGTGGTCGACCACCCCGACGGCGTGACCCGTGTCCGCTACGCTGCCTGGAAGGCCTCGGGCAGCGACCTCGCTGCGCTCGACGCCTGGATCGCCGAAGCCGCCTCGCGCCGTCCCGCCGCCATGGCGCGGATGGACGCCTTCGCCCATTGGGCCAACCTGTACAACGCGCTGACGCTGAAAGTGGTGCTCGAACGCTACCCGGTGCGCTCGATCCGCGACATCCGCTCGAGCGGCGTGCCGCTCGACCCGAAGGGCTGGACCGGGCCGTGGCGTACGCGGCTGGTCACGGTGGAGGGGCGACGCATGTCGCTCGACGACATTGAGCACGAGACGATGCGCCCGACCTTCCGCGATCCGCGCGTGCACTACGCGGTGAATTGCGCCTCGATCGGCTGCCCCAACATCTGGCCGCGCGCCTGGCGGGCGGCGACGCTGGAGCGCGGGTTGGACGCCGCGGCGGCGGCCTTCGTGAACCATCCGCGCGGCGTGACCGTGCTGCCGGACGGGCGGCTGCGCGTGTCCTCGATCTACAGCTGGTTCCGCGAGGATTTTGGCGGCAGCGAGGCCGGCGTGGTCGCGCATCTGCGCCGCCACGCAGCCCCGCCGCTGGCAGCACGCCTCAGTGAGCGCGCCGCCATCGCCGGGGACGCCTACGACTGGGCGCTGAACGATGCCCCACCGGGCGCATGAGGCGGGTGCGCTCAGCCGCCGCCCATCCGCGCCAGCAGCCGGCCCCAGGCACCGTCGAAGGGGTGCACCCCCGTCGCACCCGGGCCGAGTTCCAGCGGCCGCGCCTCGGCATGCCAGCGGAAGATGCCGCCGCGCAGGTTCAGCAGCGCCGCGGCCGGGGCCTGCGCCGCCGCTTCGCGGATGCCCTGCACCATCAGCCCGGACCGCCAGCCGACGGCGCAGTAGAGCACCACGGTCGCGCCGGCCATGCGCGCGCCGTGTCCGGCCAGCACCGCGGTGGCCGGCGCCCCTGGCGAGACGCGCAGCGCGCCGGGAATGCGGCTCTGCGCGTGTTCGGCAGGCTCGCGCACATCGAGCAGCAGGATTCGCTCTCCCGACGCGAGGCGCCTGGCGAGCTCGACCGAGGTGATCTCCGGCACCGGCAGCAGGCGCGCCACGGCGGCCTCGACATCATGCATCGTCGTGCCGGGATCGGCCGGGTCGGGCAGGCCGCGCCGCCAGGGCCAGGCGACCGCCGCGCTGGCCGAGACGACCAGCACGCCGGTTCCCGCGAGCAGCAGGTGCCGTCGGGCAGGGCGGAAGGGTGGCGGCATTGCGTTCGATCCATCGGCAGGAGCACGGGCCATTCGGCTCATACTCCAGTTCGCCCGGGGCCGGTCCATGGTTACGCATGACGCATCGTGAGGCCATGCCGCGGGCGGGGCAGCGCCTGGTGGTGATGGCGGCCCTCCTGGCGATGGCGCAGGCAGGCATGATCGCACTCGCCCCCGGACTGGTGGAGCAGGATAACCCCGCACCGCCTCGGGTGCTGGCCTTCATCGTCCTCGCGCTGCTGGGCGGCGCGGCCTGGTTCGCCGCGATCGGCCCGCTGGAGCGGCTGCCCCCGCGTCGCATGGCGATCGGCGCCGTAGCCGTCTTCGGCGCGACGATGCGCCTGGGCTGGCTCGAAACGCCGCTCGTCCTGGATACCGACGCGCTGCGCTACCTCTGGGATGGGGCGCTGGCGGCGCATGGGATCTGGCCGTGGGCCGCGCCGCCGGCCGCCGGCGTGCCGCAGGGGCTCGGCGAGGCCGGGTCGGCGCTGCACGCCGTGCTGCCATTCGCGGGGCTGCGGAGCATCTATCCGGGCACGGCGCAGTTCGCCTTCGTCGTGGCGCACTGGATCGCGCCCTGGGATCTGCTGGGGCTGCGCATCGTCATGCTGGGCGCCGAGGCCGCGGGGGTGCTGCTGCTGGCGGCGCTGCTGCGGCGCGCGGGGCTGCCGGTAATGCGCGCCGCAGTGTGGTGGTGCTGCCCGCTGCTGCCGCTGGTGCTGACGAATGCCGCCCATGTGGATGCGCTGCTGCCTCCGCTGCTGCTCGGCGCACTGCTGGCGACGCTGGCAGGGCGCGGCGCGCTGGCGGGCGGGCTGCTCGGGCTGGCGGCGGGGGTCAAGGTCTGGCCGCTGCTGCTCGTGCCTTTGTTGGCGCGCTGGCTGCCGGCCGGCACGAGGCTTCCGGCCGCCGCCGCCTTCGGGCTGATCGCTGCCGCCACGCTGGCGCCGCTGCTGGCGACGGTCGCGGCGCCCGATGCGGGGCTGGCCGCCTATGCGCAGCGCTGGCTCGTCAACAATGCCCCGCTGGCCTGGCTGCAGGCGGCGTTCGGGCCGGGCGCCGGCACGGTGGTGCGGCCGCTGCTCGGGCTCGCCGGGGCGGCCGTGGCGCTGGCCGTCGCGCGCAAGGCGCCGGGCGAACCAGCGGCGTTGCTGCGCGGCGCCCTGATGGTCGCGGCCGCCACCTTCTACCTCTCGCCGGCGCAATACCCCTGGTATGCGGTCTGGTTCCTGCCCTTCGCGGTGGCGCTGGGCTGCCGGGCGCTGCTGCTACCGGCGGTGCTGCTGCCGCTCTACTACGCGTTCTTCCCGCTCACCGCGCTGGGGCTCGGGGCGGTCTTCGCCCAGGGCGTCGCGGCGATCCACCTCATGGGAGTGCTGCTGATGCTGGGCCTGTCCAGGAAACGCCAGCCGGGGCGCCGATGAGCGCGGCAGGCAGGCCGCGCATCGGCGTCATCATCCCCGCCCGCAACGAGGCGGCGGCGCTGCCCGGGGTGCTGGGCGCGATCCTGCCGCAGGGGGCCGAAGTGATCGTGGTGGACACCGCCAGCACCGACGGCACGCCCGAGATCGCACGCAGCCTCGGCGCCCGCGTGGTGCAGGAGCCGCGCCGCGGCTATGGCCGGGCGTGCCTGGCCGGCATCTCCGCCCTGTCGCCGGAGGTGGACACGGTGCTGTTCATGGACGCCGATGCCGCCGACCGTCCGGAGGACCTCGCCATCCTGCTCGCTCCGATCGAGGCGGGCGATGCGGACCTGGTCATCGGCGCGCGCACCCTTGGCGTGGAGCGCGGTGCGCTGACGCCGCAGCAGCGATTCGGCAATGCGCTGGCCTGCCTGCTGATCCGGCTGGTTTGGGGCGTGCGCTACACCGATCTCGGCCCATTCCGCGTCGTCCGGCGCGACGCGCTGGCGCGCCTTGCCATGCGCGACGAGACCTGGGGCTGGACGGTGGAGATGCAGGTCCGTGCCGCCCGCATCGGCCTGCGCGTGGCCGAGGTGCCGGTCGGCTACCGGCGCCGTATCGGGACGTCCAAGATCTCGGGGACCCTCTCCGGCACGGTCAGGGCGGGTTGGAAGATCCTTTGGGTGATCGGGGCGGAGGCGCTGGATGGGTTGCGACCCCGATCGCGCCGCCGCGCGTAACTTTCTCGAGGCCTCCGTCGTAGGGAGGCATGGACCCCGCGCATCGCCCGAAGGAACGCCGCCTTGTCCGTCTGCACGATCACCCGGCCCGCGCCCGGCCCCGCGAAGTTCCAGGACCCCCTCCTCACCGCGAAGGGCGAGCGCCGCGCCGCCGTGGCGCTGGGCGGGCTGCGGACGCTGTGGATCAACACCGGC
>LNFM01002848.1_pt1 | contig 38058 bp, 34 predicted proteins | sample 596031 | NCBI WGS metagenome assembly LNFM01 (sample SAMN04254537, study PRJNA301005) | activated carbon metagenome | isolation source: dual media filters at the Ann Arbor, Michigan drinking water treatment plant | place: USA: Ann Arbor | reverse complement strand
GGTTCGTCAGCGCAGGCGCGGGAAGCGGCAAGACCTACCGCCTCACGCAGATCCTCCACGAAAAGCTCAGCTCGGGGCAGGCTGCGCCCGGCGGGGTGATTGCCACGACTTTCACTCGCAAGGCGGCCACGGAGCTCCGCGAGCGGGTCCGCACGGCGCTGTTGGAGAAAGGCGAGTTCGCCCTTGCCAATGCGATGGGGCAGGCGCGCATCGGTACGGTGAACAGCGTGTGCGGGGGCTTCCTCGAGCGCTTCGCATTCGAAGCCGGACTGGCCCCGGAACAACGCGTGCTGGAGGAAGCCCAGTCGGGCGCTCTCGTGCGAGAGGCGATCGATGCGGTTTCCGACAGTGCCACGGTGCAGGACATCGTCGAGCTCGCGCGGCGATTGGGCATCGAGAGCTGGGACGACGCGCTCAAGTCGCTCATAGACCAGGCGAGGGCGAACGATATTCCGCCGGCGCGCCTTGCCACGTTCGGCGGGCGCAATGCCAAGGACCTGCTCGCGCACTTTCCCGCACCGAGCGCCGATGACCTCGACGCGTCGCTCGCAAGCGCGATCGAGACCGCCGTCCCGGAGATCGAGAAGCGCGCGACCGGCAAGAAGAACACGGCCGACTACATCGCGCTTGCTCGCGAATCTTTGCGCCTTGTTCGCGGCGGCACCGCGGCGTGGGCCGACTGGGTAAGACTCTCCAAGGGCGCGCCGGAGGCGGGGCTCAAGGCAATTGCGCAACCCGTGACGGACATCGCGAGCCGTTATGTCGCGCACCCGAGGCTGCGGCAAGACATCGAGCGGTACCTCGCTGCGGTTTTCACGCTCGGTGCAAAGGCAGTCGACGCCTACGCGCAGCGAAAGCGCGAGCTGGGTGTCATCGACTTCGTGGACCAGGAGCACCTCTTCCTCGGGCTTCTGGAAAAGCCCACGGTCGTCGAGGCGCTGTCGGAGGAGCTCGACCTGCTTCTCGTGGACGAGTTCCAGGACACCAGCCCGATACAACTCGAACTCTTCGTGCGCCTGTCCCGGATCGCCCGTGAAACGGTCTGGGTAGGCGATGTCAAACAGGCGATCTACGGGTTCCGGGGCAGCGACGCCGAACTCATGAAGGCCGTCCTCGGAAAACTTCCGACTCTCGGGGGCTCCAAGGAGGTTCTCGCGCAATCGCGCCGGTCTCGGCCGAACCTCGTGCGTGTCGTGAATGGCGCCTTCGGCGACGTGTTCGCGCCCGGACTATCGCGCGCGGAAGTGGAACTTGCAGCCGTTCGCAAGGAGCTCGTTTCCGACGCAGCCTTCGCCAACTGGATTCTTAACGGGAAGAACATCTCGGAACGCGCCGCGGCGCTCGCCGAGGGCATCAAGGCGCTAATTGCCTCCGGCTATCGCATCGTCGACCCCGCAAGCGGAAAGCCGCGACCCGCGCACTACGGCGACATCGCGGTGCTCTCCAAGACCAATACGGGCGTGCAGTCCGTGGCGGAGGCCCTTCGGCTCGGTTCCGTGCCATGGGCCACACAACAGTCAGGCTTGCTCTCCACCCCCGAGGCAGTGCTGGCGCTTGCGTGCCTGCGGCGACTGAACGACCCGCGCGACACGCTGGCGAGCGCGGAGATCGTCTCGCTCGCGGACTGCGAGGCCCCGGAGTCCTGGCTGGCCGATCGCTTGCGCTATCTCGAAGGCGGTGGCGACAGCGCCCTCTGGCGGGACGGGGCCGAGGACGGCCACCCGTTGGTTTCGCGAATTGCGAGGTTGCGTGAGCAGGCGCCGCTGCTTTCGCCGTACGCGGCAATGGAGCTTGTCATTGCCCAGTGCGACCTTGCCGGGCGCGTTCTGCGTTGGCGGCGCGACGAACTCGTGGCCCGCGTGCGACTCGCCAACCTGCAGGCCGTGCTGGCGCTCGCAAGGTCCTACGAGGATGTGTGTCTGGCGCGACGCGAGCCGGCCACGGTCTCCGGGCTCATCCTCTGGCTCGGCGAACAGGCGCAAGGCGAACTCGACATGCTCGCGGAACTGCCGGTCGACGCGGTCAAGGTCATGACGCATCACGCGGCCAAGGGACTGGAATGGCCGATCGTCGTACTTCTGGATCTGGAGAAGGACATTCAGGATCGGCTCTGGTCGGTCGGCGCCCGGTCAGACTCAACCCTCGACGTCGCCGCGCCGCTGAAAGACCGCTGGGTCCGCTACTGGCCGTGGCCCTTCGGCGCACAGAAGAAAGTCGATATCGCCGATGTCATCGCCCAGTCGCCGGAGGGGGTTCGCTTGCGCGCAGAGGCGATCGACGAGGCCAAGCGCCTCCTGTACGTGAGCATGACACGGGCGCGCGACTGTCTTGTTCTTGCGTTTCCCGCGAAGAAGGGCGCGTGCGAATGGCTGGGCTCGCTAAACGCCCCCTGGCTTGCTCCGGACGCCGCAAGCGAGTCCGTTTCCCTGCCGGACGGTTCGAACATTTCCTGCGACTTCCTGTCTTTCGCGGCGCCCGCGGCTATCTCGGCGCCGGCCGAATCGGATTCATCCCTTCGATGGTTTCCCGATCCCGACTCGCGCACGGAGCGATTGCCGGCGACGCTTGTGGCCTCGGCCTCCGTCGCCAGACAGTGCAAAGTCACGGACACCGCGTCCATCGGAGAGCGGATTGCGCTGAAATCTGGAACCGACATGACGGCACTCGGCAACGCCATTCACGCCTGCATCGCGACGGCGTTCACCGATCCGGATGTGCCGCTGGACGATGCGCGCGCGGCGCGCATTCTCGCCGCCTTCCAACTGGAGGGCGCGATCGATCCGTCTGGAATGGTGCGGCAGATCGCAGCACTGGACCGGTGGATTTCCTCCCGGTGGCCGGATTGTCGCCGCCACGCGGAGATTCCCATCGAATCGGTACTCCCGAACGGGCAGGTCATGCACGGGCGGATTGATCTGCTGCTGGATACGGGTGAGGGCTGGGTGCTTCTCGACCACAAGGCGAACCCTGCACCGAGAGACAGGTGGGATCAAGTTGCCGTCGAACACGGTGGGCAGCTGTTCGTCTATGCCGACGCCCTGACGCGCGCCACCGGCCGTGCGGTCACGGAGACATGGATTGTCCTGCCGATTGCGGCCGGAGTGGTCCAGATAACGACGGGCGTGTCATGACCTGCACGCGAAGCCATGTGCAAGAGCTCGGATTGGTCTGGAGCATGCGGCAAAACCACGGGCTGTGGATACCGATATGAAGCACGACTCAGTGACTTGGCTCGACTTTCGCGCAGACGATCTTTCACAAGCGCGCGATTTCATTCGATCGCTTCAAGAAGATGGCGTTATCGACGAGCTTGGGTTTCTCGCTCTTCTGAGACACTTCTCTGATCTTTTGCGTCCGGCGACCACCACGCTGATGCGATCCGCTCGATATTTCTACTTCGTCTCGAGAATCTACAGACTGCTCGAACGTGATGGCGTTCGTGCGAGCCACGTGTCTAATCTCGCTCGGCAGCGACAGGATGAGCTGAAGGACGTTATCGCCGGCAAGGAAACAGTGGGCGTCATTGGTCGGGATGCTGGGATCAACTTGAGGCAGTTCCCCTCACTCATCTACTGGAACGGACTACGTAAGCTTGGAATGTTCACCTCGAGATTTCCCGATTCTTTGTTGTCGCACATGCTCACGCACCGTCTCATAGGCATCGACTGGCCTTGGGATTGCCGGTTGCCCGTTTTGCCTCCTGCCGGGCGAGTGCAGCTAATCTGTCGGCAGGATAGAGTCGCATGAAATCCATGCTCTCGGACGGACTTGCCGCAAGCCAATCTCCGTATTGCTCTTCGGGCAGGATCACGACCATGCGCTTCTCATCCGCTGGTTTGTGAAACTGCTGCATCAGCGGGTGCCCGTCGGCATTCACTGTAAGCATCGTAAAGCTGATGACGGGTTCGCCCTTATTGGGCTGCCAACAATCCCAAAGTCCTGCAATGCCCATCGGGTTGCCATCTTCCCGGTAGATTCGGGTCGGTATCGCCTTGCCGGATCGCCAGTCAGGCTCGTATATGGCGGCGGCCGGGATGACGCAGTGCTGGCCTTTCTTCCAGGCCTCCCGGAAGCTGGGTTTGCTGGCTACGGTCTCCGAGCGAGCGTTGTAGGTGTGCCGGGAGATTTTGGTATCCGATGCCCAGTGCGGAATCAGACCGAACGCCCCTGATACCGCTTCCCGTCCTGACCCTGTGGCAAGGCGTATCAACAATCCCTCGTATCCCGGCCAGATGTCGGCCTTGGCATCCTCGGACGTTACCTCGGCAGCAAAGTGCTTTTTTATGACTTCCTTCTTGGTTACGGATTCGAAGTGGCTGCACATGGCCTGTCAGTTGGGCGATTTTGGGTAGTGTCGTGGGCAATGATGACTCGTGTGACCGGGGGGCCGGGCATTTCCACTGCACGGGCTTGACGTCAGTTTTTTGGATACTGGTATTATATACAGCACTTATGGCAACCATTGAATCCATCTCGCTCAGTCTGAGTCAGGCTCCTGAGGCCCTCCAGCGGGCTCCCCATCAGTTCGAGTTCAAGCTGCTCAAACACAGGCTGTCGGCTGGCTTTCCTTCTCCAGCAGCTGATTATGCCGAAGATGGACTGGATCTGAACGACTACCTCGTGCGGCGAAAGTCCGCGACCTACATGTTTACGGTCAAGGGCGACTCCATGATCGGCGCCAGCATTGAGGAGGGCGACAAGGTGGTCGTGGATCGCAGCCTGCGTCCGCGCCATAACGACATCGTGGTGGCCGTGGTCGATGGGGAATACACCATCAAACGGCTCTACAAGCACCGAGGGCGCGTCGAACTGCGCCCGGAGAATCCCGCCTTCCAGCCGATGGTTTTCGGGGAGGGGGCGGAATTGGAGGTTTGGGGCGTTGTGGTTGGCGTGGTCCGGCGTTATCCCCAGCGGGGCTGATCGTGGCTCCCCAGTTTGCACTGGTGGACGTGAATAACTTCTACGTCTCCTGTGAGCGCGTTTTCCAGCCGAAGCTGCAGAAAGTCCCTATGGTCGTGCTGTCGAACAACGACGGCTGCGCTGTGGCCCGGAGTAACGAGGTCAAGGCACTCGGGGTCAAGATGGGTACTCCGTGGTTCAAGATGAAGGATCTGGCCCGGAAGCACGGCATCCTCGCGTTCTCCTCGAACTACACCCTGTACGGCGACATGAGTAACCGCGTTGTCAGCATCCTGAGTGACTTCAGTCCTGATATCGAGGTGTACAGCATCGACGAGAGTTTCTTGAGGGTCGAGAGCGTTGCCCATCTCTATGGTGGACTGGCCTCAATGGGGCAGCAAATCCGTGAGCGCATCAGTCAGTGGACCGGCTTGCCCGTATGCGTCGGTTTCGGTCCCAGCAAGACTCTGGCCAAACTCGCCAACCATATGGCCAAGAAGAATCCTGAGTTTGACGGAGTGTGTGATCTGCATGCCATGAGCAGGCCGGAGCGCCGGCAATGGATGGCGCAAATCGAAGTCTGCGAAGTCTGGGGGGTAGGGCGTCGGATCAATGCTCGACTGGCGACTATGGGCATACAGACGGTTCTGGACCTGCGTAATGCCTCACCGAAGGCCATCCGTGCCCAATTCGGGGTGGTGATGGAAAGAACCTGCGAGGAGCTTAGAGGCGTGCCCTGCCTGGAGCTGGAGGAGATCGCACCACCGAAGCAGCAGATCATGAGTTCCCGTAGCTTTGGAAAGCCCGTGGAGTGCATCAAGGAGCTTCAGGAGGCCGTGGCCACCTACGTTAGCCGTGCGGCTGAAAAGCTGCGGCAGCAAGGCTCCGTGAGCGGGGCGGTCTATGCGTTCGTTCAGACAAACCCGTTCAAGGAAAACGAGCGTCAATACAACGCAGGTCTGACTGTCCCTTTGCTCGATCCGAGTGACGATACGAGGGTGCTGATCCAGGCTGCTTTGAGGGGGCTGAAGGCCATATACCGCGCTGGGTATCGATACAAAAAGGCTGGGATCATGCTGACGCTCTTGTCAGATAAAGGCACCCAGCAAGTGTCGCTGTTCAATGCGCCTGGAGGAGAGCAAAGATCGGCTCGCCTGATGGCGGCAATGGATGCAGTCAATCGGGAGTTCGGACGGAATACCCTCCGTGCCGCTGTATCTGGGATTGCTAATACTTGGGCAATGCGGTCGGGGAATCGGTCGCCTTGCTATACGACTCGGTGGGATGAATTACCTACATTAATTTAATCTGAATTAATGTCTTCATTCGGAGCACCTATTCGGGAGTCCACTCCTACGGCCAGTTCTTGTCATAAATCATTCCCATGATCTTCACCAGGAAACCGCGCCACATCGACGATCAGATACTTGCCATGCGTGACTATGTCCGTTCTCTGGGAGCGACAATTGATCGCCAGTACAAGGCGTATTTCGCGAAGGTGGGCAGACGCCGATATACGCCCGTGGAGGCAACCCTCCGAAATATGGGCATCGAACATGCACGTGAACTGAAACTGCTTGCTGTCGCAGCGTTGGGGGAATTGCGCAGACTGAAAGCAATTTCGGACGCACTTTACAAGCCCCGTGAGCAGATTCTCGTGACGTGCATCTTGCCTGACTATAACTCCCATCCCGAGCGCTATTTGGTTTATGACGTTGAACCCAGGTCGCGGGGAAAATACATCTATAGGGCAAAGCGCATCACCAAGCGTGGGGCGTTTAATCTACGGCAAATCAATAACTACATATGTCCATCTCGAAATATTCGAATTGAACAGTGTGATCTACCGCTCGCTCCAAACGTCACCAGTTGGCGTGTGCAATGGTTGGAAGCCGAAGCTACGCGAAGAGCACATGCTTTGAGGGAAGGGCGCGTCGAAATAATTAAGATTCCACGACGATATTGATCTGCACAGAGAGTGCCGCCACGTCATCCATCATGACTTGTCGTGGAACCCTGCGACCATCGAGCAGCGCACCGGCCGTGTTGACCGGATTGGCAGCAAAGTCGAGCGTGAGCGGCTGAACAGTGGCGCGGGCGATGCGCCGACGATGGAGATCGGCGTGCCGTACCTCGCGACCACCTGTGATGAACGGATGTTCGAAGAGCTCTACAAGCGCGCTCAGCTGTTCGAGGTCACGATGGGCGGTGATATGAGAGTCGACGGGCGAATCGACAATGACCAGATTGGCCAACAGCAGTCGATTTGAACCAAGCTGGGCATCGGCACCGAGGACGAGGATCTTGGGAAGGAAGAAGATCTCGCGGACGTCGTGCCGCTGCCGGACGATATGGTCGAGAGTCTTCGTGTCGATCTGGCAGTCTGGCGCCACGAAATCGTGGTTTCTGTGTTTCCTAGAGGAGGATCGGTTCGTCGAGGTTTCCTGAGTCAGAGAGCAGTAGGTGCGCGCCCTCGGTAAGCCATGGTAAAATTTTCTTGCAGACAAAGGCGATAGAGTCCGAACTGAAAGTAACTAAAGTCCCGCATTGAATCTGCATTAAAAGTAGTGGCGTGACATACAAAAACCCGCAACGCTTTTGCAACGGTGCTGTTATGCGCCATACAGCGCGGTAGAGCAAAATGGGCAACGGTCGGCGTTTAATTACATTAATAAAAACAATTGATTGCAAATAAAACAATGGCTACGAACCAAGGGGTAGGGGGTTCGAATCCCTCCGGCCGCGCCAGTTGCACCGGGCCCGCGATGTTCCGCATCGCGGGCTCTTTCTTTTGCGGAGGGCATTTTACGCCGCCCCCCCATGCTGCTAACGTGGCGGCCTTGCTTTTGCGGCCTGTTTTGCGGATTTGTTTAACCCGGGAGAACACACTTGAGCCATCTGCGCCATACCGAGCAACGCCAGCGTTTTCGCACCATCCTCAACGGCAGCCAGTGCCTGTCGCCGGCCAGCGTTTATGACGCACTGTCCGCGCGGGTTGCGGAAAGCGTCGGCTACCGGCTGGGGATACTTGCCGGATCCGTGTCTGCCAACACCACGCTCGCGGCACCTGACCTGATCCTGCTGACGCTGACCGACTTCGCCGACCAGGTGAGACGAATCATGCGCGCGAGCGACCTCAGCCTGCTGGTCGATGCCGACCACGGTTACGGCAATGCACTGAACGTGATGCGCACGGTGCAGGAGCTGGAGCATGCCGGAGTCTCGGCGATGAGCATCGAGGACACCTCGCTGCCGATCCGCTTTGCGCAGCCGGAAGGCAAGGATGAGCTGATTTCGATTCCGGAAATGACCGGCAAACTGAAGGCGGCAGTGGCGGCGCGGCGCGATCCGTCAACGGTGATCGCCGGGCGCACCGCAGCACTGAAGGTTGAAGGGACGGAGAAAACCGTGGAGCGGGTAAAGGCCTACGCGGCCTGTGGCGTGGACTGCATTTTCGTGATCGGTGTGGAAACGGCAGATCAGGTGCGGGCGGTGCACGAGGCGTCGAAGCTGCCGGTGATCGTCGGTCCCGGCAAAACCACGGCTTCCCGCGAGGATTTTGCAAAAGCCGGCGCCCGCGTACTGCTCCAGGGACATCAGCCGGTGGCTGCTGCGGTCAAGGCATTGCGCGAGGTTTACGCGCATTTTTACGGCGGCGGAGCGGCGGCGGACCTCAGGGACAAGGTCGCTTCGGCAAAGGAAATGGATGCGCTGGTGTCGAACGAGGACTACCGGAACCACATCCGCGATTTCATGCGCTGATTTGCGACCGGCAGGGGCGGCCGCTCAGGCCGCGTCCTGCCGTGCCGGGGGTCCGATTGCCGCGTTGACCTGCGGCATCACTTTTTCCGCCATCAGTTCCATCGAGCGTTTCGCCAGCGCCGGATCGACCCAGTCCATGCCGGCATAGACGATTTCGCCGAAGTCGCCGGCTTCTTCGCGCAACGCGAGAATCTGTTCGGCGACGCGGTCCGGCGTGCCGCAGATGACCAGCCTGTCGACCATGTAGTCGGTGGTCAGTTCGCGGTCGTCCTGCTCCGGCCGGGCCTTGAAAATCATGTGGCGTTTCGAAATCAGCATCTTGCGCAGCAGCAGGTCCCAGTAATAACGGTAGGGGCCGGCACTGTCCTCCAGAGCGTAGCGGCGTGCCGTGTCCTCGCTGTCGGCGACGAAAATGGTCCGTGCAATGCGCCAGTCGGCCGGATCGGCGGCCTGGCCGGCACGGCGCTTGCCCTCGGCGTAGTTGCTCCAGTGAGAGGCAAGGTACTGCGACAGCAGGAAATTGGCCGACAGCGGATGGAAATCGCGCTCGCCCATGGCGATGACGCCCTTCGAGCCGGGGGCGACCACGGTGCCGACGATTTCCGGACGCGGCTTCTGGTAAGGCTTGTACATCGCGCCGCGGCCGATCGCGGCGTTCCGGGTGCTGGCAGTGGTGACCTTGAAACGGTTGCCCGGCAGGTCGATGTCGTAGGGGACTTCGCCCTCCCAGATGGCGAGGATCACGTCGATGGCTTCGGCGAACAGCCGGTTGCGGTCCTCGGACAGCAGGCCCAGTGCCTCCGCATCGGAGGGCAGTGCCCCGGGGCTGACGCCAAAAATGAAGCGGCCGCGGGCGAGGTGGTCGAACATGGCCGCATGTGCGGCGATCAGCACCGGATGGGAGTGCGACAGGTTGGACGTGCCGGTGGCGAGCCTGATGGTTTGCGTCTGGTGGATCAGGGTGGCCAGAAAGATGAAGCTGTTGCTGACGTTTTCCGACGGCTCGGTCAGGTGTTCCCCGACAAAGGCGTCGTGGAATCCCAGCCGGTCGGCGAGGATGATGGCTTCGCGGTCTTCCTGCAGCGTTACTGCGGGCGGACGGTGGGCGGGGTGCAGCGGCATCGTGAAATAGCCGAGACGCATGGAGAACCCTGCTCCTGTTTGGCCTTGGGGAAAGATGATTCAATGTAACATCGGCCTGTCGCCAACCGCAATGAAAGACCCAGATGGATCTCGATGCGATGAAACCGGGGCTGCAGGGCTCCACTGAAATCATGGTCGGCACGCGTGATACCGCGCCCCACGTCGGCAGCGGCAAGATCAAGGTGCTGGCGACGCCGGTGCTGGTGATGCTGCTGGAGGAGGCGGCGCTGAACGCCGTTGAAGGTTTGCTGCCTGCCGGTCACCAGACCGTCGGCACCCGGCTCGACGTCAGCCATACCGCGGCCACGCCGGTGGGCATGCGGGTGTATGCGCATGCGGAGGTGAGCAGGGTCGAGGGCCGCAAGCTGGTCTTCAGGGTCTGGGCCGAAGATGAAGTGGAGCGCATCGGCGAGGGCACACACGAGAGGATCATCGTCAACGTCAGCCGTTTCGACGTCCGCACCCAGGACAAGGTGGCTCGCGTAAAATCAAAAATAGTTGTTTAAAAACAAATACTTATAATTTATCCTTGGGGCGCTGGTCAACGATCGCAGATTCGACGACGGTGTATTCGCCCTCCACCCAGCTGTCGCCGGTTTCGCGCCGCAACTTGCGCTGCCGCCACCACCAGCGGATCAGGAACACTCCGGCAATGATGGCGCCCGCGATCAAGGCGATGCCGATGAAGAAGAACGCTGCGACCAGCACGATCAGGCACAGCGAAAAAAATATGATGCGCTCCAGCAGGCCGGCCTGCGGGCGGGTGATGAAACGGATCTGCGGTCCCTGTTGCTGGTTCATGGCTGTGATTTCGATCGGGTCAAAATCCTTCGACCGCGTCGATGCTCCGGCGTTCAGCGTTCAGTAGTCCGGGTTGTAGCTCTTGATGATCACGCCACCTGATTTTTCGTCCGGCTCCAGTACCAGCATTTTGCGCGCATGCGCTTCGTCGAGCAGCTTGCCGAAGGAGCGGAAACCGTAATAACTCTCGTTGAACCCGGGCTGGCGGCGTTTGAGGGCCTGCTTGACCATGGAGCCCCAGATTTTCTCCTCGGCGCCGCGCTCGGTGAACAGGGCTTCGATGGTTTCCATGACGAGTTCGAGCGCCTCGGCCTTTTTGTCACCGGACTCCCTGTCGCCGCCGTCCTTGTCCGGGCTGTCCTTGTCGGCAGTTTCGGCAGCGGGGCCGGCTTTGGCGGAACCCGCCACGGTGGCGGGTTTTTTGCGGCTGCGTTGCTGCTTTTTGGCTTTTTCGCGTGCGAGATCGTCATAAAAAATGAATTCGTCGCAATTGGCGATCAGCAGGTCGGATGAGGACTTCTTGACCCCGACGCCGATGACCACCTTGTTGTTTTCGCGCAGCTTGGACACCAGCGGCGAAAAATCAGAGTCGCCGCTGATGATGACGAAGGTGTCGACGTGGGATTTGGTATAACAGAGGTCCAGCGCATCAACCACCATGCGGATGTCGGCCGAATTCTTGCCGGACATGCGGACATGGGGGATTTCGATCAGTTCGAATGCCGCTTCATGCATCGGTTTCTTGAATTCGCGGTAACGTTCCCAGTCACAATAGGCCTTCTTGACGACGATGTCGCCCTTGAGCAGCAGTTTTTCAAGCACCTTGCGGATGTCGAAATCGGAGTATTTGGCTTCGCGCACGCCTAGCGCGACGTTTTCGAAATCGCAGAACAGGGCCATGTTTTTGGTGTCGGATGCGGTGCTCATGGCACCTCCTGGTCGGGAGTGGATCCCGATTGTGACGCCTGGTGATGCCTTTGTCGACGCGCCGGAAAAATACCGCCTGCCTTAAAGTATCTTCCGTCAACTGCCGTTAAGCGTAGTTCCATCATGCCGGACAAGACCGATCATCTCGCAGTCCTTTTCGCCGACATCGTCGAGAGCACCGCGCTGTACCGCAGCCTCGGCGATGTCGAGGCGCTGCGCGTCGTCAGCACCTGTCTTGATGCCCTGAAGGACCTGTTGCCGCGCCACCGCGGCCGCCTGGTCAAGCTGCTGGGGGATGCCGTGATGTGCCTGTTTCCCGACGCTGACTGCGCGGTGGAGGCGGCGATGGCGATGCAGCGTGAAGTTGCGAATTTGCATCCGGGCGGGCTTGACCTGCAGATACGCATCGGAATGCACACCGGCCCGGTGGTGGTCGGAGGCGAAGATGTCTATGGCGACACGGTCAACGTGGCCGCTTACCTTGCGGATGCCGCCACGCCCGGGCAGATTTTGATCACCGAGTCGACATCCGATGAGCTGGCTGCCGAACTGCGCGAGTCGGTGTTTCCGATTTTCGATGCCGTGCTCAAGACAACGCTGGCGCCGACCGCGGTCTGCGAGGTGCGCTGGCGCGACGATTTTGCGCTGCGCACCCATATCAACCTGCATATCCGGCGCTCGATACCGGAGGATGCCGGCAGCATGGTGCTGGAGGTCGGGGGCCGGCAGGCAAGGGTGGACCACTGGCATCCAAGCCTGGAAATCGGCCGCGCCCCGGAATCGGGGCTGGTCGTGGCGCATGCCATGGCGTCCCGGCGGCATGCGTCGATACGCCTGGACCGCACGCAGTTTTACCTCGTCGATCACAGCACCAACGGCACTTTCGTGACGCGGGCCAGCGGCGAGGAAATCCATGTTGTGCGCCGGGAAATCATGCTCGAAGTCCGGGGCGAGATCCGCACCGGCTTCAGCCGCGGGGACGGCAGCGGCCCCTGCATCGAATTTTGCCGCGACCGGCGCTCCCTGTACCGGGTTTGAGGGGAAGTCGGGTCCGGCCGGCCGCTTGACGGATGATCGCGGGGCGGCCGGGGAAAGTCGATGCGATAAAATACGCGCTGCCGTTCCTTCCCAACAATACGATTCCTCATCGGTAATGCGGATTTCGAGATCCGGCTGCTTGCTGCGGCCCCTGCCTATGCCGGTCCCCGCCTGACATGAATCTGGCGCCGATATTCCGCATCGTGCTGCTCAGCGTGCTGACGCACACCGCCTACAAGGGCAGCAAGGTGCTGATGTCGCTGACGGCCCTCGACATGGGGGCCAATGAATTCATCGTTGGCCTGCTGTTTTCGACCTATGCGCTGTTCCCGCTGATGCTGTCGGTGTACGCGGGCAAGGTTTCGGACCGGGCGGGTTTCCGCCTGCCGATGCTGCTCGGCAGTGTCGGCCTGTTCGGCGGCCTGCTGTTGCCGTTCATTTTTCCGAGCGTCGAAATGCTCTACGTCGCTGCAGGCCTGATCGGCTGCTGCTACATCTTCTACACGGTGGCGGTGCAGCACCTGATCGGCACGCTGGGGGAGGGCCTGGACCGCACCAAGAATTACAGCTGGTTCAGTCTGGGCATCGGCATGACCGCGCTGCTGGGGCCGACTTCGGCCGGCTTCCTGATCGATGCGGTCGGGCACCGCGCGACTTTTGCAGTCATGGCGGCGATGCCGGTGGTGCCGATCCTGCTGCTCGGCCTGTGGACGGGCTGGCTGCCAAAGACTGCGCAGGTCCATGCCAGCAAGGCGGAAACGGCGAAGCACAGGATCGGAGACCTGGTGCGCAACCGCCCTCTGCGGCGGGCGCTGATTACCGCCGGCATCATCGAAACCGGCCTTGAGCTCTACAACCTGCTGCTGCCGATCTACGGCCACCGCATCGGCCTCAGCGCGTCCGAAATCGGCCTGATCCTCGGCGCATTCGGATTGGCGCTGCTGATCGTGCGTTCGGTGATGCCGCATCTGGTCAAACGATCAAGCGAGGAACGCGTGCTCGCCGCATCGCTGATGCTGGCGACGGGGGTCTGCCTGGTGTTTCCCTTCGTCACCAGTTTTGCAGCGCTGCTGGTGATTTCCTTCGTGCTGGGGATGGGACTGGGCTGTGGCAGCCCGCTGTCGATGCTGCTGGCCTACAACCGGGCGCCCGCCGGTCGTTCCGGTGAGGCCATGGGCCTGCGTCAGATGGTGAACAAGGGCACCGAGGTGCTGGTGCCTTTTGTCTTCGGCACTCTCAGTGCGGCGCTGGGGATGGTCCCGGTGTTCTGGCTCGATGGTGCTCTGCTGGCGATTGCTGCGTCGCTGATGCATCGTGACGCGGCTGGAGTGCGCAAGCCGGAGAGGCCTTAACCAGGCTGCCAGGCTGCTGGCCCGGGTTGCCGCCGCCGGACAATCATTGTCTGCGGCGCTGGATAATCTCGCCATATTACAAAAAAGTGAATAAAAACAAATACTTGGAAAAACTCGCCGAGTCCGGCTCTGGAGCCGTGAAACGCAGGGCACGATATTTTGCAGTCGCCAGCGCGGGGTTTTGCCTGACGCTGGCCATATCCGCAAATGCGGCGGAACCGGCCCGCGCGGCCATTGCGTCCGCGCATCCGCTGGCGACCGCTGCCGGCGAGCGCATGCTGGCGCGCGGCGGCAATGCCTGCGATGCCGCGGTCGCGGTCGCCGCTGCACTGGCCGTAGTGGAACCTTATTCGTCCGGACTGGGCGGCGGCGGATTTTTCCTGCTGCATCGCGCGACCGACGGACGGCAGGTGATGATTGATGCGCGCGAGGTTGCGCCGCAGGCGATACGACCGGAGCATTTTTTTGACGCCTCGGGTCATCCAAAAGTAGGCGCAACGGTTCGCGGCGGTACTGCGACGGCAATTCCCGGTGTTCCCGCAGCGCTGGATCATCTGACGCACAGCTGCGCGACGATGTCCCTGGCGCAGACCCTGGAGCCGGCGATACGCCTGGCGCGAGACGGTTTCAGGGTTGACCGGCGATATGCGCGGATTGCGCAGATGCGCGAATCACTGCTGCGCGCAACCCCGGAAACGAGGGTGTTTCTCGACGACGGACGCGCGCCGGATCCGGGTTTTGTGCTGCTGCAGCCCCAACTTGCGGCAACCCTGGAGCGCATTGCGCGCGAAGGCGCGGCGGCGGCCTTTTACCGGGGGCCGGTGGCCCGCGGCATGGTTGATGCGGTAAACGCCGCCGGCGGCGCGTGGCAGCTGTCCGACCTGGAGAACTACCGGGTGATCGAGCGCGAACCCCTGCGTTTCACGTATCGCGGCGCGACGATCACGGCGGCAGCGCTGCCTTCGGCGGGCGGCATCGCGCTGGCCCAGGTTTTCGGCATCCTCGGCCATTTTCCCGCGGGCGATGCGCATGATCCGCGAACTGCGCACCTGGTGGTGGAGGCGCTGCGCCGGGCCTTTCGTGACCGCAGTCTGCTCGGCGATCCCGATCACGTTTCGATCCCGCTGGCAGTCATTGATGAAGGCAGAATAAAAAAACAGGCTGCGGACATTGATCCGCGGCGCGCCTCGGTGCTGCCACCTGCCACCGCGGCGGATGCCGATGGCAGCGGGAACACGACCCATTTCTCGATCATTGATGCCGCGGGAAACCGGGTGGCGGCGACGCTGACCATCAACCTGCTGTTCGGATCCGGTGTGGTCGGGCGCGGCAGCGGCGTGCTGCTCAACAACGAGATGGACGATTTCACGCTGCGCGCCGACCTGGCCAACAGCTTCAGGCTGCGGGGCGGCGAGGCCAATGCGATGGCGCCCGGCAAACGCCCGCTGTCGAGCATGACACCGGCGTTCGTCGAGGATGGCAAGGGTGTGCTGGTGCTCGGCGCGCCCGGCGGATCGCGCATCATCAGCCAGGTCCTGCTCGCCGCACTGGAATACCTGCGGCATCCAGTGGTCGATCTGCGCCGGCTGGTGGCATTGCCGCGATATCACCACCAGTATTGGCCGGACCATGTCGAAATGGAACCGGAGGGGTTTTCCGATGAGTGGCGCAATGCCATGAGCGGCATGGGGCACCGGTTGCATGTCGTCAATCGCCGCTGGGGCAACCTGCAGGCTGTTTTTCAGCCCAAGGGGAACGGTGCGGCCCAGGCGGCAAGTGATCCGCGAGGTGGAGATGTGGCCTGGTACTGAGTGAATAAGGCGGGAGGCATTACGCCAGACGGGACAAGGTCATGGCGGAGAGGACGGCCAGACATGCAAGGAAAAGCATCAATCCAATGGTCATGTTAAAAAAATACCGCCCTGCAAGTTTTTCGGCGGGCAATGTCGATATGACAAAACGTCGTCCATCAGAGGGTGCAAAGACCAGATGACGCTGGCCGGGTTCGGCAGAATAATGCTGTTCTCCGGCAACGGTCATCTGTGCATGCAAATGCATCTCGCGCCACTCGTCCGGGCTGAGCCTGCCGTTGCGGTCACGGTCAAACCGGATCCTTGCTTCGGGGTCACGATCCAGCTTGCCGAGCAGCTCCTGCAGTCTTTCTTCATTCGAAAAAGATGATGCATGGCTGTGGAAATTTCCGATGACGTAGAGTTTGTCGCCCGGCAGGATGGTTTCCATGGTCATGCGGCGATTGTCCAGGTACTGCACGTTCTTGCGTGACACAATCACATCGGCACCGTGCGGCAGGATGCAGGCGGTGCCGCTGTTATCGACGATGGAAAACGGTGTCTGACTTTCGTCTGTTGCGGTTGGGGTGTAAAAAAGATTGAACGGAAACGCGCGAATATTGGAAACATCCGCGCGCTCTGCAAATTCCTTCCTGAACCACAACGTGGGCAGGCCGGCGACCTGCTGTGCCTTCTGATCCTCGAATTGCTCGGCTGTTCCGCAAAGTTCGACGTAACCCTGCGCCGCAGTGGCAATTTCGCTTGTGGGCACGTCATGTATGAGGCGGCAATGATCCAGCCCGTGTCGCCATACGATAAATCCGGCGAAGACGCCGTAAAGCATCAGGCACCAGCGAGACCACCATTTGATGGATTCGGGGAAATCCTGCAACCATGCCCATACGACGCCCAGCGTGGCAAAAAACATGATGCTGAGCAGGAATCCGGTGCGGTTCGAACGGTGCATTTGGATATCCGGATTATTCGTCCGTGCGGCCCCTTAATGTATCATTCCACCCCATGAAAACGACATTTCTCGAATTCGAACAGCCGATCGCTGATCTGGAATCCAAGATCGAGGAACTGCGCTTCGTGCAGGATGATTCGGCGCTGGACATTTCCGAAGAAATCGCGCGGCTGCAGAAAAAAAGCCAGGCCCTGACCCGGGACATCTATTCCAAGCTGACGGCATGGCAGATTGCCCAGGTCGCACGGCATCCGCAACGGCCCTATGCCCTGGACTACATCAACGGCCTGTTCACCGATTTCGAGGAAATGCATGGCGACCGTGCCTATGCCGACGATCCGGCGATTGTCGGCGGCCTGGCGCGTTTTGGCGGCCAGACGGCGGTCGTGATCGGACACCAGAAGGGGCGCGATACCAAGGAGAAGATCCTCCGCAACTTCGGCATGCCCCGTCCGGAGGGTTATCGCAAGGCGCTGCGCCTGATGAAGCTTGCCGAGAAATTCGGCGTTCCGGTGTTCACCTTCATCGACACGCCCGGCGCCTATCCCGGGGTCGGCGCCGAGGAACGCGGCCAGTCGGAGGCCATTGGCCGCAACCTGTACGCGATGGCGGCATTAAAAACCCCGGTGATCTGCACGGTGATCGGCGAGGGCGGCTCCGGCGGCGCCCTGGCGGTGGCGGTGGGGGATGTGACGCTGATGCTGCAATATTCGACCTACTCGGTGATTTCGCCGGAAGGCTGCGCATCGATCCTCTGGAAAAGCGCGGAACGCGCGGCCGATGCCGCGGAAACACTGGGTATCACCGCCGCCCGGCTCAAGACACTGGGACTGGTGGACAAGGTCGTCAACGAGCCATTGGGCGGCGCGCATCGCGATCCCCAGGCCATGATGCAGTCCCTCAAGAAGGCCCTGCAGGAAAGCTGGCGGCAGTTGCGTGACATTCCGGTCGACAAGCTGACCGAAACACGCTTCGAAAGGCTGATGGGATATGGCCAGTTCAAGGAACTGGAAAGCCGCTGACATGCGCTTCAGGCCGGCTGTCGCGGCGTGAAGCAGGATCTTGCCGCGCTGGTGCGGGCCGGTGTGCTGGCGCATGTGCCGCCTGATGCACCCCTGGTGCTTGGCTTCAGTGGCGGCATCGATTCGATGGTGCTGCTGCATGTGCTGGTGCGCGGTCTGCGCATGCCGCCGGGCCGGATTTCTGCAATACACGTCAACCACCAGATCAGCCCGCAGGCGGCGGCATGGGCCGCATTCTGTCGTCGCAGCTGCCGGGAGTTTGGCGTCAGGCTGAAGGTGGTCAAGGTTGCGGTCAAGCGCGGCAACAGTACGGAGGCCGCTGCGCGGACGGCGCGTTACCGGGCTTTTGCCGAAAGTGGTGCAGGAACCATCGTGCTGGCGCACAACCGCGATGACCAGGCGGAAACCGTGCTGCTGCAATTGTTGCGTGGCGCCGGACCGCGGGGACTGGCGGCGATGCCGGCATTCAGGGGTGCCGCGCCGGATTCGCCGGCAGTCCTGCGGCCCCTGCTGGATGTGCCGCGGAGCGTGATTGCGGCCTATGCCGGGCGGCACCGCCTGCGGTGGATTGAGGATGACAGCAACGGTGACCGTGCCTTCCTGCGCAACTTCCTGCGCCATGAGGTGCTGCCGCTGCTCGAAACGAGGCTGCCCGGAACCGGCGCCACGCTGGCCCGTGCAGCGCGGCTGCAGGCTGAAACCTCGGACCTGCTGGACGCGCTGGCAGTCGCCGATCTCGGCGGAGCAGGGCCGCCCAACGGTCTGCCGCTGGCGCCGCTGAAATCCCTGCCGCCGCACCGCGGCCGCAACGTCCTGCGTTACTTCCTCCGCCATCACGGCCTGCTGATGCCGGATGCCGATCACCTGGGCGAATTGCTGCGGCAGGCTCTTGCCGCACGCGACGACGCACGGGTGTGTATCCGTACCGGTGAAGCGGAATTGCGGCGATTCCGCGGAGTCCTTCATGTCGTCCGGCCGCTGCCCGCGCCGGATCCGGATTTCGCCTTGGCCTGGAACGGTCGCGGTTCGCTCCGCCTTGCTGCGCTGGGCGGTTTCTTGAGGCTGGAGCGCAGGCCAGGGGCCGGCATGGAAGGCAGCCTGCTGCGCGGCGCCCGGCTTGAGGTTCGCGTGCGGAAGGGGGGGGAGACTTTGCGGCTGGCGGTCGGCAGCCGCAGCAGGACAGTGCGCAATCTGCTGCAGGAAGCGGCATTGCCGCCGTGGATGCGGGACCGTCTGCCATTTCTGTACGTTGATGGCGAGCTGGCAGCCGTTGCCGGAATTGGAGTCGATGTTCGTTTCCAGGCGCCGGCCGGACGTGCGGGTTACTGGCCCCTGTGGCTGCCTGATTGACGGCTCTGGCTGCACGTCTGTCATGGGCAAACGGCACGGCTGCCGGTTTGCCAAATGCGGGGGGCTTTGTTAATCTGGCCTCGCTGGTCCACAGGATGAAAATAACGCTTCGCAACCGGCAGTGGCGCGTCCTGTATCCCTTAACGACCCAAAGCGAGGAAAAAAGCAATGAAACTTGCACAACTTGTGAAGCTCGCGCTCGCCGCGACCATCGGCATGTCCGTGGCCACCGGCGCTTTTGCGCAGGCAAAACCCAATCCGAAATGGCCGACCAACCTGACGCTGGGCACCGCCTCCGTGGGCGGCACCTATTTTGTTTACGGCCAGGTGTGGGCAAGCCTGGTGAACGAGAAAATCGGCACCAATATCAGCACCCAGCAGACCCAGGGGCCCAACCAGAACATCATCCTTACTGATTCCAAGCAGATTGATTTCGGCATGGCGACCATGGGTGTCGCGCTGCAGGCCTGGGAAGGCAAGGGGGAATGGACCAAGGGCAAGAAGTTCAGCAACATCCGCGCCATGTTCCCGATGTATGACACTCCCTTCCATTTCATTGCGCTGGAAAAATCCGGCATCAAGTCGGTGAAGGAACTTGCCGGCAAGCGTGCAGGCGTGGGTCCGCGTGCGGGCACCTGCGGCACCTACTTCCCGCTGATGTTCAAGGCGCTCGGAATCGACGCCACGATCCGCAACGGACAGGCTTCCGACATGGCGGCCAATCTCCAGGACGGATTGATTGACGCTTTCCCGTTCTGCGCCGGTGTGCCGATCGCGGCGTACTCGGAGCTGGAGACCACCAACAAGGTGCGCTTTTTCACGTTCACGGATGACGAACTGAAGCGCGTCAAGGCTGCATTGCCGGAACTGTCGGACTCGCTGATTCCCAAGGGCACCTACAAGCAGCAGACCGAGGACCACAAAACCGTCGGCCTCTACAATTTCGCCATCGCCAACAAGGATGTCGCGGAAGACCTGGTCTACGCGGTGGTCAAGGCCGTTCTCGAAAACAATCCGCAGATGGTCAAGGGTCATGCGGCCGCCAAGGAGACGCTGACCGAAAACTGGAACCGCAACGGCTTCCTGCCTTTCCATCCGGGCGCGATCCGTTACTTCAGGGAAAAAGGCATCAATGTGCCGAAACACCTGATTCCGCCGGAATACAAAGGCTGAACGGCGATCCCGAAACACCGCACTGCGCGCGAGCTCAGTGCGGTTTTTTTTGCAGCGGGGGAATTGATTGATGAGTGCTGAAGCGACCGACGATGTCATCAAGCCGCCGATGGCGGACGAAGAGTTCAGCGGCAACAAACGTTTGCTGCATCGCTGGGAAGCCATCCTGCTCGCAGTCCTTTGCGTGGGGTTCACGGTTTTTCACCTGTTTGTCCTGAATGTCTATTCCCTTGAGCCGCTGCTTTTCCGTGCGATTCACGTGGGCTGGGGGGCTGCGCTCGGCCTGATTCTTTATGCACCGTTCCGGCGTCATGCCAAAAATGGCGTGCCCTGGTATGACTGGCTGCTGGTTGCCGCGTCGATCGCCTGTGCGGTCTACATCACGATCGAACTGGACGGACTGTTGTTCCGTGCCGGTGCGCAGTTCACCACAGGGGACGTCATTGTCGGCGTGGTGGGCACACTCCTGATACTCGAGTTCACCCGCCGCACTTCCGGCCTGGCTTTGCCCATCATCGCCTCCGTATTCATCATTTACTGCTTTGTCGGGCCCTGGATGCCCGGCGTGCTCGAGCACAAGGGTTTCGCGGTCGACAGGTTCTTTACCTACATCTACAGCGAGTACGGCGTTTTCGGGGTCACCACGCAGGTCTCATCCTCCTACATCATCCTGTTCGTGACTTTTGCCGCTTTCCTGCAGATATCGAAAGTCGGCGATTACATCAACGATCTCTGCAACGCGCTGTTCGGCTGGGCGCGTGGCGGGCCCGCCAAGGCGGCCGTGGCCTCGGGCATCATGTTCGGCTCGATATCCGGATCGGCGGTTGCCAACGTTGTTGCTTCCGGCATGGTGACGATCCCGATGATGCGCAAGGTCGGTTACGACCGGCCGACGGCTGCGGCGATCGAGGCCACATCGTCGACGGGCGGCCAGATCACGCCGCCGGTACTCGGCGCCGGTGCTTTTCTGATGGCTGAAATCACCGGCATTCCCTACGGTCAGATTGCCCTGGCCGCAGTCATTCCCGCGGTGCTGTTCTATATTGCCTGCTGGATACACGTCGACCTGCACGCAATACGCCTGGGCCTGAAAGGGGTTTCGCGTGATGAACTGCCGCCGATCAAGCTGATGCTGACACGGCTGTACCTGTTCTCTCCGCTGATCATTTTTGTCTGGGCGCTGCTGGAGGGTTATTCGCCGTTCCGCGCGGGCGGGCTGGGCATTGTCGCGGCACTGATTGCGGGGTGGCTGTCGCGGCTGTTCCGGGATATCGGAGCCGGAGACGCTTCGATTGATCCGCGTTCAGTGACCATGGTGTTCACGGCGCTGCTGATGCGCATCACGGCCCTGATTGCCGGCGGCGCCTTTCTTTACGCGGCATTGCAGTATCTGGTGCCCCTGGTGCAGTCGTTTGGCGACGTCGTAACCTGGTCACTGAGCATACTGGTCATCCTGATCCCGGCGGTGCTGTTTGGATGGCAGCGCACGCTGGAAGCGCTCAATCTGGCGGCACGGGATACCGTGCAACTGGTGGCGGTCTGCGCCTGTGCAGGGATCATAGTCGGCGTGATTGCGCTGACGGGTATCGGCGGCAGGTTTTCGGAGCTGATTCTGGGGATTGCGGGGGCGAGCCAGCTTGCGGCCATGCTGTTTGCTGCCGTTGTCGCGCTGGTCCTCGGCATGGGCATGCCGACGACGGCAGCTTATGCCATCGCGGCTGCGGTCATTGCTCCGGGACTCACCAAAATCGGTGTGCCGGTGCTTGTTGCGCACATGTTCGTGTTCTATTTCGCCGTTGTTTCCGCCATTACGCCGCCGGTTGCGCTTGCGTCATTTGCCGCCGCCGGAATGGCGCAGGCTGATCCGTGGAAAACTTCCTGGACGGCCCTGAAGATGGGGCTGGCGACCTTCATCGTGCCGTTCATGTTCTTTTTCTCGCCGGTATTGCTGATGCAGGGGCCGTGGCTGGGGATAGTGCAGGCGACCGTTTCCGGAGCAATCGGCGTATGGTTCCTAGCCGGCTCGACTGAAGGCTGGTTTGGCGGGCGTTTGCCGATGCCGCTGCGGATTGTCCTGTTTTTCGCGGCCCTGAGCCTTCTGCATCCCGGGGGCGCCAGCGATTTCATCGGGCTTGGCATCGGTCTTCCGATCTATCTCTGGCAACGGCTGCGCCTGCGGAAGACTGCCGCCTGAAATTGTGCCGCGTACGGTTAATCCGTACGCGGCCTTTTCCCCTTTAACGTCTTTTATTCAAGGCGTTATCGTGTTACCCTTCCGGGTTATTTCAAACTCTGGAATCAGGGGATTTTCATGGCAGTCGAACGCACGCTTTCCATCATCAAGCCTGACGCGGTCGCGAAAAACGTGATCGGTCAGATCTATGCGCGTTTTGAGCAGGCCGGCTTGCGCATCGTGGCGGCCCGCATGACCCGCCTTTCGCGCGCCCAGGCGGAGGGTTTTTACGCGGTGCACAAGGCACGCCCGTTTTTCGGTGAACTGGTTGATTTCATGGTGTCGGGGCCGGTGATGATCCAGGTGCTGGAGGGCGAGGCTGCCGTCCAGAAAAACCGCGATCTGATGGGCGCCACCGATCCCAAGAAGGCCGAAAAGGGCACGATTCGCGCCGATTTTGCCGACAGCATCGATGCCAATGCGGTGCACGGCTCGGATTCAGCCGAAAATGCGGCGACTGAAGTCGCTTATTTCTTCCCTGCGCTCGATATCCACTCGCGCTGAGGGTTGTGGGGCACGGGGGCGCCATGTCGCTGAATCTGCTGGGATTGAACCGGAGCCAGTTCGAGGCTCTGTGTGCGGACATGGGGGAGAAACCCTTTCGTGCCCGGCAGATGATGCGCTGGATGCACCAGTCTGGCGTCAGCGACTTCAATGCCATGACCGATGTGTCCCGCGGATTCCGCGAACGCATGGGTGCTTCTGCAGTGGTGTCGGCGCCGCAGGTCCTGCGTGACACGACGGCCCCCGACGGTACGCGAAAGTGGCTGTTTGACGTCGGGACCGGCAATGCAATCGAATCGGTTTACATACCGGAAGGTGACCTCGAGGACGACTCTGCCGCTGACGAATCCACGGGGCGCCGCTACCGGGGCACACTGTGTGTCTCGTCCCAGGCCGGTTGTGCGCTGGAGTGCTCGTTCTGTTCCACCGGCAGGCAGGGTTTCAACCGCAACCTGACGGTGGCGGAGATTGTCGGTCAGCTGTGGCATGCCAGTCGCAGCCTCTCAACCGGCCTCGGCATTGAACGGCCGGTCACCAATGTGGTCATGATGGGTATGGGGGAGCCGCTGGCCAATTTCGACAACGTGGTTACGGCGATGCAGCTGATGCTCGACGACCACGCTTACGGAATTTCGCGCCGCCGCCTGACGCTGTCAACATCGGGCCTGGTTCCGGCGATCGACAGATTGCGGGAGGCCTGCCCGGTGGCGCTGGCGGTTTCCCTGCATGCGCCGAACGACGAATTGCGCAATCAGCTGGTGCCGATCAACCGCAAGTATCCGATCCGCGAGCTGCTTGCCGCCTGCGTGCGCTACATCGAAAAGGCGCCGCGCGATTTCGTGACTTTCGAATACGTGATGCTCGAAGGCGTCAATGACAGCGTGGAACAGGCGCGCGAACTGGTCAGGACCGTGAAGCCGGTGCCCTGCAAGATCAACCTGATCCCTTTCAATCCGTTCCCGGACTCCGGCTACGGGCGGTCCGCAGGCCCGGCGGTCTCCGCGTTTCGTGACGTACTGCTGCAGGCGGGCCTGACGGCAACGGTGCGCCGGACGCGCGGAGACAGCATCGATGCCGCCTGCGGGCAACTGGCCGGCAGGGTGCAGGATAAAACCAGGCGTGTGATGCGCCGCATGGAGGAAAAACGCGCATGAGACAGCAACGGCAGGCGGGACGCGTGGCAGCCTGGTTTTTCGCGGCGATCCTGACAATTGCGGTGGGGGGCTGTGCGGGAACGGGCGGTGGAACCGGAAACATGCCCGATGAAGGCTTTCAGCCGACTACGGATACCACCGGCAACGAAAGCAGTGCACGGAATCGCGCCCGCATCCATACCGAACTCGCCGGAGGCTATTTTGAAATGGGCAACCTGGGTGTGGCGCTGGAGTCGGTCACCACGGCATTGCAGGCCGACCCCAGTTATCACACGGCGCACAACATCGCGGGTCTGGTTTATGCAGCCCTCAAGGACAACCGCCGCGCCGAGGAGCACTTCGGCCGTGCCTTGCGCCTGAGTCCCGCGGATCCGGATGCCAACAACAATTACGGCATGTATCTGTGCCAGAACAAGCGCGAGGAAGAGGGCATCAAGTATCTTCTGGCGGCCGTGCAGAATCCCCTCTACCTGACACCGGAGCGCTCGCTGGTCAATGCCGGGGTGTGCGCGCGCCGGCGCGGGGACAATGCCGCTGCGCAGGATTTTTTCCAGCGCGCGGTTACCGTGCGCCCGAATCAGCCGCAGGCGCTGTACCAGCTCGCGGAGCTGTCTTTCCTGTCCAACAACTTTGCCGCAGCACAGGGTTATCTGCGACGGCTGGCGCAGGTTACGGCGGCAAACGCGGAAGTTCTGTGGCTGGCATTGCGGGTGGAGCGCAAGCTGGGCAACACGCTGGCCGAGGCAAGTTATGCCCAGCAGTTGCGCAACAACTTCCCCGATTCCAGGGAGGCGGTGGCCCTGAAGGCTGGCCGGTTTGAATGAGCGAAGCCGAAGCTGCAGATAAGGCTGTTCCCGCAGCGCAGGCGCAGCGTCCCGGGCGTGTGCTGTCCGATGCACGTGCCGCGAAAGGGCTGGCAGTGGCGGAGGTTGCTGCACAGCTGAGGCTGTCGGCGTCGCAGGTCATTGCCCTCGAGGCTGATGATTACGACCGGTTGCCGGGGCCGGTGTTTGTGCGTGGTTTCGTGCGCAACTACGCGCGCCTGCTCGACCTTGATCCGGAAAAACTGGCTGATTCGGTCGACCTGCCGCATGCGTCCATGCCTGCCAGCGCAGCGATCCCGGTATCCCGTGAAATTCCCTTCCCCGCCGGAAAATCCGCAAACTGGCTGCCGTATGCCGCCGGACTTGCCGTTCTGATCGGTGTTGTCGCGGCTTACGAGCTGCTTTATGCGCCACCCCACTCCGTGACTGTATCCGCGCCCCAGCCCGTAGCGACGCCCGTGTTTCAGCCTGCGCCGGCAGTTGATGAGGTTCCGGTGGTTTCTGCCGTTGCCGCAGCGAGCCCGGCTCCGGCCGAGGCAGAGCCTGCGCCCCAGACCCCGGGGACTGCCGAGAAACCGCAGCAAGCAGCGGAAGCCCCGGCCCGGACGCCACCCGGCATGGCGGAGGTGCATTTTGCGTTTGCTTCCGCGTCCTGGGTGGAGGTGCGTGACCGTAATGAACGCGTACTGTTCTCGCAACTCAATCCCGCAGGCAGCGAACAGCGTGTGACCGGGCGCCCGCCGCTCAGTATCGTTGTCGGCAATGCCAGGGGTGTGCGCCTGACATTCAACGGCAAGCCTGTTGATCTTGCGCCACACACACGCGTCGAAGTCGCGCGTTTCATACTGGAATAGATGATGGAGTGTTTACCGAAACACGGCCCCGCGGTAAGGCGCGGCAGCACCCGGGTGTCGGTGGGCGGCGTGATGGTTGGCGGTGGTGCGCCCATCGTCGTGCAGTCGATGACCAATACCGATACGGCCGACATTGCGTCCACCGTGGCGCAGGTGGCGGCGCTTGCCAGGGCCGGCTCCGAGGTGGTGCGGATCACGGTGAACAATGCGGAGGCTGCGGCAGCGGTGCCGGTGATCCGCGAGCAGCTCGACCGACGCGGTGTCACGGTGCCGCTGGTCGGCGATTTTCATTTTAACGGCCATCGCCTGCTTACACAGCACCCGGCATGTGCGGAAACACTGGCGAAACTGCGCATCAATCCGGGCAACGTCGGCAAGGGCGCGAAGCGCGACGAGCAGTTTGCCACCATGATTGAATTTGCCTGCCGCTACGAAAAACCCGTACGCATCGGTGTCAACTGGGGCAGCCTGGACCAGGAACTGCTGGCGCGGATGATGGACGAGAATGGACGCCTTGCGCAGCCGAAGGAGGCCGGGGTGGTCATGCGCGAGGCTCTTGTCACCTCGGCGCTGGAAAGTGCCCTGCAGGCGGAATCGCTGGGACTTGCCCATGACCGCATCATCCTTTCCTGCAAGGTCAGCGGCGTGCAGGATCTGATTGCGGTGTACCGCGACCTTGCTTCGCGCTGCGATTATCCCCTGCACCTCGGCCTGACCGAAGCGGGCATGGGTTCGAAGGGTATTGTGGCCTCGACCGCAGCGATGTCCGTCCTGCTGCAGGAAGGCATCGGCGACACGATCCGCGTGTCACTGACACCGGAGCCCGGCGGTGACCGCACGCGCGAGGTGATTGTTGCGCAGGAAATCCTCCAGACCATGGGGCTGCGTTCGTTCACGCCGCTGGTCATTGCCTGCCCTGGTTGCGGAAGGACCACCAGCACCGTGTTCCAGGAACTCGCGGACCGCATCCAGGGTTACCTGCGGGCGCAGATGCCGGAATGGCGGGGACGTTATCCGGGTGTGGAAAACATGCATGTCGCAGTGATGGGATGCGTGGTCAACGGCCCCGGCGAGAGCAAGCAGGCCAACATCGGCATCAGCCTCCCGGGTTCCGGCGAGACGCCGGTCGCGCCGGTGTTTGTCGACGGCGTAAAGACGGTGACACTGAAGGGCGGCAATATTGCGGAAGAGTTCCAGCGCATAGTCGATGACTATGTGCGCAGTCATTACGGCGTTGACCGGGAAGCCGCTGTTCCGGCGCCCGGCGCCGGTGGTTCAGGCTGATCGGCTAAGGCGCCCGGAGCATGGCAAAAACAGTACAGGGTGTCCGCGGAATGAACGACGTGCTGCCGGCAGAGGCGCATCGTTGGGCATTTTTCGAGGACACCGTGAGATCCTGGGTGCGGAGCTACGGCTACCAGGCCATCCGCATGCCGATACTCGAGCGCACCGAGCTTTTCGTGCGATCGATCGGCGAAGTGACGGACATCGTCGAGAAGGAGATGTACACCTTCACCGACGAACTGAACGGCGAGCAGCTGACGCTGCGTCCGGAGGGAACCGCGTCCTGCGTGCGCGCCGCAATAGAGCACAACCTGCTGTATCCCGGCCCGCAGCGCCTGTGGTACTCGGGGCCGATGTTCCGCCATGAACGCCCGCAGAAGGGGCGTTACCGCCAGTTTCACCAGGTTGGTGTCGAGGCGCTGGGTTTTGCGGGTCCCGATATCGACGCTGAACACATCGTGATGTGCGCGCGGTTGTGGCGTGCCCTCGGCCTGGAAGACATCCGCCTTGAGCTGAATTCGCTGGGGTCCGCAGAAGCACGCGCAGCGTACCGCTCGAAGCTTGTGGCTTACCTGGAGCGGCATGCCGGGGAACTTGATGAAGACGCGCGGCGCCGGTTGCACAGCAATCCGCTGCGCGTGCTGGACAGCAAGAATCCCGCGCTGCAGGACCTGATCTCCGGAGCGCCACGTCTGTCGGATGACCTTGACGAGGCTTCGGCCTCCGCATTTGCCACGCTGCAGGACTCCCTGCGTGCTGCCGGCATCCCTTTCAGCATCAATCCGCGGCTGGTCAGGGGGCTGGACTATTACAATGGCACCGTATTCGAGTGGATTACCGACCGCCTGGGTGCCCAGGGCACGGTTTGCGCCGGTGGCCGTTATGACGGCCTGATCGGGCAGATCGGTGGCAAGCCGGCACCTGCCTGCGGTTTCGCGATGGGTGTTGAACGCCTGCTGGCGCTGATTGCCGAAACCGGCACGGAGGTGCCGGAGGCGGTTCCTGACGTGTATGTGGTGCGGCAGGGTGAAGCTGCGCTCCAGTGGGGCGAATCCGTTGCGGAAATGCTGCGTGATGCCGGCCTGGAGACGGTACTGCACTGTGGAGGCGGCAGCTTCAAGTCGCAGATGAAAAGGGCCGATGCCAGCGGTGCGCGGTATGCGGTGATCATCGGGGATGACGAAGCGCTGGCACGCCTCGTATCGGTAAAACCCCTGCGTGGCGGGCCGGAGCAGGCACAGGCCAAGGTTCCGCCGCAGGCGGCATGTGAACTTATCAAATCAGGATAAAACTATGGCTTTGGATCTGGAAGAACAGGAACAACTCTCGGCAATCAAGTCCTGGTGGTCGCAATATGGCCGGCTGGCCATGATCACGGTTGTCGGCGGCCTGCTGGCGGTCGGTGGCATCCGCGGTTGGCACTACTATCAGGGTTCCCAGTCCGCCGCGGCAGTCACGCTGTTCGCGCAGCAGCAGGCGGCAGAGCGCGCGAGCGACCACAAGAAGGTTCGTGACATCGCTGCCGAAATCATCAACCGTTACGGTTCCACCGCGTATGCCACGCTGGCCGCGCTGTCCGCGGCAAAAAGCGATTTCGACACCGGTGATCTGGCCTCAGCAAAAACACGCTTGCAATGGGTGATCGACAAGGCCAGGGAGGAGGAGGCGCGTGACGTGGCGCGCCTGCGCCTGGCACGCATACTGCACGACGAGAAAAAGGCGGATGAAGCATTGAAACTGCTGGAAGCCAAACATGCGGACAGTTTTGCGGGCCTTTACGCCGATCTGAAGGGCGATCTGCTGGTGGCGCAGGGTAAACGCGAGGAAGCGCGTGCGGCCTACCAGCTGGCACTGGACAGAAGCGATGCGGGAAGTCCGATGCGCCAGATCATCCAGCTCAAGCTTGATGCCGTTGGCGGTGCCGGGTGATGCGCAGCTGGCTAGCCGCTGCCGCACTTGCGCTGCTGTCGGGGTGCCAGACGGTATCGGGCGTTTACGACAGCTGGTTTGGCAGCGCGCCGAAGCAAAAGGCCGCCGCACTGGTGTCGTTCACGCCGGGCGCCACTGCGCGCATCGTCTGGCAGGGCAATGTCGGCTCTGCCGAACGCGGTGCATTCTATCCGGCTGTGAGCGGCAACACGGTGTATGCCGCGGGGGCTTCGGGGCAGATTGCCGGTTTCATCGCGAATTCCGGCGGCAGCCAGGGACGTTTTGAGGCAGGCACTCCATTGTCCGGAGGGGTCGGTTTTGCGGCGGGGCTGATACTGGCCGGCACCGCCAAGGGCGAGGTGCTGGCTTTTGAACCCTCGGGAAAACCGGCCTGGAGAACCCAGTTGTCCGGTGAAGTGCTGGCGCCGCCCGCAGGCGCGGACGGCATCGTGGTGGTTCGCACCGGTGACGGCCGCATTTACGGGCTGAATGCGGCCGACGGCAAGCAGCGCTGGGTCTATCAGCGTGCGTTGCCGCCGCTGGCCGTGCGCAGCCATGCCGGGGTGGTGGTGCATCGCGGAGCCGTATTTGCAGGATTTCCCGGCGGGCGGCTGGTGGCCATCGCACTGGCAAACGGCAATGTCGGCTGGGAATCCGTCGTGGCGCTGCCCAAGGGCGCCACCGAACTGGACCGCGTCACGGATGTGACCAGTTCCCCGGTGATTGAAGGCACCCAGATCTGCGCAGTGGCTTATCAGGGGCGTGTGGCCTGTTTCGACGCACTGCGTGGTGAAACCCTGTGGGCGCGCGATGCATCGAGCGTGGCCGGCATGGGGCTGGATGCCCGCAACGCCTATGTCACGGACGACCAGGACGCCGTCCAGGCACTGGACCGCAACCGAGGCGCCAGCCTGTGGAAGCAGGACAAGCTGCGCGGTCGCTGGGCCACGGCACCACTGGCGCTGGGACGTTATGTGATCGTCGGCGATTTCGAGGGTTACGTACACGTGATGTCGCGCGAGGACGGCGCCTTCGTCTCGCGCGTTGCCACGGACGGCAGCCCGATCCGCGTGCCGCCGGTCGCCCTGGACCTGTCGACTTTCCTGGTGCAGACCCGCAATGGCGGGGTTTACGCCATCAATCTTCAGTGAGGGCCAGCCGCGGCTGAACGGTCGCGGCAGTCCCGCATCGCCATGAAACCCACCGTAGTCATCGTCGGCCGTCCCAACGTCGGCAAATCGACGTTGTTCAACCGGCTGACCCGCAGCCGCGACGCCATTGTCGCCGATGCACCGGGGATCACCCGCGACCGCCACTATGGCGAGGGGCGTGTGGGCGGCAAACCCTATCTGGTGGTCGATACCGGCGGCTTCGAGCCGGTGGCCAAGGATGGCATATTCCATCAAATGGCACGCCAGGCCAGGCAGGCGGTCGACGAGGCGGATGTGGTGCTGTTCGTGGTGGATGCGCGTGTCGGGCTTACCGCCCAGGACCGTGAGGTCGGCGCCGAGCTGCGGCGCAGCGGCCGCAGGATCTGGCTGGTGGTGAACAAGGCCGAAGGCATGGCAAGGGCGGCGGTGACCGCCGATTTTCATGCGCTGGGCCTGGGAGAGCCGCTGGCCATATCCGCGGAGCACGGCGAATATGTCAGCGACCTGATGGAACTGGTACTCGCGGATTTTCCGGAGCCCGCGCGCGAAGCCGATGCCGCGGAGAAACATCCGAAAATCGCGATCGTCGGCCGGCCGAATGTCGGCAAATCGACCCTGGTCAACGCGCTGCTCGGCGAGGAGCGCGTCGTCGTGTTCGACCAGCCCGGTACCACGCGGGATTCGATTTACATCGATTTCGAGCGTGGCGGCAAATGCTACACCCTGATCGACACTGCGGGCATGCGCAAGCGCGGCCGGGTCGATGAAGCGGCAGAGAAGTTCTCGGTGATCAAGACCCTGCAGTCGATCTCGGATGCGAATGTCGTCATCCTGGTGCTCGATGCGCGGCAGGAAATTTCGGAGCAGGACGCGCATATTGCAGGGTTCATCCTGGATGCCGGGCGGGCGCTGGTGGTGGCAGTCAACAAATGGGAAGGACTTGCCGAAACCCAGCGGGAACAGGTGAAACGGGATGGCGCGCGCAAGCTCGGTTTTCTCAACTTCGCACGTTTCCACTTCATCTCTGCACTGCAGGGGCAGGGGATTGCTGCCGTGCTGGCCTCGGCAGACGCCGCCTACGCTGCTGCCATGTCCAGCCTGCCAACGCCGCGATTGACCCGTGCATTGCAGATGGCGGTCCAGCAGCAGCAGCCCCCGCGGGCCGGCATGGTCAGGCCCAAACTGCGTTACGCCCACCAGGGTGGACATAATCCGCCGCGGATCATCATTCATGGCTCGGCACTGGAGCGGGTGCCCGATACCTATCGCCGTTACCTGGAACGATTCTTCAGGGACGCGTTCAAACTCACCGGAACGCCGCTTCGGGTAGAGTTCAAGAGCGCGCGCAATCCGTATGCCAGGGGTGATGCAAAACGCAGCTAACTCTATGGCCAGACGCAGAAAATTAGGCTAGAGTGACCTTTCCAATAACTACAACCCAGAGGGTGCCATGAGTAATAAAGGGCAGCTGCTACAAGACCCGTTCCTGAATGCATTGCGCAAGGAACACATTCCCGTCTCTATTTATCTCGTCAACGGCATCAAGCTGCAGGGCCAGGTCGATTCCTTTGACCAGTATGTGGTGCTGCTCAAGAATACCGTGACCCAGATGGTCTACAAACATGCCATTTCGACCGTGGTGCCGGCACGTGCAGTCAGCCTCCAGGCTGATGAGAAACAAGATAAGTAATTGATTTTATTTAATTTTTTTGATGTTTGACCGTCCGGGCAGCGGCACCTCGGCGGTGCTCGTCGCCCTTGATCTGGGCGATCCGGACTACGCCGAAAGCCTCGAGGAACTGCAACTGCTGGCGCGCAGCGCCGGTGTCGCTGTGGTGGCGGTGGTGCGCGGGCGCCGCGACCGGCCGGATCCGGCACTTTATGCCGGCAAGGGCAAGGTTGAGGAAATCGCCAATACAGCCCGTGAAAACGGCGCCTCGGTGGTCATTTTCAACCACGCCCTGAGCCCGATCCAGGAACGCAATCTCGAGCGCAAGCTCTCCTGCAGGGTCATCGACCGCACCAGCCTGATACTCGACATTTTTGCCCAGCGTGCCCGCAGCCACGAGGGCAAGTTGCAGGTCGAACTGGCGCAGCTCGAACACCTCGCGACGCGGCTGGTCCGCGGCTGGAGCCATCTCGAGCGGCAGCGCGGCGGCATCGGCATGCGCGGCCCGGGCGAGACGCAGCTGGAAACCGACCGCCGCCTGCTGGGCAAGCGCGTCAAGGTGCTGAAGGAGAAGCTGGCGCGGGTGCGGGCACAGCATGCGACACAGCGGCGTTCACGCTCGCGTGCCCACGTATTTTCGGTTTCACTGGTCGGTTACACCAATGCCGGCAAATCGACCCTGTTCAACCGGCTGACCCGTGCGGATGCCTATGCCGCCGACCAGCTGTTCGCGACACTGGACACGACGACCCGTCGCCTGGGCGGCATCGAAGGGGCGTCAGTGGTGATATCCGACACCGTCGGCTTTATCCGCCATCTGCCGCACACCCTGGTCGACGCGTTCCGCGCGACTCTGGAGGAGACCGTGCATGCCGACCTGCTGCTGCATGTCGTGGACGCCGGAAGCCCCGACCGCGATGCGCAGATTGCCGCGGTGAACACTGTTCTCTCGGAGATCGGCGCCGATCAGGTGCCGCAGATCATGGTCTTCAACAAGATTGATCGCACCGCCCTGGAACCGCGGGTCGAAAGGGATGAATATGCTAGAATTTCCCGCCTTTGGTTGAGTGCGCTGACAGGTGACGGAGTCGACCTGCTGCGTGCGGCCATCGGCGAACACGCACTGGACGCGGCGCGTCCGGGACAACCTGAAGCTGCCTGATCATCTAGTCCGCCCCAATGACCGAAACTTCCCTGAGCTTCCGTGAACGCCTGAAGAACGGCCTGGCCAGAATGCTGGCGCCGTTGCTGTCCCTGAATGATCCGCAATGGGGGCGTCGCCCCGGTGGCGGCAACCAGGGGCCACCTGACCTTGACGAAATCTGGCGCAATCTCAACCGCAAGCTGAATCGGCTGCTGGGCGGCAAGGGCGGCGGCAATGATGGTGGTGGTGCTGCGGGCGGCGGCGGCCCTTCGCCGGGCGCCGTCGGCGGCGGTGCCGGACTGCTGGTCGGCCTGGTTGTCGTGGTGTGGCTCGCCAGCGGCTTCTACATCGTCAACGAAGGCCAGGAAGGCGTGGTGTTGCGCTTCGGGAAATTCGTCGAAACCACACAGCCGGGACCGCGCTGGCATCTGCCGTATCCGGTCGAATCGGCCGAGGTCGTCAACGTGAAGCAGGTGCGCACGGTCGAGGTCGGTTACCGCAACAACGTCAAGAGCAAGGTGCTGAAAGAGGCGCTGATGCTGACCGACGACGAGAACATCGTTGACGTGCAGTTCGCCGTCCAGTACGTGCTGAAGAGCCCGAATGACTATCTGTTCAATAACAGGGGGCCGGACGATTCCGTGCTCCAGGCCGCGGAAACGGCCATCCGCGAGATCGTCGGCCGCAGCAGCATGGACTTCGTGATATTCGAGGGGCGCGCGGAAGTGGCCGCGCGGGCGCAGAAACTGATGCAGGAAATCCTTGATCGTTATGGCACCGGCATCAGCATCAGCAAGGTGACCATGCAGAACGCACAGCCGCCGGAGCAGGTGCAGGCGGCATTCGATGACGCGGTGAAGGCCGGGCAGGATCGCGAGCGCCAGAAAAACGAGGGCGAAGCCTATGCCAATGACGTGATCCCGCGTGCGCGAGGCATGGCGGCACGGCTGATCCAGGAGGCCGAAGGTTATCGCAGCCGGGTGATCGAGCAGTCCCAGGGTGATGCATCACGCTTCCGCCAGATCGTTGTCGAATACAACAAGGCGCCGCAGGTGACCCGTGACCGTCTCTACATCGACGCGATGCAGCAGATCATGAGCAATACCAGCAAGGTGCTGGTTGACCAGAAGAGCGGCAGCAACCTGCTGTACCTGCCGCTGGACAAGCTGATGCAGGCGCAGACCGGAGGCACGGGCGAAGCAGCCGTGGTCAAGCCGCCGGAAACCGCGCCTGCGGACAGCAATGCGCGCGGCCGCGAGGCCTTCCGCAGCCGTGATCGTGAGGTGCGTCAATGAAACAGAATTTCGGAGGTTTCGTGATCGGCGCGGTGGTGCTGGTGCTCATCATCGCGATGTCGATGTTCGTCGTCGACCAGCGCCAGAACGCCATCGTGTTCCGTCTTGGCGAGGTGGTCGCGATCAAGAAGGATCCCGGCCTCTATTTCAAGGTGCCGCTGCTCGACAACGTGCGTTTTTTCGACGTGCGCATCCTGACCATCGATACGCCGGAGCCGGAGCGTTTCCTGACCTCGGAAAAGAAGAACGTGCTGGTCGACCTGTTCGTCAAATGGCGCATCACCGACGTGCGCAACTATTTCACCTCGGTGGGTGGCGACGAATCGAACGCGCAGAGAAGGCTGCTGCAGACCATCAACGACGGCCTGCGCGCGGAATTCGGCAATCGCACGGTTCATGATGTCGTATCGGGTGAGCGCGACAAGATCATGGATCTGATGCGGAACAAGGCCAACGAAGATGCCATCAAGATCGGCGTCGAGGTGCTGGATGTGCGCCTGAAGCGGGTTGACCTGCCGCAGGAAGTGAGCGAATCGGTCTATCGCCGGATGGAAGCCGAACGCAAACGGGTGGCCAATGAGCTGCGCTCAACCGGCGGTGCCGAATCGGAAAAAATCCGCGCCGATGCCGACAAGCAGCGCGAGGTGATACTCGCCGAAGCCTACCGCGATGCGCAGCGCATCAAGGGCGAGGGTGACGCGAAGGCATCCGCGAATTACGCCAGGGCCTACGAAATCAATCCCGAGTTCTATGCCTTCTACCGCAGTCTCGAGGCCTACAGGGCGAGTTTCAGGAACAAGGGCGACATCCTGGTGCTCGAGCCCAATTCGGAATTTTTCAAATACCTGAAATCGGGCGGCAAAACCGGCGGCAAATGACCGGGGGCGCCTCCGGTCCGTTTGCAGCGGCGGGCAGATTCCCGGCCCATGGCTGACAGCCTGCTCGCGGCGGTGGCCCTGATGCTGGTGATTGAAGGGCTGCTGCCGTTCCTGCTGCCGGCCGCCTGGCGGGATACGTTCAGGCGGCTGATCGAATTGAGCGACGGCCAGCTGCGTTTCATCGGCCTGGCGTCGATGCTGGCCGGGCTGGCGCTGCTGTACTTTGCGCTGCACTGATTTCCCAAACTTCTATAATGCGCGTTTTGCGCGCCTGGCTGCTGCCTGAATACATCGAGGATGTCCTGCCCGACGAAGCGCGCCGGGTGGAGCGCGTACGCCGGCTGATCCTGGATGATTTTGCGGTCCATGGTTACGAGCTGGTGATGCCGCCGCTGCTCGAATACGTGGATTCGCTGCTGACCGGTACCGGGCACGATCTGGACCTGCAGACCTTCAAGCTGGTGGACCAGTTGTCAGGGCGGACGCTTGGCGTGCGTGCGGACATCACGCCGCAGGTGGCACGCATCGACGCGCACCTGCTCAACCGCGGCGGCGTGACCCGCCTGTGTTACGCGGGAAGTGTGCTGCGCACGCGGCCTGACGGGTTGAACCGCACGCGGGAACCGCTGCAGATCGGGGCCGAGATTTACGGTCACGGCGGCATTGAAAGCGATGTCGAAGTTCAGCGCCTGATGCTGCGAGCCCTGCGCCTCGCGGGAGTCCGCGAAATCTCGCTGGATATCGGCCATGTCGCCGTGTTCCGTGCCTTGCTGCGCCGTGCCCGGGTATCGCGGGAGCTGGAATCCGACCTGTTCCAGGCCATGCAGGCCAAGGATGCGCCGGCGATTGCGGTGCTGGCACGAGCTCTGGACCGGATCACCCGCGATGCGCTGGCGGCCTTGCCGGGGCTCTATGGCGGGCCTGAAGTGCTGTCCCGGGCGCGCCGGGTGCTTCCGGCGCTGCCGGAGATCCGCGCCGCCCTGCGCGACCTTGCGGCCTTGTCCCGGCAGTTTGCCGATCTGGTGCCGATCCGCAGTTTCGATCTCGGCGAGTTGCGCGGTTATCACTACCACAGCGGCGTCGTGTTCGCGGCTTACGCGAATGCGCGTCCCAATGCCCTCGCGCAGGGCGGGCGCTACGACGAAGTGGGCAAGGCCTTCGGCCGGGCGCGTCCGGCAACCGGTTTCAGCATGGACTTGCGTGAACTGGTGGCGGCGGGGAGCAATGTCTCCCGCCAGTCACGGGTTCTGGCCCCGTACCGGCCGGGTGACCGTGCCCTGCAGCAGCGCATTGCAGCCTTGCGTGGCCGGGGTATGGTGGTGATTGAGGATTTGCCCGGACACGCCCGCCACCGCGCCGACCTGGGCTGTGACCGGGAACTGGTTCGGCGCAAGGGGCGCTGGATTATCCAGAAAGTTGTTTAAGTTTATATATTAATTATTTGATTTAAAACGATAATTTAATCAACATTGCAATGTTGAAATGATCACTAAAGGCAAGGTTATGAGCAGGAACGTGGTGGTGGTCGGCACCCAGTGGGGTGACGAAGGCAAGGGCAAGATTGTCGACTGGCTGACCGACCGCGCCCGCGGTGTCGTGCGTTTTCAGGGCGGTCACAATGCCGGGCATACCCTGGTCATCAACGGCAAAAAGACCGTGCTGCACCTGATTCCCTCGGGGATCCTCCGCGACAAGGTGGCCTGTTATATCGGCAACGGCGTGGTTATTTCGCCGGAAGCGCTGCTGGAGGAGATCGACACCCTGAAGGCCGCCGGTGTCGAAGTCGCGGGCCGGCTGAAAATCAGCGAAGCCTGTCCGCTGATCCTGCCGCACCATGTGGCGCTCGACCGTGCACGCGAAGCGGCCAAGGGTGCGGGCAAGATCGGCACCACCGGGCGCGGCATCGGTCCGGCCTACGAGGACAAGGTCGCGCGCCGGGCGATCCGGCTGCAGGACCTGTTCTACCGCGAGCGTTTTGCGGCGAAGCTGGGCGAAGTGCTGGATTTCCACAACTTCGTGCTGAAGAACTATTTCAAGGCAGAACCCGTGCCGTTCCAGAAGACGCTGGACGACACCCTGGCCTTCGCCGAGCGCATCAAGCCGATGGTGGCGGACGTGCCGCGGCTGCTGTTCGAGGCGCAGCAGGCGGGGGACAACCTGCTGTTCGAGGGCGCGCAGGGCACGCTGCTCGACGTCGACCACGGCACCTATCCCTTTGTGACGTCCAGCAACTGCGTCGCCGGCGCGGCGGCGGCGGGTGCCGGCATCGGCCCGCAGAACCTGCACTATGTGCTGGGGATCACCAAGGCCTATACCACCCGTGTCGGTTCCGGTCCTTTCCCGACGGAACTCGAGGACGACATCGGCAAACAGATCGCCACCCGCGGCAACGAGTTCGGTGCCACCACCGGACGGCCGCGGCGCTGCGGCTGGTTCGATGCGGCGGCGCTCAAGCGTTCGATACAGATCAACGGCATTTCGGGCCTCTGCGTGACCAAGCTCGACGTGCTCGACGGCATGGAGAGCGTGCAGATCGGCGTCGGTTACAAGATGAGCGGCGTCGCCCGCGACATCCTGCCTTTCGGCGCGGAGCTGCTGGCCGAGTGCCAGCCGGTCTATGAGGAAATGCCGGGCTGGCAGGACAGCACGGTGGGGGTGACGCGTTTCGATGACCTGCCGCTGGCGGCGAGAAATTACCTCAAACGCATGGAAGCGGTCTGCGGCGTGCCGATCGACATCGTGTCGACTGGCGCCGACAGAGAGCACACCATCGTGCGCAGAAACCCGTTTGACTGAAAGCGATGAGCGCGGAGCGATGAGTGATGAGCGCAACCCGGGCTTGCAGGTTCGCACGACCCGTTTTGCGCTGGCGATCATCCGCTTGTGCTCTGAATTGCCTACGGGTATGCCGGGGC